>Ga0209488_10001771_pt1 | contig 18246 bp, 15 predicted proteins | sample Rivendell_Oct201_8_FD_188349 | JGI IMG/M metagenome (GOLD analysis project Ga0209488, IMG submission 188349) | Vadose zone soil microbial communities from the Eel River Critical Zone Observatory, Northern California, USA -... | ecosystem: Environmental > Terrestrial > Soil > Vadose zone >...
CTGCGCGTCTGTCTATCTCAGTACGCCTTCCACTTGGAGCCGGTGAACGTGACGCTCGCATCCACATCGGTCCCCTGAAGCTGCGGCATCGCCGGAAGCGGCGCTATCACGAATGGAATGGTGATGTTCGCCACGCATTCAACGGCGGCTGGGGAGGAGCCGATTCGTTCCACATCGGCGCCTGGCTACGACTCACTCATGCCGTGGCTTACCTCTTTGCCATTCCCTATATCCGCACGCTGGTGTTTACTCGCACGCGACGTGTCGCGCTGAAAATGTGATCTGCGTCACAGGACGCAATCTTGGCAATGTGCGGACACCGATTGGCGGCCTCTCGAGGGTATATGGTAAAGGGCGGCCGGTGTAGTTAACTCAAAATGCTTTCTCCTTCACTCTATGAACCCTCAAGCGGTCGATTTAAGCGCCAACCCTAAGAGCGATGACTCTGCGCCGTCATCCCCGTCGCCTCGGGTGGGCGATCCCGACCCGGTCAGCAATCTACAAGAGACGCCCGCCATGTTGGGTACCCAAGCCGCGACGAAGGTGACCAAGGTCTTGCTGGTCGATGATGACGATCTCGTCCTCGATCAGCTGGAACGGGTGGTTACCGCTGCCGGCTACGACGTGGTTACCGCTCGGAACGGCGATGCTGCGCTTCTTTCAATGCAACGAGAGTTTGCGCCAATCGTCATTGCCGATATCGACATGCCGCAAATGGATGGGCTCGCGCTGTGCCGTACCATTCGACGCCAATCCTACTCCGGCTACGTATACGTGATGCTGCTCTCGTCAAAGGATGCGGAGGGAGACATTCTCACGGGCCTGGACGCCGGTGCGGACGACTATGTGAGCAAGCGCACCCCGACAACTCAGCTCGTGGGTCGGCTGCGCACAGCGCAGCGTATCTTGGCGCTGGAGCATTCGCTCAAGCGGGCGCTCGCAGACCGGGAGCGGATGGCGATGACCGACGTGTTGACGGGCGCGCACAATCGGCGATATTTGCTACAGCATTTGAGCCACGAGTTGGATTGCGCACAGCGCTCGCGCGGCGCGCTGTCGGTGCTGGTGTTTGACGTGGACCACTTCAGTCTGGTCAACGATCGCCATGGCCATGCCGCAGGGGATGTCGTGCTGAAGGAAGTAGTCCAGCGTATCCAACAGGGTTTGCAGCGCAGTTGCGACTGGTTCGCGCGACTGGGCGGGGATGAATTCGCGGTGGTTCTGCCGCAGACGGATATCGCCGGGGCAAGCATCGTGGCGGAGAAACTACGCCGGGCCGTGGCGGCAACCCCTATTCGCCTCGGCGCTGCGAAAGTCCGTATAACCATCAGCATCGGGGCGAGCGAGCTGGGCGTTATCGCTGAACGTGATTCAACCACGATGGAGAGGCTACTCGACCTTGCGGATCAGAATCTCTACAAGAGTAAGAAAGCGGGTCGCAATCGAGTGACGGCGGCCGATACCGTCGACCTGGCGCCCACCTTGCCATTGGCAACCAGAAGCAACTCGCCAACCCAGTTAAATCTTACGCTGCTATGTCGATAGTAGAGCGTCGATAGCAGGAAGTGGATGTCCGCATGTGTCCCGGCTATTTCAACGCAACCGCCCCGCCCGGCCTGGAATTCACTCTACTGCGTCGCAGGGCGAAAAACTTCCGATAACTTCGGCTCCCTTTCTGAATTGAGCGTAGATTGCGGGGCATGTTCTTCTCGAACAGCAGCGCGCCGGCGGTGACGATGAATTCCACGTTCAACGCTGGTATTGCGCTGCTTTTACTTCTCGGCGAGCATCCGCTTGTCGCTGCCGAGTCGCCCGTGCACATGCCGGGTGCCGCCGCACCGCACACTTGCGTAGTGCTCGCGCCTGGCGAAATTCAACCGGAATTCGGTTGTTTCAGAATCGGCATTGCAAGAAATCTAAAGTTCAGCGATCCGTCGGTCTTTTGGCATCTGCAGACGTATCCGAGCCGTGCAGCCGCGGATGCGGCCAAGAGTCCGAGCGGCATTGTTGTTGAAGAAGCTGGACGAGTATGGCTTTCCGAATTTGGATCGAGGCACCGCACTCCGCAAGGCGGCGGCCACCGCGTGGCGGAGATCGGGCCGTTGAGTGTTGTGGTCGGCAAAAGCTACGATGCAGAGGTCGCCTACTCGGTCATGGCGCCCAGCGATCAGTCCCGCGTGCATACACACTCAGGACCTGAGGCCTGGTACGTGCTCGCGGGGGCACAGTGTTTGGAAACGCCGTCTGGAACGCTCCGGGGACTTGCCGGGGAGACAATGAGCGCAGCTCCAAACGGTCCGATGCAACTGAGCGTGACTGGAGCAGACGTTGCGAAAGCTCTCACTCTGGTTATCCACGATTCGACGCAAGAATTTGGAACGGCGTCAGACTGGAAACCATCTGGGGCGTGTCAGCGGCTTTGAATTCCGACTCACCTTATACGCCGAGTTAATTTGGCGCGCCCTGACGGATTGCTTCGGGGCCTACCACTCGTCCTCCGCTTCGCTCCGGACCGCCGCCGCTGCGCGGCAGCGTCCAACTTGGCCGAAGCCGGCCAAGTTGTCGAACCGGCTTGTTGTATTTCGGTTGTGCTACAGAACCGCCGGTTACCCCTGAATAAGCCCTTGAAACAATAGATACCCTACTTTTCCCATAGCAGAGCTACGCAAAAAAGATTCGAATTTCGAATAAACAATTCGTCGTCATAGTCATATACCTTCGGTCCACTCTGTTTCGCGATCCACGTCACCGGGGAAACGGTAACGTCTTAGATTGGTTATGTGGACGCCATGCCGACGAGAGCATGAGAACTGCGGCGTACAGGACAACGATTACGACGAGCCATCGCAACCATACAATCGATAGCGATTTCACGACGTACGCGGCGATTATTACGCCAGGAACGCCACCGATGGCTAACCCTAGAGCCGCTCGCGCACTGTAGCGTTCACTGCGGATGAATCGCACGCCGCCAATTGGCATCACAAACGCGCTTGAAGCCATCATAATGGGGAACGCTGCTAGCGGATTCATGCCAAGCAGACTTACAAGGATGAGACAGGGCGCGTAAAGACCGACGCCGAGCGTCATCAGCCCTCCCAGAACGAAATTCACTGCCACTGCAACTGCGAGGCGTCCACCAGTCAATCCAATTGCATGCCCGCCGCCTGGCATCAACTGCAGATTTGTCGCCACAAACAACAACGACGCAATTAGCAGCGCTGATCCCATCGCGCCCTGTATTGTTCGTCGGCGAAGTCGGGAGACGGTGCCGGCGCCAACCCATGCACCCGCAATTGCAGCCGCAATCATGCTTACAAGGGTTGTCAGGTCGACGGTGACCGCGGCGACAAAGATGAGTCCTTCAGCGAGGGTCGGCAGAGCATGCCCGGTGTTCAAAGTACCTGGAATCTGCTCATCTGGCATCCGTCGCCACAACTTGAAAAGTGCTGTTGTTGGAGCAAACGACCCGATGCCCAGCGTGTCGAAGAAATCCGTAACGAACCCGATGACTACATCCAGCGCACGGGGCGTTCGGTTCTCGGGGGCACCTTTTGCACGTTCGAGTAGGAACCATTGCAACACATACCAAATGGATACGAGCGCGAGAGCAACCACCAACACGCGGGTGCCAATCGTCATGCGGACGGTACGATGAGGCAGTGCGTGATGCTGAGGGCTAGCTTGCTATGGGTGCTGAACAATCGCGGCTCTGAGATGATTGTCGAGGGCTATTGCAGCTGAAAGCCGAAAGCCAATGGGTCACTATCGTCGACGAAAATAGTATTGTGTCCGATGACGCGCGCCCAGCCGGACACACTGGGGCGAATTGCGGCAAAGGGGCCCACCTGTGTTTCCGATTCGATTCGGCAGCTGAACATTGTGCCGATAATGCTTTCATGGATGAACGTTGAACCGACCCCCAGACGTCCCTTAGCTGCGAGCTGCGCCATTCGAGCCGAGGACCCAGTACCGCAGGGGGATCGATCGATCGCCCTCTCTCCGTAGAACACGGCATTCCGCGCATGAGCGCCCGGGCTACGCGCTCTATCGCACCACATGACGTGGCTGACACCACCGATGCGATTGTCTTCGGGGTGCACCGGGGACTGCTGCTTGTTCGCCGCCTGTCTGACCAGCGGACTCAGTTCAAGAATTTGACTCGCAGACATCCCGCTGAGTCCACTCCAAGACGCTTGTGGCTCGATGATGACGTAATAGTTACCGCCGTAAGCTAGATCCACCTTGAGCGTTCCAAGTCCGGGAACCTGTAGAGTGATGTCGGAAGCGTGCAGGTAGCTGGCAACGTTAAAGAGTCGCACTTCTTCAACGCGCTGTCCGTCCCTCTTGTATTCGACTTCTATGCGTCCTGCCGGTGTCTCGATGGCCAATCGACCTTCTCTACGCGGTACGACGAGCCCTTCCTCAAGAATTGCCGTGACCGTACCAATGGTTCCGTGTCCACACATCGGTAGGCAGCCGCTCACCTCGATGAACAGGAATCCAATATCACAGTCGTCGCGTGACGGAGGATATAGAATCACGCCCGACATGACGTCGTGTCCGCGCGGCTCAAACATCAGCGCCTTCCGCACCCAGTCATGATCACGCGAAAATATCTGACGCTTTTCGGCCATGGACACGTTGGGCAAGAGCGGAGCGCCGGCCGTCACGACACGCACAGGATTGCCGCAGGTGTGGGCGTCAACGCAGAAAAAGGTATGCCGAGCCATTGCGAGTCCTGTCGTGTGCGCTAACTGAAGCGGCCAATGTCGTAAGACGTCAAATCGATCGAGGGGGTTCTTTGAAATATCAATTCGCTCACCAGCCGCCCTGTCGTGGCGGCCTGAGTTAGCCCGAGATGACCGTGGCCGAAGGCGTATAGCACGTTTGGTTGGTGCTTCGATGAGCCGATGACCGGTAGGCTATCGGGTGTGGTTGGACGATGCCCTGCCCAATTCGTCCCGCCCTCGATTTGTAGCTCGGGCAAGTATCGGCGAGCCAGTTCCGCAAGCGTTCGTGACCGTTTGAAATTGGGAGGGGCTTCCAATCCGCCAAATTCGGCAGCTCCGCCGATGCGCAGTCCGCAGCTGAGCGGTGTCGCCACGAACTTGCGTTCGGAAAAAATCAATTCCCGTTTGATAGCGACGCCGGAGGAGGGAAGTGTCGTGTTGTAACCGCGCTCGCTCTCGAGCAGTACCGGATCACCCAGTCGCCGAGCGAGACTCGCCGACCAAGCGCCAGCGGCGATCACTACTTTGCCTGCAGTAATTCGTTCTCCACCCTCGATCTCCAGCGTCAGCGATGACGTGGAGCCTGGAAGGATGTGACGTACTTCGCCCGTGCGGATGGCAACGCCGCCCTTGCGCAACCACGCACTCAAGCCCTGCACTAGACGCTTCGGATCGCTGACGTGCGACCACTGCGGTGTAAGGACGGCACGATGAACCAGGGGTCCCAACGCAGGTTCCATGCGCCGTGCGTCCTCGCCGGTAACGGCTTCCACAACGATGCCGTGCGCGCGCTTGCAAGCCCATTCGGGCGCATCCCGCTGATACCCTTCCTCGGTTTCGTAGACACTCAAGGCGCCATGGCGATGCAGTTCGGCCGCCATGCCCGTCTCGCGCAACATCGGCACCAGATCGTCATAGACCCGCGAGTTGATCGCGGCGAGTGCCCGAGAGATCCGTTCGACCTCCTTGGGCGTCCCGGATTTTGCAAAACGCACGAGCCAGGGAATGAGCCTGGGGGCGTGGCGAGGGCGTACCGCGATAGGGCCCAGCGGATCGAGCATCCAACCGAGTGCGCGCCATAGCACTCTGGGGGCGGAGGCCGGCATTACCTCAGTAACGGCAATGCCCCCGGCGTTTCCGAACGAGGCTTTGTCGCCTCCAGGATCGCGGTCAATGAGCGTGACATTCGCTCCGCCTTTTACCAAATGGTACGCCACGGCAAGACCCACGACTCCAGCACCCACTACCGCGATGCGAGACTCACTCACCGAGTCAAACCGCCTCGGCCGCACGGCTGGTTCTCAACGCAGCGACGAGATCTCGGCCTGCATTCAAAATGTGCTTCTTCAAGTACGCCACGGCACCTTTAACATCCCGCGAGGCGCACAGACGTAAAATTTCCCGGTGATCCTCTTCTGCCTGATCGAACCGATCCGTCAGCAGCAGGTGTAATCGAATATAACGGTCAGTCTGCACGTTGATCCCTTGAACGATAGCCAGTGTCTGCGCCCGGTCCGCCGCGCTGTAGAAGCTTCTGTGAAACTCCCAGTTCAAACGCCCCCAACTTGCTACGTCGTGGCGTTCGTAGGACGCCTCAAGCTGGGCCAGGATCTCGCGCGAGGCCGAGAGATCTTCGTCGGTGAGCTTGGGGATCGCCCGTGCCAGAAGGTCGCACTCGAGAAGCGCTCGCAGTTCAAATAGCTCCTCGATCTGCCCGGTCGGAACCGACGTGACAATTGCACCTTTATGAATCCTCATCGCCACCAGCCCGCCGGCTTCGAGCTGGCGCAGCGCCTCCCGCACCGGCATGCGACTGACGTCGTATTCTTGCGCAATCGCATCCTGAATCAGCGCATCACCTTCCCTGAACTCCCCGTTAAGGATCCGCTCGCGCAGCGATTCAGCCAGGGTTTCGGGGAGACTCTGGCGTCTGATCTGATGGTTAACCGCAGATTTGGAAGTGGACATGTGCCTCTCTTGTATTGTAGATTGTATCCAATCTACATATGCATCTGCAAGGGGATCGTATGGCGGCGATTTGGCACGGGGTGTTTCCGGCGGCTACAACGAAGATGACCGAAGACGGTCAAGTGGACCTCGAGGCGACGCAATTGAGCCTCAACCGACTGATCGAGAACGGTGTCTCCGGACTTATCGTCCTTCCCATGCTGGGCGAAAACGCCTCGCTCAGCCCGGCCGAGCGTGAGAGGGTCATTCGTGCGGCGGTGGAGGTGGTCAATGGACGCGTGCCGCTCCTGTCGGGTCTGGCCGAGATCACGCTCGATACCGCAAAGGCCCACGCCCGCTCGTACGAAGGCTTTGGCGCCCAAGGTCTGATGGTCTTTCCGAGTCTGGGCTACAAGACGGACCCGCGCGAAACAATCGGGTGGTACCAGGGCATTGCCTCCGCATCCTCGCTCCCGATCATGGTTTACAACAATCCGATTGCATACGGCGTCGATGTGACGCCAGAGATCCTGAAGACCCTGGCCGATACGCGACGGATCGTGTGCATAAAGGAAGAGACCGGCGATGTTCGCCGCATTACCGACCTATCGATCGTGTTCGGCGATCGCTTCAGTCTCTTCTGCGGGGTCGATGACTTGATCGTGGAGAGCGCGGCACTGGGCGCCACGGGTTGGGTCTCCGGCATGACCAATGCTTGGCCGGCGGAGTGCGTCGAGATTTTCAATCTCTGCATGCAGGAAAAGTTCTCCGAAGCGCGCAAGCTCTACCGCGTGTTGACCCCGTCATTCCATCTCGACACGCATGTGAAGTTGGTTCAGTACATCAAGCTCGCGGAGCACTTAGTCTACGGTGCACCCGAATGGACTCGGGCACCACGCTTGCCGCTTGTGGGTGAGGAGCGTCAAGCCGTGATACGAACCGTGATCGGCGCGATCGACTCATTGAAGACCCGCAGGCACTCGGCTCACCGGTGACCCGCCACGCATGTGAGCGGCCAAGCGCCTAGTTCGTAGCCAGCGCAGGCGCAAAGATCATCAATTACCGTCGATTCGCCACCGCCGCCCGCAGTAGCCGTAATCGAGCATCCAGTTCCTCCGGCGTCATAGACGCATATTTTTGCGGCAGCATCCGCCGGCTACTGGATTCGAACACAGCGAGCAACTCCATGTATTCGAGCAACTCCGTATCGCGACTGGGAAAATAGTCCTTGATCGCCGCGATAAAATGACCGCTTTCGACCATGGCATCTGCGCCGGCATCACCCGCTGCCAACTCATTTGCCGACAACAAGACGGCTTCGACGTCCGCGTTGCTGTAGTTGATCATCTTTTCGGAGAACTCCGAACGTATGGTCGAAAAATCAACCTTGGTCGCGATCGAGTTCTTGCGCAGCTGTGCCGCCACGACCGCCTCCACTTCCGCCGCCGTCTGTGAGTATAGGAAGGGTATCTTTCGATCCAGCCGCCCTGCCCGCTTGATATCCGAATCAAGTTTGTCGGGTCGATTTGTCATTAGCAAAAACAAGATGCGCCCGCGATTGCTGGTATCCGACATGAATTCCTTGATGCGCGCGATCACCCGGGAAGAGGTACCACCGTCCCCCTCTTCGTCCGAACCGCCGAAGGCCCGATCACCCTCATCGATAATCACGACGACCTGGCCGATCGCCTGGATGACTCCGAGGATCTTTTCGAGATTGCCCTCCGTGGCTCCGACCCACTTGGAACGGAAATTCTTGAGCTTGATCGTCGTCAGTCGGCATTCCTTCGCGAAGGCTTCTGCTACAAAGGTCTTGCCCGTACCCATTGGCCCGGTGAATAGTATGCCCATGGGCACACGGCTCACGCGTCCTTCGCGAATGTTCTCCGCGACGGCCGACAGCTCACTCTTGACTTGCTCCATGCCGCCGACCACCTCGAACCCGTGGGCCGGCTCGACGAATTCGACGAGGCCGAAGCACTCCCGTTCCAGGATCTCCCGCTTGCGTCCGGAGATTAGCCGATCGGCTTCCGAGTGAACGTCCTGCGTGGCGTCACTAGGTGCTGCTGTGGCAACCCCCTGGCCGGGCGCCAGAAGCTTCTCGAGGTCTTCACGTGATAGGGCTGCCGTCAACGCTGCAAGTTTGTGCGCTCGCGCGCCGACGTCCGGACCGGCGCCGAGGAGGCGCACGATGAACGCTTCTCGATCGGTTCGAGACTCGAGCGCCGGGGCTGGGGGCGCCAGGATGGAGAAAATCTGGATCGCCTTCAGACCCGCCGTAATGGTTGCGTAGCGAGTGAGGTCATTCTCCGACAGTTGCTGATCTGCCAACTTCGCAACGGCGCGCCGGGCCTCGAGGTCCGGCATAGGTACACGCACGACCGCCACCCTCGGATTCGCAACCAGTTTCGGCGAGAGGTCCGTCAGATTCTCGGTAACGAGAATGACCAAGTTGTCGCCTTTATCGATCGCAGGCAGGAACGACCAGCGATGCAGCGTTACAACCGCCGCGCGATCGGCATCCGCCTGGAAGGCTGGGTCGCCGGCCGGCGCAATCGCATCGCCATACTCGAGCACGACCGCCGTCCGGTTGCCTGCGACCAACAGTCTCTCGAGCGCAGCCAGCGCCTTGTCCTTCTCCCCCGCTGCTGCCAGGTCTTCGTCCGGTTCGACACCCGGAGCGCGCTTAGCAAAATGGCCGCCGGTCGCCACATTGTAGGTAACGATCGTATCCTTGGTCTCGCTCAGCAGCACGTCCGTCAGAAACGCAGACAGCGACCGCAGGCCGTCATGCACCACCGCGTCGAATACGTTTCCGTGCAGCACGAACATCGAGGCTTCGCCTCGCACGTAGCGCCGCCGCAGATCCTCGGCCCACGCCGGCAGTACACGAATGGTCCGCAGCTCAGACATCGTTGTCCAACCTTCCTATGATCTTTTCAGTGTCTCGCGTCGTCTCGCGAATCGCTTCGACTCCGTCGAGAAGTTCATCAAGCTGACCAGAGAGTTCTCGCGGCGACTGCATCGTAACAATCTGCTCGACAAGTAACTGAAACGAATTCTCGATCAGATCGAGTTGACCGCGCGCAACCTGGAGGTAGTGTCTGATTTCATCTAGCTTCGCAAGGCGTTTGTCCGTGACGTCGATGTTTTTCTGCGCAATCTGGGCTTCTTGATCGTCCGCCCCAGCTTTCGCGATCAGTCCGTACCGCTTTCGGTCACGATTCAGTTGATCGGTGTCGACTTGCTTCAGATAGCCTTCGTACCGTTGGCATGTCAGCGACATATCCAGAAACGCCGCAACCAGTCGGTCGGTCTTTCCTAGCTCATTGCGGAGTAGGTCCCCGGCAAACGAAGGATTCTGCGCCGCTAGGCGGTGGATCTCCGCTTGGCGCTCGACCAGAGCCTCAACGCGCGCTCGCGCGTCTCTTTCCAACGGTTGCATTCGCTGCTCGCGTTCGGCAGCCGCGAGTGCGCCGCTCAGTTTCTCAAATTTCGGATCCCATAAGAGGCGGCGGAGCAGCGATGAGTCGGGCGCGTGCAAAATCCACAATGCCTCGAGTCCAACCGTCAGAACCGCGAGGAGCGGATTTATGGTCAGAGTTGCGACAGCGAGTCCGCCGCACAGCAGCGACAGATTGTAGGGATTCGCGAACGCCATTTTAAAATACGGGCGCTCAGTGCGGGGCCGCTCCCGTGTCGGTTCCTCAGCCGCCAGATTGTCCGGCCTCCGAGCATCAACTTTTCCTGCGGAGGGCGCCGTCACCGGTGGCGTCGCGGTCGGGGTCGTCGATTGACGTGTTCGCGGCGGCGTCTGCGGGGTTTGGCTGGTTCCCACCATGTCTGGTCTACGCAGCGGGCGCGGATGAGTAGAGAAGATCCAACAGCTGCTTCTCCACCGCACGAAACTCCGCCCCCGACTTGAGCGCGATGTCGCGCCGCGCGAAAGCCGGTACGTCGACTCTGTGCAGGATACGCGCCGGCCGCGGAGTCATGACGTACACCGTCTCTGCGAGGTAGACGGCCTCGGAGACATCGTGAGTAACGAACAGAATTGCGTGATCTTCGGCCTGCGAGATATCGAGCAGCAAACTCTGCATACCCCATCGGGTCTGCGGATCGAGCGCGCCGAACGGTTCATCCATCAGCACGACGCGAGGTTTGTTGATCAGCGTGCGCGCGATAGCGACGCGCTGTTTCATGCCGCCGGAGAGATCCTTGGGGTAACGATCGGCAAACTCGGCGAGACCCACGGCCTTCAAATATTTGTCCGACTGTTCGCGACGCTCATCCGCTTCGACGCCTCGCATGCGCAGACCATATTCCACGTTCTGCCGCACCGTGAGCCATCCGAACGACGTGTACGCCTGAAAAACCATGCCGCGATCGCGGCTCACGTCGAGGACCGGCTGTCCATCGAGCAAAATCTCGCCTTCCGTCGGCATGATCAGGCCGGCAACGGCTTTCAGTATCGTCGACTTTCCGCATCCGGACGGACCGAGAAACACGACGATCTCGCCGGTTCCAGGCCGGTCGACGACGTCAAAGGAGACGCCGCGCACGGCCTCGATGCTCGCACCTTCCCGGCTGCGATACGTCACATGCAGATTCTGCACGCGCAGTTTGGGGGCGGCGCCCGCGAGATCCGGCTTGTAGCTCGGCTTCACGCTGGCGCCGTCGGCGACCGTTACGGCGACCGTGCCCGGCTCGCCGGCGGTTGGTGTCTCCTTGCGCGTTTCGCGGTCGCTCATTCGCTCTCTTCCCGCCAGCGAAACATGATCGTCGACGCCGACCGGATCAGGAAATCCGTCAGCAATCCGATCCCGCCGATAACGATCAGTCCCGCAAATGACCACGAAGCCTTCTGGTGAGTCCGGGCAAGTTCCACCATGTACCCCAGGCCATGCTCCGGATTGACGGCTTCGGCGAGAATGACATAGGTCCAGGCGATCGCATTCATGACCCGGAAGGAATCGAAGATTTCCGGCAGTGCTGCGGGCAGCAACACCGTCCTTACCACCTGCACTTTGGTCGCCCCCAATGTCCGTGCCGTCTGCAAGAGTTCCTCCGGAACCGCGTGGACCGCCGAGACCACGACCGGCAGCAGGTAGACGAAAACGCCGAGAAACAGAAAGGCGATCTTTTCCTGCTCGTAGATCCCGAACCATAGGATGAGGAGCGGAATAAAAGCCGAGATCGGCATGTAGCGCAAAGGCGCCATGATGGGCTCGAAAACACGGTACACGGCATCGAAAGCGCCCATCAGAATGCCGAGCGGCAGCGCCAATCCCGCGGCGAGCAGAAAGGCAATGGCGATCCGGCGAAACGACACTAGAATCGCGCCACCGAGATCCTGTTGAATGAAGAGCTGTATCGTGCCACGGATCGTTTCGGTCGGCGAAGGCAGGAAGTCCGGCGGCGCCAGCCCGCCATAGGTCAGCACGCACCAGATGCCGAGAACCAATACGGGCGCCACGAAGCCGAGCGCGAGGGCGGCCCTGGGAGGGATGGGCGCCCTGAGTGCAAACAGGTCGGGCTTGCGCTTCACTTGCAGCGCTATTGAGTCGCGAGAATGACTCTTATATCGGTGCGCCGATTCAGCTGGCGGCCGCCTTCCGTGTCATTGGACGCGACGGGGTTCGCCGACCCGTGTCCCTCCGCCTGGAAGCGACTCCGAGGAATGGCCGGGAAGTTCTCTGTGATGTACTTGATTGCGGCGAGCGAGCGGCGTTGCGACAGGGTCAAGTTGGCAGCAGCGCTGCCGGTGGCATCCGTATTACCTTCGACGCGTAGATAAGTGTTGCCAAAAGATGTCATGGTGTCGCCGAGCGAATCGAGCACGATGAAGGAACCGGCCATGATCTCGTCCGATCCCGGCGTGAAGTGGATCTGAATCTGCTTGTTGATGATGGCGCGATCCGAGGCCGACGGTGCCTTCGCCGCCAGTTTCGGCTCATCAACCCGCTCCCCTGGAAAATCGCTCGCGAGCGCGAGAAGGAACCGGGAGTCCGCCCAGTCCTTCGCCGAGACTGCTCGCGTAACCAAACCCTTCTTGCGCCAGATCACAAAGGCCGTGTCGAACAGGGTCTCGTAGTGGGCCTTGCCGCCCGCGAGTCCGTAGAACTGCGCATTATCCGCGTAAGTGGTGAGCTTCAGACCCGAGAGCATTCCCGACACGGTGTCCGCGTCGAGCTTGAGCGCCTTGCCCACGAGGTCGTTGGCGCCATTCGGGTCCTGCCGGATACGCTGGATACCCTCGAGCCAGCCGTGTACGAAATTACGCATCGTATCGGGATACTGATCGATCAGATCCTGCCGCGCGACCAGCGTGTCTGCGATGATGTTGGTGGCCGCAGTGGTCGACACCAGCACATGCGCCTCATCCCCACGTGCCGTCACGGCCCCGGAAAGGTCCGGTTCCCAGGTCACCGCCGCGTCGACCTGTTTCGCCTTGAACATCGCCGCGGCTGCCGGAGCATCCTGTGTGAAAATGATGCCCTTCTCGACCGCTGCGCGATCCTCCGAACTCAGTCCCGATTCCGAGAGCAGGTATAGCAGCAGGAAGTGCGAAGGCGTGAACTGCGTGCACGCTATCTTGTGACCCTTGAGTTGTTCGATCGAATTGATCGACGCCAATGAAACGATGCCGTCGCCGCCCCTCGACCAGTCTTGCATGATGATCGATTTCGCCGACTGATGCTGTTCCGCGAGGATCGACGCTTCGCGCGCCCAGTTGTCGACCGTGTCCCACATGATATCGATGTTGCCGTTGCGAAAAGCAGCCAGCTTCGCGGCCGGATCCTCGAGCAATACGAACTTCACGTCCATGCCGTACTTCTGCTTATAGCTGGAGCCGGCATTCGGATCGAGGCCGTTGTTGAACACGATTCCGGGCGAGTGCCCGGCCCAGGTGTTTATTCCCACCACGAGCGGCCGGTTTAGCTTGCCAGTGCCGGCCAGCGTCGAGCCGGACACACCGGTCGAGCCCGTGTTGCGCGATGGGTCAGGAGGCGCATTCTTGAGCGCGTCGAAATCGCCCGCTGAGACCGCGGGTTGCACTTGGCTCGCGGATTGCTCCGCGCCCGCCCACTTACGGATTGCCGACCCTTGGAAATGCCATGCCGTGTATCCGACAGCGGCGAGAATCACGAGCGTGATAAAAAGTTTGGCGAACGGCGTCAGCTTCATGCGGTACTCCCCAATGAATTAAAGCGTCTTCTGGCCGGTGGCCGCTTGCTGCGCGGCGCGCTTGGCCTTCAGGTCGGCCAGTTGCTGCTTGGCCTGGACGTCGCCGGTCTGGCTCTTGAGCGCCGCCAGCCTCGAGTCGAGCGACGACGACGAGAGCTCGTCGCCAAGATTGGCCTGCGCGATCGTATTCTTGATGTGCTCGCGCACCGTGTCGAGCGCCTTGACCTCGGCATCGAGCGAGAGGCCCTCAAGCTGATCTTGAATCCTGAGGCGCGCTTGCGCGGACTGCATTCGAGCGAGCATCAAATCACGTTCGGCCTTGAGCTTCTTGATTTCGGCCTGCACGTTCAGTATCGAACTCTTGGCCGACGCGGCGTCTTTCTGGGCCGTGTCGAGATCGCCCCGCATATCCGCAAGGTCCTGCGTCAATTGATTTTTCTTCTGAATCAGGACGACTGCGAGGTCGTCCTGGTGTGTATCGACGGCCGTATTAAGTTCGGCTTCGGTCTGCGCAAGATCCTTGGTCGCCTGCGAGACGCGCGCGTCCAGGTCTTCTCTCCGCCGAATGATCGCGGCGGTCGCGGACTTCAGCTTCGAATACTTCTCAATCATCGAGTTGATTGCGTTCTCGTACGCGATCTCCGGATGGTCCTTCTCCACATCAGAAATCCACAGGGACACGAATCCCTTCCAGAGGTTGAACAGGCGTGAGATGACTCCGCTATCGGCCATGATTATTTCGCCTTTTGATCCGATGGACTGATGAGTTTGGGCGACTCGCGCACAACGCGAGCCACGGCTTCTTGACCGAAGAATTCCAATACGCGCTGAATCTCTAGTTTGCAATCATTGCACGCCTTCAGTACCGCCTGCTGCTCGTCGCCACGTTGGGCCATAACGGTCTTGATTTGGCTAATTTCGTCTTCGTGCTGCGCGATCCGGCGCCGCGATTCTTCGATGACCTTGCGGGTATCCCGAGCGTCGGCCTGGATGTAGCCCTCGAGCGCCTGCACCTCATGGACGCCGGCCTCGATAATCTTTGCGATCGGTACGCCGAAGGCCTTGAGCGAGGCTTCGACGATCTGTTTTTTGACCGCCGGATCCGCCTGCGTAGGCAGAGTCGCGAGGAGCTGACCCGCCTTGGTGCAGTGCGCTCGCATCTCTGCGTCAATGCCCGCGGCATCGAACACTGCATCGAAATCGACTCGCCCGCCCTGCGCCGCGGGAATGTCCTTGGCAAACGTTGCGGTCAACGCAGCGGTGTCGTCGACCACCGGCGTATCGGTGCCCTCGACGGTTGCGGGCGGCTGGCCGTCGTTCTGAACGACGAACCACCCTAGCACCGTGGATCCCCAGTTCCTCTTGTCGCTCATCCCACGCTCTTATAGTGAAGTCGCCGACATCTCAGGGCGCACCGTTGATGCGAGTCCAGCTGAACGAACTACGTCAAGGTCAATCACGTTCCGCAAGCCTCCCTGCAAAATCTGTCGCTCCGGAACCATGTGTGCGTCAGCCCAGCATCCGGAAAGAGTTCCAAGCACCTGAAAATCCTAACACGAAGTCCGGAGGATAGTAACCACGATGACTTAGCCCCACCTCACGCTTTTGATCCGAATCCACAAAAGGTCAAATCGGACCCTGCGCCTTGATGCCGGCCGGCCTTCCGCCGTCGACAAAACTCATTGACCAAGTTGGCGAACCACACCCACACAGAATGTCAGCCGCAAAAGGCGTTCGGCAAGAATACGAGGTGATGTGCCCGAGTCGACCGGCAGAAGATTGAGACTTGAGTTCCGAAGAGACTCTTCCAGCTGCATCAGTTTCTGAACCTCGCCAGCTTGCGCCATCAGCCCTTTCTCTGCCAGCCGAAGGATCTCGCCCTCCAGCGACTTCAAACGCATCTCCGTGGCGGTAAGTCGGCGCGCAGGCGGTTCGCGGTCATGGTACTCACCCGTCCCTCCCAGCAGGTCTTGAATTTTACTCACGAACGCATCTTTGATTGACGTTGGGGGTGCGTCGTCAAGGAACAGATTGTCGGTTTTGCGCTCCGGCGGCTCCTGCAACAACGCGATAGGTCTTGCACGTAAGCCGAACGCCCCACGTTCGAGGCGCACGAACAGTCTTGCACCCGCCTTTGGACGCGCGACTTCGAGTCGCTCGATCGCGTGCTTGGCGAGCCTTGAATATCGGAGAGTCAATGTGAGCCTCAGCCCGACATCATCGATGAGTTCCATATAGAACTCCTGAGTCACGCTATCGAATCTTGGGTCTAACCATTCTTTTGGCCGGAGGACATAGTAATCAGCGTGAGGGTCGGCATCAGCTAGCCCCAAGCTAGCCAGATCGTCCTCCCGACTCCGCTTGAGTGCTTCCCAAGAGGAGAATTCACGTCCCGGGAAATCCGGCCAGCTCTCCGCTGCCACGATCTGTGCGCGAGTGTCCGCTGCCAGCGAAATACGCCCGGAACGGTTTACCCGCGCGTGCGAAAGAAGTACTTGCGCACCACAAGCGACGGCGGGACTTTCGCAGCCTGTCCATGGACCGCTTGCGCGATACCTCTTTACTGGATCGAAATCTAGAAGGCCGACTGGCCTCGCTTCAGTCGCGCTATACCAACGCTTTAGTCCCGGCGACCAAAGAAAAAGTGTCAGCCCCGTATAGCCGGATTCTGTGCGCCACGGCTCCGCCGCAACGCCGATGAGTTCGAGACGACTCACATTCTCGTACTCAGACCGCGCCTCTCCCCACAGCCCGGGCACAACTGTCGGCGACTCACGAATGGCCGAGGCCAACGCGAAGGCCTGTGCCAGTTCACTGAGTATTGCAGCACTCGAAGACTCCGCGTTGAGCTCCAACTGCAGATCCACATGATGCGCAAGTCGCGAGAGTGCAAGCGAAAGACGATGCAGATTCGCTCCTTCGGCCGCCGCTGAGTGCGATAGCAGCCGCTCAGCCATGTTCTCAGACAGATGGGGTACTCCCAGCTCTACACACTCCGCCAATGTTGCTATTACATGCGTGAGCAATCGACGGGTGGTCGGTTGCTCGTGCGGAGCAAGCGGCCCAGCCGCCCGGCGGCTGGTCTTCGGTGCCGGCAATACCGGAATCGACGCGCCGTTGGCTCGCTGAAATGCCAGCACGGCTCGAGCTATGAGGCCCTTACGCTGTCTGCCGCGATAGTCGAAGATAAATGACTCGAGTCCGCCTCCTGCATAACGCACCTCCACGGGAGGGTGGGCAAGGCGAATCTTCACCTGGCGGTCGAGTTCAATCATCGGCAGATCCGACTCCATGACATCGGTAAGTGCCTCACGAACCGCCGGCAGCCCCGCAAAGCCGATGAGCGCGCTCGGCGACACGGACATCAGTTCGGCCACGAGATCGTGCGAATGCCCTTGCTCAGTACCCAGGCTTGGACCCGCGGCTGCCGCGGCGTTTGATAAGTTCCCCACCAGCGACCGCAAGTGAATCCAGGCGGCAAGTACATGCTGACACGTCGATTTTGCCGGGCAAGTGCATGTCGCTCGAGATGGGCCCCGCGAGTCAAACGTTACCTTTTGGGTGCCAAGGTTGACTTCGAGATGTCGTTCTGACTGAAGGACGATCGGCGCTAGCGACTCGAGATCCTTGCGCGCGCGCCGCAGCAGTCCAGCACTCGCGAGCGCCGCGAGCGCCGCATCGTCGAGCGATTCGAGCTGAGGTCGAAGCTCAACTAGGAGATGACTTTGACTAACCACTGCGCCAGTCGCTGCGGCGTCAGAGCCGCAATTTCCATCCCAACGGCAGCAAGACGTTCCGCCATCGCGAGGTCGTACACCGGCGACGCTTCCATATCGAGCGCCGCCAAGCCAAGCAGGCGCACGCGCGCCGCAGCCAGTCGTTTACAGGTGGATATGAGATCTCTGGGCGATCCCCCCTCACAGAAATCGGTTATCAGTGCGATCACCGTTCGCTGTGGCACCTCGACGAGTTGCTCGCAATATCGCATGGCGCGCGCAATATCGGTTCCGCCGCCGAGTTGGACACTCATCAACGACGCGATCGGATCGTCTGCATGATCCGTCAGATCGACGATCGACGTGTCGAACACGATCAACTTGACCCGCAGGCTCGGAAGGCCGGCGAGAATACCCGCTAGAACCGCACTGTGAATCACGGACTCGGCCATGCTACCGCTCTGGTCAACGCAAAGGATCACGTCACGCAATGCATTGCGCCGGCGCGTGTACCCGAGGCGGACTTCCGGAATAACCGTGCTGTAGTCCGGCTGGTAGTGCCTCAGATTCGCGCGAATGGTTCGATTCCAATCGATTTCTTTATGCCGGGGGCGCCGTGTGCGTCCCGCACGGTTGAGACTGCCAATGACTGCCTGCCTCAG
>Ga0209488_10001772_pt1 | contig 18243 bp, 18 predicted proteins | sample Rivendell_Oct201_8_FD_188349 | JGI IMG/M metagenome (GOLD analysis project Ga0209488, IMG submission 188349) | Vadose zone soil microbial communities from the Eel River Critical Zone Observatory, Northern California, USA -... | ecosystem: Environmental > Terrestrial > Soil > Vadose zone >...
GGCCGGCCCCACGAGGTCGAGGGGCCGGCCTGTCGGAGTTGGGTTACTTCAGTTGATCCGCAACCTTGTCGAGGCCGGCCTTGACGCAGGCTTCGTCCTTGTCGCCGCCGGGTGCACCGGAAGCACCGGCCGCGCCGATCGTCACATTGCCGACGTTGATCGGCAGCGCGCCGCGCGCCGGGATCATGTTGCCCAGGCGCAGCGCGCCTGCGTTGGGTGTCTTGGCGACGTTTTCGGCAAACTGGCCAGAGGGGATGCGCTGCCCGCGCGAAGCCAGCGCCTTGCGCATGGAATTCTCCATGGTGTGCGGGCCGGTATTGTCGCCGCGCATCGCGACCAGGATTTCGCCCATGTTGCCGATCACGTGCACGGACACGTTATAGCCCTGCTGCTTGCAGGTCTCGATGGCGGTCTGGGCGATCGTGACGGCAATCGGAAGCGAGAGTTGCTTGGTGGTGAGGAGCTGCGCATTTGCGCCGCTGGTGGCGCAGCAAGCGAGAGCGAGGGCAGCGATACCGCATGCGGTTTTGATCATGATGTTATTCTCCCTGATGCCAGCCATGATGCCGGACTGGCGATGAATCTGTTCAACGGTGATTGCGGTGCCGGATTACTTGAGGTCGTCCTTGACCTTGTCGATACCGGCCTGGGCGCAGACCTCGTCCTTGTCACCGCCCGGCGCACCGGAGATGCCAACCGAGCCGATTGTTTCTTCGCCGATCTTGATCGGCAAAGCGCCGCGGGCCGCCACGATGTTGGCAAGCATCAACTGCGCGGCAACCGGATTCTGGCCGACGTTATCGGCAAACTTGCCGGATTCGATGCGGAAGGTGCGCGACGTATAGGCCTTCTTGAACGAATTCTCGTAGGTGTTGACGCCCGCCAAGGGATTGCGAATACCCACGATCGTCTCGGCGTTGCGGCCCAGCACATGGACCGAGACGTTGTAGCCAGCTGCCTTACAGTTGTCGATCGCGGTCATCGCAATCGTCGTCGCCATGGCGATCGATATATCCTTGTGCGCGAGAACCTGGGCATTCGCGGAATTCACGAAGCCTGCGGCGAGGGTCGCCGCCAATGCCAGCCCTGCGGCACGACACGTTGTTTGAGACATTGAGTCACTCCTCCGGTTTTATGCCGAACGATCACGTGAACTCCGCGACCGCGGCGGTTGGTATTTCATTCTATACTGTCGACAGCCACGAAGAAGTCGCAACGAAGATGTCACCTGGACATTCGACTAATCGCCGCAAATCTCGGGGCTGCCACCAGCTTGGACGTTGCTGGGGTATGGCAGCTTACTCCGGCCCGTCGCACAAGCCAACCTGGACATGGAAACTTCGGTGTGGCCGGACGGACGCCCGTCCGGACGGCGTTACAGGGGGGCGCAGCCGCTCTAGCCTGTAAACCCTTGGTAGCCCCCTGCCCCCAGGTCATTCCGGCTTGAAATTCATCGCCACGCCATTGATGCAATAGCGCAAATGCGTGGGCGGCGGGCCGTCCTCGAAGACATGGCCGAGATGACCGCCGCAGCGGCTGCAATGCACTTCGGTACGGACCATGCCGTGGGTGCGATCCACCGTATTCTCGGTCGACCCCGCCTCCGGATCGTTGAAGCTTGGCCAGCCGGTGCCGCTTTCGAACTTTTTCTTGGAAACAAACAAGGCTTGATCGCAGCCGGCGCAGTAAAACGTGCCGGCGCGCTTTTCGTAATTGAGCGCGCAGCTGCCGGGCCGCTCGGTCGCGTGGTGGCGAAGGACCTGATATTGCTCGGGGGTCAGCAGACGACGCCACTCCTCGTCCGTGTGCGTGACCGCATACTGCTTGTCGACCATTTTCTTTACTCCGCGCCGGGGGGTGTAAGAAAATATAGTTATATTTTCTTGTTTGTCTCAAGAACTTTGTACGAACTCGAACTCAGGCCGCAGGTCCATGCAAGGGCCGCTCTTCAAGCAGGATCACGGCGACCAGTCCAATGATCGAAACTGCCAACGCCGCCACGAAGACATAGCGGAACACTTGCCCAACCGCGACCCCACTCGCGCCTGCTTGCGTCACCGTCAATTCGACACCGATGCCGCCGCGCTCCGGCGTAACGCCGAGGCCGGCAAGCAATATCGCCCCCATGATTGCGACCACCAAGGCGCTCGCCAGCGCGCGAAAGAAGTTCATCGCGCCGGTCGCAGTCCCAACGTCGCGGCGCTCCACTGCATTTTGGATCGACACGGTCGCAATGGGAAATACCGAGCCGACGCCGAGGCCGATCACACCAGTGATAAAAATCACCCAGCCAAGCTGCATCTCCGGCCAGCAGGCGAGCGCCGCAACCGCAATGGTCGCGAGCGTCATTCCGATCGTGGGAGAAATCTTGTAGTGGGGGAGATGCATCATCGCTCGTCCCGACAGCATCGAACCGGGCGTGGTGAGCACGATGACGGGAACGAGCGCGAGACCGGATTGCGTGGCGCTGAGCTTGTGCACGACCTGATAGTAGAGCGGCATGTAGATCATGAACCCTGTCATCACGCCGAGCGCGCAGGACGTCGCCGTCGTGCCCACACGCATCACCGGATTGGCCAATACGCCGAGCGGCAGGAACGGCTCATCGACGCGGTGAAGCCACCACGAAAACCCAAGGGTGAAAACAATCGAAAGAAGCAGCAACACAAGGATCGTGGACGAGATCCAGGGAACACGCGTGCCGCCCGAGGTCAGCACCAAGAGAAGCGCCACGGCAGCAAGGATCATCAAACTCGCCCCGATGATGTCGAGCCGATGCGAGCGCCCCTGCGGCGGCAGGCGCTTCATGGCCGTCGAGGAGAGCCACGCAGCGCACAGGCCGAGCGGTACATTGAGCCAGAAGATCCATGACCAGTGCCATTTGTCTGCGATGACGCCGCCCAGCACCGGCCCCACCACTCCGGCTGCAATCCAGGCGGTGCCCATATAGGCTTGATATCTGCCGCGCTCGCGCGGCGCGACCATATCGGCGACCGTCGTTTGCACCATCGGCGTGATGCCGCCGCCGCCGATCCCCTGCAGCACCCGCCCGGCGATGAGGACCGCCATGCTGGATGCCACGGCCGACAGCGCGGATCCCGCAATGAACAGGCCGAGCGCAACCAGCATCATGACGCGACGACCATGAATATCGGAGAGTTTGCCATAAAGCGGCGCCACCACCGTCGACGATAGCAGGTAGGCGATGATCACCCAGGAGAGATTCTGGAAATCGTCAAGCTCGCGTCCGATGGTCGGCAGCGCACTAGCCACGATGGTCTGGTTCACGGCCGAGAGGAACCCACCCATCATGAGTGCGTAAAAAATCCGGCGGATATCCTTGCGGGACAACGGCGGCGCGGCCCCACCTCCACGCTCCTGCAACGGACTCATTCCGGCTCCCGTGCGCGGACGTACGGACCGCCCAATGGGCGTTCTTCGATGACCGCGACTGCGATACATGCAAGCCCAAGAAAGAACGCAGCCGCCACGAAGACCAGCCGAAACTTTTGTGCAAGCTCACTTGCCGACGCACCCGCGTTAGCCATTTTGTCGAGCGTGCCGCCAGGCACGGCCACATCGAGCCCGGAGAGCACAATCGCCGCGAACGCTGCCACGATGATTGCACCTCCAAGCGACCGAAAGAAGTTCAGTGTCCCGGTCGCGATGCCGAATTGATGCGGCAATACCGCATTCTGAACGATCACGGTGGTCGTCGGATACATAGGGCCCATCCCTATTCCGGCGAGAGTCATAAAAGCCGTGACCGCAACCAGCGACCAACCGGACGGCCAGATCGCCAGCAGGACCAAAACCACGACGGCGAGCGGCGCGGCATAAACCGGGACGCGCTTGTAGTGTTGCACCCGAACGATCAGGCGTCCCGCGAGCAACGATCCGAGCGTTGCGCCGCCCATGAAGCCGATAAGTACAATACCAGAAGCGCTGGCCGAAAGACCCAAGACCAGTTCGATATAGAGTGGGATGAAGATCGACAGGCCGATAATCGTGCCGATGCTGAAGAAGCCCGCGATCACAATGCCGCATATCACGGGTTCGCGCAGCACCGACAGCGGGATGAACGGCTCCGGCGCCCGGATGAGGCGCCACCAGAAGCCGATCCACAACAACGCCGAGGCGCCGAAAAGAAACCCGATCGGCAGCGAAATCCATGGATAGCGTATCCCACCCCAACTCAATGCCAAAAGTAATACGACCGTGGCGGCGACCATCGCGGCAGCGCCGACTAGGTCGAGCCGGTGGGGCCGGTCATTGCGCGGCAGCCGGCGTAGCGCGCGATCGGTCATGACCAGAGCCGCAACTCCCAACGGCAGGTTGATCCAGAAGATCAACGACCAATGCAAGTGGTCCGTGAAAAAGCCCCCGAGGACAGGCCCAATGATGCTCGCCGCCATGAACATCGTCGAGGAATAGCCTTGAACGATTGGGCGCTCGCGCGGGCTCAACAAATCGGCGATCACGGTTTGCGCAAGCGGCAAGAGTCCGCCGCCACCGAGTCCCTGGAGCGCCCGTCCGGCGATGAGAAGTGGCACGGTGGGCGCGACCGCACAGCCCAGCGACCCTGCAATGAATATGCCGATGCTGATCAGCATCATGCGGCGCCGGCCATAAATGTCGGAAAGCTTGCCGAACAGCGGCGTCGCCACTGTGGCGCTGATGAGATAGGCGGTCACAACCCACGAAAGGTTCTCGACATCGCCGAGTACCCGCCCCATCGTAGGCAAGGCCGGTGCCACGATGGTCTGTTCGAGCGCGGAGAGAAACATCGCCAGCATGATGCCGAAGATGATCGAGAGCGCAGCTGCGTGACTTTGCCCCAACGCAGGCCCGACATTGCTCGTCTCATCGGACTGCCGGTTTGAATCGTTCATGGGTTGCTGTCGCACGGCCTCACCGCAAGGCGCAAGTTCGCGCTTAGCTTCCGTTCTGGTCGCCCAGACGAGGCACGGGGCTGATTTGCCCTTAGACCATCGTATTCTTGCGTGTGGACTGGACGGTCGTTGGCCGTCGTTGGCCGGATGGTGCCTTGACTATACAACCCCAATGGGGTACCTGAACGTATGCGCCGTCAACCTGTTTCTGTGATCGAGTTTGCCGGGTACGGCGGCGCGCAAGCGAGTTGCTCACACCAGGAGAGCAGGACGCGGTCATTGATCTCGTCGCCTTTGATCCGACCTGCGGAGACCTGATCCCTGAAACAGGAGGATTGCGGAAAGTCCGAATCGGCCGCGGTGGAACCGGCAAACGAGGTGGAGCGCGCGTCGTCTATTATTTCCATTCGGTCGATTTACCAATTTTCCTGCTCGCCCTTTATGCAAAAAACGAGAAGAGCGACTTGACGGCGGCGGAGAAAAAAGAATTTACAACACAGGTGAACAAGTTGGTGAAGCAATGGCGAAAAACATAACACCGCGCTTGGCCGACGACATCCGCGCCAGCCTGCATGAAGCACTCGACTACGCAGCCGGCAAGGGAACTAAGGCCGTCGTCCACCGAGTGGTACCGCACGATACAGATGCCCGCGAAGCGCGACTCAAGCTTGGCCTCTCGCAGCTTGAATTCGCGTCGTTCATTGGCACCGCCGTCGGCACCGTACGCAAATGGGAACTCGGCACACGCCGCCCCTCCGGAGCCGCACGTACGCTTATCGACGTTATCAAGGCAGAGCCCAGAGCCGTTCGCCGAGCACTAATGAAGGGCTAAGGCTTTTTCCGTGCAGCCTTCGGAATTCGGACCGGCCAGCTTACGATCCGGCCTTCGAGGTCTTCGTCCGGAACATCGTCCTCGCAGGCCCCGACCTTGCCGCGGACCGAGATGCCGGCTTGGTGGACGCTGTCGGGATCCCCGGAAACCAGGGGATGCCACCAATAGAGGTCGCGGCCGTCGGCCAGCAGGCGATAGCCGCAGGTTGGCGGTAACCAGACGATTTTCTTTACATTTCTGGGGGTTAGACGGACGCAATCCTTCACCTTCTTGGATCGGTTGGGATAATCCTGACAGCGGCAGGTCTCTCCGTCGAGCAACCGGCAGCCCACGTCGGTAAAAAAGGTTCGCGAACTGTCGTCGGCGTCTTCGAGCTTGACCAGACAGCATCTCCCGCACCCATCACAGAGGCTTTCCCATTCCGAATCTGTCATATTCTCCAATGACTTACGTTTCCAGAAAGGAACCTCATCGCGAGCCATTATTGTGTCCCATTCCTTAGGTCTATGTGCGAGCTTAACATGCAACCTGAAATCCTACAGGATGATAGCGCGTGTCATCCATAAATGATGCTTTTTAACTTCATACTGTGGCTTCCGTGCAATAGTGTGGGCCCGTAGGATCAGGTAAAGAATCAGTGCGGCAGATCCGATCCTGCTGCAACCCGTCGTCATGGCGACCTCTTGGGGCAACCCTGGGGGCGACCTTGGGGCGGGTTTGAGGAGGCGGTCAGCGAGAGGGGCCCAGTGCTCGACCTGTTTCAACAGCGCGAAAACGACACCGAATGGAAGGCGCGGCTGCGCCGCGTCTTGCTCGATCTTGATTCGCGCATCGACTTCGGCGTTTACCAGACCCGCACCTGGGGCCGCGAGCTTTACGAGCGCTTCACGGTGTTCATGGACCGGTTCCACGTCGCCGGCTGGCGGCGCTGGCTCCTCATTGAGCCATTTTCGGAAGGACTTACGCTCGGCACCGGCGGCCTCGTCTTGATGCTGACGCTCGCAATTCCCGCATTCCGGGAAACATCCGATGACGACTGGCTCAAGAAATCCGAACTTGCCGTCAGCTTTCTCGACCGTTACGGCAACGAAATCGGTTCGCGCGGCATCCGCCACAACGATTCGATCCCGCTCGAACAGTTGCCTGACCACTTGGTCAAGGCGACCCTCGCCACGGAAGATCGCCGCTTCTACGAGCATTTCGGTATCGACATTCCGGGGACGTTTCGCGCCGTCTTGACCAACGCCCGCGCCGGCGGCGTGGTGCAGGGCGGCTCCTCCATCTCACAGCAGTTGGCCAAGAACCTGTTCCTTTCGAACGAGCGCACCATCGAACGCAAGGTCAAGGAAGCGTTCCTGGCGTCCTGGCTGGAGTTCCGGCTGCAGAAAAACGAGATTCTCAAACTTTACCTTGACCGCGCCTATATGGGCGGCGGCAACTATGGGGTCGACGCCGCCGCACACTTCTATTTCAACAAGTCGGCACGCGACGTCACGCTTTCGGAATCCGCCATGTTGGCGGGACTGTTCAAGGCGCCGTCCAAATTTGCCCCGCACGTCAATTTGCCGGCCGCCCGTGCCCGCGCCAACGTCGTGCTCGACAATCTGGTCGATGCCGGATTCATGACGGAAGGTCAGGTGTTCGGCGCGCGGCGCAATCCCGCAATATCGGTGGACCGGCGTGACGAACGTTCACCCAGTTATTATCTCGACTGGGCCTTCGACGAGATGAAAAAACTCGCCGAAAAGCTGCCGAACAATTCGCATGAACGCGTGTTCGTGGCCCGCTTGGCGATCGACGTCAGTCTGCAAAAGAACTCTGAAAAGGCGGTCGAGGATTCCCTGCGTCAATATGGCCGCGAATACAATGCCAAACAGGCGGCAGCAGTCCTGATGGAGACTGACGGTTCCGTGCGCGCCATGGTCGGTGGTCGCGACTATGCAACAAGCCAGTTCAACCGCGCGACCGACGCGCTGCGGCAGCCGGGCTCTTCCTTCAAACCCTATGTCTACGCGACGGCGCTGGCGAGCGGGGGCTTCAAGCCGACAACAATCGTTGTCGACTCGCCGGTTTGCATCGGAAACTGGTGCCCGAAGAATTACTCGGGCGGCTTTTCGGGCTCGATGACGCTGACCCAGGCTCTGGTACGTTCGATCAACGTCATTCCTGTCAAACTGTCGATTGCGCTGGGCAACGGCAACCCGAAAGCCGGACGTGCCAAGATTAGAGATGTCGCCCGCAAGGCGGGCCTGCGTACGGCGCTTCCCGACACTCCCTCTATGCCGATCGGCGCCAACGAAGTGACGGTGCTCGACCATACCGGCGGATACGGCATTTTCGTCAATGAAGGCATGTCGATCACACCCCATGCCATCCTTGAAGTGCGAAATGGCGCCGGCGACCTGATCTGGCGCTTCGACCGGGACGGCAAGAAGTCCGTCGAGGTCATCCCGCCCCAGGTTGCGCGCGATCTCAACATGATGATGAACAAGGTCGTCGAGGAGGGCACCGGCAAGCGCGCCATCCTCGACATCACCAAGTCAGCCGGAAAAACCGGCACCACCAATGCCTATCGCGACGCCTGGTTTGTCGGCTTCACGGGCAACTACATTGCGGGCGTTTGGTATGGCAACGACGACTATACGTCCACCAATCGCATGACCGGAGGATCCTTGCCGGCCGGAACTTGGCGCGACATCATGGCCTATGCCCACCAGGGCATTGAAATCAAAGCGATCCCTGGCGTGCCCAATCCTGCGCCAACCAATAAAGGTCAGAACGTCGCATCGGGCAAAGCCAATACTGACGCGCAGAGGCCGGCACTCCTGACACGCAAAGGTGCCGACATCCTTGTGCGCGTCGAAAGGCTCATGGACGAGGCGACGCGCACATTGGTCTCGAACGACAAACCAGCCTTGAGGGCCGATGCGGCACCTGGCGCTGCGGCTAGCGCTGGGGAATCAATTCCGCAGCCGCTGGATGCCTTCGCGTCCGCGGCTGATCGACGGCCGCCAGGCCGCGGCAACTAGATCGCGTCCCGTGCTCACCAAATAGGTGACGCGCTCTAGCTTATTGAGTTGACGCGTTTTCTTCGGCGAACCGGAAGTCCACTTCGCCGGAAAATGCTATGTAGGTTGCTTCCATTCGATTGGGTCAAGCGTGCGGTTGCTCATCGGATCATTGTTTACGTTAGCGGTGGCCGCAGCGATCGGCCTCGGCATCACGTGGGTGGCCGTGACACAAGGCGCAGCCTACGGCGGCATAACCCTTGGCGCCTGGTCTGCCTGGCCGCGCGTAGGCACCGCAAGCATAGATCCATATGCGCGCGCCATGATTGCCCGCAGCGGCGAACTCCCGGTCGGCTCCGGCGATGGCGTAGCGTTCTATGCGCGCACAGACGACGCACGTCGCACGCTTGATGGTCGTTGCGACGTGGTGTTGAGCGGGACTACCCCACAGGCTCGTTATTGGACGGTTACCCTATACGATCCTCAGGGGAGCCTCGTCGCCAATTCGGTGCAGCGCTACGGCTTCACCAGCCAGGAAATCATCCGGGACCAGGATGGTACATTTGAACTCACCGTCGGTCCGCGCGCCCGGCCGGGCAACTGGCTGCCCACGGGCGCCATTGAACGTTACGTGCTGGTGCTACGACTTTATGACACGCCCATCGGAGTAGCAACGCGCAGTGGGCGCGACGTTCCCATGCCTGCCATTGCTCAGAGGGGATGCCGGTGATCCGCCTTCTGCTCTGGGTGCTCGGAGGCGCGCTGCTTGGTGGCGTCGTACATCTTGCGTCGGTGCTCGTCCTGCCACGACTGGCGACGCAAGACGCCTATTCCCGCCTGTCCTCGATCACGCGGACCAATACGATTACGCCGCTGCCGGCTCCGACGCCCGAGAACGCCCTCATGCCGTTCATGGACCCGGCCTTTGCCACAGCGGTGTGCCGCTACGACCTCTCGTCCGGACCGTTGAAGTTTTCCGTTCCGATCAGCCCTGCCTACACTTCCGTTTCATTCTACACGCGTTCGGAGGTCGCTTACTATGCCATCAACGATCGCTCAGCAGGCCGTCGCGTCATCGAACTCGAACTGATGACCCGTGAACAGCGAAACAACCTTCCGGGTGACGAGGAAATCACCGCCGCCGACCGGCTGATTGTCGAATCACCAACCACCACCGGCCTTGTCCTGGTCAAAGCGCTGGCACCTGAATTCGGATTGCTCCCGACCGCCCGCAACGTTCTCACAACCGCCCGCTGCCAACAGCAGTAACGGTACAATTCGATCAGGTGCGGGAGGCGCGCCGCCGGCGCCGGGTGCGGCCAGGTCGCGGGATCGGCGGAAAATCAGAATATCGCTCAATGCGAATGACCGGCAGAATGATCACGGTGGCCGACCGCGACTTGTCGATTTTCGATTTTTCGCTCGCGCTGCGCGCCGGTGTCGGAAGCCTGATGATCGTTCCCAAATCTCTCTCCCACGCACCCGGATCGACCCATCACGATCAAAGTCCGGTGGCGCGATATAAGAGCAGCCAAGGTTAACGCTCCGCTAACACCATCGATCTAATGTGGTGCGAAGTGACAATAAATGTGATGCGAAGTGAAAATAAATTGTAATGATGGACGCAAACCTTCCATGCTGAAGTGGGCCAACATCACGGGTCTTGAAGGCCTGTTCAATCTTAACCAACAGGGCATCGACATTCGACCGACCTTGTTGCGCGTGATCACCGACCAATATCTGCAAACGTCGGTCCACACGACGGACGAAGAACGCCAGTTCACCGAACTCGCGATGCGGCTGCTGGATGAGACCGAGATCGCGACGCGCGCCGCCGTTGCCAAACGATTGGCGCCGCATGCTTATGCGCCGCGCCCGATCATCCTGCAGCTTGCGCGAGACGTTCTCGAAGTCGCGGAACCAGTCCTGCTTCAGTCGCCATGCTTGACGCCGCAGGACTTGAGGTCAATTGCCGCCGAACGCGGCGCATCATGTGCACAAATCGTTGCACGGCGGCTCAAACCAGAAACATCCCAATCCATCGGCCAGCCGCTCATGCTCGCGCAGGTCACACAGCCACATGCCGCGCAGCCACATGCCGCACAGCCACACGTCGCACAGCCACATGCCGCCACCAACGTGACGAAGCCTCCGCACGTTGACACGACGTCCGCGCCCTTGGTAGCCATGGAAACGGCGCCGGCCGAGCCCGCTCTTGCGCCGCCGGCGGGCGCCGCGCTGCTACAAGCGGAACCACTATGTGCAATGGCGGCGGCGGTGACCCAACAGCCCAGCGTCCCAACGGAGAGCGTAGAGTTGTTGTCTGCACAGGCGACGCGCAACACGCCCGATGTGATTGTGACATCGAGCGCGGTTGACTTGGACGATGACTTGGGCGGTGACTTGGGCGAACCGTCCGTCCCCGCGGGCTGCACAGCCGCTTCAGGCTGCACAGCCGCTTCAGGCTGCACAGCTTCGGAACTAAGCGACCAGTTCTTCGCAGCCGACGCGGAAGAGCGCAGGCTGATCCTGATCGTACTCGACTATTCATCCTGCGGGCCCGCAAACCCGCCGTCGGCATTGCGACCGGCCGACGTCTGGCAACTGGAGGCAGCCGCACTTCGACGAAACTTGGAGTTGGTCGCAAGCGATTTCGAACGAACGCTCGGCATCTCGCAGCAAATGGCCCACCGCATGATCGCCGACGGACAGGGTGAGCCGATTGTCATTGCGGCCAAGGCTTTGGAGATACCGGCAAGTGTGCTCCAGCGCATGCTGTTGTTCATGAACCCGATTGTGGGCCAATCGATCGAGCGCTTGTACAAGCTTACAGCCCTGTACGATGAAATGACCTTGGAGGCGGCACGGCGCATGATTGACATCTGGCAGGATGCTGAGCCGGCCCAGCTCAGAAAACCGATACATGCCGCGCAATGGCAAAGCACCGTCAGTCGCGCCAGACAGGCACTTGCGGACATCTCGCACCGCACATCCGCAAAAACGGTTCCCGACGCAAATCGTCGCCGCGTTACCGGCACCGATGCGAGGTAGTCAGGTCACGACATTATCCAAAAAATGTCGTCCGGCGCGATCCTCGATCTCGATGATCCACACGTCGGTATCAAAGCGAACCTCGCGTGCGAGGCGTTCTTCAATTTTCTCCTCCGGGACCGTCCTATCCCTGAAACAATACGTGAAGGCGCGATCCGCCGGACGCGTTTCATCAAACGCTGACTGTGGGGCGGGTCCGAACAATTCGCCGGTCCCATTGAGAAGATTGAGCTTGATGAAAATCGCGCCGGCATCCTCGGCGCCGCGCCGCCGCACCGCCGCAAATGCACCTTCGATGTAACAGCGGCGGATATAGGCAGCCACCCAAATCGAAGACTTGAGGCGCATCTCCAACCTATTCCAGCGGACGGCCAACGATCGCCGAGAGCTCGCGTACCACGCGGTCGGAGGGCTGGCCGGTGACGGGCAGCTTGCGCTCGCGCTCGAATCTCTCGATGGCGATCTGGGTATCGGCATCGACCACACCGGTGGGCTTGATCTGGCCATAGCCGTAATCCGACAAAACCCTTTGCACGGTAAGGACGCGCTTCGAAGGGGCCAAAGCCGTCGCAATCGCATCATTGCGAGCCGGCTGCGGCGCAGGCCGTGGGGGCACAACGCCAGTCGAGACGATGGTGGCAGGGCGCGAGGGCTTCGTCGATGATCGTCTGATGCTTTGGAGCAAAATCTCACTTGGCTCCGCGCTCGGCTTCATTCCTGCGGTCTGCTCAAAATCGCGTATGGCCGCGATGGTCCGCGGGCCGTACCGACCGTCAATGACGCCCTCATAGTAACCTCGCCGGGCAAGTTCGCGCTGAATGTCGGCCACGATTTCGGCGCCAAGACGCGCAGGCGGAACCGGTTCGGCCTTTTGGGTTGGCGCGTTGGGTGGCCGCGCAGACGGAACGCTCGCAACCGGTGTCTCTTTGGCTGCAGGTGGACTGGTTGCAGATGGATTGGCAGCAGATGGCTTCGCAGCAGGCGGATTGGCGGGGGCCACGTTGGTAGAAGGCGGAACGCTCGCGGCGAGCTCGCTGCGAAACAATGGCGCTGGGTGCTGCCCCGTCTGCATGAACAGGACATTGGTCAGGATTGTACCGCCCAAAATGATTGCAACACAGCTCCCGACGGCATCGCGAAAATTCCATCCCATCGCGGCAAGCACCCGCCATCGCGATGTGGCGAGATCGCTGTCAACCGGGCTTGCGGCACCCCTGCCGGGACGTACAGTACTAGGCACTGAGCTTCACCCGATTTTCCGAGTTCACGCTGGACGGTCGAACGATCGTGGAAATCGCCGGTAACGGCGACGGCGGGCACATGGCCTGTCCCTTGGCCTGTCCCTCATTCCTGCGCGAGCTTTCACAATCGATCGGCAAATGGACCGTAACCCGCGTTCCCTTGCCGATGCGGCTATCGATGTGCATCGTGCCCCCGTGCAACGTGAGCAACCCTTTCACAATCGAGAGGCCAAGCCCGGCACCGTCCTGGTGGCGATTGCAGGTCGAGCGAGCCTGGAAGTAAGGATCTCCGATACGCGGCAGATCCTCAGCCCCGATACCAACTCCGGTGTCCTCCACAGTCACGACAAAACACTCTCCGTCGACCTTGGCTCCAACCGATATCGTCCCACCAGGGAGTGTAAATTTTATGGCGTTGGATATCAGATTGATCAGGATTTGATTGAACGAACATTTGTCAGCCACAATGTCCGGCAGGCCATGCGGCATGCACCTGACAAGGTCGAGGTTTGCGTCACGCGCCTTCAACGTCAGGAGATCGCAGCAGTCCTCAATAACTTGTCCAGGTGCGAATGGTTCTGGAGCGATCTCAAAGCTTTCATTCTCAATCTTTGACATGTCGAGAATGCCATTGACCACGGCAAGCAGGTGGCGGCCGGTTTCGTTGATGAGCTTCGCATATTCACATTGCCGCCCAGCATCGATCATCAACGCATCTTTTTTCGTCAGCATCTCCGAAAATCCGATGATGGCATTGAGCGGCGTACGCAATTCGTGGCTCATGGTTGCCAGAAACCGGCTCTTGGCGGCATTGACCCGGTCGAGCTCGCCGTGAGCCTCTGCCAGTTCGCAATCGCGTGCCTTGCGTTCGGTAATCTCCCGCATGACCGCAACGACCTGCCGGTCGCCGGCGTCATGACCCGGATCGAAATCCTGATCGAGCAGGCTGCAACGCATCTCGATCCAGATGAATTCCATCGCGGAATCGCCGGCAGGTTGATCCCGCCGAACGCGAAACTCGACCGAGCGGCTTTTTCCGGACATTGCGCAATCAGAGAGGGCGGAAAGGAAGGCCGGACGATCCCCCAAATGGACCCGATCGTAAAGGCCGCGCCCCATCAAGTCGTGAATCTTGGCACCAAACATCGATTCCGCGACTGGCGACACGAACAGAACGAGACCGTTCCGGCCATGGCACGTGACGACGTCCGCCATGCAATTCGTCAGCACGCGATACGGGTCAGGCGTGACCATGCCAGGCCAAATGCCAGGTTGAGCCTGCCGTCCTGTCCGCTTGGCTGAATAGTGTCGAACGCTATCGAGCACGGTCCTTGTGCGCCATTGATTGCCGGACGCACTCCCCCTGTTTTCGAGATAGATCGTGTCAAATGCGACTTAAATGAAAACTAAGGCCGATCATCGATTGAGGCTCCTCACCGGTTTTGAGGGGCCTGATCGACGGTATTCGTGCCGAATGGTGAATGGTCGGTTGCCAACAGCCGCCTGGACCAGGACGATTGGCACGTAATGGCCGCAAATGAGGGTTGAAAGCCCACCCGCAACAAATACGGCGGTATCGCATTCCGGACCCGCAACGCACCTTCGTTACAATTCGCGAATTCGTTCAAATTTTCTGAAAATTCGCCGACAATTTAACTTAAAACTAGCGAAAATCAGCACGCCGCCCCGAACCCGGTGTTCAAAGCCCCCTGCTAGGTTCATTATGCAGGGTAACTCCTCAAGGGGCTTGTCACGGGGAAGCGGCATGTGGTTCCTTTTGAAGTCGGCGTTCTGGCTAGGGCTTGTCCTAGTCTTGTTGCCAATCGGTGGTACACAACCCGCACCCAAGGTGCAGGTCAGCGCGTTCGATGCGATGTCCGCGGCCAAAGCCGCGGTCTCCGACATGAACAAATTTTGCGAACGGCAGCCCGATGCCTGTGTGATCGGGGGCCAGACGGCCGTTGCGCTTGGTCAGCGCGCGCAAGTAGGCGCCAAGATGCTCTACGAGTTCCTCAATGAACAGCTTGGCCCGAGCGAAGCCAGCGTGACGTCGACAATTCCAATGCCACCAGCAAAGGCGTCACATCACACCTTGACGCCGGCGGATCTGGCTCCGGCCTGGCGCAAACCATAACGCAACTGTCCAAGCCGTAGCCCGCGAATATCCCAGTTCCTCGGACATTCTGCTCTGTCGTTTACGGCCCCGGTCGATTTTTCAAGATCAACCCCCTATATGGTAAGAGCGCGTACGGTCATGCCGCACTCCATGCGGAGAATTATGGTTAACGGATGCGCGCGCCCCAATCGGCTTGCCGATCTTGGGTACATCGACCAAAGACCGCAAGGCCACGCAAGCTGCCATGACCATCAATGAGACCTCCAACGACACCATCGGCGAGATCGTCGACAATCTTACACTGCTGGACGATTGGGATGACCGCTATCGCTACGTCATCGAGTTGGGGCGAAGCCTGCCGCCGATCGAGGAACAGGATCGCACTCAGGCCAACAAGGTGCTGGGTTGCGCCAGTCAGGTCTGGTTGAAGACTAATGTAAGTGACAACGGGTCGAAGGGACCCGTGTTGTCATTCGTGGGTGACAGCGACGCCCATATCGTGCGTGGGCTTATTGCAATCCTGTTTGCAATCTATTCTGGCAAGCATGCCAGCGATATATTGAACACCGATGCGGTGGCGGTATTCGAACGCATTGGCATGCGCGAGCACCTTACTCCACAGCGCTCGAATGGATTTCGCTCAATGGTCGAACGCATCAAACGCGACGCGCGGTCCGCCATGACAGGATCCGACTGAAAGGCTGTTATTTCCGGCGGCGACGCTGCTGCCCGAGCCCCATCTGCTTGGCAAGTTCAGAGCGCGCCATGGCATAATTCGGCGCCACCATCGGATAGTCTGGCGCCAGATTCCATTTTTCGCGGTATTGCTCGGGTGTCATATTGTATTGCGTGCGCAAATGGCGCTTAAGCGACTTGAATTTCTTTCCGTCCTCAAGACAGACAATGTGGTCCGCCGTGACCGATTTCTTAAGCGCAATTGCGGGGCGCAATGGTTCGGACGACATGTCGGCTTGTCCACCCGATACCCGCGTCAGAGCGGTATGAACTTGATCAATCAGGGCAGGCAAATCGTTGGCAGCAACTGGATTGTTGCTGACATAGGCTGAAACGATGCTCGCCGTGAGTTCGATATATCTTTCGCCTGATGAGCTGTCGGTCATTGACTACTGATCCTGCTGTCTATTGATCTCGGGATCGCCGCAAGGCCACCTGATCCCCATGTATTCACTCAAAATCAATGCACCAGTTGTTTGTTGGACTTGGAAAATCGCACCGATCAACTGAATAAAATCTATATTTTCTAATCCTCTATTCGCGATCAGGGTTCAAATCAAGAATTGTTTATCGCTGGACCCCAATTTGTCCTTCAAGAACGTTACGAAAACTTGGATTTTCATGACAGCAGGCGCTTTGCGGCCAACATTGACCTAACTGCGTTGAAGTAACAGAAAAGTTCCCGAGAGAACCAAGTATTCCCGGCGCCGACACTTGTCCTTACGCCAACAGCACGCAGTCGGCTTGCATCCACAAAGACAAGGAAATCTGAGCCGGCGCCCTTTCATTGAGCCCGGCGAATTTAGGACGACGATACAATTAGAGATTGCTGATTTCTCGTTCGTTGCGCTTGAACAACGCCCGCGCCGCTTTGGTAATGCCCCCAATTCCGGCGGCGGCGGGGTTTGCCGCACCTGCGTCGCGATCGAACTCGTGCCTACAAGGGGCTCGCTACGAGTTGTTCTCGATGTGCGCCCTCAGCTCCGCAATAGATCCAAACCTGACCGTGCCCTGCGGCAACTGCGCCTCGATCGAACCGTCGGCATAGAGCGTATAGGCCATCCCGTCGACGACGCCGGACTTGAGGATGGCAACCATCGGCCGTGATTCTTCAGTCTGTGAAGGCCCGCGGTCGGGCAGTGCCGACACCCGCTGTGTTGGGCGCCGCTCCTCGACCATGGGAGGCGGACGCCGTTCTTCGACGGGTGGTTCGATTGTGATTGTTGCGACTGCTCCAGAATCTTCTCTCTCTATGCTTTCGACTTTTTCTACCCTGGAGGGCTCCGCAACGACTCGCCCATTTCGCTTGGGCCACATTGCATCGAAGGTGTCCGAAGAAGCAGGCCGCGTCGGTCGCGAACGGAACAGAAAATCGAGGCGAGGCTCCTTGGTCGCGCCGTCGGTGGGGGTCGCTCGTCCCGCCGGTTCGGGCGCTCTTTGTGCAGGTGACGGTTCCATCGGGGGCATCGAATCAAGCACAGGCGCTGTCGGGTGCTGGCTGCCATTGGGCGACAAAGGCATATCTTCCACATCGGCCGCAGATGGTGCAGGCACCTGATGCGACGGCCGCGCCATGGTGGCGCGCAAACGCTCAATCGCGGTTGCTCCCACTGACTCGTGTGCAACAGCGGGAGTGGCTTCGATAGCCGACGGTTCCGGCATGCTGGGTACAGGTAGCCGCAAATCCGAGGCACGACTTGGTCCTGCAACGCGTGCTTCCGGAGAACGCGCTTCGAGCACCTGAGGATCAGGAAATATCTCCTCGGCGCGTTGCACCGCCGCGGCGACACGTCCGGTGCGACTCGCAGGCTTGGCCTTGAGCCCTACAGCAATTTGCGACAACTGAGAAATTGTCGCACCCATGCCAACTAACAGGGGGCCACCAACGACCGCAACTGCGCCGGCGATGATCAGCGTCTGGCCAATAGCCGACTCATTGATCGGAATGGCAAATCCGACCAGCACGATGCCCACCCCGGTGAGCAAAATACCTAACACGAACAAGATGACTGGCATAACACAAACGCACCCTTAAGAGGGCACCCCGGCAGCGCTTGCACACGCGATCCACGCCTGGCAAAGTAACACGCTGCTAAGGTTACTGATTAATTGTGACCCCAATTATCAACAATCGCAATAACTAATCTCTTGACTGTGGATAAACCAGGCAACCGTGATTGACGCAAGGCATCGCCGCAGGGCTGCCGCCATGGATTTCATCAAGGATCTTAATCCCGTCCAAAGGCTCCTAAAATAGCACCCAAGCGGCGTCGCTCGACCTTCGAATAAAACGGCAAAAATCTCACCAACTATTTGATTAATTTACGTTTTATGCGCCGTGGCCACTTCAGGCTCCGGCAGCCACCCG
>Ga0209488_10001773_pt1 | contig 18233 bp, 16 predicted proteins | sample Rivendell_Oct201_8_FD_188349 | JGI IMG/M metagenome (GOLD analysis project Ga0209488, IMG submission 188349) | Vadose zone soil microbial communities from the Eel River Critical Zone Observatory, Northern California, USA -... | ecosystem: Environmental > Terrestrial > Soil > Vadose zone >...
GACGCCGCGGCCGGCGAGCTCCGAGAGGAGGGAGAGCACGGAGCCGAACTTCCCGCCGCGCTCGACCTGCATGTCCTTGACGTTCGCCGTGGCGATCAGCACCGACTCGCGCGCGTGCGCAAGCTTGTCGAGGATGACCTCCCGGTACAGCTCGCTTCCCTGCAGCACCGACGCGTCGATGGCGCGCATGGCGCAGCAATGCCACGCCAGGCCGGGCCGGCAACTTTACTGCGTGCAGCCCGAGATAGTCCGGATGCCGTATTTCAGAGCGCCCGCGTTGCCGGTATTGCGGGAGTCGCGGCGCAGCGAAGGCCAGGGCGTATCGGCGAGGCCATGATCGTCGCTGACGAGCGCGTAGACGGTGGCCCCGCCCGCAGTGAACAGGCGGCCGGCGCAATCCATCGTCGCGAATCGCAGGATGGCGTTGGGCGGATCGAAGGTCCAGGAGAGCTGGTTGCCGTCGTAGGCGGAGAAGAGGCTCGAGCGCCGGGGGACGTAGATGTGCCCGTCGGAGCCCTGCAGCGGGGTCAGGCCCGGGGTGGTGCTCTCCAGCGTGAGGAACGGGCTCGCGGCGCCGGTCGCGGGAGCGAACGTCAGCACGTTGCCGGCCAGGTTCGCGCCGTAGAGCTTGCCGTCGATCCCGAAGGTCGGCTCCGCCGTCAGCCCGGAAGCGATTGCGGTGCTCGTCCAGCCCGGGAGCGCGGCGAGCGAGGCGTCGAGGCCGGTGAACACGCCGCCGCCGCTTGCGGGCCGCGTCGCTGCATAGAGGTTCGTGCCGTCGGTGACGAGGCCGAACCAAGGGGCGGCGCCGTTCGTGGTGGGCGTGCTGACGGCGCCGAAGGTACCGTCAAGGTTGATCGAGTGCTTCGTCAAATGAGTGGTGGTTCCCGCCAGGTTCTGCGTTGCGAAGTAGACGCTGCCATTCAGGATCAGCGGTGCCGCATGGAAGTCGCGGTTGTCGCTTGCGACCGAGGTCACGTCGGTGGCCGAGGTTCCACGCCACAGTTTGGAGTTTCCGCCACCCACGCCGTCCGGGACCACGATCTGGTCGACTCCCCCGTCCAGTTGCATGACCGCGGGTCCGACGGCGACGTTGGTGGCACTGGTCACGAACGCCCACGTTTCGCTGCCGTCCGGATTGATCGCGTACAGGTCGCCGATCGAGCTTGCCACGTAGATGCGCGCGCTCGCCGCATCCCCGGCACCGATGGCCGGGGTGCCTGTGACGCCAAACGGCGGCAGCGTAGCTCGCAGGGTGTGCCCCCACTGCGTCCTCGGCTGGTCCGGTGCGAGCGCGTACACCGTGTTGGCCGTGCCGCCGTCCATCGTCACGATCAAGTCTCCGCTCGGATGCACGGCCAGTCCCGACACGGCACTCCCCGCAAGCGTCTGCTGCCACAAAAGCCGCGTCGCCCGTGCCGCCGTCGCGCTCGACGCCGCATGGGGTGCGGCCGTCCCGCCGTACGCCACCGCTGTGTCCTGCGCTTCGATGGTGACCTGCAGCATTCCTGCCGGAACATTGCCGACCGAGGCCCCCGCATCGAAGGTCGACGCGCCGGTGTGGAACGCGCTTCCGGCATCGTTCAGGACGACGTCGATCGAGAACGGGCAGGTGAACGATCCCGGCGCGCACCCGAGTGGCCGCGACGTTCCCAGCGAGACGCCGCCGTCGAAATCGATGCCGTCGAGATGAAGGGTCGCCGATCCAATGCCGCTCTGGTCGATGATCGTTCCCTGCACGTGGACGGTATCGGAATAGACGAATGTGGCGCCGGTCCATCCCGTATTCGCCACCGCCGCCGGATACGTCACGCCGCCGCCGTCCGGCACGTCTTTGTAGACCTGCACTCCGGAAATCACCGGCGCTTTGTCGTCCACCACCCGCGTGGCGTCCGCGCCGCCGTCATGGCCAAGGTGGTCGAGCGCGCGGACGTGGAACCCATACGGACCCTCGGCGCCGGCGGGTGCGTCGCGCGGATCGAGCTGGAAGACGTAGACGCCTCCGTCCGAGCTGGCTGGGGCGACCACCGCCGATCCCGACAGCAGCTGTGGCGAGACGACGCCGGTTGGATCGACGATGGTGACCGAGACGTTGATCGCCGCCGCTCCGCCGTCGGGGAGCGTGCGCGCGTAGGGCGTGGAGTCGGGGGCGACGGAGACGGCCGGCGGCTGGTTGTCGAAGTACACGTTTTGCGCGGCGCTCGTGATGGCATGGCCGGTCGTGCTGGCTGCGGTGATCGTGAACTGGAGCGGCGTCGTCCCATCCGAGGGCGCCGCCGGCCGCGGCAGCGTGAACGCGTACGTGTTCCCGCTCCCGGCCGTCCCCGGGTGCGGACACGGGTCACTCTCGCCGTTGATCTTCAGGCAAACGCTGGACGCGTTCACTCCCGCGGTACCCGCGATGGTGGCGGATACGGACAGCGGGGAGCCCGGGGTATCGAAGAAAGCGCGGCCTTGCGGATCGGTGTAGTCGGCGGGCGTCGTGACGGCGACGCTCGAGATCCCGGGTGCGTCGGTGGCCACGCAGACGCGCTGGGCCGGATCGCAAGCGGCGCCGCTGGCGCAGTCGCTGTCGCTCGCGCACGCCCCCAGGCTCGAGCTGCGGCAGGCAGCCACGGAGACGCAAAGGATGACGACGTGGATGGCGCGCATGGAGTCAGAAGGCGAATGTCAGGACCGCGCCGGCCGCGAGCAGGACGCCCGAGGCGATGAAGAGCGCATTGGCCGTGTGCGCCGCCGAGTTGCCGGACTGCAGCGTGTTCAGGTCGCTCGGCTGGTAGACGCCGCCGTTGTTGCGGTAGGCGGACTCGGCCGCGTTGAGGTCCGATCGGCTCTTCGCCCCGAAGTAGAGACCGGTCGCGGCGGCAGCCACGGCGACGCCCGCGGTGACGTATCCTGCCGTCCTGGTCCAGGTGCGCCGGGGCGCGGGGGCGGGAGCGGGGGCAATCGCGGCCACGGGAGCTGCCACGGGAGCCGCTACCGGAGCTGGGGCCGGCGGCGCGCCGAGCGCCAGCGCATTCGTGCGCTCGTGAAGGACGGACAGTGGCCGCGACGTCAGCGTGTCGCCCTCCTTGATGCGCAGCGTGTGCACGCCGACGGGCACCATCCGGGACTGGCCGCTCCTCAGGACTTGCCCATCCAGGGAAAGCTCGACTCCCTCCGGTGCCTCCACCACCACCTGCCCGGTGCATCCCGCTGGCACCAGCAACTGGCACGCAAGCGCTTCGGCCCAGGCGGCCGCTTCGTCGGCAATCGATGACACGCGTTCCCGCTGCGTCTGGCCGAGCTGCTTGCGGGTCGCGACGTCCACCACCTTCACGCGCAGCGCGCCGCCCTGGAAAGCGGCCACGATCACCTGGCCGACGTTCGCCGCGGCTCCGGCCGTGATCCAGCACGCCTCGTTCGTGCAAGGTTGCGGCGCGTCCAGCACAACGGAGTCCTTGACGGACGGGGCCAGTTTCAGCACGGCGCGCAGCCCCTCAGCCACTTGCGAGGACACGCCGTCCGGAAGGGCGCCCAGCACCAGCACGCCGACCTGAACGGTTCCGCGCGGGGGGCGCGAAAGCGGCTCGATCGGTGGCAGCTGCGGCTGCGCGGGCTTCCTGGGCACGAGCGGCTCGAGCTGCGGTTGGTTCTGCGCGAGCGCCGGAAGCGCGAGCGCGAGCACCAGCGCGCACAAGGACCGAGGTTTCATGTGCAGAACCCCCAACAGGTCGGCGCATGCTACAGCCAGTCCCGTCTGAGCGGCGATGTGGCCTTTTTCCGCAGATGAGGCTACATGGCGTCCCGCCCATGCGCGCCCTGCGTCCCGACTACCTTTTTTCCGGCGGCCGCGTGCTCTCGGGGGCCTCCTTGGTGGTGCAGGACGGGGTCGTCCAGGGCGTGGGAGACGCTCCCGCGGACGCGGAGGTGGTCCCGATGCGCGGGCGGGCGCTGCTCCCCGGCATGGTGGCGGCGCACAGCCACGCATTCCAGCGCGCCATCCGCGGCCGGACCGAGCATCGCAGCCCCTCGTCCGAGGACAGGTCCGCCGTCAGCGCGAAGGACGACTTCTGGAGCTGGCGCGAGGCGATGTATGCGGCGGCGGAGCGGCTGACTCCTCAGGATCTCTACGCCGTCTCGAAGTTCTGCTTCCTGGAGATGGCGCGCGCGGGGATCACGGCCGTCGGCGAGTTCCACTACCTGCATCGCGATGCTTCGGGAAAGCCGTACGCCGATCCCAATGAGCTCGATCTCGCCGTCGCTCGGGCCGCGCGGGAAGCCGGGTTGCGCATCGTGCTCTTGCGGGTGGCATACGCACGGAGTGGATACGGGGTCCCCGAGAACCCGCGCCAGAAGCGCTTCATCGAGGGATCCGTCGAGGAGTACCTGAAGAACCTCGACGCGCTCTCGCGGCAGGTGGCCGTCGGCGCGGCGCCGCACAGCGTGCGGGCCTGCCCTGCGGATTGGATCCGCGACATCTCCCAGGAGGCGTTCCGGCGGGGCTGGCCGCTCCACCTGCACGTCGCGGAGCAGCGAGGCGAAGTCGAGCAGTGCCAGGCCGAGCACGGCACCACCCCGGCGCTGCTGCTGGAACGGCTGGGCTCCCTGCGCGACACCACCACCGCGGTCCACGGAGTCCATCTCAGCCCGAGGGACATCGCGGCGCTGGGCCGCGCGCGCGCCACGGTCTGCGCCTGCCCCACCACGGAGCGGAACCTGGGCGACGGCGTCGTTCGCGCCGATCTGCTGCTGGTGGCAGGCGCACGGCTCTGCATCGGAAGCGATTCAGAGGTGCAGCTGTCGCCGCTCGAGGACGTCCGCCAGCTCGAGTACCACCTGCGCCTCCTGCAGGAACAGCGAGCGGTCCTCGACCTCGAGCGGGCCGGTGTCGGCGGTCTGGGGGCCAGGCTGTACGGCGTGGCCAGCGAGGGGGGCATGCGCTCCTTGGGACTGCGAGGGGGAACGCTCCGCCCCGGCGACCCCGCGGATTTCATCGCCGTCGATCTCGACGACCCGTCCATCGCCGGCGCGAATGCCGACGATCTGATGGCCAACATAGTGTTCGGGATGGAGCGGACGGCGATCCGCGAGACCTGGGTGGGAGGCGAGCCACTGCGCCTGGACTTCGAGGGCGCGCTCCCCGGCTTTCGCGCTGCGATGCGGAGGCTCTGGGGATGATCGATCCCGCCGCCGTCCTCCGGGAGTTGGTCGCGGTCGACTCGACGTCGGCGAAGAGCAACCTGCCTGTCCTCGACGTCCTCGAGCGGCACGTCCGCGGGCTCGGTTTCGCGACGCGCCGTCAGGCCTGGACAGATGCGGCGGGGGTGCGGAAGGCCAACCTGATCGCGCAGCGCGGGGGCGAGCAGGGCGGCCTCGCGCTGGTGGGGCATACCGATTGCGTTCCTTTCGATCCGGACTGGGCAGGCGCGCTGCGCCCGTCCCTGGAGGACGGCAAGCTGTACGGCCGCGGCGCCGCCGATACCAAGGCGTTCCTCGCCGCCATGCTCTCCGCGGCTTCCCGGACGCAGGCGGCGCCGTTGCAGCTCGCCTTCACCGCCGACGAGGAAGTGGGCTGTCTGGGCGCGCAGAAGCTGGTCGAGGAGGGCGCGCTGCGGCCGCGTTACGCGGTCGTCGGGGAGCCCACGCGGATGATTCCCGTCATCGGCCACAAGGGCTACTGCCTCGCCGAGATCACGGTGCACGGCGAAGAGGGCCATAGCGCTTTCCCGGAGACGGGCGCATCCGCGATCCTCGCGGCCGGCCGCGTCCTACGGGAGATCGAGCGGATCGGCGACGAGCTCCGGGCCGAGGCGGATCCGCTGTTCGGCCCCCCGCACACTACGCTCAACGTCGGCCTGATCGCCGGCGGCAAGGCGAAGAACATCATTCCCGGACTCTGCAAGCTCACCGTCGAGTGGCGTCCGCTCCCCTCGCAAGACGCGCGGCGGACCTTGAGCCTGCTCGAAGAGGCGTGCGCGCGGATCTCGTCGGACCGCATCCGCGTGGAGGTAGCGCCGCTGCGTCTCGACGGAGGAGTGCTGGTGCCGGCGGATTCGGAGATCGTCGCGTTCCTCCAGGCACGGGCCGGCAACGCTCCCGCCACCATTCCCTTCGGGACCGAGCTGCCCTACCTCGTCCAGCTCGGTGCCCAGGCCTGCGTGTTCGGGCCGGGGGACATCCGGGTCGCGCACCGCACCGGCGAGTTCGTGCCGCTGGCCGAGCTGTCGCGGGCGGCGGAGATCCTGACCGCGGCGGCCGACCGCTTCGCGAAGCGATAGCCGCGGCCCCAGAGCGGAGTGCGCTATCCCTGGGGCGTGTGTCGCGAGTGGTCCGGATCGCCGCCCGTCAAGCGCGCGATCTCCGCCGCCAGGCGCTGCGCGGGAATGATCGACAGCAGCGGCCGCAGCGCCTCGGAGCAACCGGGAACCCGCAGCTCGACCACTTCGACGCCCAGTCCAAGGCACAGCTCCCGCAGCCGCCTGGTCCGGCTGCCGTCGTCCTGCGCGGGAGGGAAGAGCACCGCGCCCATCTCCGCGCGCAGCGCCGCCTGGGGACCGTGCAGCGCCTGCTCCACGGCCATGCCCTCGGCCCACTTGAACGTCGCCTCCTTCAGCTTGAGCGCGGCCTCCGCGGCAGCGACGGCATCGAGTCCGAATCCGGCGACGAGCAGCGGATCCTTGCCCGCCAGGCGGGTCGCTTCGTCGAGCGGCGGCGGCCCGGCCAGCGCATCCCGCAGCAGGCGCGGAGCCTCCTCGAGATCGAGCCCCAGCATCTGCCCGAGCGCAGCCAGGGCGGTCAGGTACGACACGCTGTGGGTCTGCGCACTCTCCGGAGGGCAGGTGGGAACGAGCACGTCTGCCTCGACACGGACGCCTTCGCCGCAGACCGCGATCGTTCGCGCTCCGGCCGAGCGGGCTTTTTCGAGCACCGCCGCGGTGAAGCCTCTACCCGAGTGCGAGATCGCGACGACCTGGGCACCGGCCGGGATCGGGACCCGGAACGCAAGCTCGTGCGCCTCGACCGCGCGCGCCGGGTACCCCGCCCACGCGGCGGCTACGCGCGCCGCGTGGAGCGAGCTGCCCTGCCCCGAGAAGAGGAGAGGGCGCAATCGGTCGAGCCGCGGGGCTGCGCGGCCTAGTACGGCCTGAATCGCGTCCGGCTGCGACTCGATCTGCTCGTCGTAAAGGAACCTCATTGGCCGAGGGTACGGCGGGATGCGGCTCGAGAGGAGAAATCTCCCGCGACGAGAGTCGCAAAAAACGCGTCAGCAGCGCCACTGCCACCGCAGTGAGCCCGGCGCAGAGGCCCCACCAGAGACCGATCACGCCCTGTCCGAGAGCTGGAACACCGCGCACACCGTCAGCAACGGCATGGCGCGGGCTCAGACTTCGAAGCGCGCGATCAGCGGCATGTGATCGCTCTTTCCCCAGAACGGGCTGGAGCGGTCGCCGAAGCGGCAGGTCCCCTCCAGGTCGCGCCAGTTGACGTTGCCGGAGGAGAAGAGGTGGTCGAGGTGCATTCGCAGGTTCATGAAGCCTGCGGTGGGAAAATCGCGCGGATCGCGGTCGATCTGCCGGAGCTGCTTCTGGACGCCCACCAGGCCGCAGTCCTCGGTCAGGTAGCGGTACACCGGGGACTGGGGCGGCGAGTTGAAGTCGCCGCAGACGATGAAGGGTTCGTTTCCGGCGTGGCGCTGGATGAAGGCGGCCAGCGTCTTGGCCTCCTGGAGCTGGTTCACTCCGAAGCCCATCCGATGGGACCCGGTCCAGAACTTCCGGGAAAACGGGGTCGGCAGCGAGAGGTGGGTGTTGAAGACGTGGAAGGGCCGCCCACCCGGCGCGATCAGCTTCATGTGCGCGCAGATCCGGGTCTGCTTCCGGTCCTTCCAGCGGAGCACGTGATGGTAGGTGATGTTGTGCGGGCTCTCGCAGTTGTGCGCGTCGATCTTGATGCGGTAGCGGTGCACCAGGATGGCGAGGCCCATGCTCTGCAGCGGCGTGTTCCCGATCCGGTTGACGTGGGCGCGGAAGTAGAAGGCGTCGTAGGGAAACGGCGGCGGGCGCTTCTCGAACGATTGCTCGAGCTGCCCCATGAACGACTCCAGCTGGGTCTCGGTCTGGTGGGACCTGCGGAACATCAAGCTGCTCCGCAGCGAGAGGGTCTCCACCTCCTGCAGGCAGATGATGTCGGGCGCCGGATTGAGCGAGGCGAGCGCTTCTGCGATACCCCGCTTGCTCCTTCGCGTGCTGGCGAGGCCGCGCAGGGCATGTCCGAAGTAGCGGACGTTGTAGCTCACGATGCGCAGGGACACGCCGGCGAGTGTATGTTCCTCGCTCATGCTCGTCATCCGGAAGGCGGAGCCGCGAGACGTGCCCCAGATCCTCCAGTTCATTCGCGAACTGGCGGAGTACGAGAAGGAGCCACACGCGGTGGTGGCCACCGAGAAGGACCTCCTGGCGGACGGGTTCGGCCCCTCGCCCAGGTATTTCTGCCTGATGGCGGAGTGGGATCTCGCGCCGGCGGGGTTCGCCCTCTATTTCCACACCTACTCCACCTGGCTGGGCCGCTGGGGGATGTACCTGGAGGACCTGTTCGTCCGCCCGCGGCTCCGCGGCAAGGGCATCGGAAAGGCCCTGCTGGTCGAGCTGGCGCGGATCGCCGTGCGGGAGAAGTGCGGCCGGTTGGATTGGCAGGTGCTCGAGTGGAACACCCCCGCCGTCGACTTCTACCGCTCCCTCGGTGCCAGGATGCTCGCGGAGTGGGAGACCTTCCGATTGGCGGGCGAGGCCCTGGAAAGGCTGGCGCGCGATGGATGAGACGGAGTTCGGCAAGCGGGCAGCGGACGCGCTGCGCAAGCTCGACGACGCGCTGCGTGACGTGGACGGCGTCGAGTCCGACCTGGCCGGGGACATCCTCACCCTGGAGTTCGAGGACGGCTCGCGCTACGTGGCGAACTCGCACGCGGCGGCGCAGCAGATCTGGCTGTCGGCGAATCTGATGGCCTGGCACTTCGGCTGGCACGAGGCAACCCGGAGCTGGCGCGACACCCGCACAGGCGAAGAGCTGTTCACCGAGCTCGGGAAGCTGGTCAGCGAGAAGCTCAGCCAGCGGGTGATCATTCCGCGGCCAAATTGATCTGCGTTTCCGACTCCTCGCAGAAGAAGCGCACCGCCGCGGCAGCTGCTTCCGCCGTGTCGCACCGCCCTTCGTAACGGCGGGTCAGCACGGTGCCGGCCCATTCCTCGACCGACTCGGCGGCCACGCCCAGTCCAAGCGCCGACAGCCGGGCGGCGACGCGCGCGTCCAGCAGCGCCTTGGCCGCCGCCACGTCGCCGCGCACCTCGTACTCGCCCCGAACCAACCGATCCGCGGAGCGCAGCCACACCGGCATCGGATTGAAGCGCGCCCGCCCGGTCCGGCGCAGCAGCCGGGCACCGTCCGGTGCGTCGGCCCCCAGCTGGTACCGATCGCCCAACACCGCGAACGTCCTCCCCAGCCAGGGATCCGTTTCCAGGCGCGGGTCGGGGGGACGAGGCGGCGCGCGCGGCGGGCGCGGACGAAAGAGCGCGCGCAGCAGTCCGCGGAGCATCAGGCCGGGACGCCGCGGGTTTGCCAGAGCCGCTCGGCGTACTCCCGGATGCTGCGGTCGGAGGAGAACTTTCCCATGTGAGCGATGTTCAGGATGGCCTTCCGCGTCCATTCCTCCGGATCCTGGAACGCCTTGCTCACGCGCTCCTGGCATTCCACGTAGGATTGGAAGTCCGCCAGCAGCATGTAAGTGTCCTGATCGAGCAGCGACTGGATCAAGGGACGGAACAGCTCGGGGTGCTCCGGCTCGAAGAAGCCGGAGGAGATCAGATCGAGCACCGCCTTCAACTCGGCATTCTGCTCGTAGTGGTCGCGCGGCCGGTAGCCGGCGCGCTGCAGCTCGAAAACCTGCTGCGCGGTAAGGCCGAAGAGGAAGAAGTTATCGGGCCCCACCTCGTCGCGGATCTCGATGTTTGCGCCGTCGAGCGTGCCGATGGTCAGGGCGCCGTTCAAGGCGAACTTCATGTTGCCTGTACCGCTCGCCTCTTTGCCGGCTGTGGAGATCTGCTCCGAGAGATCGGAAGCAGGGAAGATCCGCTCCGCGAGCGAAACGCGGTAGTTGGCGAGGAACACGACGCGCAGCTTGCCGTTGACTTGCGGGTCCGTGTTGATCACCGAGCCCACCGAGTTGATCAGCTTGATGATCAACTTCGCCGTTGCGTAGGCGGGCGCCGCCTTCCCGCCGAAGATGAACGTGCGCGGGACCACGGCCAGGTCCGGGTTCTTCTTTGCCCGCAGGTAGAGCGTAACCACGTGCAGGAGATTGAGCAGCTGGCGCTTGTATTCGTGCATGCGCTTGACCTGCACGTCGAAGAGCGAGTTGCCATCGACGTGCACGCGGTGCTCCGTTTCGATGTACCGGGCGAGCTGGTCCTTGTTGCGCTGCTTGATCGCGCGCACCTCGGCGCGGAACGCGGGGTCTTCGGCGTGCGCAGTCAGCTTCTCGAGCTGCTCGAGCTGCGTGATCCACCCATCCCCGATACGGCTGGTGATGGCGTCCGCCAGGAGGGGATTCGCGGCCAGCAACCAGCGGCGGGGAGTTACGCCGTTGGTGACGTTGTAGAAGCGGTCCGGGAACATCTCGTAGAAGTCGTGCATCAGGTGGGCCTTGAGTAGCTCGGTGTGCAGGGCGGCGACCCCATTGACGCTGTGCGAACCGACCACCGCCAGGTAGGCCATGCGGATGCGCTTGCTGTCCGTGGCCCCGTTCCCGTCATCGATCAGCGACATGCGCGAGAGGCGCGCATCGTCGAACGGGTAGCGGCTCTTCACCTGGCGGAGGAAACGCCGGTTGATCTCGTAGATGATGGTGAGGTGGCGCGGCAGCAGGCGCTGGAACAGCTCCACCGGCCAGGTCTCCAGCGCCTCCGCCAGCAGCGTGTGGTTGGTGTAGCCGAAGGTCGCTTGCGTCACCTCCCAGGCCTTGTCCCAGGGGACGGCGTGCTCGTCGACCAGGATGCGCAATAGCTCGGGGATGGCGATGGCGGGGTGGGTATCGTTGAGCTGGATGGCGATCTTCTCGGCGAAGTTCTCCAGTGACGGGTATGCGACGAGGTGGCGCCGGACGATGTCGTGCAGGGAGCAGGCGACGAAGAAATACTGCTGCTTGAGCCGCAGCTCCTTGCCGAAGTCCTTCGTGTCGCTCGGGTAGAGGACTTTCGAGATCGTCTCCGATCGGTTCTTGTCCAGGACCGCCTTCTCGTAGTCGCCCTCGTTGAAGTAGCTCAGGTCGAAGTCCGAGCTGGCGCGCGCGCGCCACAGCCGCAGCGTGTTCACCGTGTTGCAGCCGTACCCGGCGATCGGCGTGTCGTACGGCATGCCCACCACCTGCTCGCCGCCGGTCCAGCGGACGCGCAGGTGGCCGCGGTCGTCGGCGTGCTCCTCGACATGGCCGCCGAATCGGACGGGAACGCCGTATTCCGGACGCGAGATCTCCCAGGGGTTCCCGAGGCGGAGCCACTCGTCCGGCTTCTCCACCTGCCACCCGCCCTTGATCTCCTGGTCGAACATCCCGAACTCGTAGCGGATGCCATAGCCGTACCCGGGGATGTCCAGGGTAGCCATCGAGTCGAGGTAGCAGGCCGCCAGCCGCCCGAGGCCGCCGTTGCCGAGGCCCGCGTCGACCTCCTGCTCGAGGAGGTCGGCGAGGTCGAGATTGAGCATCTTCATCGCGTCGCGCGCGACGTCGTACATGCCGAGGTTGATCAGGTTGTTCGACAGGGCCCGTCCCATCAGGAACTCGGCGGACAGGTAGTACACGCGCTTCGCGTCCTTCTTGTAGTAGCGCTGCTGCGTGCTGATCCAGCGCTCGATCAGGCGGTCGCGGATCGTGAGCGCAAGGGACATGTATCGGTCGAGCGTCGTCGCCGAGTACTGGTCCTTTGCGAGCGAATACAGCAGGTGATTCGTGTACGAATGGAGCAGGGCCGCCGACTCGTTGGGGGCGGTCGCACGGATTGGCCGGTTCATGGTGGGAGAGTGTACTACCGAATGGCCACCAGGTAACCGACCATCCCCTGCAGGCCGCTGGTGCTGCTCTCGAGCTGCGCGACGCGCTTGGAGGTCCAGTCGAGCTGCACCTGCGCCAGTGCCCGGCCTGGACCAATGGAGTAGCTCACGCCGGCGGCGATCGCGAGGCGGGCGGAGAGACCGGAGTCCTCGAACCGGCCGAGGTTCAGGGGCAGGGTGATGCGGACGTTCTGGTTTTGCATGCCGACGGCGAGCGAGCCATGCACGGCGAGACGCCGCATCACGTCATGGCTTCCGCGCGCGCCGATCTGGACCAGCCATGCGTGCGCCTTCGCCCTCTCGGTGAGCGCGGGCACCCCCGTGTACTGCGAGACCTCGGCTTGGGAGGTCCACCCCAGGTCGAGCAGCGCTTCCAGGGGATACGACTCGATCCGCATCGCGACCTCGGCGAGCACCGAGCCGGCCGTCGCTCCGACGAAGGCCCCACCCAGGCCGCCCAGCACACCGGCGGAAACGCTCCACGGCCCCGAACCCCGGGCGTGGCGTGCGCCGGCCGGAGCCGAGTGGAGGGGGACCTCGAGCGTGGCCAGTTGTCCGTTCGCTTTCGCCTCGAGGTGCGCGGTCCCCGCCCGGCCGGGCGGCGGCTCGTACTCCGCGAGGTAGACGCCGGGACCGATGCGCTTGCGCACGCTGGCCTCCCCGTCGGCGGCCGCGAGCGCAACCTTGGCCTCGTCATCCGGGGTGCCATCCGGCTTGACCACGAAGATCTCCACCTCGATCGGCGCCGTTTCCGAGCGCGCGGCCAGCCGCACGCGCGAGAAGGGCGGGGGCGCGAGATCGAGAGGCTTCTCGGTGGTGTTGCCCAGCTTGTCGGTGATCTTGAGAACGGCGGTCCGCACCCCCGGAGGTACCAGCATCGGGAGGCGCACGGTCCCGTCGTCCTGCGCGGAGCCCTGGCCCAGCACTCGGCCCCCGGCAACCGCTTCCACCTTCGATCCCGGCCGGGTCTCGATCACCATCGTGTCGGAGCCCGTGAGGGGAATGGAGAGCCAGCGCAGCTCGCGGTCGTTGCCGTCGTCGATCTGGGCGAGCACCAGCGCGACCGAAGGGACCCGCAGCGGCGGCGCGTTGAACCGGGCGCGCACCATGCTCCCCTGGCGCTGCGCGCCGGTGATGGTCCCTACGCTGGTGGAGAAGGCCACCTTGGCGCCCGAGGGTGCTTCGACTTCGAGGTCTGCGCCTGAATCCTTGCCGAGGATGAGCTGGGGGGGCTGGGCGGAAAGCGACGCCGCGATCAAGAGCGCTACCGCCGCCATTGCCAGAGCCTTTTCTTGACCTTGACGTCGGGGAGCGAATCGTCGCGGAGCACCACGCCTTCGACCTGTTTGCGCCGGCCGAGCGCGTCCACCGTGACCACCGCGATCTTCTGCTTTCCTTTCTTGAGGGGCACTTCGGCGCGGAAGATCCCGCCGGCCTCGACCGCGACCTGCTCGCCCTGGACGAAGACGCGGCTGCCGGGCTCGACGCGCCCTTCGATCGGGAAGGTCGCCTTGTTGGTTTCCTTCTGGTCCGGCCACTGCACGCTCAGCAGCACCCGCCGCAGCGCCGCGACCGGCTTGCTGGGCGTGGGCTCCGACCGCGTGACGCGGGTTACCTCGCCCTCGTTCAGCGCGACGGACTTGCCGCCGCCCGACACGTTCACGACGCCGGTGACCGAGGCGACCGCCACCACTCCACGCCCGTCGGCGGTGACGAAGAAATGGCCGCCGGCGCTGTGCGCGGTCGCATCGCTGTTTTCCATCTCGACGTCGAGCCTGCCGATCTCGTCGACCTGGGATTCGATGCTGCCGCGCACGCGCGCGCGCAGGCCCTGCTTGGTCACCTGCTTCAGCTCGAGGCGGCTGCCTTCGAGAAGGCGCATGCGAACCCCGTCCACCGCGACGTCCGCCTCACCGACCTCGGTGCGCAGCGCGTCCCGGACAGAGAGCCGATCGCCGACCTTCGCCTCGGAGACCGACCCGTCGGCGGCGCGCAACACCTGGACCTTGCCGTTCTTGGCCGTGACGACCGCCTCGGACCCATCCGAAGTGCCGGTCGCGCCAGTGGTCGCGGCCGAGATGGACGTGCTCCGGCCATCCCGTTTACAAGCCGGGAAGGCCAGGAACAGGGCCACGAGCGCGGCCGCGCGGATCATCCGGCGACTGTACGAATTGCGGCGCTCTGGAAGCAATATTTCCCACGAAGGTCGGGTGGGCTCTTCGCCTACAGCAGCGGCAGCTGCCGGCCGCGCCCGGGGCGGCGGAACGTATCCTCGCGCACCTCGGCCTGAAACCCTTCATTCATCCCCAGACGCTTCACGGTCGCCTCGAACAGCGCGCGGGACGCATCGGCGTATTGCCCGTCGCCGCGGCCCCGGATTCCGAAGCGCGAATCGTAGAGCTTGCCGCCTCGGGCCTCGCGGACGCGATGGAGCACGCGGTCCGCCCGCAGCGGCAACGTCTCGCGCAGGCGCTGCTCGAACACCTGCTTCACCGAGCCCGGCAATCTCAAGAACACGAACCCCGCGCGCCGCGCTCCGGCCGCGTGCGCCGCCTCCAGGATGCGCGGGATGTCCGCATCGGAGAGCCCGGGGATCACCGGCGCGACGTTCACGCCCACGCTCAGTCCGGCGGAGGCCAGCCGCTCGATGGTCTTCATCCGCCGCTGCGGGGTCGCGACGTAGGGCTCGATGGCATGGGCATGATCGCGGTTCCAGAGCGGCACGCTCACGCTGACGGACACGCGCGCGGTCCGCTGAATCTCCTGGAGCAGGTCGAGGTCGCGCTCGATCAGCGGCGACTTGGTGATGATCCCCACCGGGTTGCGGTACTCGGCGCAGACCTCGAGACATCCGCGCGTCAGCCGGTAGCTCGCCTCCAGCGGCTGGTAGCAGTCGGTCACCCCGGAGAAGACCACCAGCTCGCCTCTCCACGAACGGCGCTCGAACGCCTCGCGAAGGAGCCTGGGCGCCTCGGGCTTCACGGTGATCTTGCGATCGAAGTCGGTGCCGGCGCCGAAGCCCAGATACTCGTGCGTCGGCCGGGCGTAGCAATTGTGGCTGACGACCCCGTTTGCAATGAAGTCGCCCGTTCCGGTGGTGATGTCGTACATCGGGAGCTCGATTCCGAGAGGTTCGACGCTGATCACGCGCAGCCGGGCGGCATTCTTCAGTGCACGTCCTTCGATGTCCCGCTTCCTCACGATGCACGGCGCCCGCTTGTAATCCACATCCAGCGGCGGTGACTGGGTGAATGCTCCGGTGCCCAGGAGAGAATTCCCCGCGGTCAAGTGCGGGCGCCGGCCGGCTCCACTGGTCCGTCCGGTGACGTATTTCCAACCGCGCTCGGTGAGGAACCGATGATCGCCGCTGGCGACCAGTGTAGTGCCATCTTCCAGGGTGACGCGGAACCCCTGCTTCAGCGTCTGCCAGTGCGCAAGCACAGGCGTGCGCGCGTACCGCCTGTACATGCCACGCAGGACGGTCCCGAAGACTACGTCGCCGGCGCCGATATCGGCCAGCGCGCGAGTCGTTCCATCGCCCATCAGGATCGGCGTTTTTCCGGCCATGCAGTAAGCACACGCATGAAAACATCCCCGGTATGGGTTCACGCTCCAGCTGAAGCCCACGTCGGGGCTGTCGTTGTGCGAGAGGATCTCGCGGGTGTGGTCCTCGTAGACCTCCAGCTCGGCGGGCGGGATCTCGTCGAGGTACTCCACCTCGGTGGAGAGCCAGGGGTTGGGCGGGTTCGAGAGCGGCCGGGGAACCATCCGCGAAGCATGGACCTGAACTTGCGTTCAGGCAAGCAGGAGTTGCCACGATGCCCGCCATCTGCCAAAAGGCGCCGGCACAAGGAGGAGCGATCATGCAGAGCCGCGCAACGACGCAGTGGGAAGGCGATCTGATGTCGGGCAAGGGCAAGACCAGCGCCGGCAGTGGGACCTTCCGCGACCTGAACCTGAGCTGGAAGGCGCGCACCGAAGGGGCCGCCAGCAACACTACTCCGGAGGAACTGCTGGCGGCGGCGCATGCGAGCTGCTTCAGCATGGCGCTCTCGCACGCGCTTGCGCAGGGTGGAAACGCCCCCAAGCGGCTGGACACCACCTGCACCGTCGAGTTCGGGCCCAAGCAAGGCGGGGGATTCGAAGTGAAGTCCTCCTCGCTCGAGGTGCGCGGGCAGGTGCCGGGGATCGATCAGGCCGCGTTCCAGAAAGCGGCCGAGGGCGCGAAGACCGGGTGCCCGATCTCCTCCGCCCTCAAGATCCAGATGAGCGTGAAAGCGACGCTCCAGTAGCCGGGGCTCAGTGCTTCTTTGATGAGAGGATCGGGGGGCCGACGCGGTCCCACGCGTCCTTGGCCGCGTGCTGCGCGTCGGTCCACTCGAGCTTCGAATCGCCCCGCGCTTGCGGCCAGCCCGCCGCGAGGTTGGGCTCGATCTCCGTCCAGTCGGCGTCGGCGTGCATCATGCGCGCCTGCCACCCGTACTCGTAGGCCGGCCGATACGTCTCGTACGACTCGCCCGATTTCGCATAAGGACGATTGGAGTAGTTCCCGCGCCACCACTCATCCTCGACGGTGGGATTCACCGCCTCCGCGGCAGCTTTGCCGCCCAGTCCTCCCGCGACGGCGCCGACCGCTGCCCCAACCACGGCGCCGAGGGGCCCACCGACCGCTCCGCCGAGAGCTGCCCCAGCGACGCCGGCTCCGGCCGCGCCCGCTCCAACCCCGACCGGGTGCGCGCCGGGCGTGTGCGTGATCGGATCGCGGTGCTCGGGATCCGCCTGCCCGCCCTTCTTGCGCTTTGCCATCGCCAGCCTCCTTGTCCGTGTAGGTTGGACCCGGGATGCGGCGGCCGGAAGCAACAGGCGGACATCCCCCGGCACGCAGGCTTGCCGGGAGGGCGAGGAGTGCAAACCGTCGGGCTCATGGCCCTTCGTGCGCTCATGGTGTTGGTGGTTCTCTTGGGGTGCAGGAGGGCGCCCGAAGCCCCGGTCGTCGTCCAACTTCCTCCTTTGGTCGGGGACGGCGGCCCGTCCTTCACTCCGCCCGATGCAGGCCCCCCGGACGCTGGGCCCGTGGACGCGGGGCCGGACCCGCATCGGGTGGGCGGACTCGGTTTCGGTCCCTTCCCGGCGGACCCGGTGATCGTCTACGGGTCGGCGCAAGGGCTGCTCGAGGCGCCGATCTCCGCGTCGGTCGACGAGGGCGAGAACCTGTGGGTGGTGACCCAGGCGGCCTTGTACCTGCTGCAGCCCGGCGCGAAGGTCTTCCGCCGGTACACGGAACACGACGGGCTGCATTACGGCGCCGGTTTTACGGAGCCGCCTAACATCACGCTGGTCGAAGGCGGCGCGAAGGGCGAGTGCTTCGTCGGGTATTCCGCGCGAGACACGAACGAGTCCATGTTCAAGGGCGCGCACCGGTCCACGGACCCCTGGGCGCACATGGGCAAGATGGACCAGGTGCTGTTGCAGTCCGACGGGTCGCTGAAGGTCAACCGCTACGACCTGCGGAACACGAACAACGGCAGCTACTACGAGACGCGGACCATCATGAGCATGGTCTACGACCACTTCCAGCACCCGGGAAACCTCTACGTCGGGTCGAACCACGGCGTGACCCGGATCATCCCGGCGAAGTACTACCCGCCGCCCTTGCCGCTCACCGACGACACCCACGACGAACGGCATTGGTACGCCGACCACGTGCATCCCTACACCTGCATCGGCGCGCCTTGCGGCGACCCCAACCTGGTCCCGACGTTCGGCGATTGGTTCGGGCTCACGCTGGCGGCCGACGGGCGCCTCTGGATGGGCGGGCTCACCACGGCGGGAGCGATCAACTACAGGGAGAAGCTCGAGGACTGGATCTTGAGCTTCGGGTCGTTCAATCCCTTCTCGCCCGCCTTCGAGTGGCCGCCGGTCTTCGTGCCGCCGGCAATGGGCGACCCGGTCAACATCCGCGGCGTCGCAGTCACGCCGAACGGCGTGGTCTGGTTCGTCTCCGGAGAGGCGGAGAGCTGGCGCGGCCGCACGTACGGGATCGCCGCCTACGACGAGTCCTGTCCGAAGAGGAAGCCCGCCTGTAACATGCTGACCTACTTCGATCCCACGGCGCTCGGCGCCACCGAGTACAACATCCTCGAGGTGCAGGCGCT
>Ga0209488_10001774_pt1 | contig 18231 bp, 14 predicted proteins | sample Rivendell_Oct201_8_FD_188349 | JGI IMG/M metagenome (GOLD analysis project Ga0209488, IMG submission 188349) | Vadose zone soil microbial communities from the Eel River Critical Zone Observatory, Northern California, USA -... | ecosystem: Environmental > Terrestrial > Soil > Vadose zone >...
CCGATGGGTATTCTGCCAGCTACAAGTGCTACGACACTGCTTCCCTCCGAGCGTTCGGCGTATCCTGGATGAGCTACCGGATACTCTGGACGAGACATATGAACGGGTACTCAGGGAGATCAAGAAAGCGAACTGGGCAATTGCGCACCGACTAATGCAATGTCTCGTTGTTGCTGTCCGCCCACTTCTGGTCAAAGAACTGGCTGAAGTCCTTGCCTTTGACTTCAACACGGAAGGAGTCCCGAAACTGAATCCGAGTTGGCGGTGGGAGGATCAAGAGGAAGCAGTGATATCTGCGTGCTCAAGTTTGGTGATGATAGACGAGGACGGAGATTCGAGGATTATTCAATTCTCGCACTTCTCTGTGAAAGAATATTTGACATCAGACCGACTTGGGGAGTCAAGAAAAGATGTGTCGCGGTATCAGATTCTTTCCGAGGCTGCGCACATGATTCTCGCTCAAGCTTGCCTTGGGGTCCTCCTCCGATTGGACGATGGCATTGATCGCGAGAAGGTCAAGAGCTTCCCGCTTGCTGAATACGCTGCTCGATACTGGCACTCACACGCGCAATTCTCGAATGTGTCATCACGTGCCGAGGAGGGGATGAAATGCCTGTTTGATGCGGACAAGCCGCACTTTGCCACTTGGCTCTGGACCTACAACGGAGATATATTTAGTTCGATGTCCACCACGCGGCCAGAGAAACCTGCAGCAGTCCCGTTGTATCACGCCGCACGACTCGGATTTGTTTGCTTGGTGGAACACCTCATCGCGAAGCATCCAGAACATTTACACGCCAAGGGGGGTTTTGAAATCACACCGTTACATGCATCGGCTTATCGCGGACACACCGCAGTTTTTTTACTACTACTCGAGCATTTCCCAGATGTGGATGTTCGTGGCAATCTTTACCAGACTGCACTGCACCGAGCGGCGTGTGGTGGACACGCGGAAATTGGGCAAGTGCTTCTCAGTCGCGGGGCAGATATAAATGCCCTTGATGAAGACAAGTGGACACCCTTATACGGAGCAGCGACTTTTGGACATCTTGAATTCACTCGAATGCTACTCGAGCACAACGCAGGAATTGATACCCGGGATGACTTAGTCCAGACTCCACTGTTTCGGGCATCAGGTAACGGACATGCCGACGCTGTGCGATTATTGCTGGAGCGTGGCGCAGATCCCAAGGCGACGAGCAACAATGGTGGGGCGCCATCCGAAGTAGCATGGGGGAGAACACGACAAGAGATTATAAAACTATTATCTGAGTACGAGGCCAAGTCTGTAAAGCGATAGTGTATACTCGTCGACTTCACGATATACGTATGCTACATGATATTGGCTTCCCGCACTTACAAGGGCTCCGAGCGACGGCAGACACCCTTGGCTCCGGGTTGCGAATACGCATGTGCATTCAATTGCCATACAAACGTGCTGCGTGTCTCGTCCATTCTTCCTTTCGCGCCTCATCCATCGTTATCACTGGACAAGGTTACTGTCGGGGAATAATGAGACGCGACCGTCAAATCGTCATAAACCTCACCTTCCTCTTCCATTGCCTTGCCCCGCTTGATCGCCTGGGCCCTCTCCCACTCCTGCGGCACCCCCTCCATCACCTCCTTGACGAGGGCGCGCAGGCGACGCATCTCCACCTCATAGACACGAGTCAACTGGTCGAGCCCTCTCGTGAGCATTGAATTCTGCTACGGCCGATCTCGTATTCCTATTGTTGCTCTCGGCTCATTGCTGAAAGGGATTCGTCGGTTGTTGTCCCACTCGGCCTTGGCGTCACGCGAATCGCCCGACCCTGTGCGCATGATGAGACGATACGGCGCAAAGAAAGACAAGAACAGTGGATTCGAGAATGATATACAATGCTGCCCAGGGTACTCTTCCGCCTCCATCGGAAGGGTCTAGCTTCGATGAACCTATTCATTTTCACGAAACATTGTTAGACCACGAATGTCCAACACGAACGTGGTCCACTGGGGACGCACCTTGGTCGCGATGCTCACCAATTCAGAGAGCGAGCGTAGACACTCGTCCCCTTCCTTCGTTGACGGGGATGTCCGGATGCCACAGGGCAAATGAATCGAACCTAGCGGACGGTCTCAGGCCTCTGACGGGGCGACATTCTTACGCAGCGGTCTGCACGCAAGTCACCGGTTGGTATTGCTCGATGTCGTGTGATCGGACGCCCCTGCCGTTGGAGCTTCCGCATAGGATGGTGTCTATGTAATCCTCCGGTAGCGCTACTTCGACACCGTGCACAGTTCTACTGCGAAAAGAGAAAATAAATAAATATTTTTGCCCAGTGTGAGAGACGCCTGATGGGGCCAGTCGGCAGTGTTGGAATATGGACAACGATCGTGTAGTCGAGTCTTTGGTGTTTGCCTATATCGCCTTTGGAACAATGGAAGTTAATCGGCTACCTTTAGTTTAATATTCGGTTCTATTGTAGTTACCTTGGTATGTATGTAGCACATATAAAGTTCATATCCCAACAGGCAGAACGCATGATGGGAGCGTTTTTGAGTTCGTGTCCACGAGCGCTTCTCTTGCAGCGGGTCTAGGGCTACGAGGGCATCCTCCTTTTCTTCAGAATCAACCTCTGTGTTAACAGTGGCTGTGGGAAGCTCCGTTTGACTATCTCCAGAGGGCGGATGTGTCTCCGGTACAGAGGAAGGCCATGATCGATCAATGTGGGGTCTGATGCGAAAGCAAAGACGGGCGCGGGACCCTTGTGTTGTATATGGAAGGGCATTCAATGAGGTATACGCGCAGGGAGGTTGGCATATCCATTTATGGTCGTGGCCATGAAAGGCAACGCGCAAACGCGCAACGCTACGCCACTTCCAAGGTCATGTGAGCGTGACAACACGCGCCAGCACGCTGAGTCGTCGCTGAGGTCTGCAGCATCCCCTCAAGTCACCACTTCTAATACTCAGACAGCGGTTTTCATTTTTATATGTATCTACCTATATCCTTTCCTACAACATAGTTACGGGATAACACGAAGAGTACTGGTTTCCAGAAAACACACCCACCATCGCATTATTCGCATATCCGAGTCGCTCACATAAACACGCTCCGTCGTCGTTAAATGTTCATAGTTACACTAGAGATTAGGCCCGTCCTGGTCAGAGATGCCGTCAAAGGAACGTAATGAAACCTGCCAGCATGTGAAACAAGTATCACATACCATTCATACACGAGGACTAGATGGCTGACCCATCTCTGTCCAATGCAGAGTTGGGAACTATATCCGATTGACCTTGGTCACCAAAGTCGGAAGAGGTATATGGGGAGCTGCGCGTGGGGTCCGTAGGCGCAGCGAACGCGTTTCTGCGCGATCCCGATTCAAGTTGTGTACTGGAACTTGCGAGTGATCGTCTCGTAAGCGATTTGGCCAGCACGTCGCGGAGTTGCCCAGTGTCCCCAATTTGAGGAAAGGTGATATTCACAGGCGAAGGGACTCTCTCTATAGTTCTGCCCATGATCGAGACGACATCGGTCGCAGGAGAGTCCGAGCCATCGGTGTCAGGAGCAGGAGAGGACGACAGCGCGTGGGCGTTCCTCTTGAGGTTGGAGACCGGGTCCGCAAAGACTTCAGTTCGCGAGTCAATAGAAGCACCGGACATTGGTTCTAAAGAGATCGCACCTCTGAAATCGTCCTCGCTCGTTGGCGTAGTAACCCATTGCCCCCCAGTGTCCACAGTCGACTCGGAGGCAAAACTAAATCGACTTCCTCCGCTGCGTGGCTCCTCCACAGACAACCTTGGCTTCACGGGAACCAAAATACTGGAGCCTTTTACCTCGGCGTTTTCGCTATCATTTGGACTATGCCCCTCCGAGCCAGTAGGACGAAGGTTACGGACATTGTCGATCGTGCCAAGTAGGTGCTGTAGGTTATCACCGTGACCATCAGCGCCGGAGTTCTTGCGACAGAGGTCGCTGACTTGGTCTCGCAGTTGGTCCAATTCCGCCCAAACTTTACCGGACGCGCGACTCAGGGGTAGACGCTGGTCATTCCGTATGATGTTCCTCAGAAGCTCCCACACCTTTGCGATATCCTTCGCCTCCAGCCTGTATCCATCCAGTAGTACTGCCATTGTCGCCAAACGTCCCAGTCGGCAAAATATCAGTAGAGGGCCATCGCACATCGCCTTGTCCATCAGTTCGCGAGCTTTGGCAGTGAACTTGGCCCCACTACTTCCTCCACTGATGTAAGACTCCCAAAATTCCGCATTTTCTGAACCCCCTATCCCGAAAGAGCACAGTAGCTTCGCGAGAGAAGCAATGTCCCACCGTGGTTGGAAGAATATGGTACCTTCCCGGTCAACGTCGTCCCGAAACTGTTCTAGGAGCACTTTGCAGAATCGGGCCTTGATGATACCGAGACGGAAAGTTGTAGGCTTCCCCATAAATGCGCCCTGGAAGCAATGTGCGGTGAACAATTGGAAGTGTTGTGCTAATGACCCAAATTCAGGTGCACCCCAGTCCACTTTCGACGAATGTTCTAATGCGGTAAACGCTACATCGAGGACGGTACAGCAATCATCAAAGATGCGGAGCTTGTCGTGAGTGGGACGGTCAGACTGCCGAGCATTCCAGAGGTTGACCTGAAGATTCGTCCATAGATCGTTATCGCGGACGATGCCTTCCATGTATTCCGTACATTCGCCAGGGGCAGTTTTAGCGACATAGTCTGGAAGACAACGAGCGAATGCCGCTAAAAGGTCGTTGTTCCAGATCTTCTCCTTCCTGAACACGAGGTCGGATCTGCTACGATACTCCGGGTGGAAGGAGAACGCCTTGCTGAGCCACAGTCCTCGGGCAACAGCGTCCAAGGTTTCGAGGAGCGGAGTGACACGGAAGCCCCATTCCTCACCTCGCACGTACTTGCGTGTATCCTCGCGTACATCGTTGAACCGACTGAGTGTAGATTGAGAGACCCCAGTGCGGGCAATCCCAAGTTGTGTCAGGAGTATGTCGAGTGCCTTCCAACAGAAGGAAAAGCCCACCGATGGGGCGTCTTCTCCTGAACAAACAGCTGTGGCGAATACCGTGAGATTGGCGAGCGGCCCGTCGTATAGAAGAGCCTCCCACAAGCTCTTGTGCTCCTCTCCGCCTACTCTTTCGCCCTTGGCAAGGCGTTGTATGATGCCCTTGTTGTCTTTCGGGAAGAAAAACGTATAGAGGGGGATAAGAGACGGAGTGAACGAGCGATTGGGTGTCGCCCCTCCTTCTCCAGGGGCGAGTTGAGAAAGGAGGCCCTGGACAGCAAGCGCCCTAACACACGATGCTCGCAGGGCCACCATTGGGTTCGAGTTCTCCGCGCCAAGGTCGCAGAATTTGTTGAGATCGTCAATGATCTCCTGTATGTACCCCATCTGCACACCTTTGACTGTTTCGGGGGGACTTTGATCAGAGTCGGGAGGATGTCGACGGGCGTCGAGGCTGTGTTGGAATATGAGGAATATGAGGCGAAGGGACTTGACGCAACACCACACGCGGGTGATGATCACTTCTTCGGAAAGCTCCAACGACGTCACGCACGTCATGAAGTGCACCTTGATGCGCTTTAAAATATAGCCGTCGGTGAGATAGTTGTTCAATTGACGCCTTTTGGTGTGATGAGAGGACATGTATCCTGGAAGTCCTGCTAAGAACGTGTCCATATCCTTGTCGCTGAAGTCATTTTTCGTGAAGAGCCATTTCATCGCGTAGGGCTCAAGCTCCTCGGCCTGCTTTTCGGATTCGCGCAAGAGAAGTTGATCTCTGTCGAAATGGATGCCCCTGATGTACGGTCGCTTTGTGAATTCCAACGCCCTTCCACAGGAAACCCCCAGGAGCCGCAACGTGAAGCGAAACCCGTAGAGAAGGAGTATGCCACTGGCCCGGAGTAGAGGCGTCAACGGCGTGTTATAGGGGGAGTTGCTGAATATAAAGGGGGAGATGGTGAGCGCCGCATACAACACCAGTGGTGGGACGAGACAGTAGCGGGTGACGGCGCCAACCCGGATATGGACCGTGTAAAAGAAATCGTTGAGGGCCCAAAAAAACAAGAAGAGGGAGATGTGCAAGAGAACATGTGTCCCATACAGGAACCTCCTCATCTGGAATTCGCGAAGGCCTCGAAAGAGAAAAGTTCGTACACGGCCACACTCATGTGGGGCAGCCCGCGGGTAGGCAAACTTGAGATATTCATAACACCATTGCTGAATAAGAGCGCACGCCACAGCGCTCATTGTGCTGAGAAAGAAGCTGAGGAACAACAGGATATTGATGCGAATGGCGACAGGGTCGGGTTCGAAGGACTGATCGCCAAGGACGGGAGACTCCGAGACGGAAGACGGGGATTGTGAAGGGTTTGAGTTCTTGACTAGCTGAGATAGCAGATTCACGGTCCGTTGGTCAGTAGGAGGGAGAAGTGTCTTGTATATCTCGATGATGAATGCGGCAACGATGGCGGAGAACAAACTGCACTAGGATATGACAGTATGAGTCGCAATGTGAACTCGAAATACCCGTCGGACTCACTAAGAAAACCATCGAGCCAGTATCACCCCTCAAGCTGTCAATGAACTTGCTGTCGTTGATATCCGCCTCGGACTCATACAGCTTCCAATATGTGGCGGATGTATCACCATATTTAGCGACTTTATCTTGAAATCACGCCCCCAAGTCAGAGAGTAACCACCGTAGTCGAGAGAAGGCGTACCATTTCCGTCATCAGCGCTGCCTTGGTTGGGATTGTGCGCCGCGCTCGAAGCTGGGATACGGCGGAATAAGGAAGCCCCCGGGGGGGAAGGGTGGGAAGAAAAGGAGGATATGGCACCCACCTGCGGGTTGGCTCTGAGCTTCTACGTCGGGAATTGTTGCCATTGTCCTGGAGCATAAATCGACGCACAGAATCGGTTTTTATACATCACACTGTTCCCAGGCTAACTGAGCGCACTGTCGACATGCGTTTGGGGTGTGGATGGTATGTTATGTTAAACTCCGACAGCCAGCGCCTATCCGGCGGCGCGATCTTCTGAGTCTATATGGGACTCAGCGAGGCTTGGCTTGTCCGAAAACCCTGGAGCATCAGTATCACGTTTGTCCCAACAAGCCGGAGACTTGGGACGGTTGGAGGATGGGCTATTTGCAGGGTTTGAAGGTTGAAGGTTGGATGGGACGAGTCGCCAAAGGCACGTATCAATCACGTACGTAGACAGTGGACCGTGACACCCCTATCATTCTTGACATTTTGAATGGAACATGGGGCACGAGGACGCGGACTGTCAGATGTTACGAAGTGTTTGGGTTGGGTTTCCCCGTTTCTGGCTGAAATTGGTGGAAGAAGCATTCCACGGGGTTCCAGGGTTCACTGCTGCGCGGAAGAACGTGAAGTATCGGTATTATTATTGGTGGAACTGCTTACTGATCCAAGTCGGACGCGGTGATGAACCATCCTGCCCAAGTAACTACTGATGTCCAGGCGAAGAGGGGAGTGGGGATGATGCTGCTTCTGTTACCCCATCCTCGCAGACCCACGCATTCACATTTTCCATCACTATTTGCAATCCCTCTCTGGGAGGCACGTCCCTAATCCTTGATCCATACACGCCCTCAATCAACCCTCTTCTCACAAATGGAACCAATAGTCGCATAAACGCGATCGCAGCCCCTCGTGCTTCCTCCCGAGGTGCCGCGAGAAGCGTATCACAACCCTTGGCCAGAGAGGCGTCAAGTGCGTTTGTGAGGTCGCCCAACAGAGCGACTGGTGCCAGCAGCCGCAGCCCCTTCAGTGCTGCCAGGAGCGCATTGGCAAACACTGCAACGGGGGGATATACCGCCAGCCCTTGCGGAGGCATGTGAAGCACGCCCGCTGTCGCCGCGGTACCCCCACGCGAGTCCTTCCGCGGCGCTCCGACGGCAGCCCAGCCTGTCTGCGGAGTACGCCCAAACTCTTCCGCCGCTCTCGCGAACTCACCGGATACGCGTGCGCGCACCGCGTCTTTGAACAGCGGCGGAAGCAGCGTGCGGAAGTCAAATCCGAGCCTCACGAACGATGTTGCGCAGTACGTGAGCTGCGTGAGCAGGGCCGTCCGTGCCGGCACGTCGGGCAGTCGCGGCAGTGCCGCGCGAAGTGCGTCGAGAAGCCGCGAGAGCAACTGGGTGGTACATGCAGGGAGGAGCGCGCGAAGCGTCTGTAAGTCTTCTGGGGGCAGATCGGTGGGTGGCCATTCGAGGAATATCGCTGCGTACTGCGTGAGGAGATCATGCACGCCCTCGCGCCATGTGTCGATGTACTTCTTCATGTACCGCAGCCACGCGTCTGGGGCGTCCAGCCTGCGTTTTTCTCCCTCAGCGCTTGTAAGCGCAACGTTGAGTGCCTCGAGGCGGCCGGTGAGGAATGCGAGAGCGAGCTCGCGTTCTTGAAACACGCGCATCCGCCGCAGGAAGCTAACGGCACGGAAGAGGGTCGGGAGCTTGCCTGGCGCGCGGAGCGTAGCGAGTAATTGGCCTAACAGTGCGCGGACGGCACTGTTCGCTTCAGCGTGTACGTCATGCACTGCCTGTACGCGTGGGAAACGCGCTGCCAGTCGCGCGGCGTGCGCTGCGAGATCGAGGGCTTCTTGGAAATGACCTCCGCGAACGCAAGCATCTGCGAGTACTGGGAGTTCGAGTATGTCTTGTAATTTTGATGAATGCTCAAGGACGAGAGCGGCGCGGCGGCGCGAGGACTGGATGGCCGCGATCTCGGAGGAGAACGAGCGCGCGGCAGACTCTAGGTCGGGAATGTCCTCGAGAAGCGTGTCGAGGGTATCGGAAAATGTCGAAAGCGTGGAGGTGAGGCCTGTGGTTGTCGAGTGAAGTGACAGAAAGGTTGGGTAGGAGGAAGTGCAGAGATTTGTGAGCGCGTTTGTCAGTTGAGAAGAGGTGGAGGAGAGGTTATCAGGTTCGGAAAGTAGGGTGTCTAAGGTAAGGGTGGTGAGCTGAGCGAGATATGATGCAGCTTTTGGGGATGATAGGTCCAGTTTGGGGTGCCCTCTGCATAGGATATCCCCCAAGGCAGCCAGTGGTAAACCACGTTCGAGTGGCGAAGTGCGCGCGTCTGTCATCTCGGAGGCTCAGAAAACATGAAATTGGGGACGGACTGATCTCTGAATTTAGAGTCGATGAACTGAAAGTGACCCACTGCTGACAGGCCAATATGACTAAGCAACTGGTCTCACCCGGCCCTTTTCACTGTACTTGTACTTATACACCCTTCCAGGGCCATAATGTCTTCCACCACCCCATCCACTTCGCGCTCCAACCTCGATTCCATTTTTAGCCCTGCTTTCCGAGTTTACAAGAGGAAGACTGGGAAGGACATTACCTCCCATCCCTTGGCAGCTGAGATTGAGGCCTGCCATTCTCCTGATGCGATACTCACCGTCCTTCAAAGCCAAATCTCCGCATCCGGTCAGTCCCAAAGTGGCGACGAAGGGTCTACAAAATGGCTTATCCCAACTGTCAATGTACTCTACCCGTTTTCGGCTGCCCTCGGCGAGGGTGTTGGACTAGTGAACGCAATCTCATCATTGTTGAAAGGACTCTGCTCTAATGTTTGTCCCTCAGGCGTTCTCACCAGCAAAAGTCATTTTTGCGGGCATCGGGGTTCTCCTTTTGGTCGGGCACTCTTTTTATTCTGCTGCTGAACCTATTTTGACGTATATATTTCCAGGCTGCTAAAGATGTCAGTGGTAGCCAAGATATTCTTGTCGACCTGTTCAACAGGATCGAATACTTCTTCCGTCGGCTTGATATCTACACAGAAGTCCCGCCTACTTCGGCTATGACGGATATACTAATACAGATTATGGTGGAGGTTCTGTCAATTGTCGCGATCGCGACAAAGGAACTGAAACGCGGACGATCGAGTGAGTCGACCGCGTATTCGTTGACCATTGTTGACTTAGGTTTCATGCAGAAAAATATCTGAGGAAGCTAGTAGGAAACACGGAGATCGAGGATAGCCTAGAGAAGCTGGACAAATTAACTCAAGAAGAGGCGAGGATGGCAGCCGCAGAGCAAACGGCGATCATACGCGGCATCGATAAGAGATTAGAACAGGTTAATCGTAAGTCACTTCACCATCCTACACTTTCACCACTCTGACATCCTCACAGGGGACCATCTCCGAGATGGTCTATTCCGTTGGCTCTCACCTTCAGATCCATCCATCAATCATAACACCGCATCCAAAGCTCATCACGACGGTACAGCCAAATGGTTCTTTCAAGGCAGTATCTTCGACCAATGGAAATCCACTGGTAACTTTTTATGGATTCACGGCAAACGTGCGTTCCTCTTATCCTTTATCACATCTCGATTCCTTATCATCTTTTGATTTCGTAGCTGGATCAGGGAAGAGTGTTCTATGGTTTGTCCTCCCTCGACTTTTTCTGCCTTGTCACACTCACATCGTCAACTTAGTTCCTCAATCATACAAAATATCTTTGCCTTGAGTGACGCTGGGAGGGCCACCATGGCCTATTTCTATTTCGACTTCAGGGACATCGATAAACAAAAACTGCAGGACTTGCTATCTTCCCTCCTCATCCAACTTTCTGCTCAATCTGATCACTGTTACGATATACTCTCTCAACTCTATTCTGCGCACAACTATGGAATGCGGAAGCCTAAAGATCGCGTAATGATAGAATCCCTCAGAGAAATGCTTCGTCAGCTGTCGCAAGGCCCTACTTATATTATTCTGGATGCACTCGATGAGTGCCCAATTACGTCTGGCAATCTATCACCACGAGAAGAGGTTTTGGAATTTGTGGAAGAACTTGTTGGCTTTCATCTTCCCAATCTTCATATATGTGTTACGAGTCGGCCGGAACTCGACATTCGAGCAGTACTCGAACCGTTAACCGCACGCCCCGTGACCCTTCATGATGAAAGCGGGCAAAAGCAGGACATCGCCAAATATATTCGCTCTTTTGTCCATTCGGACCGAAGGATGAGGAGATGGCGAGAAGACGACAAGGATCTGGTGATTAGTACACTATCTGAAAAGGCAGACGGAATGTAAGTGTGTTATTGGATGCGCATAAATGATTCTCATGACATTACACAGGTTCCGATGGGTATTCTGCCAGTTACAAGTGTTACGACACTGCTTCCCACCGAGCGTCCGGCGTATCCTGGATGAGTTGCCGGATACTCTGGACGAGACATATGAACGAGTACTTAGGGAGATCAAGAAAGCGAACCGGACAATTGCTCATCGACTAATGCAATGCCTCGTGGTTGCTGCTCGCCCACTTCGAGTTGATGAACTGGCTGAAGTCCTTGCCTTTGACTTCAACGCGGAAGGAATACCGAAAATAAATCCGAGTTGGCGGTGGGAGGATCAAGAGGAAGCTGTGATGTCTGCGTGCTCGAGTTTGGTGATGATAGTCGAGGACGGAGATTCGAGGATTATTCAATTCTCACACTTCTCTATCAAAGAGTTCTTGACATCGGACCGACTTGGGGGGTCAAGCGGAGATTTGTCGCAGTATCACATTCTACCCGAGGCTGCGCACACGATTCTTGCTCAAGCCTGCCTTGGATTTCTCCTCCGATTGGACGATGGTATTGATCGTGAAAAGGTCAATAGCTTCCCACTGGCTGACTATGCTGCAAGACACTGGTTCACCCATGCTAAATTCAAGAACGTGTCGTCACATATCGAGGATGGGATGAAATGTCTGTTTGATGTGGACAAACCGCACTTTGCCACTTGGCTCTGGATCTACAACGGAGATAGCATTAGTTCGATGTTCACCACATGGCCAGAGAAACCTGCAGCAGTCCCGTTGTATCACGCGGCACGACTCGGAATTGGTTGTTTAGTGGAACACCTGATCGCGAAGCATCCAGAGCATTTACATGCCAAGGGGGGTTTTGAAGTGACAACATTACATGTATCAGCTTCTCTCGGGCCCACCGCAGTCTTTTTACTACTAATTGACCATTTCCCAGATGTGGATATCCGTGCCAGTTTTGGCCAGACTGCACTACACCGAGCAGCGTGGGGTGGACAGGTGGAAATTGGGGAAGTGCTACTTAGTCACGGCGCAGATATAAATGCCCATGACGGATACGGCTGGACTCCCTTACACGCAGCAGCGACTTTGGGGCATCTTGAATTCACTCGAATGCTACTTGAGCACAAGGCAGGGATTAATGCCCAGGAATACTTAGGCCAAACTCCACTGTTTTGGGCATCGAAACAGGGACATGTCGAAGTTGTGCGATTATTGCTGGAGCATGGCGCAGATTCCCAAGGTGATGAGCAGCGATGGAAGGGTGCCATCCGAAGCAGTATCGGGACAAGAGATTATAAAACTATTATCTGAATACGAGGCCAAGTCTGTAGAGCGATAGTGTATGCTCGTCGACTTCAGTATATATGCATGTTACATGATATTGGCTCCCCGCACTCACAAGGACTGTATTATTTACTTTCATGGATGCACAACCGGCCCACCGGGCCGGCTACGGCACGCCATCATATGCGGCCGGCACACACTTGACTTATATTTAGGAGAGGAGTACAGTGGTACTAAAAATAAACACTTCTTAGGCATCATGCATGTCCAAGTCCATACCGTGAGTGTTACTGTATTCCGCAGCACAAACAACGAGCACAGCGTCAAAGTCTCTATTCTTGGCACCTTTTGATTCACGCGGGCGCCGGTGCGCAGCCAGCGGCAAGTGAATGTCAAATGCTAGCTTGCGTCGCTCTATTCTGTTTTCATCGCATTGGGTGAGTTGTTCCTCTCATGGATGGACCTGAGAAATCGTCCACGTAGCTTAGAAGCAAACAGCAGACCGCCGGCTACGAAACCTGTTACGGTACAGCGGCGGATTCACTGAATGCATTCTATTATTGGGCGCTGTATTCAACGCAACCAGTGGCGTCCCTGGGCACAACGTTCCTGGCCCTGGGCGGAAAAACGCAAGTGACAGGTGGTGAACCCTGCACATAAGTTACTGTACTTTATTCTTCGACCACAGCAAGGTGTCACGGTCGAATCTCATCCCCTCTTTCTGTCCCTTCCCCACCTTCCCTCTCTTTTCCCCCAGTCGCTCTCTTACTCTCGACGTTTGCCTCTTTTTTTTTCTTCCCAGCGCCCCACAAGTCCTTTTCGATGCATTCTCGTGGTGCACTCCCAACTCTCATTTTGTCTCTCGCTTTGATTGCCTTGGCGGATCCCACCCCTACAACTCCAAGCTCTGGCGATGTCTTCGCTGAAGGTGATGATTGCCAAATTGCATGGGTCCCAGACCAGTGCGAAGATTGGAAGAACATGAAAATTGAGCTCATGACCGGTGACAATGACAATCCAGTGGTTCTGACCAGTCAGTGTTGTTGGATTTTCAAGTGACTTTCGCTTGACTCTTCCCTCGTTTCCTCCAGCTGTCGGTACAGTCGATGGTACCACTGATCCCGGTACATTCAGCTACAAGAGTCCTGGGGTGCGTGTGAATGCGCTGTCCCATTGACATTCTCAACTCAACCTCCTCCCGGTTACAAATAGGTCACCATCCACGCACCTATTTATTTCTACCGGCTCTCGAATGATGCATCTGAGACCGTCTTGACTGATCGGTTTACCATCTCAGACCCCAATGGTGCAACTGAACCCGCGCCGAATCCAACCCAGCCCGATGGAGAAGCTGTCCCTTGGGGTACGGGTGCTCTCGCTGATGCATCTACGCCGTCGAACTTCATCCGCGACGATCCCTCCAACACCGGCAGTGATCCCTCTACCGACGGTAATTCTCCCACCGATGGTGGCCCCTCCACCGACGGTAATTCTCCCCCCGATGGTGGCCCCTCCACCGACGGTAATTCTCCCCCCGATGGTGGCCCCTCCACCGACGGTAATTCTCCCACTGATGGTGGCCCCTCTACCGACGGTAATTCTCCCACTGATGGTGGCCCCTCTACTGACGGTAATTCTCCCACTGATGGTGGCCCCTCTACCGACGGTAATTCTCCTACCAATGGTGATCCCTCTACAGGCGGTGACCCCTCAACTGGCAATGGTCCCTCTGATCCTTCTGCTGGCGATAACCCTTCTACCGGTGATAGTTCGACTACCCCCGCCCCTACCTCTACCGCCACACCCAGATTCGTCACCTCTGTTACCCCAAATTCCACGACCTTCAGCACACGCGCACTGGCTGCCAGCGGCACCAGCAGCACAACGTTATCCGGAAGCAACGCAGGCGGTGCGCTCGTGCTCGGCGCAGTGTCTGCACACGCAGCGCGCACCGGTGTCGTACTGGCTGTCATTGCGGGCATGGTTACATTCATGGTGTAAGCCGTGCCTCTTTGTGCCGTGTGCGAGATATTTTTGTTGGACGAGTTTGCTCATGGGTCAATCGTCACTTGTTGATATTTGTTCTGAGCACTATCCTTTCAACGGACGTGTTATTAGTAAAAACTACAGGGTATTCATTTCGTCGCTCGGGTTGGTTGGGCTTTTCTCTTCAGAACATCTGTGTTTGCGGGCTTCGGATCCGTCCGGATCCTTGCTTTAGTTTTGGGACTTTTGTGTTGCCCGATAATGCCTAGCAGTGTTCCAACATCGCACTCATTTATAGACTTGTAATTGCTCGGGCCAAACTATATTTGTTTAAAGAATCGGATCCTTGTTTTGTTAGCCCCGAACATCTGCATAGCTCGTTGAAACATACAGTTGCCTTCGATGTGGGTGCCGGGATAATGATTCTAGTCGAAGAGTGGTGAGCTGAGGGAGATAAGATGGCACTTTCAGGGGCGATAGCTCTCGTTTGGAGTGCCTTCTACACAGGGCATCCCTGAAGCATCCAGCGGCATATCTGAGTTATGGATTAAGTTGCACCAGTGCCAAGACTGTGAATGAACAGTCCGTTATATAACCAAAGGTGTTCTTATCAGCGACAATTCCGCGGCACTTTCACCATGACCCGCGTTTCCAAGTATCACGCACACGTAGACCCGACCCCGTGTTGATGTCCTATTAGCCTCCTGTGAGCCTTGCACACATGAAGTTGATTGCTCCGTATGTTTCCTGTCTGTCCCAGCAGATCTGAATAACACGAACACCGTCGGACAGATCAAATCATTAGCGGGGAATAAACATGGATGTTGAAGTTGAAGTTGCTTTCCCTGACGGGCCCTGCAAGTCGGATCAAAATTGAACAACGTCGATCGCAATTTGACGTGTTGATCACACACGCGCTGATGATGCCGTGTTAAGTTAGTGGAATTTTTCAAAGTCCGAGTGACGCATCACAAAAGTGACTAGAGACTGGAGTCGGAGGCCCAGAAAAGCAGAGACAACTCACCCACCCGGTGTATCTGAGCCGTTGAAAAAGGTTTTATGTACAGTATTATCCCGCAGTGCGCGTACATGGGGGTGAAGAATAATAAGTGATCAACATTTTTCATCTCCATAAATTAGATGGGATATACAGTAGCACTAATCCGCGGGTGTATTCACGCACATGCACGGCTCTACACTTGCCCCTAGGTCGTCATAGTAATGCGACTATTCTGTTAACCCGGGCAAAAACAAAACAAGGTTGACGATTCCTCGTGCGGAAGGGGAGAGGCGGCCGTAAGGGTGGGCGAAACCACGGGCGAGCGCTCATTCCCACGCAACGGGAGGGCAGCGGGCGCCCCTCTTAGATAACTTAATTCCAGACTCGACGGTTGGGTCACTTTTCATCTTGCTTTCGTTTCCTCTCATTGCACTCCTCGCTCCTTCTCTCAAGTCACTCTCTTACACCTGTCTGTCTTTTCCCTTGACAAAGATTATTTTTTCCCCCCCTTTGCATCATTTGCTTCGTTGAAAAAGCCGCTTCGATGTTCTCTCTTCGCTTCCCCGCTTTCATTTTGTCTCTCGCATTGGCGGCCTTGGCGGATCCCACGCCTTCAGAGCCAAGCCCCGGAGATGTCTTCAAAGCGGGAAGCAGTATCACAGCAACGTGGACCCCAGACACGGTCGCGGGTGGACCATGGAAGACCATGAACATTGAGCTCATGACTGGCGACAACTTCCATATGGTGCACCTGACCAGTCAGTGCCGTCTCTCTCGAGTGATTATTGCTTGATCCTTACCTTTTTTCCGCCAGCCGTCGGTACTGTTGATGGTACTACTTCCCCTGGTACACTCACCTTTACGTGTCCCGACGTATGTGTCGCTGCGCCTGTCCCGTTCACTTTTCTAATTCAACTGGCTCATGGGTTATAGGTTACTATCCACGCCGCTATTTATTTCCTTCAATTCTCCTCCGATACAAGTCACGTTCTCTGGACTGGTCGATTTTCCATTGCCGACGCGTCGGGTGCAACTGTACCTGCGCCAAATACAACCCAGTCCAACGGTCAGGCCATCCCCTGGGGCATTGGTGCCCTCGTTGACCCATCCAAGGCCGTACCACCCCCGTCCTACTTCCCTGGTGGCAGCTCCAATTCCAGCTCTGTGGTGTCCGTCTCCAGTGCAGGCTCTTCTGCTGCCTCTTCAAGTACACCCTCCTCTGTGACACCATCGAGCTCCTCAAGCCGCAACACGCCTCTGGCCGTCGTCCCGTCTGGTATTAACAACGCGACCTCCGGCACGCCCACTTCTGCACTTGGAGCAGCCAGCTCCAGCAATTCCACCAAGTCATCTGGAAGCGACTCTAGTGGTGCACTCATGCTCAGCACGGTATCAGCGCGCGCTGCGCAGGCCGGTGTCGTACTGGCTGTTGTTGCAGGCACGATGACGTTCATGATATAAACCGTGCCTCTATACTTTGTGCGAGCTTCTATCGGATGGATTAGTTCATGAGTTAAATGCTTTTAGTTGATATTCACTCTGCCAGCCGTCATGAATCTCCCCAATGCACGTCTTAAGCATCAACTACTGTACCATTTTCGTAGCTTCGTTGGCTGGATTTCTTCTTAATACCCCTCGTTTTTTTTGTTCCGGTGTTCAGATAATTGCTTCATTTCGGAATCGAGAATTTTGTGTTCACGTTCGCTGGCACGCATGATATGAATCACATTACACAGACACGTAAATTGCTCGGTGCCAAACAACCTTTATTTGGGGGAATCGGACCATTGCTTCGTCTGTTATCTACACAAAGACTTCCTGCATAGCCCATCCAACACACAGTTTCCCTAGATCTCTATGACAGAAAGACGAAGGACATCCAAGCGAGCAAAGATAGCCAGACCGTCCGACGACAAGCTGAAGGCTGCGCCGGACGAGAGCGCCGGGTGAGTAAGCGGTGGAATCCGCTATGTGTATAGCCATTGGGACCTGCTCACCATGTCGCCCGATGACACCTCAAGCTCGCCTGTAGACGCTCCTAAAGAGACAGACTCGCCTACCAGTTCCCACACGCCGTCATCCGAGTCACCACCGTTGCCGGATGAGGAGGCGACAGAAGGAGAGATCGCAGAACCTGCGCTCAACCCGGATCTCCAACCCGAACCTGACCCCACGGCGATAGCGGCAGAGGCAGATAAGTTCAAGGAGCAGGGAAACGATTCGTTCAAGCGTGCGCGGTACGGTGATGCAGTCGATCTATACACAAAGGCAATAGGTGTGCTACTACTCCTCCTTCCATCGTTCCTTGGTCTTGGTCTCCTTTCTCCCCCGAACCCTGCTTAGACTAGACGTGCTGACTGGCGCCACACCTAGACCTGGTCTCGACCGAGCCAGCATACCTCACGAACCGCGCAGCAGCATACATCGCCATCAAGCGCTTCCGCCCCGCCCTCGCCGACTGCCAACTCGCTACCACCCTCCAAACGACATCCTCCACCGGCGCAGGCGCGCCGCCCAAAACGCTCCTGCGCCTCGCGCGGTGCCAGCTCGCGCTCGCGCAGACGACGGCGGCGCTCTCGACGCTGCGCGGCGTGCTCGCTGCGGAGCCGGGGAACGCCGCAGCGGCGCAGATGCAGACCAAGGCGCTCGAGCTCGAGGCGCACGTGCGCAATCTGGAGGTGTCGAGGCGCCGCGGGGAGTGGGCTATGGCTAGGGTCGCGCTCGAGCGGTGTCTGAAGGTCGTGGAGGCGGAGGGGAGCGAGATACCGACGGAGTGGCGGCTTTGGCGGGTCGAGATTGAGCTCGCGCGCGGGAACTGGGATGGCGCGAACGGCGCGGCCAAGTGCGTCTTTCTTTCCCTTTTTTTTTTTTCTTCTTTT
>Ga0209488_10001775_pt1 | contig 18228 bp, 16 predicted proteins | sample Rivendell_Oct201_8_FD_188349 | JGI IMG/M metagenome (GOLD analysis project Ga0209488, IMG submission 188349) | Vadose zone soil microbial communities from the Eel River Critical Zone Observatory, Northern California, USA -... | ecosystem: Environmental > Terrestrial > Soil > Vadose zone >...
TCCCCGATCTCGCTTCCGGACCCATCGACGGGTGCGCCACCCATCGTCGGTCGATCCCGTCTGCTAGTCAAGTATTGCGTGACTAACGCCGCGAGGCGACAACCAAGGTCCGGCCCTCCACGGCGGGCGACTGCTTGATCGAACGACGAGCACCGTTCGCGAGCGCTGGTACGATCCCACGGTGACGAGAACAGGCCCCACGATTCCGGCGAAACCGACCCGCCGCGAGACCGGCCGTGACTCCCCTGTCCTCCCGGTCACTCACTCGGCGGCGACGTCGCAGCTGATCATCGACATCGCCACTAGCGCGGCCGGCGAGCGCGATCTCGACCAGATCCTCCATGAGGCGCTCGACCGCCTCCAGACCGTCAGCCCGCTGACCGGCGGATCGATCGCCCTCATAGACGGCGACGAGCTCATCATCCGGGCGGCCGTCGGGCCGTTCGCCGACGAGGCATTCGGCCAGCGCCTGCATCGCGGTCCGAGCCGGAGCTGGAACGTGATCGAGACGCTCGAGCCGGCCCTGATCGGCGACCTCCACGCGAGCGGCAACATCATCCGCGGGGCGCGGGCCCGCGAGGGAATCCGGTCGTGGCTGGCCGTGCCGATCGTCCGGCGCGGCCGAGCGATCGGTCTGGTCGAGATCGATTCGACCGAGCCCGACGTCTTCAGCGCCAGGGACCTCGACCTCCTCCAGACGATCGTCCGTGTCCTGTCGGGCCCGATCGAGCTCGCCGACGCGGCGGTGGCCGCCAGCCGGGCCCAGGCGCTCCGCGACGCGTTCATCGGCGTCATCAGCCACGAGCTGCGAACCCCGATCACGACGATCTATGGACTATCGAAGATGCTCCGCCAGCGACACGATTCGCTGGGCGAGGAGGTTCGGGCGAGAGCGATCGAGGATGTGGAGGCGGAAGCCGATCGGCTGCATCGGCTCGTCGAGGACCTTCTCGTCCTGTCGCGAGCGGAGGCCGGTCGGGTCGAGATCGCCGACGAGCCGCTCAACATCGGACGGCTCCTCGGACGCGTGGTCGACATCGAGGCGGCGCGCCTGCCGGATCGCCGCTTCGTCCTGGAGATCGACGGGGAGCTGCCGCTCGTCGGCGGCGAGGAGACGTATGTCGAACAGGTCGTCCGGAACCTGTTGACCAACGCGGCCAAATACAGCGCGGTACCGGCTCCCATCCTGATCCAGGCCGAGTATGCCGGCGATGAAGTGATCGTCCGGGTCCTCGACGAGGGCATCGGCCTCGCGGAGACCGATTCGGCTCGGGCGTTCGACCTGTTCTATCGATCACCGAACGCGACCCGGGTCGCCCAGGGCGCTGGGATCGGCCTGTTCGTCTGCCGCCAGCTGATCGAGGCGATGGGCGGCCGGATCTGGGCCCGACCGCGCGAGGGCGGCGGGACCGAGGTCGGTTTCGGCCTGCCCGCGTCGCCCGTCGCCGACGACGGCGACGTCCCGGAGGGCCAGCTTGCGTAATCGAGCCGTCACAGGAGCGGGCTAGACTGCGGTCATGCAATTCTTCCGGTCCAACCCCAAGCTCCCCTCCCCCGCCGATAGCCTCCCCGGCCGCGCCGAGACGATGCCAGTCCTCGAGCGCCATTACGTCAATGGCGCGTCGCTCACGCCGCCCTGGCCCGACGGCACCCGAACAGCGATCTTTGGACTGGGCTGCTTCTGGGGCGCCGAGAAGGACTTCTGGCAGACGCCCGGCGTGATCAGCACCGCCGTCGGATACGCCGGCGGCCAGACGCCGAACCCGAATTACGGCGAGGTCTGCAGCGGCCGAACCGGCCACGCCGAGGCCGTCCTGGTCGCATACGACCCTTCACAGGTCTCGTATGAGGAGCTCCTCAAGGTCTTCTGGGAGAACCACGACCCGACCCAGGGGATGCGCCAGGGCAACGACGTCGGAACGCAGTACCGCTCGGCGATCTTCGCCACGGACGACGAGCAGCTCCGCATCGCGGTTGCCTCGCGGAACATCTACCAGGCTCGCCTGTCAGCAGCAGGATTCGGCGAGATCACGACGGAGATCGCCACAGCGCCGACGTTCTATTACGCCGAGGACTATCACCAGCAGTACCTGGCGAAGAACGTCAACGGCTACTGCCCGAACCACCGAACCGGCGTGAAGCTGCCCGACAACTTCGCGGTCACGCCGCTGCAGTACGTCGACTGACCGCAATACCGGCGGTCAGCCAGGGACGCCATTACTCGGGAGCCAGGGACTTCGTGGTCGGCGCGTGAGCCACGGAACCCGTCGAATCGTGAGGCCAGGCGCGAATACCATTTCACTGATGCACTCATTCGAATCCGCGTTCGCCGCTCCGGCGAGCCTATGACCATCGTCCGCGGCCTTGCGAGGCGTCTGGTTCCCGGGCCCGTCAAGCGATGGATCCGGAGGGAGCTGGCCGTCACGCCGCGGAGTCCGACGTCGCGAGAGCTCGAGATCAAGGCCGTTGTGAGCCACTTGCGCGGCAAAGTGCCAATCCATACGCTCCCGAGCTTCGCCGGCGACGATCTCGTTTCCTGGCACAACCCCGAGTTCCTCGAGGACCCTGCGTTCATCCGCGCCGTGGAAGTCGGTAACGCCCGACATTCCTGGGACCTTAGTCGCGACGTGCGTTGGCGCTATCACGTCATCCTGTGGGCGGCTCGGCGTGCGGCTCGCCTCGACGGAGACTTCGTCGAGTGCGGCGTCAATCGCGGTGGGTTCTCTCGCGCGGTCGTCGATTACCTGGATTTCGCTCGCCTCGACAAGACGTTCTTCCTTATGGATACGTTCAACGGCCTCGTCGAGGAGTACATCAGTCCGGCGGAGCGCGCGAAGGGCGTCAGTCGTGAGACGTATTCCAAGTACGGCGATTCCTACGACGACGTGAAGGAAGCATTCCGTCCGTTCCCGAACGTCGTCCTGATCCGCGGGCCGATCCCCGATACCCTTCCACAGGTTGCCGCGGAAAAAGTCTGCTACCTGTCGATCGACATGAACGTCGTCATCCCGGAGATCGCGGCAGCGACGTATTTCTGGGACCGGCTCGTAAGCGGTGCGGTGATGATTCTCGACGATTACGGCCACCTGCCATACGTCGAGCAGAAACACGCATTCGACGCCTTCGCCGACATACGCGGTGTCCAGGTTCTCCAGTTGCCGACTGGCCAGGGCCTGATATTCAAACCATGATCAGAGTGGGCATGCCTGAGACGACGATCAACTAACGAATGAGAGGTCAGTTGAAGGCTCGGTCCTTTAGGACCGCCCGGTCGATCCGCTGGATTGGATCGTGAGCATCCGGCCGTCCCGGGCGGCGAAGTCCCATACCTCGATCGCCGGCGGCTCGATGCCGAGCGTCGTCAGCGCGGTGCAGACCTGGCTGCGGTGATCGGTCCCGTGGTAGAGCGCCTGGGCCAGCCGGATCCCGAGCGGCGCGTGCGTCTCGTAGCCGCTGTCTTCGTATTCGACGACGTCCGCAGTAGGGTCGAGATCGCCGGCAACGAGGCGCTGCCAGACCGCGTCGTGGGCTTCCATCACGGCGCGTAGCGTCGGGATGTCGCTGCCCTCCTTGTCGAAGGGCTCCGGCGCGCCGCGCAGGACATCGAGGTAGAAGACGTCTCCGTCCACGAGGTGGCGGAGCGTCTCGATGATGGAGCCGTACGTCCCCGGCACGGTCGTCGCCAGCTGCGCGTCGTCAAGGGCCGAGCAGGCATCCAGCACGCGAATCGTGGCCCAGACATGATGACCGAATGCGTCGGCGAGGAGGGGCGAGGGCATCGTCCGCACTCTACGTTACGCCGATCGTTGGCTGCTATCTATGCCTCCACAACGTCCCTCGTCGGCCGGTCGAGCTCGCGTCGGCGGCCTGATGCCGCTCGTCAGCTCGTGAGCGTCACCTTGCGGATCCAGCGCGGGGTCTCGGGGTCGAGACCCCGGGCGACCGCGAGGTGCAGGCCGAGGAGCTGGCCGGGCACGATCGTCGTGATCGGGCGCAGCCACTCCGGGAGCCCGACGGGGAGAAGGATCCCGATCGAGCCGCGGGCGACCGCCTCCGGTCGGTCCGACAGGACGATCCGGTCGACGTCGAGCTCGCCGAGTCGATCGAGCAGCGCGTCGAGATCGGCCGCCGTCGGGCCCGATGGGGCGATCGCGATCAGCGGGAATCCGGCCGAGACGAGCGCCAGCGGGCCGTGGAGGAAATCGGCGGTCGAGTAGGGATCGGCGGCGACCTGGGCCAGTTCCTTGAGCTTCAGCGCGAGCTCGCGCGCGGTCGCGTATTCGAAGCCGCGGCCGACGACGACAAGGCGATCGTGGCCGGCCAGGTGTCGGGCGACGGCCTCCACCTGCGCCTCGGTGCCGAGGGCGTCCGCGATCGCTTCGGGGATCGACGCCAGCGCCGGTTCCGGGTCGGTCGGGTCCGTTCCTCGACCGAGTCGGGCCTCGATGGCAACGACGAGGAGGGCCACCGACAGGAGCTCGGCCGTGTAGGTCTTCGTCGCGGCGACCGCAAGCTCTTCGCCCGCGCCCAGATCGATGACGTGCTCCGCGGCGATCGCCAGGTCGGAGATCGGGTCGTTCGTGATCGCGATCGTCGGGGCGGCCTGGCGGCGGGCTGCCGCAATTGCTCCGACGATGTCCGGCGACCGACCCGACTGGGAGATCCCGATGACGAGCGATCGATCCAGCCGTAGCTCGACGCCGTAGAGCGACGTCAGCGACGGCGTCGCAAGGGCGACGGGCAACCGAAGCCGGGCACCGAACAGGTATTGCGCGTACACGGCGGCGTGGTCGCTCGTCCCGCGGGCGGCGATGACGACGGCGTCGAGCTCGCGGCTCGCGATCCGCCCAGCGATCGCATCGGCGATCGAGTCGATCGCGGCCCGCCCGGGGCCGAGCAACCACGCAGCGACCGCCGGCTGCTCCAGGATCTCGTCCCTCAGGCCCACCAGCCCACCTCCCGCGAGCTCAACTCGTGCACGACGTCAGCGTACGAGACCGTGGCCCGTCGGATGCAGGCCGGGGATGGCGGCCGGGAGGCGGCCCGGGAACCCGGCCCGGCCGAACAAGGCGGCGCCCAGCGCCTCGAGCGACGGGGGGAGGAGTCCGTAGCTCGAGACGTGGACGCGCGACTGGGGGTAGGCAGCGAGATCGAAGGGGGTTCGGAGGGCGACCGTGACGACGGGTGGCCCGGCGGCGAGGAGTCCCTCGACGAGCGCCGCCTGGCCTCGCTCGGCGAGCGCCGCGGTCGTGCCGACGACGATGAGAGCGTGATCACGGACGTGTTCGCGGATCGCGGCAATCTGGTCGGCCGACGGCGCGTGGTCGACGACGATCTCGTCGACAGCCGGGTGATGAACCCGGAGAGCCGCCGCAAGCCCGGCCTTCACGGTCGACGAGGTATCCGCCGGCGTCTGGTCCGTCGGTGTCGGCATGATCGCCGCGATCCGGTCCGACGGCTGGAGAGCCATGGGTACCAAGCAATCATCGTCACGCACGAGGGTCAGCGCCTGGGCCGCGAGCTCGTCCGCCAACGCCGCATGCGCCACGCTGCCGACGACGGCGAGCTCGGGCTGGTCGAAGCCTGCCAGCCATTCGCGGAGGGCTCGAACGCGCCCGGCGGAGGCGCAGGCGCTGGCGACGTCGATCAGGCCTCGGGCGGCGGCGTGGCGGAGGCCGGCCTCGATCCGTCCGCGAGCCTCGGGATCGGGCGCCGTGAGGAGCAGGTCGACCCCGGCCCGCAGCGCGGCCAGGACGTCGAGGATCTGGTTCGAGCCCTGGGTGAGCGCTCGCATGTCGAGCGCATCGGTTATCGAGACGCCCTCGAAGCCGAGTTCGCCGCGGAGCAACCCATCCATAACAGCTGGCGCAAGCGTCGACGGCAGCTCGGGGTCGCCGGTCAGGGCAGGGACCGCGAGATGGGCAGACATGACGAGCCGCGCCCCGGCGGCGATCCCGGCGCGGAACGGGACGAGCTCGCGTGCATCGAATGCCTCGCGATCAGCTGGGAGCAGCGGCAGTTCATAGTGACTGTCCGCGGCGACGTCGCCGATGCCCGGGAAGTGCTTCAGGGCCGCCGCGACACCGGCCGACTGGAGGCCGCGAACGGCCGCGGCGACGAGCTCGCCGACCGCGCCCGGGTCGTCGCCGAACGATCGGATCCCGATCGCAGGGTTCGCCGGGTTCGTCGCGAGGTCACAGACGGGGCCGTAGTCGACGGTCACGCCGAGCGCCCGCAGTTCGAGCCCCATCGCCCGCCAGACTCGCTCGGCCAGTACCGGGTCACCGGTCGCACCGAGGGCCATGTTCCCGGCGAACGGCGTCGTCCCCTCGCCGAGCCCGATGAGCTGGCCGCATTCCTGGTCGGCGGCGATGAGCAGGGGCAGCTTTGTCGCCGCGTCGCGCCGCCTCGCGGCTGCGGCCTGGATCGCCGCCGTCAGCGAGCGGATCTGTCCCGGGTCGGCGACGTTCGAGAATCGAAAGAGCGTGACACCAGCCGCGGGCGACGTCGCCAGACGTTCGGCAATGTCTGACGGGAGATCCAGCCCCTCGAACGCGAGCATCAGGGACCCGACGACGGCGTCCGTGACGTCGCGCCGCTCGGCGACCGGGTGTTGCTTCGCCTCGGCGGGCTCGCCGATGTCGCCCTCGAGCGTCGGTGCCGCGCTCATCCCTTGACCGCCCCGGCCGTGACGCCGCCGACCATCCGGTTCTGGATCAACAGGAAGAAGACGAGGACGGGCAGCGTGAAGAGGGTCGATGCCGCCATCGTCCCGCCCCAGTCGGTCCCGAAGGCCGTCCGGAACGTCGCCAACCAGACAGGAAGCGTGAAGTTGGCGGTGTCCCGCATCAGCACGTAGGCGTACAGGAATTCGTTCCAGGCGGTGATGAAGGCGAAGATCGACGTCGCGACGAGCCCGGGTGCGAGCAGCGGCAGGACGACGTGCCAGAACGCCTGGAAACGGTTCGCGCCGTCGACCATCGCCGCCTCCTCGAGATCGACCGGGATGCCGGCGATGAACCCGCGCAGCGCCCAGATCGTGAAGGGCAGCGTGAAGATGAAGTAGGTCAGGATCAGTGCCGGGATCTGGTTGAGCAGGTTGGCCTGGCGAAGGACGAGGTACATCGGGATGAGGAGCGCCTCGAACGGGGCCATCTGGGCGACGACGACGAGGAGCAGGAAGCTCCGTCGGCCGCGGAAGCGCGCGCGAGCAACCGCCATCGCCGCCAGCAGCCCGACGACGAGGGCGAGCACGACCGTGGAGATGGAGATGACGAGGCTGTTTCGCAGGTAATCCGGGAAGTACGGCCGGGTGACCGCCGTCGTGAAGTTGTCGAGCGTCGGCGGGAAGGGCACGAACTTCGGCACGTAGGTCTGGATGTCGCCGGGCTGCTTGAAGGCGGTCGAAGCCATCCAGTACACAGGGAAGACGAACGCGATGATCGTCGCCAGGCCGATGGCGTTGACCACGATCCGTCGGAGCCGGCGCGGCTTCACAGGTCCTCCTGCGTCCGGAGCATCGTCCGGATGTACGGAATGAGGACGAGGGCAAGCAGCACGACCATGACGACGGCCACGGCCGAGGCCAACCCGTACTGGGCGCCGGCGATTCCCTTGAGATAGGCGTAGATCGCCAGGGTCACCGTCTCGCCGGCCGGGCCGCCCTGGCGTACGGTCCAGATCTGGGTGAAGACCTTGAAGTCCCAGATCGCCGACAGGAAGGTCAGGATCATGAACAGCGGCAGCAACGACGGCACCGTTATCCGTCGGAAGATCGCCCGGTCCGTCGCGCCGTCGACCCGGGCGGCCTCGTACTGCTCGCTCGGGACCGACAGAATCCCGGCTCGCAGGCTGAACGCCACGAACGGGATGGCCTGCCAGGCGATGAGCAGGCTGATGACGGCAAACGTCGACAGCCCCGTCGCGAACCAGGAATGGTTCGTGTAGTCGCCGAAGATGCCGACGCTCGTGAGCGCCCAGTTGACGACACCGAACTTGCTGTCGAACAGCCATTGGAAGATGACGCTGGCGGTCAGCGCGGGCGTCGCCCAGGCCAGGATCAGGCTGATCGAGAGCGCCAGCCGCATCCACCGCCCGAGGGCGCCCAGCAGGAGCGCGACGAGCGTCCCGAGGATCATCGTCAGGGCGACGTTGAACGCGGTGAAGGCGAGCGTCCGGATCGCGACCGCCCAGAATGTCGGGTCGGCCAGGATCGAGGCGTAGTTTTGGAACCCTATCCAGACCGTCGTTCGCTGGACCAGCTCGCGGAGGCCCATCCTCTGGAAGCTGATGACGACGGCCAGGAGGACCGGGTAGCCGAGCAGGACGAGGAACGCGAAAAGGCTCGGCAGCAGGGGCAGGTAGTGGAACAGTCGCCGCGCGCGGGCGACCGCGGAGCGACCGTGAGCGGGAGCGCCGCCGCGGCGAGGGGTGACGATGGCCGGCCCGATGCCGGTCTCCGCCTGCCCTTCGACCATCATTCGACGCTCCCGAGCACGATCCTGGGGGCCCTTACTGGGCGACGTTCATCCTGGTGCCGATCTCATCGTCGGCGGCCTTGGCGGCATCGGCGATGCTCGCCTTGCCGGTGAGGACCTTCGTGAGCATGTCCTTGAGCGGGTTCGCACCCGACTCGACGGATGCCCAGCGCGGATCCTGCGGGGTGACGAAGCTGCCGGCCGCGGCGGCGCCGGCGGCGACCGCGAGGTTGGCATTCTCGGATGTGGCGGTCGCGGCGAGGTTCTTCGAGTTCGGCACGTTGCCGGCCGCGATCATCAGCTTCTGGTACTTCTCACCAGTCAGGAGCTTGACCCAATCGACGGCCAGATCCTGGTTCTTGCTGCCGGCCGCGATGCCGAGGTTCGAGCCGCCCAGGAAGACCGGGGCCTTCTTGCCCGACGTGCTGCTCGGGATCGCGAAGACGGCGAGCTTGCCCTTGATGGCCGCGTCCTTCGACTCGGTGTAGCCGAGCTCCCAGAGATTGGCGATCATCATCCCGGCCTTGCCGGCGGCCATGACCGTCGCCTGCTCGGGATTGGCCTCGTCGTTGTCGGCCGGGCCCGTGGAGCCCGCCTTGAAGTAGTCGACGTAGTCCTGGATGCCGGCCTGCGCCTCCGGCGCCTCGAGCGTGCCCTTCCAGGTGCCGCCCTCGTTGACCGCGATGTGGCCGCCGTGATCCTCGATGAAGCTCATCAGCGCGTACCAGTTCTGGCCGGGGATGTACAGGCCGGAGTAGTCGGCGACCGACTTGTTCTTGGCCTGAAGCTTCTTCGCCGCGTCGATCAGGGCGGCCTTGCTGGTGATCGACGCCGGGTCGATGCCGGCGGCGCTGAACTGGTCCTTGTTGTAGATGACGATCCTGTTGCCCGCGTAGAACGGCACCGCGTAGAGCTTGCCGTCCCAGATGGACGAGTCGTTGAGACCGCCGAGCCAGGCTTCGTCGGCGCTGGTGCCGTCAGCGGACGTTCCGCCACCGAGATCGGCCCGCTTGTCGGTGAGGTCCATCAGGGCGCCGGCGGCCGCGTAGTTGGCGGTCTGGGTGTTACCCGTCTCGACGACGTCCGGGGGCTCGGGGGCAGCGAGCGCGCCGTTGAGCCGGCTGACGATGCCGTTCCACTGCTGGACCTCGTACTTGACCGTCACGCCCGGGTGGGCGGCCGTGAACTCGTCGTTGAGCTGCTTGATCAGGTCGTCGCCGGCCGACCCGTTCATCAGCCAGACCGTCAGCGTCCGCGCCTCAGGCGCGGTGCTCGTGGCCGTGGTCGGTGCCGCGCTCTGGGCGGCCGATGTGGCGGGTGCCTGGCTGGCGGCGGGCGCCGAGCACGCCGCGATGCCGAGCACCGCTGCGAGCCCGACGGCTAGAGTCTGCTTGAGTTTCACCTGGCTCCTCCTCGTGATTGCGACTGTCGGCTCGGACTCGAATGGCCCGCACGCCGGATCCCATCCCTCAGGTCAAGGCATCGCGTGCGACCACCTCCTTTGCCCATCGACGGAACCGTCGATCGACCTGGCGACCGTGATGGCGCCCCAGGCCCCGGTGTCGGAGCCGTCCGGCAGGAGTTCGACGATGCCCGGTTCGAGCATCTCCGCTGCCAGCTCCGACGACGCCCGAGTGGCATCCAGCGCGGTCTCAATCGACGCGAGGAAGGGTCGTCCGGCACCGGCGACGCCGCCGCCGACGATCACCCGCTCCACGTCGTAGGTCATGACAAGCCCGTGGATCGCCCGGGCGAGAGCGCGGCCGGCGTCCGCGACGATCTCGGCCGCGAGTGCGTCGCCGGTCGCTGCGGCGGCATGGACGTCGATGGCCGTGATCGTCGGGCAGGTCGCAAGCGTCGACTGCCGGCCCGACCGGATGGCGTCATCGGCCAGCCGGGCGATGGCCGGACCCGAGGCGAGCATCTCGAGACAGCCGCGCAGCCCGCAGCTGCAGACCGGCCCGTCCGCGTCGACGACGATGTGACCGACCTCACCGGCGAGGCCTCGCGTCCCGCGGTAGAGCTGGCCACCGAGGACGACACCCGCGCTGATCCCGGTCCCGACGCTGAGATAGACGAAGTCCTCGACCTCGCCGAGCAGGCGCCGCTCGCGAATCCCGGCGGCCGCCGCGCGAACGTCGTTCTCGATGGCGCACGGCACCCCGAGACGCCGCTCGAGCTGGTCGCGAAGGGGCAGTCGCTGCCAGCCGAGATTGACCGCGAGCGACACGACGCCGTTATCCGGGTCGACTCGTCCGGGAACGCCGACACCGACGGCAGCGACGCGCTCGATGCCGGCCCGGGCGGTCTCGAGGGCCGTCGCGACCGTCGCGGCGATGTGATCGGCGGCGGTGTCGGGGTTGCCGATGGGGGTCGGGACGACGAGCCGCCCGCGGATCTCGAGGTCGCCATCGACCACGAGGACGGCGATCTTGCTTCCGCCGACATCGACGCCGACGAGCAGTTCGCGGCCCAGTGCCTGGGCGCGTTGATCGGAGACGAGAGCGTCGGTCATCGGCTGAGGCTCAGCCCGAGCTCGCTCGTGATCAGCAGCGCCGACGCCCCGAGGACGACCACATTCGGCGACAGCCGACCCACGACGATCTCCGTGTCGCGGCCGAGCAGGCCGAACGATCGGCGGCCGGCCTCGTCTCGAAGTGCCGCCAGCCACTCGTCGCCAAATGCCGTGACCGGCCCGTCGAGGACGATCCGGGCGATGTTGAGGGCACCGATCAGCCCGGCGACGGCCTGCCCCAGGTATCGGGCGGCCTCGAGGGCGGCGGTTCGGGCGGCTGGATCGCCGGCCCGATACGCGTCGAGAACGGCCTCGAACGTCAGGTCCTCTCCCCCGGCGCGGTCGGCCAGGGGTGTCCCGAGCTCCGTTGCGAGGGCGGCGGCCCGCGCCGCGATGGCCCGGCTGCTCGCCACCGTTTCGAGGCAGCCGAATCCGCCGCAGCGGCAGGCCGCCCCATCGTCGACGACCGTGACGTGGCCGATCTCGCCTGCCCCGAAGCCGTCACCCTGGAACACGGTGCCGTTGAGGACCAGGCCGGCGCCCACGCCGCGGCCGATCTTGATCGTGATGAGATTCGCCTGCCGCGGCCCGTCGCCACCAAAGGTGTATTCGGCCAGGGCCGCCGCCTGGCTGTCGTTGGCGACGTTGGTCGGCAGGCCGTAGCGCTCGCTGAGCAAACCCCCGAGCGGCAGGTTCTGCCAGTCGAGGTTGACCGCCCAGAGGATCGTCCCGGTCCGGGCGTCGACGAGTCCAGGCGTCCCGACACCGATCCCGAGCGGACTTGCCGATGCGTCCTCGAGGAGCTCGTCGACCAGTCGGTAGACGAGGGCGAGGGCGTCGTCGCCGTTCCGGCCGTCGACCGGCAGCTCGACAACCCGGCGGACCTCGCCGTGGAGATTGACCAGGGCTCCCGAGAAGACGGCCTCGCCGAGGTCGAGACCGATCACCTGGCGGGCATCACCGACGATGCTCAGAAGGATCGGCGCCTTGCCGCCACTCGACGGCCCGCGCCCGACCTCCTCGACCATCCCGTCGTCGAGCAGGTCCGTGACGACATCCGAGACGGTGGTGCGGGTCAGGCCGGTGCTGCGCGCGACCTCCGCCCGGCTGATCGGCCCGAACTCGTAGACGGCGCGCAGCACGAGGCGATGGTTGTGCTCGCGGGTCTGCCGGTGGGTCGCCTTGCCGGGAAGTCGCATCGGGCCTCTTCGTCGCGGGTCCGTCGCGCCAGCTCTGTGGTGGCGCACTTTGCCAAGGGAATTGACAAAGCGCAGGATGGCGGAGCGGATGGGCCTTTGTCAAGAGTCCTGACAAAGAATTCGGTTGTGCCGAGATGGGTCTCCCCAGCTGATGCGTCGGCCTGCCAGGTCAGCGGTCGCCTGCGCCTGGATTCTCGTGCGGCGAGCACATGCGACATCTGGAACGAGTCGATGCTCTGTAATTGCTCGAAGTTCTCGTGGCACGAGCCAAGTTGACGGATTCGGCCCGATTCCGGTGGAGCCGGCACGCGAATCTGTCGGATGTGCTCATGGGGCGAGAATCGGCGAGGCGAGGCGAGGCGGCGACGGCGGCGACGGGGCGGCGGACCGGCCGACGGGCGGCGGGGCGGCAGCGGAACCTCAGCGATCTATGGGCGCCACTTCCTGAGCTCGTGGCGCACTCGTTCGCGGGCCGCGGCGATCGCCTCCGGCCCGTCGAGCGCCAGCTGCTTGAGGCCCTCGCGAGCGGCCCCGGCGACCGGCGGGATGTCGAGCCGGATGAGGTTGGCCGCCGGCAGGTCGGGCCGGATCCGCGCGTCGAGGCGCTCGAAGAACGCCGGATCATCGGCCCGGAACACCCCGCCAGCCAGGACGACATCGACCGGCAGGCGCTTGATCCCGAGTCGGGTCGCGAGGGCGATCGCCATTGTCGCCAGCTCGTCGGCCAGGCGGTCGATGATCGCCCTGGCCACCGGGTCGCCGCCACGAGCCGTCGCGAAGACCACGGGCGACAGCTCCCCGAGCCGATCCATGCGGATTCGCCGGTCGTACATCGCCCGGGTCAGCGCCGCCGGTCGCGTCAGCCCGAAGTGGGCCGGGACCGTTCGTTCGAGCTCCGTTCGCGGACCCCGCCCGTCCCGTGCCCGGACCGCCGCGCCGAGCCCGGCCATCGCGACGGCGTTGCCACCGCCCCAGTCGCCTGACAGGTCGCCGATCCCATCGAACCGAGCGACACGACCGTCGGGGGCGACCGCGGCCGCATTGATTCCGGCGCCGCAGACGAGGGCAATGCCGTAGCCGTCGGTCGCCCCGGCCCACAGCGCCCCGATGCAGTCGTTGACGACGACGTCCCGTGCGGTCAGGCCGGTCGCGTGGAGGCCCCGTTCGAGCATCCGGATGTCGGCCGCGAAGTCGGCGCCCGCGAGGGCGTGGACACCGAGCGTCGCGATCGGTCGGGCCGCCGGATCGAGGCCGGCCTGGCGGGCGGCGGTTTCGACCAGCTCTGTCAGGCGCCGCAGACCCTCCTCGAGGCCGACCGCCTGGTGCGACGTCGTCCGACCCCGGACCGCGGCGAGGAGCGTCCCATCGGCGGCGACGAGGGCGACGTCCGTCTTGGAGTTGCCACCATCGACGGCAAGGACCGCGGCTGTCACGGCTTGCCGACGATCTGCGGCTCGACGCGCAGCCCCGGCACGTCCGGCAGCTCGTCCAGACCGACGAGAGTCACCCCGGACCCACGCAGCCGGCTCACGATCTCCGGGATGGCGGCGAGCGTCTGGTCCGGCCAGGTGTGGTGGAGGACGACCGCCCCATCGCCGTGCTCGAGGACCCCGTCCACGACGGTTCGGATGACGTCGGCCGCTGTATTGGATGGGTTCCAGTCCTCCGGACTGACGTGCCAACCGACCTCCCGATAGCCGAGCGCGGCCAGCCGGCCGACGAGGATGGGATCGTCGGCGCCGGCCCCGAAGGGGCATCGGAACCACGGTCTCGGGTCGACGCCGGCGTGCTCGCGGATTGCCTCCTCGGCGTCGCGGACGTCGGTCGCCAGGCCGTCCGCCGTCAGGAGCGGCATCCGGACGTGGTAGTGCGAATGGCTGCCGACGAGATGGCCGGCCGCCACGATCCGCCGAGCCGTCGATGGATAGGCCTCGGCCCAGCGACCCTGGATGAAGAACGAGGCCCTGACAGAGAGCCGATCGAGCTCATCGAGCAGTCGATCCGCATTGCCATCTGTGGCGGGTCGATCGGGGTGCTCGGCGTCGAACGTCAGGGCCGCCCGGATCGCGCTCACTTCTCCACCCCGGAGATGACGATCCCGCGGGTGAAGAAGCGCTGGAACACGAGGAAGATCACGATCGGGATGATCATCGTCAGCAGCGTCCCTGCCTGGATGTACGCCTGATTCCGGTAGTGGAGCGTGTTGAAGTGGGCCAGCCCGAGGGCCAGCGGCTGAAGGTCGGGTTTCGTCGACAGGTAGATCAGTGGAGCGAAGAAATCGTTCCAGGCGTACACGATGTGGAAGATCGACACGGCGATGATCGCCGGCCATGCCTGCGGCACGATCACCGAGACCAGCGTCCGGAAGGGCCCCGCCCCGTCGATCGCCGCGGCCTCGTCCATCTCCCGCGGGATCGTCAGCAGGTACTGACGCAACAGGAACACGTCATAGGCGTTGGCGAAGAAGGTCGGAACCAGGAGCGGGAGCCATGTCCCGACCCAGCCCAGCTTGAGGAAGACGGTATAGGTCGGGATGATCGTCACGGCGTACGGCAGGAAGATCGTGGCGATCAGGATCGTGAACAGGAGGCCGCGTCCCGGGAATCGGAACCGGGCGAAGGCGTACGCGACGAGCGTGCAGGACAGGATGGTCCCGACCATCCCGATGAGGGCGATCGCGACCGTGTTGAAGAGGAGTCGCGGGAAGTCGATCTGGTCCCAGACCGTGGCGTAGTTGGACCATTCGGGTGAGAACGACCACGACCGATTGAGGCTCCGCCACGACCCCGGCCACGTGATCAGGCCCGCCGCGGCATTGGCCGGGTCGACGAACTTGCTCGATTCGCGACCCTTCGTCACGAGGGCCAGGGCCTTCGTGACGCCGTCGATCGGAACGTCGTACACGTCGTAGGTCTTGCCCTGGTAGTCGAACGTCGCGTGGACTGCAGGGTACGCCGGGGCGTCGAGCTGGCCGACCTGCTCGGGTGTCTTGAGCGACACGAACACCGAGCGGAGCAGCGGCGACAGGAACGCCGCGAGGATAACGACTACGACGAACGTGAACAGGAACGACTTGCCCGCTTCCCTCGGCTTGAGGCGGCGCCGCCGGACGGGGGCGCGGGGCGAGGCCGTGACCCCGCTCGTGAGCTCGCCCAGATGAGCGTTCCGGTCGTGCTGCTCGAAGGTCGACGCCACCTAGCGTTCCCCGGCGTAGTAGACCCAGCGGCGCGAGGTCCGGAACACGACCAGCGTGATCGCAAGCGTGATTCCGAACAGGAGCCATGCGAGTGTCGCGCCGTACGAGAAGTTCTGGAAGTTGAACGCCTGCTTGTAGATCACGAGGTTGAAGAAGAGGGTCGAACCCCCCGGTTCGCCGGTCCCGTTGTAGAGAACGAGCGGGACGAGGAAGTACTGGAGCACGTCGACGATGCCCAGGATCAGCGAGTAGAAGATGACCGGCGACATCATCGGCAGGGTCACGTTGCGCAGTGACGCCCACCATCCCGCGCCGTCGATGCGGGCGGCGTCGTACAGCTCGCTCGGGATGCCCTTCAGCCCGGCCAGGTTGACGATGACGCCGGCACCGATGCCCCACAGCCCGATGAACGCAAGGCTCGGGTAGATCAGCGTCGTGTCCTGGAGCCAGTTCGGCGGGTTCTGGATGCCGATGATCCGCAGGAACTCGTTGACCCAGCCCGTCTCGAGGTTGAGCATCCCCTGCCAGGCGAGCAGGCCCGAGACGAACGGGATGACGTAGGGCATGAAGAACAGCGTCCGGAAGATCCCGACGCCCTTCAGGTAGCGGCTGTTCAGGACGAGCGCGACGACGAACGGGATGACGATCGCGATCGGCAGGTTGAACGCGGCGAAGCGGAATGTCACCGCGAGGGATTCCCAGGTCTGCTTGTCGGCGAGCATCCGCTGGAAGTTCTCGAGGCCGACGAACCGGAGCGGCTGGTCCTGGGCGAGGCTGATGTTCGTGACGCTGAAGGCCAGCGACGCGATCATCGGAAAGAGCGTGAAGGCCAGGAAACCGATCAGCCACGGCGACAGAAAGATGAGGCCCCAGCGGGCCTCGTGGCGGGCCAGCGCGGTCCGCCCGAGCGATGGTCGGCGGAGCCATCGGCGCTGACCGACATTCCGAGGCTTCACCGGCTGGATTGGGACCGAGGCCAAGAGTCCTCCTCAGGGCGTTCTCCGCCCGCCGGATTCGGCGGGCGGAGAGCAACTGCGGCGGTGACGCGCGGGCTCGCTCAGGGAGCCTTGTCCCAGATGGCCTGCAGGTCGGTCTGGAGCGACGTGATTTCCTTGTCCATGTCGAGACCCGCGGAGTTGCCCCACTTCGTGAGGTACTTGCCGCCCGATCCGACGAGGCCGAGGCTCTCGTTGTAGGCCGGCATGAAGTCCTCGAAGTTGGGCTTGTCAGCGTGATCGATGCCGTCGACCGCGACTTGCCAGTCGACGGTGTTCTTGAACTGTGCCTGGAGCGCCGCGATCCCGGCGGCCTGATTGGCCGTCCGGGCCGGGAACCCGCCGTAGGCTGTCAGCAGATCGGCGGAGGCGTCGCCGAGGAGATAGGTCAGGAACGTGAAGGCCTCGTCCGGGTGCTTGGACCCCTTGAGGATCCGGAACGTGTCGGCATTGAACGCGGCCGTCGCGGTCCCGTTGTACGACGGGACGGCGGCGAGGTTCCAGTCGTCGCCGGCGTCACCGACGCCGTACGTCGACCACAGGAAGTTCTCGCTCATGGCCGTGTGGCCGTTGAAGAACGGATAGTCCTTGGGGTTGATGTCCTTGCTTTCGAACTGCGGCCCCGTGAGGCTCACGTGGTCGGTCCAGATGGCGTTGTAGTAATACTTCCAGGCGGCCTTCCAGGCGTCCGGAATCGCGACCGTCTTGCCGTCACCGGACGCGAGCTTGCCCGGCCCGAAGTAGGCGCCCATGCCACGCAGGTCATCGCGCTGCAGCTCCAGGCCCCACTGGGCGATCTTCTTCGGGTCGAACCCGGCCTGGGTGGCGTCCTTGTTGTTCTTGTCGACCGTGAGCAGCTTGGCGACCTTCAGGGCCGTGTCGTAGTTCCAGTCCACCTGGCTGCCGTCCGGCATCGTGTACTTGTCGCCGTACTTGTGCGGCGGCTCCTTGAGGCCGGCCTCGTCGAACATGCCCTTCTTGTAGAACAGGGCCGATGGGTAGATTGCGAATGGGATCCCGACCTGGCCCTCGTCGAGCTTGTAGATGTCGACCACGTTCGCCGGGAAGCCGGACAGGTCGTAGTTGGTCTTGGCGATGAGTGGCGCGAGGTCGAGCCACTGGCCGTGGAAGGCGTTGGCGCCACCGATGCCGACCGGCCCGACGACGTCGGGGCCATTGCCGGACTGGATCTCGGTCGTGAGCTGGCCGTTGGCCTGGTCGTAGGTCACGACCTCGAACGTGACATGGATGTTCGGGTGCGAGGCGTTGAAGTCGGCGACGACCTTGTCCTCGACCGTCTTCTGCTCGGGCGCTTCCCCGCCGCCCAGGCAGCAGTACCAGCGAAGCTCGACGACGCCGCCGGGTGCGGCGGATGCCGTTTCTGGGGCCGTTGACGCCGGGGCGGCCGATTCGCTCGCGACGGCGGCGGGGGACGAGCTCGCGGAACCGGATGGCCCGCAGGCAGCGAAGACGAGGGCGACCGCCGCAATGAGCGAGCCGACCCTGAGAAGCCTGGTACGCATGGTCCTCCTCTCGATGATCCGACCTTGACGCTCGAGCCGAACGTCGGCGCTGGTGCTGATCACGCTCCTCCTCTCCGTTTGGCCATTCCCGCGGGAACGGCTCCCCGCACCTCACCGTCGTTGCCGGCGGGGGCGGACGATGGCTCGACGTCCGGCCATCTGGCCCTGACGACGACCCGTTCGACGTAGTAGCGCGTCCGATCTCCACGGACGTAGCTCCGGGCGAATTCGATTGGTCGACCGTCCGCGGCGTAGGCGATGCCCTCGACGAGGAGAGCCGGCCGGCCCGGGGCCTGGTCGAGGAGGCCCGCCTCGCGGGTCCG
>Ga0209488_10001776_pt1 | contig 18223 bp, 18 predicted proteins | sample Rivendell_Oct201_8_FD_188349 | JGI IMG/M metagenome (GOLD analysis project Ga0209488, IMG submission 188349) | Vadose zone soil microbial communities from the Eel River Critical Zone Observatory, Northern California, USA -... | ecosystem: Environmental > Terrestrial > Soil > Vadose zone >...
CCAGTTGCATTTGTATATACATCAAGTACTTAAGAACCACACATATCTGATGCGAATACCTTCTCGGGAATTTTTATCGTGATTATTGTCATCACAACCTCAGGCTCGACTCATGCATCAAGCGCAATGAGGGCGCCGCGGTGTCGCTATCACCCCTGACGCTGGCCTCGCGGAACGGGGTCCAGTACATTGCGTGTTCTTTCCCCCTGAAGAAATGGAAGTTCTCGATGCGTTCAACTGCCCGCTGTCGGGTCTTGCGGACAAAAGGAATACCGAGGACACATTTGGAGCTCAGGCTCTGAGGTCAGGTCCGTACGTTACTCGGGCTGAACCCTCCTTCACCCGATTCAAAGTCCATCCTAATTCCTAAATAGAAAGTGGACTCCTAGTGCCATAAGCTTCATAACTGTACACCAAACTACATATTACATACAGCGACTCGCTTTTGTCAGTATTTCAGGAACAAAGAAAGTACTACATCATATCCGAGTCCTATGCAAACCACAACCACATCACAAAGTCATCACAAGAAACTGCAAAAACATGGGTACAGAAGCAGAAAGAAAAACATATGATACATAATATGAATCAAGCGACAATATACCACCAGCAGTACTCAAACGGAAACAGAAGCAGTGCCCGGCGGAGCAATTTCCATCACACTCCCTGTGTTTAGATTGTATGCACCGTATGACGGAACCGTGGACTTTTTGAACTGAATTTGTGCCGCAGGGTGCTGCTTTTTGTCTCTGACTCCCCCCACCGGAGAGGGGTTCACCACAGTACTGTTGATAAGCCCTAGGTACATTCGAGAAGCGCAGATGGTCATGGTGATGACTAAGAGTACGGATCACAATCAGTAACATGGCATGGCTATAGCCTCCGAATACGGCAATTCGTCGACTTACTCTCGGGTAGCAAGAACAGCTGCGTCGTTTGAACAACAGTGAGACAGGGGCATCCATTCTTTGGCAATCTATCAAACGTACCCGATCCATAGCATCTTTCGATGCAAATTCCATGAGTACACAGCGACGGTGTTGGAATGGATAAGAGAGATACACACCATTGAGACGCAAAAAGACAAAAACCTAGAAGCCAGCCATTCTGTACGTGAATAAATCCGTCAAAGGCTTAATAACGGGTCAACGCACCACAGGGGGCAGCGCAACGAGTGTGAAAACAATTATCCATGCCAAGCCCTAATGATAGGTCGTAAGTTCGGGTTACCTTACATTGTCTACAAGATGATGGAGGCTTGCCTGCGTGTATAGGACCCACCAGACCCCACCCCTCCCACGAATGTTTCGCCAACGGAGGACACCAGTGAACATGAGTGCAAGGATTGAAAAATCTGTGAGAAATGTGGAGAGCACAAGGATGTCCACATGCGAGCCCCGATTAAACACGCAATAGCTATCACCGTGCTCCCCGCGAAACGCAGCCATGCCTGGAAATGCGTTTCAGAAGGAACACAACTAGGTAAGTGGAGTGAAGGAATCGATACAAACCATATAGATAGATAGAAGCATTTGTAAGCCATAACGTGCAGCCAATGGCAATGACAACTTTGTTTTGTTCCCAGAGAGCAAAGCTGACAGTGCCACGTTACGGAGACTCGGAATTATGGTGATACGACAAGTTTTACTCACGCACGTAACATCACCAAAGTCGATGAAGATAGGAGCGCAAGTGTTCCGAATGTCTGCATTGCTGATTGGAATCAAGAAGACTTGGCCAAGGACCGTACTAGTAATATCTCACAAAATGTAAAGTGACCTTAGCCTAGGAATAGCTTAGCTTCTTTCTCGACCTGGGGGTCTTAGGAATCCAAAGTTCCATACCTGACAGCTGATGTTATGCGGCCCGGCGAAGCCTGCAAACTCTACTATAACAAGAACTAAAGTGAACCAACGAGCTGCTAGGTAGAGCTGGCAGCCGCATGGAATGAACACGTGCAGTCTTCAGTTGGTGAGGTTGCAAAATACGTACCGGAGATGTCCAGGTCAACTTGCGCCTTCCAGTGATGATAGAATACTCGTAGCCTGTGCTCCAGACAAATTCCCAGCTAGTGCGAAGCGAAAACCATGGAATTAGAAAAAGTGTTTGTCGGATAGAACGAGAATGATGGCATACAGGTACAAGCCACCGAGGACATGACAGAGCTTCACAAGAGCGACTGTCAGATGACGTTAAGTTACTAGAGTTTCAGTTTCCCAGACAAAGAAGACAAAACTGTTTTCCGCATATATCACGGAAACGTCGTGCCAATTGGTCATAAGTCTGGATGAGCTGTCAACACAGTGGGGAGGTAGTGGCTGGGTTGGATATGGAGTAGCTTCACAATTGATTGTTTTAAGATATCAGTGCCGGCGGCTGGATGAGAGAACACGGACAGCCTTGGGAATCATGATCGGTCCTAATGCGCAAGGCGGCGGCGCTCCGATAAATTGCCAGTGATGATTGTTCTCGTGGCACCATCAAGAATCCCGGCACCAGTATTCGATATCATCCAATCAGTCTAATTCATAGCCTGAATTTAGGCCCGGTCCCGAGACGGATGTCAGAGGCAGAAGGTGCAGGCTCAGAATGCGGGGATCAGCGGGATGAACCTTCAAGTTACACCATCGCTCCGAGTTGTAACATCACTTGGGGATGTGTTCTGGTGAACGTTGTTCTGGACTAGACCCATTAGGTTCTGGCGCTGATTAGGGCCAGCCTGGAATCTAATACTGTTTGATGTTTGATTGATGTGCTTGAACCACTGGCAGTAGGACCGTCCGCCCATCATCATGAGGCACATAGATATACCAGATATAGACATCTCGTGCCCCGGGCGTCTTGCCTCATGCTGATTAAATTTGCCTTATCTGCACCTATTCGAAGTCCTTGTGAGAAATTGGCTGATCGAAGCCCGAGGACAGTGAGTAAGAGACACTGACCAGTTCGTACAGCTTTTATCCCACGTCACCTAACAATACCGACTCCTCGGTCGCTATATCTTTGCTCGGTAATTCATAGCCTCCAATTCGCCTCTCATAATTTCCTTTCGTAGATGATTCAGATCGAGTGGCCACTCCGTGAAGGTACACGTTGCTGACAACGGCCCGGGCTGCAATTCGGACCTGAACCACCTTGATGAGTGTCATAGCATTGATATCTCATGAGATATTTCCCAGACATGGCTTCTTCTGTGTTCGAACCATTTGCGCTCCTTTCCCAAGGCGTGCTCAAAAACATCAAGTTGGATTGAGGGTCCGCTTCCTTCGGTCCTCTAGTTGGAGACGTGCACAGCGGCATGGACACCATGCACTCGCTCCTGTGCGTGATGGACGACACCCGGAGCACCAGACTTGACGGAAGAGAAGGAGGCGGCGACTGGGGAGGTATCTTGTGCTACCCACTGCTAGGACATCAGTCGTAGCGGGAGGTTGAGCAAGAAGGTTACGGCAGGCGCGATGCTCCTAAGCAACTAGAATTGACCCCCGCCGTACTGTCGGTTGATGTAAATCCCAATGGCTCTCCGAACAGACTCAGGATAAGACTATTGAATTCCGGACACGGGTAATTCAGGTTAGAAGTCGCCGTGGTCCCCGATGAAGCTCAAAACCCTGACTGCGAGTTCCAGAAAGGCGTGAGGATCGAGACGTATGGCTCGATGTTGATTCAGAAAACTGGTCTTATGGTCAATGGCGTCATTTTTGAAAATTGTGAACGTTCCGCCTTCAGCCGGCCCCGTTGAAACTCACACTCCGGGGTCCACGTTGCAATAATGAAGGAAGCAAATAGGATTACCGGACCCTCCACAGAACAAACTGAGGTATCAGCGACGGCAGGATTACCCATCTGTCCACCGATGACACCATGAATCTCATCGTGTACGGCTTCCGGGGAGTGACTAGCAATACCACCATCACCGGGGGTGTGATTGCTGAAAGCTAGCCAGGTATGAACACGCGACAAAAGGCGATATGTACCTGAGGTAACGTCCTCCTGGATCAAGTGGGAAAGGTGGTTGAGAGAAGCTTCGCTTCGGTGAGATATAGTCATTCCCTTTCAGGTCTTGGACGCCAGTGGTTGGGGTCGGGCTGTTCGGGTTATCAGGGGGCCGTATTGTCGTCCTCCAAGACCTATAAGGAGATGAGAAAGACAAGTCGATAGGGTTGAAAGTGTACTCGATGAGAGGGTTCTCCACGGTAGTCGTCTTACCATCAGGCGTGATGACGTTGACCGTCAGCAGAGAGATAACCTCGGGAGGCGGGACGCTATTGGCAGCCCAATCCGAACAAGGCACTCGGGAGGTTCTGGGCCAAACTGGTCCAGTGTTGTTGATCCTAGTACGTTATTGGCAAAATCCTTGTCACAAGTCCAACTCCTCCCGTTCTCACGGCCCAGGAAACTACGGACGACCACTCAGTAGCGTTGCTCCAGTCCTCACGGGAGCACCGCACGGGTTTCGTCGATGCACTCGTCCGTCATATGGGCCGCGCTTTGATCGACCGATGAAAGGGAACGATTGCTGGTAGTTAGGTTACCCAATTCAAGGGTCTCCATTGACGTTTCTACAGCCGGAAGAAGGCCCACAGAAAGTGGGCCCAACAGGAATGACGTGCAGGTCAATAGTTTCGTCCGACGTCGCTACGGTATCGCGCAGCGTTGTCAACCCCCGGACCTTGTTCTCAGTCTTTCCGCGGTCTACAATTGGCCCAACGATTTGTTGGCCCAATTTCATTTTCACAATGCCAATCATTGATTCCACAGTGCTTAGAGATCAAGACCTGCGGTTCCATGGTCATACAGTGTTTGCATTTCTGCTAGCACCCGATATGCCAATGCTGAACACATGCAAGGTCCAAGTGCAAGCAATCTGGCCCCTGCAGACGCGACGATGGCCTGCGGGTGTTCTTGTACCAGCCAAGGACTGAAGTAGTTATGCTCTCCACACACCCTACGCGCTGGAGAGTGAGCTCGGAAAGGAGGGGAAAAAGGGCCGCCTATCAAACAGGTCGTTGCCTAGTTGAAAGCAGAAGATGCGCTGCGAGACGAATGTTGGAAAATCGTCGACATGATGGTCAACACGGGTCCTGTTGTCTCTACCATTGGCCCACTACTCCTGAGTAAGTTCGACTCGCGTGGAGTATCGCGTGCAATTGCGCTCTCGGGATCAAACGAGGGTGGTACATATGTGGTCGGATACTCCTGCTTGGTCATCTCCATAACAAGTGGTGCGTAGCCCTTGCAGGAAGAAATGAAATGCCAGTGAAAGAGAGATGTGGGTTGTTCGCCGGGAGTGCTGAGATCGAGACTGACAGAGGTAGAGGTGCGCGCGCTCAGCGTGATTGAACGTTGGATGCCCTGTGTGATGGGCTGATCAACGGCGACTGGGGGATGTGTGGGTGGTTGTTTGTCTTTGTTGTGGCACCCACGATCCTTTGCACGGTGCCTGACGCACGTTGGGTCGGAGGTTGACCTGGCGCTGTACACGCACTCCAATGTGGCCATGAAGCGCACCGTGATTCGCACGCTCCACAGTTCCACACGCAGTGCTGCCTGCGCAGGCGCTCGCATGGTCGCCGAGCGAAAGGTTGTTCATGTGGATGACGGATAGGGAGTGTGGGAGACGGACACGCCGCGTGCCGCGCGCACACAGTGGGCTATGCTCTGAAGTGCTCGTGCGCCCCAGCGCTGCGGGCTGCACGTTGGCCCCCACGCTCCTTCGCACATTCTGGGGAACCCCGTGCGCGAGCCAACGATGGACGTGGAACTCGGTCGCGGACATGCGTGCACGGGTCTGGCGTGCATTCGCGGAGCGGTGATGGACGTCGCAGAGGGTGGGAAGAGCTCCCGGTGCTCCTCAGAATGCCATTCACGTGAATTTCTCCCCTCTTTCTTTCTGTTTCTCTCAGTGGGCGTGCTAAGGTTACGGTGTGTGGCAGCGACAAGGATGGATGGGAGATGAGCCCGGAAGATCTGGACGCATGGGATGTTACGCCCCAGGTCTGCCTTGCGCGCGCACTCGATCACGTCGCGGACACCACGCGCTACTCAACCACCACGCGGGCACCACCTCGAGCACCCACATCCCAACTGGCGCCTCTGCAATGCGCAGCGGAGCTCGTTAGCCACCTCGAGATGCCGGCTGACACGCCTGCGCCGCATGCGTTCGTTAACGACACGCTGGTCAACTTATACCCGCCCGAGTCGCGGAACAACGTCGCGTCCTTGCGGCTCATACGTGCTGCCACGAGGGTCGTGGACACGTGCCCCATCAAACAGCTCCGCGATGTCGTCGGTGCCTTGCAGGAGGGCCTGAGTGTATGGCTCGCGGACTATTCCTGGTTGGTACCGCGGAGGAATACGCGTTCGACGTGGGTGGTTAATCCTTGTTTTCTGCCTCTGCGTTGGTCTGATGTGGCCCGGCCTGGGTGCTTTAGGTTGTTCCTTTGTACCAGACAACTATGGTGTGCTTGCAGTTGCTCACCTCATCGACCGACGTTCTCAAAATTCTGGGCCCGGAATATAGTTTCACCGGCTGCGAGGACAAATTATAGCCGCGTTCCAAGACTGTTGGGACTTGACTTATACCGACGTCCCTGTTCCGAAGGCTGGATGGCCCATGCCCGTAATAACCTGCCTTAAAGGACATTGGATCAAGGTCTCGGTCATGCCAACGCCACTACCTCCTGCAGAGACCGCCGAACTTGCCACCCCCGGAAATACCCAGGTACTGGTACCGACACTCGAGCCCGCATTTACCTGGAGCTCTTCATCAACAATTGTGGTTGATGAGGACAATGCGTCTGATTCAACGGAGGCGTCACAAGACTCGAACCCCTTCGCTTCGCTCACGAAAGTGGAGAAGGCGCCGTCAACACCAAAAGTAGCCCCACTTGCAACCTCCCCCCAACAGCCATCCAGGACGGTCACCATCCGCTGTACAGACATTTTATTACCTCTCGCGCCGACGAAGCTCGACTTCGTCGTTGGCTCAGTCTCCCCTTCTACTCCATCCAAGCTGCCTCGATCACCCCTGCGCTCGCCTAGGAAACTCCCTGACGGGTCCAACAAGGAGAATACGCCTTAAAAACTGCCAGCTTCGGCCTCCGTGTTGGAGCGCATCGCAATGGCCTCGCCCAGTACCCCAAGGCTAGGGAAGCCCCGCGCAAGCAATGTGCTAAGCGACTCGCGGCCCGCAAAGAAGAAGTGCGGTGGGCCCATGGCTAGGAAGCTGAACGACCACGGTAACAGCGACGGTGGTAGTGACACAAATGACTATGGCGCGACCATCGATGACGACAGTGAGGCAGAGCGCGAGGAAGTCCGACAGAGCCTCTTCCGGCCAGCGATCCCCGGCCCCCTCAACAGCCAACCTCCCTCACCCCGCCGCGGCCACCACCGCGTTCAGCCCACTAGCTCGCTCATGAACCTGGCCTAATCCACGCAGCCGAGGCCCGTCATCGTACCGCAACACCAAGTGCCGTACGAGATGCAATCGCGCCGCCGCGCAAGCTTACACGTGACAAAGAGCGAACAATTGTCAACGTCAACGTCAACACCAGAAGAAGAAACGTTACCGCCATAACAGCAGGAGCAGCTGGGTCCGGTCCTCCGGCGCAGCAGCAGGTACCGCACCAAATCGCTTGTCATCACCGGTATGGACACGGAGGCCGCTCCTGAAATGCCTGTGTCGAAACCCACCAAGAGGAACGGGAAACGGCAGAAGGTAGCTGCTCCTGCTGCAGCCATTGTCACGAAGGCGAGGAAGGCCTGGGCGGTATCGAAGGATGACCTTGCGGCTACGGTTCGTCGTCGCCCATCCCCGCGTCACTGAAGAGGGCACGAGTGCTCTTCGGCAGTGGTAAGTCATTTTTCTCCTTCCTTCCTTCCCTTCCCTCGCTGCTCCATATGCCTTTGTCGGTTTGTGCTGATGGATGTCCTTGCGGTCGTGTGCAAATGACTCGATTACTGCTGAGATGGACAATCTAGGCGGGGCGTCGTGCGGGTCATGGGAATCATCGGATGATGACTCATCCTCGGGCAGGTGACCCCACATCACATTTTCTCTCCAGCACCGTGCCGCATGTCATCACGCTTCTTTGCTATACACGATAACGCATGACGCATGCATGTCCCTCTTCACCTCACCCTTGGGATTTATTAATATCGCTTCTTATTATGTTTTGTGCATTTTTCCATCCACCAGTTGCATTTGTATATACATCAAGTACTTAACAACCACATATATTTGATGAATATCTTCTCGGGGATTTTTATCGTCATCACAACCTTGACTACACGCATTGAGCGGCAATGAGGACGCCATGGTGCCACTGTCACCCATGACGCTGGTCTCGCGGAACGGAGTCCAGTACATGGCGTGTTCTTTCCCCCTGAAGAAATGGAAGTTCTCGATGTGTTCAACTGCCCGCTGTCGGGTCTTGGGGAGAAAATTCCAAGTAGAACACCGAAGACACATTTGGAGATCCTAACTAGAAAGTGGACCCCTAGCGCTACAAGCTTCATAACTGTACAACAAACTACATATTACATACAGCAACTCGATTTTGTCAGTATTTCAGAAGCAAAGACCGTAACTACATCATATCATATCAACCACATCATAAAGGCATCACAATTGAATCAGAAGCTGCAAAAAAATAGGTACAGAATGAGAAAACCATATGATATTCAATATGAATCAAGCGACAACTCAAACAAAAACCGGAGCAGTGCCCGGCGGAGCAATTTCCGTCACACCCCCTGTGTTTAGATCGTATGTACCGTATGATGACGGAGCCGGGGAGTTGTTGAACTGAATTTGTACCCCGGGATGCTGCCTTTCGCCTCCTACTGCCCCCACCGGAGGGAGGCTCACCACAGTGCCATTCAGGCTGTCGAAAAGCCCTATGTACATTCGAGAAGCACAGATAGCCATTGCGACGACTAAGAGTACGTACCGTAATCAGTAACATGGTCATAGCCTCTGAATATGGCAATGGATCGACTTACCCTCGGGTAACAAGAACATCTGCGATGTTTGGATAACGGTTAGACAAGCGCACCCATTCTTTGCCAATCTATCAAACGTACCCGGTCCATAGCATCTTTCGATGCGAATCCCATGAGTAAAAAGCGACAGTGTTGGAGTGAATAAGAGAGATACACACCGTTGAGACGCAAAAAGACGAAAACCTGGAGGCCAGCCATTCGGTACATGAATAAATCGGCTCAAGGGCTTAATAGCGAGTCAACGCACCACAGGAGGCAGCGCAACGAGTGTGAAAACCACTATCCATGCCAAGCCCTAATGATGGGTAGAAAGATCGGGATACCTTAGTACATTCAAGTTATCTGCGATGTGATGAAGGCTTGCCTGCGTGTATAGGACCCACCAGGTCCCTCCCTTATTACGAATGTCTCGCCAACTTGGACGCAGGACCCCAGTGAACATGAGTGCAAGGATTGAAAAATCTGTGATAAATATGGAGAGCACAAGGATGTCGATATGCGAAGCCCGATTAAACATGCAATAGCCATCACTGTGCTCCCCGCGAAACGCAATTATTCCTGGAAATGCGTTTCAGAAGGTCCACATCTAGGTAAGTGAAGTGAAGGAATAGATACAAACCATATAGATAAATAGAAGCATTTGTAATCCATAAAGTGTGGCCAATGGCAACGACTACTTTGTTTTGTTCCCAGAGTGCAAAGCTGACAGTGCCACGTTATGAAGACCCGGAATAATGGTGATACGATAAGTTTTACTCACGCACGTAATATCACCAAAGTCGATGAACATAGGAGCGAAAGCGTTCCAAATGTCTGCATTGCTGATTGGGATCAAGAAGACCTGCCCAAGGACCATAATATCTCACAAAATTTATAGTGATCATAGCCTAGGAAATATCTTAGCCTCCTTTCTCGACCTGGGGGTCCTAGGAATCCAAAGTTTCATACCTGACAGCTGATGTGACGATGCGCGTCGAAGCCTGCAAACTCTATTATAACAAGAACTAAAGTTAACCAACGAGCTCCTATGTAGAGCTGGAAATGCAAGGAATGAACACGTGCTGTCTTGGCGAGGTTGAAAAACACATACCGGAGATGTCCGGGTCAGCTTGCGCCCTCCAGTGATGATAGAGTACTCATAGCCTATGCTCCAGACAAATTCCCAGCTAGTGCGAAGTGAAAACCATGGAATTAGAAAAAGTGTTTGTCAGATAGAAAGGAAATGATGACATACAGGTACAAGCCACCGAGGACATGACAGAGCTTCACAAGAGCGACTGTCAGATGACGTTAAGTTATTAACGTTTTCCCAGACAAAGAAGACAAACTGTTTTCCGCATATATGACAGAAAGGTCGTGCCAATTGGTCATAGATCTGGATGAGCTGTCAAGACAGTGGGGGTGTAGTGGCTGGGTTGGATATGGAGTAGCTTCACAATTGTTTGCTTTTAAGATATCAGCGCCGGCGGCTGGAGGAGAGAACACAGACAGCCATAGCTTATCATTGAATCATGATTGGTCCTAAAGCACAAGGCTGCGGCACTCCGATCATTGAAATTGATTGTCCTCTCGGCGCCGTCCGGTCAAGGAGAACCTCAGTACCAGTTTTCGATATCATCCAATTAGTATGGTTCATCGCTTGAATCAACGCTCGGTATAGAGACGTATGTCAGAGGCAGGAAGCCGAGGCTCAGGCTAAGGGTGCGGGATGAAACTTACACTTACAACATCTCTCCGAGTTGTAACATCACTTGGAAACGTGTTCTGGTTGTTCTGGATTAGACCCATTAGGTTCTGGCACAGTCACGGTGGCACTGATTGGGGTCAGTGGAATCTATTACGGTTTGATTGACGTACCAGATATAGACATATCGTGCCCCGAACTGTCATGACGGTCCGGGCCCGGGCCCCGAGGACTGTGGTACACGGGATTGATTACCGCCTTCGGCAATCCCCTGACAGATGCTGATACTTAGTCCCTTCCTAGCAAACAGTTGTGCCGGTCTGAGAAGGGACTCTTAATAAATAAAAAAGAGCTTCTGGTGATGAGCTCCTCTCCACCCCCTCTGGCCACAGTACAGTCAGCGTATTGACACCAATCGGGTATCTGGCCTCTCCGATACCGTGACGCCCGGCCCAGTCAAAGTCGACGAGGTGAACCTCAATGTCAACATCGACAAGACGGTTGATATCCTAAATGAACCCATGAATGAATCCCTCCTTGTGCAGCATTTGCACCACGCTGTCCACTTTTTCTCCTGCTCCGCATTCGAGAGTTTTTTCACCTGACAACCACAATCCGGCTGTTTGTCCTTGTTGTGGCGGCCAGCTCCGGTCTCCAAGGTCCAATATTCAACGAATGCCAGTGGTAACAACGATGAACATGACTCGGACCAAGTGTTGCTAAAGTTGACAGAGATCGTGCTCTAACTTACTGGTGCAAGACATCCTCAATGACCCGAAGGTCCATTTAGTCCCCTCCGGGTCCAATCCAATGATCCAGGCGAAGCCTTGCACGATGCGACGCACGACGCACATTGGGTCGGAGGTTGATCTGGCGCCGCACACTCTCGAATGTGGCTTGAAGCTCACAATTTTTTGCGCACCGCGCAGTCACATGCACGCAGTACTGCCTGCTCAGGCGCTCGCAGGGTCTCGGGGCGAGGCGCTACCCTCGTGGCTAAAGGGGATGGAGGCCGAGGGCGTGTGCGAGACAGACATGTTGCACGATGTGCGCATACAATATGCCATCCTCAGCGTCGAGGTATTTCTCAGCGGCAGGGCCGTAGCAGGGTCCGCGTTGTCCCTGCACTCCTTCACGTTTTGTGGAGTATCCTGGGGGTCGGCGCTTGGTATGGCTGAACCACGGATGTGGTGCGCGAGCTTGACGTGTGTTTGCAGGACGCTCGCAGAGGGTGAGAAGAGCCCCCGGTGCTGCCATTCGTGTGAGTCTCTCCTCTTTCTTTCTGTTTCTCACAATGGGTGTGCTCATGTCACGGCTTGTGGCAGTGTCAAGGGAGGATGGGGGATGAGTGCCGGGGATCTGGGTCGCCCCGCTCCAGGTCTGCCTTGCGCGCACACTCGACGACGGTGGGGGCACCACGCGCGTGATCGATCACCTCGTAGGCATTACCTCGAGCATACACGTCCCAACTAGCGCCTCGGCGACACGGACGGCGGATCTCCCGCTTAGCCACCTCGAGATGCCGGTCGATGCGCCTGCCTTGCTCGAGTTCGTTAACGATACGCTCGTCAGCATATACCCGCCCGAGCCGCGGAACAAGGTCGCGTCCCTGTCGTTCATACGTACCACCAAGGTCGTAGACACGTGACCCGACAAAAGGTTCGTCGGTGCCTTGCAGGAGGGCCTGAGTGTATGGGCCGCGGACTACACCATTCCAGGGTGCTCACCGCAGGAGAATACGCGTTCGGTGTGTGGTTAACTTGTTTTCTTCCCTCCGCGTTGGTCTGATATGGTTCAGTCTGGGAATTTTAGGTCGTTCCTTTGTACCAGACAACTATAGTGTGCCTGCAGTTGCTCGGCCCATCGATCGCGTTCTCAAAATTCTGGGTCCGGTATTGAAGTCTGGTTTCACGCGCCGCGAGGACAAACTACAAGCCATTGTAGCCGCCTTCAAAGGCCATTGGGACTTGACATATGCCGACGTCCCTGTTCCGAAGGCAGGATGGCCCTCGGCCGTGATATCAAGGATGTGGGTCTCCGTCATGCCAACGCTATTACCTCCTTCAGAGGCTGACGAACTCGCTACCTCCGGAAAAACCCAGGTACCGGTGCCCAGACTTAAGCCCCCATTAACCTGGAGCTCTTCATCAGGCATCGCAGTCAAGGAGGACAACGCGTCTGATTCAACGGAGACTTCACATGGCTCGAACCCCTTCGCTTTGGCGCCGTCAACACCAAAAGTAGCCCCGCTTGCAACCTCCCCCAAACGGCCATCGAGAACGGCCACCACCCGCTGTCCAAACATTTTTCCCCCTGTCGCGCCGACGAAGCTCAACTTTGCTGTTGCCTCCCCCTCCACACCATCCAGGCTTCCTCCATCACCCCTACGCTCGCCTAGGAAACTCCCTGACGGGTCTGACAAGGAGAACACGCCGCGAAAACCCCCAGCTCCGGCGTCCCTGTTGAAGCGCATCGGGATGGCCTCAAAAAGTACCCCAAAGCTAGGCAAGTGACGTGCAAGCAACGTGCTAAGCGACTCGCGGCCCGCAAAGAAGGAAGGACGCGGTGGACCTATGGCTAGGAAGCCGAATGATGGCGGCAACAGCGACGGTGGTAATGACACCAATGACTATGGCACCGATGACAACAGCGAGGCGGAGCGTGAGGAATCCGACGGAGCCCCTCCCGTCCAGCGACTCCCAGCCCCTCAACAGGCTACCTCCCCAATCCCGCCGCGGCCACCACCGCGTTCAGCCCACTAGCTCGCTCACGAACCTTGCCTGGCCCATGCAGCCGGAGCCCGTCGCAGCATAAGCGGAAATGCAAAGGCTTCTTCGTGGATGCCGTCGAGGTGCCACAGCTGCAGCTGCAACAGCAAGTGCCGCACAGGATGCAATCGCGCCGCAGCGCAAGCTTACGCGCGACACCGCACAAGCAATTGTCAACGTCAACGTCAACACCAGAAGAAGAAGCGTTACCGCCAGGAGCAGCACGGTCCGGTGCTCCGGCGCAGCAGTAGGCGCCGCACCAAATCGCTTATTATCATATTAGCACGGTAGCAACTCCTAAAATGGTTGTGGCGAAGCCTGCCAAGGGGTACGGGAAACGGCAGAAGGTAGCTGCCGCTGCTGCACCTGCTACGGGCATTGTCACGAAGGCGAGGAAGGCCTGGTTCGTCCTCACCCATCTCTGCGTCACTAAAGAGGGCACGACTGCTCTTTGGGAGTGGTAAGTCTTCATTCTCCGCCCCCCGCCGCTCCTGTACCGTTGTTGGTTTGCGCTGATGAATTTCCTTGCGACCGTGTGCAGATGACTCGATGGCTGCTGAGATGGACAATCTTGGCTGAGTGTCGTGCGGGTCGTGGGAATCGTCGGATGCCTGGCAGAACGAGGTCCGGTTCTTTCCCCTGAAGAAATGGAAGGTCTCGATGCGTTCTACCGCCCCTCTGTCGGGTCTTGTGGAAAAGCCAAATAGAACATTGAGGGCACATTTCAGGCTCAGGCTCAGGTCTGTACGTTTCAAACATCTTCAATAGAAAGCGGACTCTTAGCGCTGACAGGATTTGTTTTTTTATTCCGCACAGCTCCATAATCGTACACCAAACTACATATTACATATGGCAATTGACTCCGTCAGTATTTCAGAAACAATGCAAGTACTACATCATATCATATGCAGACCACATCAGAAAGGCGTCACAGTTGAACCAGAAACTGTAAAGGATAGTAGGTACAGAAAAACATATGACGCTCAATAGGAATCAAGCGACAACATACCAGTACTCAGACAGAAGCAGAAGCAATGCCTGGCGAAGCGATTTCTATCACACCCCCAGTGTTTAAGTTGTATGTACCATATGACGGAGCCGGGGACTTTTTGAACTGAATTTGTGCCCCGGAATGCTGTTCTTTGTCTCCGGCTCCCCCCACCGGAGATGGGTTCGCCAAAGTACTGTTGACAAGCCCTATGTACATTCGAGAAGCACAGATAGTCATGGCGATAACTTAGAGTACGTATCGCAGTTAGTAACATGGCCATAACCTCCAAACACTGGCAATGCATGGACTTACCCTCGGGTAACAAGAACATCTGCGGCATTTGGATAATGATTAGACAAGCACATCCATTCTTTGCCAATCTATCAAACGTACCCGGTCCATGACATCTTTCGATGCAAACCCCCATGAATACACAGTGACAGTGTTGGAATAGATAAAAGAGATACATACCATTGAGACGCAAAAAGACGAAAACCTGGAGGCGGGCCATTTGGTACATGAATAATTAAGTCAAATATTTAACGCACCACAGGGGGCAGCGCAACAAGTGTGAAAACAATTATCCATGCCAAGCCCTAATGGTGGGTCAGAAGATCGGCATTATCCGGAAGGTGGTGAAGCTTGCCTGCGTGTATAGGACCCACCAGATCCCACCCTTCCCACGAATGTTGCGCCAGCGCAGGACACCGGCGACCATGAGTGCAAGGGTTGAAAAATCTGTGATAAATGTGGAGAGTACAAGCATGTCGTCATGCGAAGCCCGATTAAACATGCAATAACCATGACCATTCTCCCCGCGAAACGTGACTGTGCCTGGAAACGTGTTTCAGCAGGTCCACATCTAAGTAAGTGAATAGATACAAACTATATAGATAGATACTAGCATTTGTAAGCCATAAAGTGCAGCCAATGGCTATGACAACTTTATTTTGTTCCCAGAGCGCAACGCTGACAGTGCCACGTTGTGAAGACTCGGAATCATAGCGACACGACAGGTTTTACTCACGCACGTAAAATTACCAAAGTCGATGAACATAGGAGTGCGAGGGTTCCAAATGTCTGCATTGCTGATTGGGATTAAGAAGACCTACCGAAGGACCATAATATCTCACAAAATTTAAAGTGATCATCGCCTAGGAATAGATTAGCAACTCGGGCCTGGGGGTCCTATGAATCCCCATACCTGACAGCTAATGAGATGACGTGCGTCGAAGCCTCCGAACTCTATTGTAACGAGAACTAAAGTTAGCCAACGAGCTCCTATGTAGAGCTGGCAGTGCAAGGAGTGAACGCGTCCCGTCATGGCGAGGTTGAAAATACACACCGGAGATGTCCAGGTTAACTTGCGCTTTTCAGTGATGATAGAGTACTCATAGCCTATGCTCCAGACAAATTCCCAGCTAGTGCGAGGTGAACACCACGAGATTAGAAAGATGTTTGTCAGATAGAAAGAATATGATGGGGTACATGTACAAGCCAGCGAGGACATGACAGAGCTTCACGAGAGCGACTGTCAGATGAGGTTAAGTTACTGGAGTTTTCTCTGGCAAAGGAAACAAACCGTTTTCCGCATATATGACAGGAAGGTCTTGCCAGTGAGTCATAAATTTGGATAAGCTGTCAACACAGTGGGGAGGGAGTTGGACATGAAGTAACTCCACGATGGGTTATTTTAAGATATCAGCACTACCGGGTGGATGAGAAAACACGGATAGCCATGGCTTACTTATGCCTAAAACGTTAGGCTGCGGAGCTCCGATCATTGAAATTCATTGTTCTCTCAGCACCATCAAGAAAAATCCCAGGACCAGCTTCCGATATCACCAAATCAGTCGGATTCATGGCCTGAACCTAAGCTCGGGCTAAGATCTCGAGACTCATATCAGAGGCAGGGGGCTCAAGGATGCGAGATGAGCCTGACGCCACCCCTCCGAGTCTGGGAACCTGTTCCCGACTTATAATGTTCTGGCGATGAGTAGGGTCAGGCTGGAATTCATGACAGTTTGATGTTTGATTGAGGTGCTTGAAACACGTACTGTAGTGGGGCCGTCCGCACATCATCATATGATGCTCTGGGGACTCCATAGATCTACTAGATATGGAGGTACCGTGCGCCGGACGCAAAACCTCGCTTCCTATTCGAAATCATTGTGAGAAATTTTCGAAGGAGACAGGGCGTAAGAGATGGGTTTTCGGTATAATTCACAGCCTCCAATTCGAATTACATAATTTCCTTTCGTGGATCATCATTCGATGACAGTGGCCACTCGTGAATGTACAGGTTGCTGACAAGTGCCCAAGCTGTGATCCGAACCACCCTAGTGAGCGTCATAATATTGCCGCCGTGACATTATGCTCATGAGATATTTCCCGACACACATGACTTTTGCTGTGTTCGAACCATTTGTGCCCCTTCCCAAGGCGTGCTCAAAGATATCAAGTGGGACAACTTGGATTGAGAGCCTGCTTCCTTTGGTCCTCTAATTGGAGATATGCACGACACGGCAACCCACAACCACGCGCTTACACACTTGATGATGCCTGTATATGCGCGAAGGTTCCAGTTGACGCGCAGCGAGTTCAGCAGAGCCGCAGTCCAAGAGAGGGGTGCGCGAGAGCCAAGGTCCGAAGGCAACAAGGCGAAAGGGAAGAGAAGAGGAGAGACAAAGACGAGCGTGAGCCGGCACAGCGGCGCGGTAAAATGCTATGAGTCGCTAGGCGGGAGCGAGGAGTCGTTAATGGAAGAGAGAAGCAAAAAATTCGCACTGAGGGAGAAGAGAGTAGGTGGAATTCTATGCAAGAACGCTGCTCTACACGAGTCCTTTGGGGGAGTTTATATACACGCCGAGGTATCTGGAACGAGGTCCTGCGTCGCTTAGTTGTATCGTACCGTTTTGGGTGACAATCGGGTATGTACGCTGAATGTATAGAAGCTGTCGAAAGGGAGGATGCAGGCCCGTCGACCGACATGGGGGCGCTGTAATGTCGTCGCTAAGTGCTGGAAATCGAGCGGGTGGCGTAGAGTGTTGTAAAGTAAAAGACACTAGGGAGAAAATGAAAGAAAAGAGCGTACGAAAGAAATTGGCCAGAGGCGAGCGGGAGTGTCCAGTGCGACATTAATCGGTCGAATGAATGGGGCACGGCGAGGTTGGCCGGAGAGTTCTGACGTCGGCCAAGCAGGGACTTTTGTGTCATCGGGCGGTCGTCTTTGAGAAAGGGGGCCAAAGCGGCGAGAAGGTGAGAGGGAGAGAGGGAGAGGAGAGAGAGAGGAAGGAAGATGACAAATCGCAGGCGGCGCGGATGACAAATTGTATGCATCTGGGCGCAGCGGCAGTCCTCACATCACTGGCACCCCCCAGTTGTGCTGCCAGCTTGCAACTTTGTTGCTGCCTTATAGCATCCTATGATGACAGAGGTGGAAGCACCTTGCACGGATATCTCCGAGTCAACGACTGGATCGGTTGCCAGCGACACATCATTTCTACCTTATTTGGGCTGTACTTTCCTTCGCCCGACTTCGGAGCAAATATTTTTAAACATAATTGTTTTATTCAGGAGAAAGACTAAGTTCAGCGGCGCTCGCTTTACAATTACCGCTCTGACGTATTTTAAATACGGCAACAGGAACTCTAGCATGTTTGAACATTGACAGTTTCATTGTTGTGATTTCAGAGCCCCGTTTAGCAGCTAGTCAACACGCGTACATCGTTTAAATCGTAAGCATTTCAAGACCTCCCTCACTACAAAACG
>Ga0209488_10001777_pt1 | contig 18222 bp, 22 predicted proteins | sample Rivendell_Oct201_8_FD_188349 | JGI IMG/M metagenome (GOLD analysis project Ga0209488, IMG submission 188349) | Vadose zone soil microbial communities from the Eel River Critical Zone Observatory, Northern California, USA -... | ecosystem: Environmental > Terrestrial > Soil > Vadose zone >...
GCCTCCACAAGAAGACCCGGATCATCGGATGGTTGATCGGTATGGGTTGGCTGCCCCAACCGGATGAGCAAGGAAGCCAAGCCTGCCCGCGTTGTTGGCACCGTCATGAGCAATTCAAGCTGCGCCTTTTTTAGGTCGTCATAGGCAGCCTTTAGCTCGCTATTTGCCTCCACGTAGGACGCCGTCAGCCATTGTCCTTGTGGCAAATCGACCGCTTTCTTAGTCGCGTCCGCAAGAGCCGTTTGCGCAATCCGAAATGTTTCGAGAGCCGGCAATATCGGGTCCGGCGCTTGCGCAATGCCCGGGGTGCAGGTCATCGCAGCAGCGGCCGCGATGGCGGGCCGTCTCGAAATTCCAGTCATCGGGCGTACTCGGGTGTGGCAGGGTCGGTCGACCCGGCCGTGGGGCGATTTCCTTTCGCGCTTCTAGCATTGATTCGTAAAAGATTAACTGCAGACAGACTGTCGCGCGCCACGATGCCTCAGAGTAACCTTACGTCCGAAATGTGCGCTTGGCGCACGCTTTTGTCGCCTGCGCATCTCGGCGCGAGACTCAAGGACGCGGTAAGTCCTTCATGCCCACCGGGGCAACACGATCAGGTACAAAGCTGCGAGGGCGAAAAATACTCTAGTCTCTCAAAGATCGCACCAATGTCTAGCGCGGGCGCAAAAGTGTTCGGTCCGTGTCAAAGGACCTGAGCCAAGCATTGTCTCAATCCGCTCGCAACTGCTATCGGCTTCGTAAGATAGCTGCTAAAATAGCCGTTTTGCAAAGATTGCCGAGGTTCGGAAGAGTTTCCCTGAGACAAGCAGCGACCTGCTTGCCAGTAAGGCCTGTTCCAGTGCACTTCTCCTTCACGTCTGCAGCGCATTCCCTGGTGTCTATTATAACTCCGATAAGTCGCGCCTTGCAGGCAGGGGAAAAGTCGCCGACGTGCTCTTTGATACATGCAGCAATGCGACCCTCACCCGGCTGAATATCCGTGCAATACGCTTTAATATCGACGGCACAAGGCCGTGGACGTGGCTGTGCCGTAGCGGACGTTCCAGCGACAAACAGCAAGGCGGCTCCAAGCGATAGAATTGACTTTCTCGACATTTCGTATCCTCCAAGTGGTCTGTAATCATCCGCAGCAAAAGCCGATCATAGTTGAGCGAAACCTTTTCCGACTTGAAGTTGGATCGTTAATTGCACGAGTGGCTGGTGCCTTTCGAGGCCACGCCGCGTCGCTTTGTCTTGAGCTCGAATTCTGCGCAGTTCCTTGCGCGTATCCAAGCACGTAAGCCACTCGACGTAGCTCGGCATATAGCTTCTCGGCTGAACGCAACTCGCTTTGTCGGCAGATGAAAACGTTGACCAAGTCATCGCCAGTTCATCTAAAGCGGCATTCTCCTGCATTAGGCATCCACTAGTGGTAACTTTCGTATCATCTCCAAATATTTTCTTTATTTCGATTTCCGAAGTTCGACAGGTCGCCTCGATATTGACTTTCGGTGGCGCGCCGGACGCAGCCGCGAGCGCAATCGTTGAGGCAAGGATGAACTCGACAAAAACTACTGCAACGATACTACAACGAAACATGGTTCCCTCCCATAGATTGCTCGTGGTGACAGCAGCTCTCTCTCCAACTTGATGCAAAGCCAGCGAGCCACACGCTCGATAAGCCCGCAGAAGGCGCGACGAATTCAATAGAGTTCAGGCACGAAATTCCGTCCGTCCAAAGTGACTTGGTCGTCGTATTTTCGTTTGTTCGATCGCTCGGGCAGCTCGACTTTTGGTTTTGTCATCTTCTTGAACGGGATAACGCTCAGGATATGCGAAATACAGTTGAGCCGCGCTTTTCTCTTGTCGTCTGAACGAACGATGTACCATGGTGCATGCTTGCTGTCGGTCATCTTCAGCATCAGGTCGCGAGCCCTCGAGTAGTCGTACCAGCGTTCGAACGACACGAGGTCCATCGGACTCAATTTCCACTGCCGAAGCGGATCCTCAATTCGAGCCGAGAACCTTCGCTGCTGCTCTTCTTTTCCGACTTCCAACCATATCTTGATCAAAATAATGCCGCCGTCGGTAATGTACTTTTCGATCTGCGGGCAAAGCCCCAAAAATCGTTCGTGCTCCTCCTCGGAACAAAAACCCATCACGTATTCAACACCAGCGCGATTGTACCAGCTTCGATCGAAAATGATGACCTCCCCGGCAGCCGGGAAGCGCTCGAAGTAGCGCTGCACATACATTTGGGTCTTTTCGCGGTCCGAAGGAGGGGGGAGGGCCGTCACGCGAAAGACACGCGGGCTTACCCTTTCTGTAAGAGCTTTGATCGTGCCGCCCTTGCCTGCGGCGTCGCGCCCTTCGAACAATATGATGACGCGTAATCCCTTTTCTTTGACCCAATCCTGCAACTGGCAAAGCTGCAGATGCAGCTTCCGCAACTCTTTCTCATAATCCTTGCGCTTCATTTTCGCAGAATGTCCGTCCTTGCTCGTCGCATCGTGAACCGTAGCTCTCTTGTTTTTGTCTTCTTTTGCCATAGTGCCAGTCCCTTAGAAATAAGTTGTCATTTTATCTTCAAAAAGATTTCATCTCTTTTAACTCCGCCGTATAAGCGTCGCAGTGGCCCTCTTTGCGTAGTGCTTTATCGTCGCCCCCCAAATGACGGCCAGATAGACGACCAGCGTCAACAGGATAAGACCATACATTGCCCGAATCAGTGGGAAGTTTGGTGAATCCCGATCCGCAATCAATTCAGGGACATACTGAAACATGTCCAGTAGTTTTTCTGTCGACCAATCGAGCATGGCGTTTCCCGATCATTACTCGTTTTCGAGTGAGCTATGTCGCTCACATCCAGATTGCAGCGAACAAAATACCTGTCAGGTGTTCGTTGCGTTTTAGATCACCGTTTCAGTGACCGCTGAATACAAGGACCTTGAAGGGAAGAACCAGAGCCTGGAGCCGCAGGATCAAGGCGTGTATCAGGCCCAACGCATCCACGACGTGGAGGCCGACCGCCTTCAGGGTTCCAGTCTCTTTTGACACGATCGTATCGTGATTGTTGGAATAGGCATTCGCGATGCAGCTGCTGCCAGCCGTCACACCATCGAGCCCGCCTTTGTAGAGAGCTTCAAGCTGTACAAGAAGGGTGCCTGGCCTTGTTATCTGCTGCGCATCGATCAACTGCTCGCCACCACGAAACTGACCGGCAGCGATATAATCCTGCACGTCCGTGACCACCATCGGAATAACGGTAAAGGGCTTTGACACGCACGTCACCTCGGCAATCATGCCAACCGTCATGATCTGTGCCTCGATCTGTCCGAAGCCGGCGAACAGGACTCGCGTGCCGGCGTCTGCAGGGATCAAGATACCGGCCGGGCGGAGAATCGGATTGACGATGTCGCCCACCCGCAGAGCGAACTGCTCCACTCGTCCAGTCACGCCGGCGCGAACGACCGTCTTTGTGAGGTCCACTTCAGCCTCGGCCAAGGCGGCTTCGGCACGGGCTTTCTGGGCTGGGAGAAGGGACGAAACCCTCTGTTCGGCATTCTGCTTTGAGGCAGTTGCCGCCGCGATCGCACCCAGGCGGCCTTCCAAAAGGACCTGGAGCCGCTCAATCTCGCGAGTCGCAACGTTACCAGGATTGCGCCTTTGCAGTTCCTCTTTGGTCGCAAGTTCGTCCACGGTCTGTTGATGAGCGCTCTTGGCTTCCTGAAGCTGGCCGTCAGCCTTCAAGATATCGGTCTGCGCTACCACCAACTCGGCGACGATCTCCGCAATCTTGCGACGCTCGGTTTCAACGGCAGCCTCCTGCTTCGAACTGTCCACCCTGAATATCGGCGCTCCTTGGGTGATTGGACCGGAGACGCCAACGTACACCTCAGCGACGCGCCCAACTGTCTCAGTCACGATCGGAATGGTTCTGAAGAAGAGTGTGACATTGGTTGTGGATGGGTGATTGTAAAAGACCGTGGTGATGAGCAACACGGTGAGAATCAGACATCCGCTGATTCCCCATCTCAGCTCGAACCAGACAGTATAGAGCGTTATGTCCGTTCCCAGCCGCTTTCCCTGGGCGTATCGCCGGTAGAGATAATCCGGGAAAATTGTCAGCAGGGAGCACAGAAGAAGCTCAAGCATGGGCCCGCTCCTTTCGGTTTGCGGCCGCGGTCGCTGATTTCTTGGACGATCCCGCTGCTTCGTCACCATTTGCGTTGACGCCATGTTTGGCAACGTCGCCGGAGGGTTGCGATGGGTCTTCGTTGAGACCTTCGCCGGGCTTCAACCCAGCGAGCTTCTCGGCTGAGCCGGCGATTCTGTTCAGCGGGCCACCAAAATCAGGCAGGTCGATCAGCGCTAGCAGCAATCCGGCGATCCAGAAGATATGCATATGAGTGAAGAGAGAAATAAGCCCTAAGACCGCGACGATCTCGAGCTGAATTTTTTTACCTTTATGAGCCATGTGTTCAGGCAGAGAGTGCAGCCGAAAGTACAAGGTGCCAAACAACAGGACGGAAAATAGCAGGATCAAGGCCATGGTTACCATGAGCACGTCTGTTTCACCGGGAGCCGTGATGAATGACGGCGGGTGGTGTGAAGCAGCCGGGTGCATTGATTCGGCCATTACTTACCTCCTGGGATGAAGACTGCTCGACTGCGGCCGATGCATTCTAGCGAACAATGTTTACTCAAGTTGCGAGTCCAGCGGGTGAGACGGGGAATGCCGATGACAACAAGCAACATAGTTCGAGGAGATGTACTATCAGCTCGTTGAAGAAGGATGGCTCCCTGGTACATTTGATCCAATCGCGGCACACTTGATGCTTCTATCTGAAGCCTATTGCGCAGGCTCCTCGGTCACAGTCACGATCTTCCAGGTCTGATCCGGATTGAACACGGCGATGCGTTCGGCAAGGCCGGGCGTGCGCGGGCCCAAGTCCTTTTCATACACATTGCCGCCGTGACTAACGAGGAACGTCATCACTCCGGAGTTTCCATACTCGGCCGGGTAGGCGACGAGCGCAAACCCGCCGATCATCTTGCCGCTCACCACATAGTCCATTGCGCCACCAGGCACGTTCGGTCCCTGCTTCGTCAGAATTTTGTAATAGTAGCCATGAAATGGCGCACGGCTGCCGCCGACCCGATAGCCCTGACTGGTCGCCTGGGCAACCAGCTCTCCAAGCGGACTCTCATCGCCGCTCTGTGCCGCCGGCCAGTACAGCCCGTCTTTCTTGCCTGACGCGCTCACGATGCGCTGCGCATAAACACCGGTGCCGGCACCGGTTCGGTCCTGCTCGGCGTATTCGTTCTGAGCATCCACATAGGCAAGGCACGCCTGTATTGTATTGAGTTCGTTGCGCCCGATGCGTCGATAGAGGATTTCCAGGCGGCCAGCCGCAGTATCGAACCGCCAAGCCGCATCCTTGCGAACAATGGGGATTGGAAACGGGAATTCCACTTGACCGATCACCATGATCGCCTTGCTATTGCTCTCCATTGAAATCTGATGCTGTACATCGTAGGCCTCAAGAAAAATCTGGCGCGCTGTGTCATCAGCCACGGCGTCGCCCGAGGACACGATGTCGGCGCCGCCACGGCCCAGCACTGTTAGAATGGCCCTGCGCTCGCCCGTCCGCACAGCTTCAACAAGGGCGGTCGCCGCGTCCTCGGCTGATTTGAACGCCTGTTGGGCGCTTGCCGCAGAGGTCATTGTCAAAACTGCCACCACTGCAGCGAGCGAGGCTATTCTCGCACCGAAGTGGAATTGGCGCGAACGATCGAAGCAACGATTCGTGATCATGGTGACCTCATTTGTATCTGACTCGCTCAGTTGACCGCTTGCCGCGCCCGTACGGTCGGGACCGCACCCGGCGCAACCTTTGGCAGTCGGGCGCCTGAAGCGAGCCACCGATCGTAGGTTTGCAGCGGAAGACCGAGTTTGTCGTAAAAGACTCTCAGATACCCATCCGAGCCGCGTACGACAGCTTCAGGCATGACGGCCTGCACCTCCTGCGCCATGACACCCACATAGGCCGTCACACCGCCGATGTAGCTGAACCGATAGAACCCGAGGCCATTGTCGAGCCAGCCGAGCAGGGCAATGTCGTGTTTGAGCGCGACGTCGGATCGACGACCACCACCGCCGCCACGTCCGCCACCGCCGCCACCACGTCCGCCGCCGGCACCACGACTGGGCCCGCCAGCGCTGCGGCTCATCCCGCCAGGTGCACGCATGTTGCTGGCGCTGGAATGTCCACGTTGAGACTGCGCGTGCGCTGAACGGCCGGAACTGACATTGCTCAGCGCGTTGTTGCCGCCTCCTCCGGAAGGCCTCGCGCTAGGCCGGCCTTGACCGCTTGGACGGGATGCAACGGAACCGCCGCCTTTGCCAGCAGGGCGAGTCGCGCTTTTGCTCCCGGCACCGCTTTTGCTCCCGGCACCGCCCTTGCTGCCGATTCCAGCCTGGCCTTTGCCGCCCTGTGCGGGCCGGTTGCCGCCCTGTGCAGGCCGATTGCTGGCACCAGGCCGATCACCACCGGGGTTGAGCACCTGGTTGCCGCCACGGCCGCGAAAATCCATCCGATTTTCAGCGCCCGCTCGATTGTTGTTGCCAAATCTCTGCTGTACATTGGCATTGTTATAGCGAACGCCTTGGCGATGCTCGGGCCTGTGCTGCCAATTGTTGCCGATATTGTTGATGTTGCCGCGGTTAATATTGATGTTGTTGTTGCCCCAATTGAATGCTCCACCCCACCACGCCGCACCCATGGCAACGCCGGCCGCGAAAGCAATGCCTGTCCCCAGCAGCGGCGTGACATAGGGGTAATCGGGGTAATAGCTGGACGGCGGCCAGTAATAAGGAGGATAAGCCGGATCAGGCCATGACCCATAGACGACGCCAGGGTCATAATACGGTACATAAATCGTGTCCGGAACCGCTGGCTCGATCGCGATGACTTGCCTGTTCTGCTCCTGCCTGACCGAGACAATTTGTTCCTTCGTCGACGTGAGCTTGTTGCTGGCCTGCGCCTTCCCCCGTAGACGCTGGATGGCGTCCATGACGTCCGGCTGCTGCGCAAGCACTGCGTCGCCCAGCTGCTGCGTCCAGCCGAGCTGCTTGCTCATCATGGCAAGGACAGATGGCGTCGCCGTCAGCGACTTGACGCTTTCTTCCCACGGCTGCTTTGCCACCGCAGTCTTCAATTGATCGCCCTTGAGATTCTTGTTCTCCGTCACCCAACGGTCCGCCTGCACGACCTCAAGCGGGTACGTGGATGCCATAAGGATCTCGGACAGGAGGTTGTCGGGATGCAATGCAATCGGCGCAACGAGCGCATCGATCTGCTCGGCCGAGAGCAATTGTTGAGTCGAAGCGGGAGTAGGGGGAGTTTGCGCAAATGCGCTGGAAGACACGAAGAAGAAACACGCCAGAACCACATACCCTATTCTTCTATACATCACTAGCACTCCACTCCAAACGCGTTCGCTCGGCAAACGGAAAAAAGATCCGGCACCCTGATCGGCGTTATCCCGACAACGAGATTACGCAAACGTTGATCTCCTACGCTATTGTCCTGACGGGCATTGTACTCAAGTACAGTGCTGCGATTCGAGCGTCAGCCCCTGCGTGCGGCGGTGCTTTTAGGCGATCGCCAACCTTCATAATTAATTTATTCTCGATAGGATGCGTCAAACAGCCAATCGGTCACAAGCCAAACGATACGCCTGCTCAAGCGCATGGCGGTCGAGGCCAACGTCAGGCATGCATTTGACAACCTCGTAGACAGCGTCCACGTGTTCTCGGATCGCTTTCCGTTGCTCATTGTCGTGCAACTGGGCGGCAAGCCGCCCACAGGTCTGCAACAGCCGTACGCACACCGCAGGATTGTTGATGGCAGCCTGGCGTATCAAATCAAACGCTGCGCGCACGGCACGCGCAAAAAGCAGAGGTGGGATGAGCAGGCGAGCTTTGCCGTTGCTGCTCAGCATTAGCCCGTCCGAAACTGGAAGCACCGCGAACATCCGCAGTGCGTCACCGAGGTAGTCGATGCTGCTCAAACTTGTGTAGGTGTCATTGATTGCCGGACTGAGCGCGCGAATTGCAATCTCGGATAATTGCGCAAATGCAAACTCAACGTCCTCTTCCAGCGTGCGGTGTTGACCAACCGTCACCGCATGCTGAATTGCAGTTTCCAATGCATTTGTCGCTGATGCGGGAAGAACCGAAGCAAGCTCTTCACCTTCCATCACAAATTCGCCGGGCCTGAACGACAGGCGCACGAATGCGTCAAATCGATCTGCGATTCTTATAATCTGCGAATGGTGTATCCTTTGAACGTAGCCGCTGGTCACTGCCGTAACCGTGCCGCCTTCTGTCATACACCGCCGATAAAGGCTCTCGATGTTCTCCTCTGCATGGAACGGCAGGCTAGATCGTTTCGTCAAAGGACGATCGATCGTAGAACGCGCATTCGCACCCGGCAACTGTGATAGCTCATCAATCTTTGAATGGAGATCCTCGACGATACGCGCAAGCATATTGTTGGTCTGCATCGTGAACGCAATACGATGATTATAGACAACCAAATAGCAAAAGCATACAAATACGAGTACAACGCCGGTGAGTACAGTGAGCTTGGGGTGGAAAATGACCCCTCCGCGTTGGCCAGCTACAATGAAAGTCATCAAAATGTGAAGGAAGGCGCCAAGGAAAAGACCGAGCGCCACCTGCATGGCGCGCTCGCGCAAGAAATATGGCATCAGGCGCGGGCCGAACTGGCTGACGGCCATTGAAAATACCAGCAAAGTCACAGAAAAGATCAGGGCGAGCACCGTACTGACGGCGCCGAGCATCGCCCCCAGGATCGCCCGCGCGTCGTCGATATTCCCGACTGCGAGCCATCCCGGATACACGATGTGGCCTGAGGACTCCAATCCATCAATCGTCAGCGTAATTGCCAACGCGACGAGGATGGCTGACGTAATCGCAAATGGTATCTGGAGCAGGCTCGTGCCAGGGACGGCGCCAGAAATTCGCACAAATCGCCTGCCGCCAAACCCGAATGAATGATCGGGGCGCGTCATAGAAGTTCCTTCATTTTACAGTAAACCCGCACGATCCCCTTCACTCCTCTGAATCTGAGCCACTGGGGACTGCTGAAGTGCCACTCATTGCTCTGAGCAGCACGTGAAAGATGACGGCTGTCGACCAGCCAAACAGCAAAACCCCGTTCATTGCAGTCATCGGTCCAAGAAGCCGCCAGCGCTCTACCGGGACGACGTCTCCGTATCCGAGTGTCGTATAATTCACAAAGGCGAAATATACGAGATCGGAATTCTCAGGAACGGCATCGACCGCCTCATACGTCAACGACCAAGCCATCACCTCGCAGATGTGCGCCACCATCAGGACCGAAACGGTCGCAGCCATTATGAGCGCCAGGCGAATTATTGGATGCGATGTCTTCATCGCAGCTACAATATTCGCAACCTCGATGACTGCCATCATCACCAAGGCGTGAATCGCAATATTACCGACGCTAACGGCAGAGCCAACGACAAGCTGGCGTAACATGATTCCACAATCTCGTCGTTACCGGGGTCGCGCGATTGTCCCGACTATTCCCACCGCAACGTGATGCCAACATCTCCCGGCATTCCGTTTGGAAAATCAACAATTTCAAATTTGATCTTGTATCCACGCGGTTTCAGGTATTTTTCCCAAAAGTGGAACAGTTCCTTTGGGAGTCCAGCCAACGTTTCTTCCCAGCCCGCTTCCTGCTGGTTGATGGCGCGTCCCTTGTCGGTGAAGAGTTGATTTGGGAAGCGGCCCACCTGGACCTCTGAGAGGCCGTTATCCACAGCGCGCTTGATGATCGATGCGGCACGCTTCAGGCGTTCCTCGTCGGATACTCCTGACGGCTTGGTAAGCTGATCCATCAGCGCTTTTTTTTCGGCTTCAGCCGCTGCCATCTTTCGCGTAAAGTCAGAGGCTTTTTCCGCCTCGACTTCGGCGATCTTCTTGCGACAGTCGAGTGCGCTTGGAATTGCTGCGTCAAGTGATGTTGTCATGTGAGAACCCCTGATTGTGGTGCTGGTCCACTGCTGTCTTTCCCTTTGGCATTTGACCTCGTCACACATTAGTCGGTGCTTAACCTTCCTGACAATTGTTTTGTCCATGGATAATGAACACTCGGCTTGAACCAATTTGCGTCCAAGACGTGTCTAATTTCGCGATAGGGATACTCGGCATCTATCTCAAAGAAAAAGGTCTAGCGCTCCTCCTAATCTCCCAATAGATCTCGGTTTTTGTACATCGCAGTGCGCATTGAGTATATTGTCCCTGAGGACAGGATGTTTTTATCTGGCGCGTTTGGTAGAAATTATCAGCCCGCTCGGTGAGCCGAGCACCAAAAGCGCAATGTGACGGTCTGCGAGCGCGACACGACACTCCAAATGCACGCTCGTTCAAGCGCAATCACGGAGAACAAGAAGTGCCATCCGAAAAGGATCCAGTGAAACCAGGCATGTCGACGACCGCACCGTTTGGTATGTTCGGCCCCGCCGTTGAGTACATCGTCGATGCCGCTCAACGCAGCGTGTTGTTCTTCGACGTCATGCGCCAGCGCGGCGACCAATATCGCGAGCATTTGGCGGAGGCGGTGCCTCATGTGCTCGAATATAAGGTGGAACTTGTCGTCGATGCGGCAATGACGCGTCTGACGAGCGCCCGTTCGCAACTGCGGTCCGTGTCTCCGAGATCGACCTGTCTCTTTACCGCACAATTGCACAGCCTGTCGTAGGCGCTTTCGTCGGAGCAATTTTGACTGCAGGGCTAATGTTTTTTACCGAGCAGTACACGTTCGACGGAGGTTCCGTCGGAATATCCGCCTTGGCAACCGCCAACGGCAAGATCTCGCATGCCTTCGTGCCGACGCTGACGCTTGGCATCATGTGCAATGCATTGGTCTGCCTGTCGTCATGGATGTGTTACAGCGCGAGTACGACGGTTGACCGCATATTGACGATCATTCCACCGGTTTCTGCTTTCGTGGCGGCCGGGTTCGAGCACAGCATCGCAAACGCCCATTTAATTTCCTTGGCTCTGTTCATAAAGGCTGGCGCCGCGGATTCCTTCTGGGCTTCGATTGGCAAGACTCGGGCCGACTTCCCGGCACTCACTTGGGGCAATTTATTTGTCAGTAATCTCGTTCCTTTGACCATCGGCAATATTATCGGCGGATCCGTCATGGTTGCTGCGGCTTATTGGTTTGTCTATCTGTGAAAAAGGGACGTGTGAACAGTTTGGTGGCTGAAACTGGTGTTGATCCTTATGACAAATAGCGACCGCGTCGCATCTCGGAAATCAAGCAAGCTTCAGGTTGGGATAACGGAGGCGCAAAATGCGGCCAAAGATAGTCGAGCCAATCGTTGAAACCGTCTTGGCCTTGTTGCTTTGTGGTATCCTCATCGGGCCAGGCATAATTATATGGCAAGGTTTCAAGTGGTTGCAACTAGGGCAATGGATTTCGATTCCGGTGTCATCAGTACTAATCGAATTTGATATTCCGTATCCCGATACGAAATGGTCTGGTATTCAGACAATTATGGAGTGGATTCTTGATTTCCCGCTCAGTCTGACATTCTTTTTTCTTTCGTTCGCTCTTTATGGCTCCGTCTTACTTGCATACGAAGGTTCAAACGAGCGAAAGCGCTCAGCCTCAAAGTAGAGCTTTGACCCGCCGGTTAGCTGAGTAACTGATCATAGCTCATTTCTTTTACTTTTTGCAGATGAACATCCGTTGCTTGCCACCCTCTTTGGCGCCGGCCTCGGTAAGTTTGAAAAACTCGCGGCGACTTTGCGGACGGAGCGGCTTGAGCTTTTGGTCGGCTTCCCCTGCAGCTTCGCGCGCAAGCATGCGGAGCAGCTTTCGTTGAGTCCAGGTTGAAAAAAAACGCGAGGACGCGAACAAGTTAAACAAATTGCCTTGTCCTCGTGGACAATATCCAAATTCTGGCTAAAGCGATATCCTGCTGTTCGGTTACTAAACTCGGAGCGAAAAGTTCTGAGCGCGGCTAAGGATCGCAGATCCAGAAAGTCAAAAAACGATCCGAACAAGGGAGAGATGTTATGCCACCGCCGACTCGTGAAGAGGCGCAAGGATGAGCACGCCGGCTTTCTAGACCGTCGACTGCGCGCGGTCATTGATGTGCCCAAGTTCATCGTCTCGCGACTTACACAGACAATGAGATTCCTCAGCGGGCCGTTCAAACAGACCATGCCCGTGGGGATAAGCTGGAGACATGGCCGGTTATGTCCACCTGAACAGCGACGAAGTCATCTCGGATCGCATCGACCTACTCTCCGAGACGTACAAGCAATAGCCGACTATCAACGCAACAAGAGGAGATCCAGAATGGTGAAGCTTAAGCACTTTGGCTGTGCTTTCGTGGCAGGTATGTTTCTGACCGCGATTGCGATGGATGCCGCAGACGCTCGTGGCGGTCGTGGAGGTGGTGGGGGCCGCGGCGGTGCTGGGATTGGCGGGGGCGGCGGCATAGGCGGAGGTGGATTGGGTGGACGTGCCTCGATAGGTTCAGGAGGTAATCGTATTGGGAATATCGGGGCACGCCCGTCGCATCCGATCGCTGGGGTCAGACCTGGCAGGCCCGGGGGACCGGTCGGCCCTGGCTGGGGTGGGGGCTATTGGCCCGGATATGGTTTGGGCATAGGTGCAGCGGCAGTGGGTGCAGGCTTGGCCTACTCGGATTGGTGTGACCCCTATTACAATAGTTCCTGCAATGGTGGATATACCACCGGGTACAGCGATTCCTATGGGGTACCATCCGATGGCGTCGAATATTGCGCTCGGACGTTCCGCACTTACGACAGGGCGAGCCAGACCTACATCGCAAAGGGTGGGCGGCGGGTCAGTTGCCCGTAGTATTGCGGTAGAAAGCGACGGAGACATTTCGGATCGACCGATCTTCACACGTCAAGGGCGGCATCGTGGTAGGCCGCCCTTGTTGTGCATTGGTTCGGGACAAGCCGATATGCAGCAGCGTATTAGTCTAGGTCCTCAAGGCTGGTCATTATGAATCTCCCAAACGGGCGCGCACGAGCCCGATGTGGTCTCGGAGCATATACTGCATGCTTGCATAGGTGGTCGGAATGCGCAGCTGATTCGCTTGTTCTTCGAGCCGGTCGAGCCGCGCAAGCGTACTGCCCGTGTCATGCACGGTAGACTGGGCGTTGAGTTCAGCCTCCAAAAATCGCAGTTCGCCATAGAGACGCGCTATCTTGCGGAGTGCCATCCATCCGTAAATGGCCGGTACGAACCGCAGCAAAGGATAAAGTACGCCGATGATCGGAATCAGAAGCACCAGTAATCTGGCGACCAACGAGGCTATCCAGAACGGAAGATAGTTCTGCAAGAAAGGCCGCCCTGATTTGTAGAACTGCGCGGCCTCATCGCTGAGAGGAACATCGATTGCCTCCGCGGCTGGGAATTGTCCGGCGCGCCGGAATACTCCTGCCACCGAATGAACCTGCACAGCGGTATTAAGCAGCAAGTACTGGATCGCGGGATGCACGTCCTTGCGCACCACGAGGCTTGCCTTTGGTGCGAGCAATGTTACGTCAGCGGGCGGGCGCTGCTTTACAATGTCGCCAACCCCCGCCGGCACCACCAGTTTGCTGAGGTATGGATAGAGGGTGGCATAGGCATCCGTGTCGGGGAAGCTCAGGAGCTCGACGCGCTCGTCCGCGAGCAACTGCTGGACCACCGGCGACTCCCAAGACATCGGCATAATCACCGCATCTATCTCTCCAGACAAAAGCTTTGCGCTTGCGTCCTGTGGCGAATACCCGAGCAGTTCCGCGCTATTGCCATCGATACCGCTCCGCTTGAGCAGTTCGAGCGAAAGCATCCGCATGCCGCTGCCCTCGGGCCCGATTGAAATTTTTCGGCCTCGCAGGCCGTTCAATCCCAGCCCGCGCAATTCGCCGCGATAGAACGTCCATAAGGGTTCGTAGAAGACCGTGCCAAGCGATTCGATATCGGGCGCTTCGGCCTCGGAGGTCGTGCCTCCCTGGATCAACGCAATGCCAACCCCTGAATGGGGATCGCGCAGCAGTGCGAGATTTTGCAGCGCCCCGGTGGTTGAAACGAGCCGAAGCCTAACACCTGCATGGGCAAGGATAGCCTGATACCGCCTGCCGATCAGGTGATACGCGCCACCTTCCGGTCCGGTTGCCATGACAATGTTGCGTGGCGGCATTGTCCGCAGCAGGATAAAAGCGGCGGCAACGACCAATACAGCGACCACTACGACTGTCAGAAGCACCCAGCGCATCCGCGTAAAGTCCCGGATGGCCATTCCACCTCACTTAATGATCAGTCTGAGCGAAGAGCCCACCATCACGTACTGACCTTGCTGAGTGCGCTTGATGGGCAATCTTCGCCCATCGATGGAGAATTTAGCGAAGGGTGAACACAATAACCACAAGGCCTTACAGCGCGTCCGTGCTTGCCGGATTGATGACCTGCTGACGCATTCTCCCCATCTTCGCCTTTGCATAGGCTGCTTCCTCGTGCGTCACGACGCCGGTCGAGCTGCCATTAATATCCCAGCGGCTCGTGCCCGGCACGATGCTCCGAAGATAGCCGGGGACACTTGTATAATTAGCGAGCGCTCGCTGCAGCTGATCGGGCTTAACAGCGCCGTTGAGCGCGTCAAGGACTTCGGCATGAATTCCAATTTTCAACGGCGCGCGCGGCGCATGAATGGAAAAGCATTGCGGGAACCGCGTGGCCAGTAAGCGATGACCTCTCGGCGTTCCCGTTGCTTTATTCTGCTCACGACCTGTCACTCAAACGCAACGCAAGTATTCACATGGCCTGGACCGACGACGCGAAACGGATGGTAAAGCAAACAGTGATTAGCCTGTTCATGTCTCTCTCCCAGGTTACTCGGCACTCCATCGTAGCGGACGAATACATTGTGACGCATGCGTTCGACCACGCAATTGGCTTGAGGGACAATGTCCTCAAGTACCAATGCCCTTAAGCTGGCGCTTTCGAAAGCAATGAGCAGAGCAGGTTCATTGTCCCCAAGGACAATGTACCCAAGCACAATTGAGCGACCGGATTTCGTCGTCATAGTATGTAACGGTAAACATGAAGGGAGAGTTTCATGCTATCTAAAATAACTGCAATTGCCGCCGTGTTAGCGGTTGGTTTAGCGAGTCCAATTCCAAGCTTTGCCGCAGCCAAGAAGGAAACAACTGCACAGAAGCGGGAGGCCGTGGACCGGGCCAAGGATCCGCAAAGCTTCGATGCGTGCAGGACTCTCGCAGTGCAGCGAGGCTTTTCGGTGAGCGAGAATGAATACCGTGAGTCCGCCAGGAAATTCGTCCGGGGCTGTATGGCAGGAAAGATCCAGTGATCGTGAGGGCCCGTCCATAATATGCGAGTCATTTAGGTCACGCTATGGAATAATTGTGGAGGGGGATTCACCGCGGGAATCGTTCGACGTATTTTGTTGAATGATTCGACTCAGGGAGTTAATACCCGTCCGGAAGCTATTGCATCGTTGTAACGGATTGTGGGCTGGATGTTGTACCACTTTTGTCCGCAATTGACGGCATCCATTTCGACACCAGATATTTTGATGCCGGGGTTTCGGCTCGGAGTTCCTGCTTAGTGTTGCGCGCAGGTCTGATACATTCCGGTCAGTTCGCGGCCGCTGAGATACCTGACTTGAGATGTCAATCCACCGCGCTGCGCGATCCAGTCGCGGATCTGCTGCGGATAGATTCCCATGAGAAGCTGTGTGCCGTCATCGGCGCTGACCTTTCGCGGTCCGGTGCTGACCTTTCGCGGTCCGGCGCTGGAGCGCCATGCTGCGTGAAACCCGAGCCGGGCTCTCACTGTGACACAGATGCGATCGCGCGGAACGATGCCAAGGACCAATGTGCAGGCCGACATGCAGATACCGTCAATGATCACCAGCTCACCCGAGGCGCGAACTGCTTGGTAACGGTCGATGTAACTTCCAATGTGGCCGCCATAATCGTCAGTGATTCGAACAGTGGCGGAAGCGCAATTACCAAAAAATGCTGCGATCCCGACTGCTGCAATTCCCACACCACTCAATACCGCATTGCATGGCATCAGTTTCATAATGTTGTCTCTTGGTAAATAGAGCAGGCTGCCACCGATGATTTCAAGTCTGCCATTGACTCGGAATCTTGCAGGATAGCTTCCACCGAAATCGCAGCCGCGTGATGGATCGAGTCCTGCTTCGTTGATCGCTTGCTGCTTTTCTATCGAATCTGTAAGAGTTTAAAATCGGCCGCACAATTGTCTTTGGGTGCAGTGTTCTTCAGGGCATTGACCTAAAGGACAACGAATGAATGCTCAGAGGACCCGGGGACAAAACAGCCCATCCATAAGCCAATATTCGGATGCTCGTCGCATCGAGGGCATATATGCATCTCGAAACATGCATCATTCACGAGATGTAGATTCCACGCAGGCCGCGTTGTGCATGTGAAAGATCAGGGAGGACTCATCACGTCAGGACCAATGACAAACTCGTGCTCGGCGTGGGAAACCGACGATGCGAGATGGGTCGAGCGATCTCCATCTGACAAGGGCGGCATAGTGATGTGCTACTCCTGCTGTTGATTTGCGGACAACCCGCGATAGGCCACGAACATGAGAAAGACCAGGGCACTCAAAACGATCAGAAGACTCATGGCGATTGGTCCTGGGGTTGTCCAACCGGAGTTGCCATCATCGGTTTCGTTCGGAATTTCATGCCGTCGATATAAAAAGCGTAATCCGTTCACGTTCGAGCTCGGCAATGATTTTTGCGTGATGTGCTGCCGCCTCACGCAGCAGATCGCGAATTGATACAACAGTGATCGGCTTACCCTGATCGATCACGGGCAGCTGGCGAATGCCGTGCTGATGCATCAACTCAAGCAATCGGCAAAAGTGCGCGAAGCGTCCGCTGTGATGACGTTGCTCACCATGACGTCCCCTACCAAGGTCGATTCCGGTGATTTGTTGGGCAGCAATACACGGCGCTTGCAATCCCGTTCTGACAGGACGCCGACCATCTTGTCCTGCCGGAGAACGACAAGAAACCCAGTCCGGCGGATCGACGGACCACAGTTCGCATGGCTTGGACGCAAGGATCCGCCGCAGGGGGCGATAGGCGAGAATTTCTTCAGGGCGTCTAATGGGAGTGTCCATGGCTACCTGTATCTCGTACCAGTTGGACAGCTGTGTCACGCGGCACAGTGGACGTTATTGGCGCCCATCGGAGCCAATCAATTCAGTCACTTCAAAGTGTCGCGATACTCTCTTTGTTTTGTCCGATCGAGCGCTGCGCGCGTCCTGCTGCCGCGCAAGAGGCCGTTAATCGCTGCCCGCGCTTGGCATATTGTCCCTGAGGACAGGTTTGTTTGTCAGCGTTCTTCTCGTGTCATTTGATTTAAATCCCAGACGTACCTGTCCTCAGGGACAATATGATTAAATCTAGATGGACAGTATGATTGAACAGAGATTGAAAAGCAGTTGCCGATCATCAAGAGATTTCGTTTCCTAACTCATCAGAGGAGAGACACGATGAGTAAGTCCATATCCTGGCCAATTTTTGCAACGGCCGCCGGGCTCGTATCCGGCGCGTGGCCGGTCCAAGCACAAGATGGCTCAATGCCATACATGCGCGACCCGGCCTACGCGCAGCGCCGCGTCCCAGGCTGGGAAGGCCCGTCATACATGCGCGATCCGGCCTATATGGAGTGCCGCGTCCCAGGCTGGGAAGGCCCGTCATACATGCGGGACCCGGCCTACACGCAGCGTCGCGTCGAAGATCCGTCATATATGCGCTTCCAATCGGGCATGGGCACGGGTGATGGCTCAATGGCCTACATGCGCGACCCGGCCTACATGCGCTATCAATCGGGCCAGGGCACGGGCGATGGCTCAATGGCCTACATGCGCGACCCGGCCTACATGCGCTACCAATCGGGCCAGGGCACGGGCGATGGCTCGATGGCCTACATGCGCGACCCGGCCTACATGCGCTATCAATCGGGCCAGGGCACGGGCGATGGCTCGATGGCCTACATGCGCGACCCGGCGTACATGCGCTATCAATCGGGCCAGGGCACGGGCGATGGCTCGATGGCCTACATGCGCGACCCGG
>Ga0209488_10001778_pt1 | contig 18219 bp, 24 predicted proteins | sample Rivendell_Oct201_8_FD_188349 | JGI IMG/M metagenome (GOLD analysis project Ga0209488, IMG submission 188349) | Vadose zone soil microbial communities from the Eel River Critical Zone Observatory, Northern California, USA -... | ecosystem: Environmental > Terrestrial > Soil > Vadose zone >...
TTTGTCTCGCAGGATTATTTACTGTTGTTTTTAGAAAAGGTTACAAATCAGAAAATTGTGTCATTTCCGAGGGTCAAATATCGGGATTGCTTGCAATTTCTCGACAATGAGCGAAAATTGATCGCATGGATCTGCGCTATCTAGGGTAATTGGTTCGAAATAAACGTTTGATGTTTTTCCTGTTTCGAAAATTTGATGTGTCGGCGACGACGTAATTCATTGCGCGTTGTCTCTACCACCTCCCCTGATGGTTTCGGGACATGTGCTACCCTCTGAAATCCACTGTTGGAAACCCTCACCTTCATGTTGACTCCACCGCTATGGCTACTCTTTGACCTCCCGCCAACAACAATGGCTCTGGCACTCCCGACTCGACCCCCTTTCCCTCCCCATCGCCGCAACCCACTAGGAAGCCCATAGCGGTGGGCGGGCAGCAATGTGGGAGCTTGCCGAGATCTCCCCAACTGCCGGTGGCGACAGCGGTTGGCCAATACGCTAGGCATTCGTCATCATCGACCTCAAGGGCTTGGGCTTCGGGCTTTCCCCGTTCTGGGCCCTCAAGTTTATAGCGCAACGCTTCTTCGATATCTCCCAGAACTACTTTCCCGAAACGTACGCCCGCTCTCAACTCAACTCTCTCTCAACATCCTCACCCTTATGTGTTGTAGCATAGGCTACTTGATCAGCATGCACATCAGCCAGCCGACCACCTCAGACCGCCCTCCCCCCTCCCTCCTCCCACCGAGCACTACAACCTCGTACATCCACGTCCTCTCACGCTTCCACCATTGCCTCAGCACCGACGCCAGCAGGAGTGAAACAGGCACTCGCCGCCCACCCATACACTGCCATGGCCCACACCCTCGCCCCATCATCGACCGACACGCCCAACAGGTGTGGGATTTAATCATAATGGTGTGTCGTTTTTATGTTTTCTTCTTTTGCCCTTCGGGCTTTGCGCGGTGGCCGTCAGGGCAGTGGCTGCGAATGCGGACAATGATGGGACACCCTGCCACATCGCTTCTCTCGAGAAGCTCGCCCAATACCGTCGTGCTCTATCGCGTCCCCTCTCTGGTTGGGTCGCCGTCGCCGCCCCGTCTCTTTTCCATCGCCCACCTCCCGCCGCGCCGCACCGAGCGTTCACGCGACGCAGTAGTGCCGCCCTTAACTCTACTGCCCGAGCACACTCGGATACCGCAGTAGCAGCTACCACGTCGCAATGGCATGGCAGCAGCGGCGATGCAATGGCATGGCGACCGCGACACGATGGCATAGCAGCAGGGGTGACCCAATAGTACGGCAGCAGCAGTGACCGCGACACAATGGCACAGCAGCGGCAATGGCAACTGGGACGACGGCGGCAGTAGCATAGCGACAGCGACATCAGCAGGAATGAAGGATTGGTTGAATCTGAACAACTGGTCAAGGTTGGACAGGAAAGGGGTATAAGAACTTAAAGTGGAAATCCTTCTGCTTCCATCGTCGGCGCAGCCAGGCTCTGAATTAGGTCTATGCGGGTGGAGGGATACACCGCACCCATGCTATTCTGATGTTCTCGTTCCACCATAGGTTGGTAATATTGTGCCCCCCGCCGTTTAGACCCATTTTCTTGTTCCTCTCTGGCATGCTGTCCAAGGGCTCATCGCCGTGGTGGCCTTGGGGAGTGCCGCTGCTCCACAAGAAGTCGATTTGCTTCTAGCTCCTTAGCTTCTAGTTGACGATGCTCTCATTCGAGAATGTTCTCGCGATCGAGCCTCGCCTGTCCTTGTCAGCTCGGCTCCTCGTCAAGATGTATCGCGCGCAATTTCCATGTTGTCTTTTGATAGTATCGAGGGAATGCAACTTGTCGAGAGTAGGCGGAGATGAAGTCGGAAGAAGAACGCGTCGTAAGGTTGTCCAGGGCGACCTGGATGGAGAGCGCGCCATCGCATATGAACTGGAGGTCACGGGCAGAACGGGAAATCTCGTCTATGAGGCGCCGATATTGAGAGGCAGGTCTTCCGAGGTAACGTCAAGGGCGGGGATGATGTGATTGACCTGCTTATCCAGGTTGCGATATCCAAATTGACGGAGTTGTCATAAATTATTAATCCATGAGTCAATGTTTGTGTCATCGCCCAATGAAATGGGGAAATTAGGTCGATGTGGGTCGTCCAGGGACATCAGAGTGTAACGTTGGCTTCGCCCAATTTGGCTTGGTGGATCACTCAGCATGCTAACATCCCACCTGAGATTAATCATCGCATGCATACGACGACACTTATTAAAAGCCGCTACTTGGCTGGCCATGATTCAAGCAACAGTCCAACGTTACCTCTTTGTCCCAACTCCTTCATACCCAAAACAGCCATGTCCTCCTCTGCAGCTGCTCTTTTCCAGCCGCTGTCCGTCGGTGCCATCAACCTTCGTCATCGTATCGTGATGGCCCCTTTAACTCGCCTCCGCGCAAACAAGCACCACGTTCACGGTGAACTCGCCAAAACCTACTACGCGCAACGTGCAAGTGTTCCCGGAACGCTTATCATAGCCGAAGGCACAATTATCGCGCCCCAAGCAGGCGGATACGCAAACGTTCCAGGTATCTGGAATGATGCGCAGATCGCAGGATGGAAAGCGGTTCGTAACCCCTCGCCTCTTACGGTGGTAGTCCGTGTATGCTAAAATTTGAACAAAAACAACAGATCACGGACGCCGTTCACGCCAAGGGTTCCTTCATTTTCCTCCAGATTTCGGCTCTGGGCCGTGCTGCCACCCCTGACATTCTCAAGCAAGAAGGTGGCTTTGATCTCGTAGCCCCAAGTCCCATCCCGCTCAAGTCATACGTTCCGGGGGCCGAGGCTCAGGCACCAGGCGTCCCGCGGGAGCTCACCGTCGTAGAGATCAAAGAGTACGTCCAACTATACACCACCGCTGCAAAAAATGCGATACAAGCTGGCTTTGACGGCGTCGAGTTTCACGCGGCCAACGGCTTTCTCCTGGATCAATTCCTGCAGCCAGGGACCAATCAACGGACGGACGAATATGGAGGGTCGATCGAGAATCGACTGCGATTCCCGCTCGAGGTGATTGATGCCGCCGTTAAAGCTATTGGCGCGGAGCGAACCGGCGTGCGTCTCAGTCCTTGGTCCACGTTCCAAGGTAAGAAGTATTCTGCTTACTGAGCCTTCCGAGTCCCCCTCTAATGGTCATCGGTAGACATGGCAACGATAGACCCTCTTCCAACGATCGGGGTATTCGTAGAGCGCCTGCGCGACGCGTACCCGAATTTCGCGTATATCCACGTCACCGAAGGTCGAGAGGTAGATGAGCTGAAAGAGGGTCGACTGGACCATTCTAAAGCCACACTCAGGGAGGTCTGGGGTGATCGGCCATACATCGCAGCAGGTGGTTTCGATCGTGAGACCGCAAATAGCACGGTGGAGAGGCACGGCGGTCTAGTCGCCTTCGGTCGCAAGTTCATTTCGAACGTGAGTACTCCTAAGGTTGATCAGCTGGAGGCGGTGATTCTCACAACACCGCACACTAGCCCGATCTCCCCAAACGTATAGAGCACCATCTTGCGCTCACGCCGTACAACCGAGCCACGTTCTACATCCCAGAGACTCCAGTGGGATACGTGGACTATCCATTCGCCGAGGATGTCGTCCCTGTGAAGGCATAGTAATTAACTAACTCGTTGTCATAATAGGGCTTGTACTTTATGTAGACTGCCAGTAGGCTGTAGTGCTGGCAACGCAAGGTCATAACTTATATTACGATTCTTTGCATAGAAAAAATGTGCGATTGGTAAGAGAAAGGGAAGCCCATCCCAAGTTTCCGAATCTGAGTGGGAACAAAAATCTGTTTGTGAAAAGCAGCAATCGTGGATCTGAGCGAGTCCCTGTCCGAGCCGCTGCACAGCATCGCCTTCAGGTTGGTCTGGTCTTAGGTTCCCTACAAAGCGTACTGGCGAGAATTTGGTTAAAAGTCCGAATCCTTGGAGTGACAGTGTAGCCCGAGCATAGGTCCCCTCCTTGGCGCGAACTTACTATGGTCCCACTCCCGAGACAACAAAGAAAGATGGCTCTTTCACTTACAGTACCGGGATAAATACGTCCCGCAGTGCAACTCATATCGTTGTTTGCTGTTAACACCGCAGGTGGCATACGCTCTATGACTTCCCCGCGATACAACTCGCTGTGTCGTATTCACCGGTGAAGTCCATCCACTCAATCGATAGACAGAAAGACCTATATAAAAGGCCACGGAATTAGTAACCCAACACTGACAACTCGGGCCTGTGCCGAAGGGGTTCGCCAGTCATAGCAGATACGAGTTTCAAAAGTAAGTTTTTCACTCAATTTTACTTGGAGAGATAAAGTTCTGGGTTGCCTCGAGGCCGTTGGGGCTGATATGGATATAGCCGGCAGAGACGAGCCCAATGTCTACCTCGGTCTTTCAAGATCATCCTAGCCGCAGCGATAGAGGTGGACTCACTGTAAATTGCGTGCGTGGATGGAAGTGCACCGCTTTCCAGATATCGCCAAGTTTCTGCTTCGGTGACTTGTGCTGGTCACTCTTGAACGGGGATGTAAGCGTTGCGGGATTCTACGACCCAGGGACCATAATAGTCAAGGCGAAGGGACCTTGACCTGAGTGGCATAGTGAGGTTGACGGCGAACGCCGAGTGCAGGACAACAGTAGTAATATTGGTACTGAGCTCACTTCCAGAGGGGAAGAATTCCACTCACCATCGTCGTGCGATGAATAGTATACTTCTTGTGGCCCACATCTGGATCCATAATATCCAAACACTTTTGGACTTTTGGAAACAAAGAGGTGTTTGTGAACCATGCTTTTGGTAAGTTGTAGCGTTTGACCTTTTTGGCTTTTCCACTCATACGATCACTCACTTTCACTCATACTCATACGATCATACGATACGAGCTTGTACGGGCTCATACAGAAAAGGAGTTGGTGGCGGGGACCTTGACGTGCCTGAGTCCAGCCTCCAGCGGTGGATCCGAATTTCCAAAAGTAGTAAGCCCTTGGCGTTCCGTTCCTCAATTTTACTCTGTTTGTTCACGTCACGTTCATCTGCACTCGCACCTTGCGCGCGACCCTTAGTTTTCAACCTCGACGGTTCACACTGCTCCTTCTAATTTCCATGTTCCCCACATCTTGAACTCCCTAACGGTGCCCTCGGGCGGCGCGATGTGCCCTGATGCCCCTGGTACTCGAGAGTCGAGATTTAGCTTATGTTCAGGCACGTCTGGTGGCGCTCAATAGTTAGTGGCTTGAACAATCACCGCCCCCTGTCAACCTGCATATTGACAGAACGGCGGTCGGTACCCCATCTTCTCCGAAGGTGTCAGCATTGCTTACTCTAATATCGTACTTACCGTCCGGTTCTGTTGCAAGCGCCGCTCCAGTTGTGCTCGTCTTTTCAAATCGTTAAAGGGGACACTTCTGGGGCCTTTGGAGGGCAATGAAAGTAAGTTCAATCGAAGATCTAGGTGCATTTATGACCCAGTATCCTAGACCTGTCCACCAGAAGACCTGCCGAGCGACCGGTAATCGGTCCTCCGCGCCGTGTTGCGAGCCCATCTGTTGAAATGCCGACTCCGAGAGCACGTCCAAAAGCTCATTCCGCTGATGCCCTACTGTGGTGTCATACAGTACTGTACAAGAAAATACAGCCAAGCTTTAGAGTGAAACAACTGGACGCTGTCGTTTTCCATGTGCGCTATCAGTCGCGGAGTTTGCTATCGGGATCAACGGCACGTCAGATCAATTGTCATCGATTCCTCTTAAATAGCCTAATCCAGTGATTACTTGTACTTGGGTGTCACTGGCGATAATCAAATCTCTCGCCTTACGATCAGTTACAGTGTCTCGACCCTGAGTCCCTACAGGTGGAGAGGTGTATTATTAACAAGATGGGCGTCCTCCAGGACTCCTCCTGGTCAATGCGTGGCTCCACGTTATGAGTTCCCCTGATTTTCGTCCACATATGTGGGGGCCCACCCCAACTTATAAGTACCATCCTCTTGCGTGTTCATCGGGCTGCGAGCCTTTCCGTTCGCCTTTCTACTTTCCCAATCTCTCGACGTCTCTCCGAATCGGTGTCCCAAAACAACTACAATGGACATATACGCAGCAACGCCCAAGCCCATCGTTCCAAGTACGGCTGCCCTCACAGTTGCCACTAACTTTCGTGTTGCTTGCATGTCTATTGCCGCTTATGAGTACGCTGCTAGTTGATCCTCATTAAAACTGTGACATACGCTATTTGACCAGCTATCTCATCACACTCCCTGCCGAATTCCGATTATACAAATCGTCAAGTCAGCGTCGGTAAGAAAATCCTCATGATGACGCGAAGATTTCGCTTGACTAGAATACCCACGTTGGACAGCCTTGGTGTAATCCTATTTGTTCTTATTCGGTATGTTGTTGGTAAACGTTTTCTGCACAGAACAACACATTCCTTACATGTTTTGTAGATACTTGAGTGTAGTTACAATCACCATCTCTAACATAAACTTCTTCGACCACCACTTCACTTCGAAAGCTTGCGCCCGCTATTCCTATGTCGGTCCCATAATCAAAGGTACGACTTGATGCTCTAGTAGCACACTTTCTGGTGGCCCAAAATTGAGAAGTCAAATCTTCTAGTATTTCAAGTTATGGTGTCGCAAGCAATTCTAGGTATTCGGTGCGTCTTGATTTCCATGTTCCACGACCATGAATTCGACAACCTGTAGGGCATATCAGATTGCCGATCATAGGGTCTGGGTAGGCCGCGTCCTTTTATCTGCGTACATCGCCGTCGTAGCGGTCAGTTTATTACCGCTCATTACCTCGTCGTTCCCGTTTTTATATGAGTACAGGTCCAGTGGGTCACTGACTTATACCACCGGTTTCGTGAGTTTGATTGCCCCCGCCCTTGGCGACTTGTTGACTCACTAACACTATGTCAGCCGTGATGATGGATGTGAGTGCGACTCTTTTCTTGAGCTCCCAATGTGTGTGTGTGTGTGTGTGTGTTAACGCTTATGTGGCCATTCCTCTCATTAGCATAAGTGCGTTCACTCCATCCTCCATTACTTGTACCCACTGGAAATCCATTTTAACCAAAAACTTTAGTTGCTTGACTGCAAACGCTCGCCCACTCTATGTCATCTCCGCCTGGACCTTTTACTTGGTAGCCATGCTATTCGACTTCCTCGCACTCTCCATTTCAACAGTTTACCTTCTCAAAAAGAAGCCGAAAGCAATGCCCCAGTCCTAGTAAGTCATGTTCAAAGAGTATACGGAGTCAACTCTAAAGACTTGCAGCGCCTCGAAGCTTTTGAATATGTAAGTCATCTTTGAGCTCGCGATGGCGATGGCCTTACCCCAGCCCAAGAATGTTATATGATGGCTTGGGATACTTTGTCGTACTGACGGGTACGTTCCCTCTATCTGCCGTTTATTCTCGGCTAATCGATCTTCGAACAGCCGCAAACTTGATCAACATCTTCCTATTTCGAGGCGGCAATCTTACCACTGGAACAGCTGGGTATGTCCTTTTTTTTCTTTCCTGGTCATTGCCGTGAGCTTTACTACATGTGGAATGTATAGCACGTCCCTTGGATATGTGATGACTTGGATTATGAGTCAGCGGATCCTCCTTCACCCCCGTGGTGCGTACCCTCCCCCGCTCAGTTCAAACCTTCTTGACGACTTGATGGTCTCGGTAGAGGCAGACGCGAAAAGGACATCGGTCGTTGTACAACTACCGATGGCCTCCCCCTTAAGTTCTAGCGTAGGGAGGATGTCTACCATCAGGTCAGATGGCAGTATGAAAGTTGACTCGCAAGACCAATCCCACACGCTCCCACATGAACCTGTGACCGATATCGAAGTTTTTATCGAACGATCGGTAATCACGGAGTCCAAGCCGACAAATGGGGAACCTAGCAATGGTGTCACATACCCCGCTCCAAGATCTGTTTTGGACAGGGATCCGGGTTACCACGTCTAGTCTGCGTTTTGCACGCCGAGTACAACCGCCTGCCTTGTTATTTGATGACTGAATATTAGGGTATAGTTCTGGCTGTTATGTAGTTATAGAGCAGGGAATTTACGTCGCCGGTCGATTGGACTTCCGCAGGCATAGTCTTGCCCACATGTGCGAGCATGGGTATACCTTGGAGCACACTCAAATATGCAGAAAATGACGGGCTCAGCGACGTTCGAGGGCGCCTTTGGAGGTTTAAAGTGGAGGACTTCATCTTCGTGCATCATCCTATCTGCATTTGCGAGTGTTATTGATAAGGACAGCCAGATTATTGACGACTAAGAATAAGATGCTACGCAAAAACAAGAAAAAATGGTCTTCACACTGAGCACTTCCGATCTAGTTGACAGCTATTTCAATTATTATCGATAAATTGTCTCTCGCTAGAGCGGGAGGCATGCGGGATACTTATCCGAGTCGTCTCGACATTTTTGGGCGTCCACCTGCGAAACAAGCGCGTTCTGCGTGGCTCTTGGTGGTTTGATCTGTTTTGGTGGCACGGGCGAAGAGTGGGGAGGTGTATGTGAACCCAGCCTTGAGGGTATTTGAGCCCTCGGGGTTTCGATAATGGCGGACGTTCAAGTGACTGGGATTGGGGACGATGGCCGTGATGGCCAGGCATAACACCGCATTCGCGTGGGCGTTCTTGTGGATCATGTTTACAGGGTGGGTAGGGCAATGTCGAGCGGGAGCACTAATTAGGCCTCTCGTTCGGTACTGTTGTTGCCTTTTATTTGCAGTCATTTAAGCCTCAATCAGCAGCCTTGTAGTCCTTTTCGGATTATCTCCTGTTCGTCTGGTAGTAAATGAATTTGTTTCGGCATGCCCAGGCGCTATAAGCAGAACGGTGGACAGATGTGAGGATAGTATATGCAGTAATCGCGATGCGCTTGTGTTAAGGCGGGCATGGGCGTCGTGACCATTTGAGATTGTTACTTGGGGGTGAAAACAGTTCCCAGGTCGTCCGTACTTGGGCAAGCATACTAAAAGAAGTCAAGTCTAATGTCACCGCCACTTCGGGACTCAAGACTTGAGGGTGCGAATACGAAGTTGCGCGGGGACAGTAAGTTAATAAGGTCGATACGGGGTGTCTCACTGGCTACAACCAGGCCGAGGCGAGTCATGCATGTGCACACAAAGTCGATAAGGTGATAAGGACGCCCTGCTTGTTACGACCAGAACAAGGGAAGGCAAGTCTTGTGGAGGAGGGGAGGGGGCACGCGGGAATCAAAGGGAATGCAGTATATTCGGGAACGAGACAAGGAGAGTCGACTGAGCATACACAAAACTCGAGAACTAACACCACACTCTACAGTTCAGGCTTTCTGGAGCCTTCCACGGGCTTCCCGTCATACAGGGGACCTAGAGCACGAGACGCAAGATGAAAGGACACGAGACACGACTATACACCGTGATAGAATGGACTAGAAATGGCCGAGGAGTGGGTCAGGCTCCAGAATGTATGATATGTCAAAACTGAAACAAGACCAAACTGATCGTCATTCAAGTCTGCCTCCGGGTCATTTGGGTCCTAGAGGATCGAATCAATGGCCGGAAAGTTGCGGGTTAAATGCAGTGGCTTCTGGTCCCCCAACCGCTTCGGTGATTGCCTCCGGAAACTCCGATTTGGGAGAGTCGAGACGTTTAGCGGGTCCACGATAGGTCCACGTCATTCGATTGAGGTCGGTCAACTGACGTATCCGAAACTGGGATCCAGTGGTTCAATGCCTGCATTTCGAACAGATACCCCCGGAGCGACGCTGCCGTAGGTACTGTTGGAATTTTGCGGTAGAAATCAGCGATCGCATCAGCTTTGCGAGTCCCGTATTGACCCAGAAAGACATCCAAAGCCCATCGCGAGACATACCCATACCGGCAATCAGAGAATCTGTAAACAACACAGGCGATCATATAATGCGTCTGCTTTTTGAGGCTCGAAGGTGGCCCTAACTCTAACGTCTAGTATGAGAGACGTTAGAGTTAGGGCCACCTATTCGAGCCTAAAAAAGCAGACGCATTATATGATCGCCTGCGTTGTCTACAGATTCTCTGATTGAACTCACGACGGTCTTCATATCACCCTTCAATGTATCGCCAGATGTGGAAGCTTCGAAGAATCGACAAGGATTGTAGCCGAAATACTAGGTCGACTGTGTGAGCAACCGGAAAGAGGAATGAAGGAATATCCTACAGAGAGGCATCAGTTGGGTGATGAAAGCAATGCTGACCAACCCAGTTAGTAAGAGCTCCTTGTACAACCGTACGACCATAGTTCAGTTACAAGTTGGGTAATGGATTTGCCGAGATTTGCTTTCTTGGTCCAGTTTGGATTGGTGCCTTTTGGGGGTGATGCCACAATTAGCTGCACTGAGCGATACAAGAGGATACGTGATACTTGTCGGCGTCAACAAAGGTCACAAAGGTTTCTTTTGATGACCACGACTGGACGACCTTAACGCCCTTCTCGGCGACATGATACACAGTTCCTTGTATGACTTGGAACAGGAATGACCCATTCCTGTTTCAAGCCATACAAGGAACTGCCCATTCCGAATGGGCGACCTTCAATCATATTCTCGATCATCCCAAGGTAGAGATACGTGGTCTTGCCTTGATACCGGCAGGGCTGGTTAGATCCTGTGAGACAGGGAGACAAGAAACTCACCCGTTCCAGGTTGACCACTAATTATCACTGAACCTCTGCTGTTTTGAGATTTGCTCTTGATCAGCTCTGAGATGTGTTCGTACTCTTGACAAAGTAAACGTGGCAAAAGGAAGCGGGTCGGGATGTCCTGCTTGAGGTTCAAAGGTGATGGATCCAAAAAGCTAAGGGATGGAAAGAGTGATTTGAGTGATTAAATTTCAGGACCGTCCTCATCGTCATCACCTACTCTAGTGTCATCGTCGTGGGGGGATTGGATTTCAGTCAACATCATCGCCTACTCGATTATTGTTGTCGTCGGGATGTCGTGGTGATAAAGCTTTTGCTGGGGTGAGTGACCAAAGAAAATCGAGCTTGGCACTTCGGACATCAGGATTCATGCCATCGTAATTCGGCGAGTCACGATCCAGGTGTAGCTTCTCCAGGCTCTGTTGTAGTGCATCGTAATGCGGTTGAGTGACCTCTACCGTAGAAGTCACTCAATCGCATTACGATGCACTGTCCTTAGACCTCAACTTTCCGAACAGTCACTGTTCGGAAAGTTGAGGTCTAAGGACATTTCGATTCCAAATCTTTGGGTGAACTTCCGTTAACCATGGGAGGTCGGTGAGTCACCGACCTCCAATGGTTAACGGAAGTTCACGACGGCTCGGAGATCGCAGCTGATCGCTTGCCAGGGGGTGATGCTGACAAAGTTCAAACGATGAGGGGGAGGAGATAACGAGAGCAGTGAAGATCAGGGCTATCATCAGATATTCTGAGCTGGCATTAAGAGACGCATGAAGCATTCACCTGGAAAGAGATGGTCCTGGGGAGGCCATACATCACCGAATTTATTTTTTCTTTCCTGCAATGGTTGATTGTTGGCATTGGGCTGATATCAGCCGGCAGATATGATGTGCTTCACATCATCGAAATCTGAATCAACCTGCGGATGTAACAAGCCTGAGCCAGCAGGGGCCATTCATTACATCAATGTTCACATAGAGATCATGATATGGCGCACCTTAGATCCTTAGCGTGACATTGGTCAATGTGCCTGTCATTTCCCGCCATAAATCCGCTCTTGCAAGTCATAAATAGTCTAGGAAGATAAGATAGAGACCAGAAAATAGCGGCAGTCGCCTTCAATATGGCACCAGAGTTTCATGTAGTTGGATCAGCGACATAGTCATGGGAGTGCATCAGGAAACATGCCACTTACTTTTTTGGCCCGGGACTCGTACAGGCTCGTACGAGCCTGTACAAGTTAAAAAGTCGAAAAGTCGATGAGAAACCTAGAATCCAAAAAAAGTTAGCTCCCAAATTCATTTTCAGGAGGAGTGAAGCACAGAAAAACCCTCATTTTTTCAAAACGTAGACAAGTAAAAAAGCTAATGGATATTTTCCTGATGTTTCCTGATGAATGTCCCTTACAAGAATCCCATGAATTCGCATACGACCTGCTACGAGGGCAAGCTACACGTACTGCCTACCGCGTGCGAGGGTAATCCTCCTACAATCGCATCCCCAGAATTGAGAATTTTGACGATGGCAAGTTGTTGAATTGAATGAGGCCACGTGTGTGTTCGTCGTAGGTGCGATGCGAGGCACGTGAGATCAGAGGTGCCAAACCCAAACCTTGGCCACAAATCACGTGGTCTCAAAACTCGTCAAGCCCGCAGGACATGTGCGACACGTCGTTCACCTACTTCCCCATTACATCCGGGCGGCCCTGAGACGTTGCATCACTGACGAGTTTTCTCGTCGAGGACCATCCTTGAAGACTAACCAAGTCTTATATAGTCGTCTCCTTCGTCAAGTCCCTCCATTTCTCACTGGCGTCGTCCAGTCATTATTGCCTTGTACCCCTCGCTCGTCGACTCTGATTTATTTCTCATATGAAGGTCTTGTGATAGGCGATCATTCTGTACACCTCTGGGAAGAATCTGGTCTAGCGCGAGATCAACGTATGCCGCCTGCAGAGTGTCCTGAACAAACGCTGACCCTTCCAATGTAGGCCTAATGACGATCGACATACTCTCCGACGATGTGCTCGTGGAAATATCCAATTTCTAATATTTATCTGCCCTCATACACTCCACAAAAAACGTGGCATGCCCTCGTTCATGTGTGCCGTAGATGGAAGTATCTCGTGTTTGCATCACCGCGTCACCTCAACCTACGAATCGAGTATGGTGGATGTCGACCTATTTCGGAGGTGCTGGACGCCTGGCCAGTTCTGCCTATAAGACTAACAACAAGTCGGAAGGCTCCCTATCCACAGTGGGACCAGCAGTGGGAAAACAGGATTGCCGCGCTCGAGTCGGAGCACTACAATCGTATCTGTGAAATCTACATCACTGGTATGACCAATTTGCTCTGGGACAGATTCGCAGCAGCGATGCAGAAGCCATTCCCGGATCCGACAGATCTGGAAGTTTCGGCGGGTTATGTGGACCGAGTACTTCCTGATTCGTTCTTGGACAGATCTGCCCCACATCCGCGAACACTCTGGTTGAGGGGCATTGCATTTTTCCACCACTGCCGAAACTACTTTCATCTGCCAATAGCCTCGTCACACTCAGCCTTAGAGCCATTCCTGATTTTGGACACATTTCACCCCACGCGATGGCCACTGCCCTGTCAGTGATGACCAGACTCGAATCCCTTGATCTTGAATTCCCCTTTTCTAGATCTCGCCCCGACCCAGCAAGCCGACCTCTGCCTCCGCCCACACACTTTGTTCTCCCCGCTCTCACCAAACTTTCGGAGGCGTTTATGAGTATTTGGAAGACCTTCTGTCCCGATCGATGCCCCTCTTCTCTACGACCTCGACATCCTATATTTCATGGACGTCGACTTTGACGTCCCACATCTTCAAGGAATTCGACCGCGCAGAAGTGTTGATTTCCCTTGGCTCAATTCGGCTGAGCCTTTACCCCAAAACGGGGGTAGTCGATCGCCACAGGCTGTTCATGTTCCAATCGAGACCTTAGCAAAGGGTTAGGCTGGCAGCTTTCGTCTCTCGCCCGGGTCTGTAGTTCATCCTTCCCCCTCATCTTCGCTTTGGAGGAGCTCAAGTTCAGGGAATGTGATTTGCTTTCATCATATCTCTGGAAAGCCGACACGGAGGCCCAATGGGTGGAACTTCTGGACCCATTCACTGCTCTGAAGAATCTCTATCTTACGTCTAATCTCGCACGACATGTCTGCGACGCTCTTGTAGGGTTATCCGGAGTAAGGGCGACTGAAATGTTACCCGCGCTACGCAATCTTTTCGTACAGGAGTTCCAGTTATGGAAAGGTTTCGAGGATGTCACGATGCCATTCGTCGCTGCACGACAGCTCTCCGTCACCCTGTGGTTGCCCGCCGTTGGACCAGCTGAATCCGGTTAACATGACGGAACCCGTAGTCTGGGGGTTGGCGAGTGCTCTCCGTCCTTCTTCAAATCAGCATCTAATCTAATCTACATTCCGCCTGCAAATCTCGCTTCAGTGTTTCCAGTACTTTCGTTAGTACCCTCAAAAAAGGGTTCTTTGTGAAAAATTGGTGGCGGTTTCGATTCTGGACTGATTGACTGGCGCGTACCAATTACTTCGTGTATGAGTATCATATGATACGTTCTCGTAGCTGTTCTCAATCACGATGTTTTGGTGTCGCCTCAGCTTTACGGTATTGTTTCATGTGCCCAGACACTGATAGAATTGAAAAGATCCATATCTAGTATTTAGTTCCTTGTACGACTACAAAGTGCGTAGTGTACTTGTGCTTGTAGCTACGGCCCGTAGGGGCTCGAATTGAACTGATTTCTCTTAAGCACCGTGACCGACTGGCATTTATCACTCCCGTCCTTTAGAGCATTGAGGGGAGGATCCCAAAAGAGAAAATCAAATATTCAATCAACAGGCTTCCTGGGGCCTTTATATAGTTACTTGAACGGTTTCTGGCTAGCTTCGACGGCTGGGTGTACGTATACGTACTACTAGTAGACTTTGAGCCTACATTGCATCGTCGATCGGCTCGATCTCAAGCAAGATCAATACGCTGAGTGGTTGAGACCAGATACACGGCAGGTATTGCGGACCTCAACACCCCGCACGGGACCATGATTAAGGTGTCTCTATGCTTGAAGTATAGGTATAGAGACGGTCATCACCCGCGTAATTGGTGGAGTCATGGTAAATGACCTGAGACATGGAAGGGAGGAAAGGTATGCTCGGAGAGAGTAACATCATGGCCCAGTTGTTTAGAAGACGGGGGAACATAAATGGGCAATAGCAAAATTCCCCGCCAGTGACAGGATGGTCGGCGTTAGTGGATAGTTATGCACCGCTGAGCGCGACCCGGTTTCAGGTCCCAGGGGTGGACATCCGCTTCCGCTTCTGACTCCTTCCCTCCGCCGCCTGTCTGTTTATTTTCTCCACGACCAACATGATGGCTCAATGATCCGAAATCTTCGGTGACGGTGACACCAATCAGAGGCCCCACGCTTCAATTGACCTGATATGGATATGACTCTTTTGGACTGCCGCTTTTGGTTGTTAGCGGGCCGCGCACTCAACCAGGAGAGCAGGAGATCCGAGTCGTCATTCGTGTAATGTCCGGAAGTTCGCAGCGCGGCACAAGGGGCGACTCGTTGTAGCCAGCCATCGCAAGCCCATTACACGAGTTGTCCCTCGTGAGCGAAGAATCACTGCTGCTTGATGACACCTCCGATGCAAGGCACAACCCGCTCCTGATCCCAGACCAATGCGCCCACCACGTCTCCTTCGGCTTCGGCTTCAGATTCGGAGACGTCGTAAAATGTGGAATGTTACCAATCTCGGCCAGCCACGAAGAGGTCCAGGTCCATAGTCCATGTGAAGTCATTACAAAGGAGAGCAAGAGTCCCATGTCATCAAGGTGAAATTTTAAAGTTAATGAAACAAAAGCATTCGCTTCCAATGCATTGAAACCTGTGGTGGAGATCAGCCGTGGCGACCGTGACTGTGTCAAACGTGCTTAACCAAATGGGATTTGCCGTGTCATGTCACACCAGTGTCACGTTTGTCACCGGTACTCCGAGTCAGCTGCAGCGTTGGCCATGTTCCGCAACACAACATTAATATCCGTGTTCAATTGTTCATGCAGCGTCACGCAACGCAAGCTTTTACAGATCCCTCCAAGTTACCAGAACGCCAGGAAGCTGGGGGCGCAAGAGGAGACTTACGACGTCAGTGATCGCCGAAATCTAAATTGACACTCGTATTGTTCCGATGCCAGGTAAGCCCGGAGGGTTGCAGATGCAGACAATGTACGGCATTACTAAACCAACTATAGCAAAGAGATGATAGTGTCCGCAGTCCAATACGAATCCCACGGTATCTATATATCTGTAGGACCATCAAATGCGGTGGGGTCACTTGTATCCAAGCCACTGGGCGTTCGTATCTGCCTCACCTGTTTTCCGTCGGGATGGTCGACTTCGAAGCAAATGCTGCTGTGGCCGTGTACTATCAATTGCGTGCGTATGCTTTTCAATGTGGCTCTGAAACTAGAAATCATCGTTTCTACAGCGGGCGCGGTGAAGTTCTGGCATGCCGTGGGCGGTCTCTACATGTTGGTCCACCTCCACCATCAGCCTTCCCCGCTTACAAAATTTAACACTGTACTCACAGCTGGGAGTACTTTACGACTCTTGATTACGAGTGGAGTGTCGTCCGAGGGCGCCGCCCTTGCCGTTGGACGATATGGGTCCGTAATAGCACCCTAACCTGCTACTGTGCGGTTCCGAGCCCCACTGAGTGGGTTAGACTGATTTGCTTATAGGTTTACTCCTTCACTCGCTTGAGCGCTCTTTTGGCCACTATAGGTCTCATGGTATGTTTGAACAAGCAAACCCCATCCGTCTGCAAGGTAAGAACCCTTCAGATGTTCAGTTGCCGACACTTTCTCTCTAACGCGTCATTATCCCAAGGTAGTGCCCTTCATCCACTATGTGAGCACCCTCTCCGATAACCCCTGTCTCCGACAACAAGGAGCTTAGTACAAATTCTTTTCGCCTTTCCAGGCCCTGTCCTATCTGGCCTTTGCCGCTGCATCGCTTTTGATCGTTCTCCGCATGTGTGTCTTCATTCACATCTCTGGGTCATGACCGTCTTCGATAAAACTCACACCTGGTGCCAGCGCTGCCATTTGGAACAAAAATAAGGTCGTTGTAAGAATTGCGATAGGCTTATGGGTCACAAATGTCGCGTTCCTTATGCAAGGCAAGTCCCTTTCCCCTCCAACAAACGTGCCCCCCAAACAAACGTGGTTTGTCGCAGGTGGCATAAGGGTGAATATTAACTTTTGGCGATTCGGATACTCTGGACTTATCTCATTCGCAGCTCCGCTTTGCATGGGTTGCTGATCCGAACCAATGTCTTGTACAAAGCGTCAAGAGCTTCCAACTAGCTCTCATCGTGGCGCTCATTACTAACATCATCTTACTTCTCACTGTGATTGTTGGCTTGTTACGCCTGCGCCGTTCTGGAGGTGGCTCGTTTGGTCTTCAACGCTTCCTCTGGAATCAGGTGAGATGGCTCCTGTTTCCCTTTTCTGTAGTCCTCTCGTGTTTATGTGGCGTATCATTTTTTAGGGTATCATTTGGCTCGTGCTTGCCATTCTTGCTGAGGTCCCGCCGGTGGTACGTTCGTCTGACCTCTTCCGTCCCACCTGCTTGTTCAAGTGGACATTGTTATTTGATAAAGGTCTTTATTTTGGATATGAACAGTAATTCTTTCTCTCTACGGCCTACCGATGAAGAATATTGATTGCGCTACGTTCTGCCTCCAATTCAGAGGAAGTCAACCTCGTGGGTTCTCTGCTATTGATAGGAAACCACCAGTCTCATATACCTCCTGGATCACAGATGTTCCAGATTCCCTCGCCAATCGTAATGTCTATTGTCGCATCGCGCCTGCATCGAGGTCTGACAGTCTATGCCACCGAGAGCACTGAAATGTCCGACACTCCTTCCTTCTTCAAGTTTCCCTCTTCGGACTCACAGTGATCTTTGTCATTCTAGCGTGTCTAGCAGCTTCCGAAAAAACCTTCCAGTTATGAAGACGAAGCAAACCCCGGGCCCCGCTGCACAGGTTAGTCTCGACCCGATGGAGGTAGCCGTGCACACCGCAGTCGAGCGTTATCCAGCGTCCGAATCAAGGCCCGTATCAAGCCAACTTGGCTCGGATACCGACATTGATGAGCAGCAGGATGATAAAGCCAAATCGATCGGACTGGCCATCGACCACAACGCGGACTCGGATCTGGAGAGCGGCTTAGCGAAACGGGTCCTATAGTCAAGATAATTATGTCGAAACAAGTCCACTTACTACTTTACAGCGTCTTGTAAATACAGTATCTGCGCGACGTTGACACAAGGTCATGGAGATTTGAGATTCATGTCCATTATGTATTTAAAACTCGGACTTGGGACGAACGTATAGCGGTGATGCGGTCCGATGTCAAGTCTTGGGAGAGCAAGGGTACGTGAATGTTTACTTCGAA
>Ga0209488_10001779_pt1 | contig 18214 bp, 18 predicted proteins | sample Rivendell_Oct201_8_FD_188349 | JGI IMG/M metagenome (GOLD analysis project Ga0209488, IMG submission 188349) | Vadose zone soil microbial communities from the Eel River Critical Zone Observatory, Northern California, USA -... | ecosystem: Environmental > Terrestrial > Soil > Vadose zone >...
ATTGAATTCCGCTCATTGCAGAATCGCGCATCATCCACTCGCCAAGTTCTTCCGCCGGGGTATTCCTATCACCCTCTCTACCGACGACCCCGCTATGTTTCATACCACGCTCCTCGAAGAGTTCGCCTCGGCCATGCAAACCGGCCTTTCGCTCAACGATGTCCTTGCCATTAATCGCACCGCGTTCGAACACGCGTTTCTTCCCGATGCAACACGGCAATCCTTCCTGGCGCAACTTCCCTAAGCCTCTTCGCTTCTTCGTTTAGTATTCTTAAATCCGATGATCCCCAATAGCTTCGACAACCTCGTCTGGAACGCCCTTCACTCCGTCCATTCGCACTTCAATGTGCGCAATGGCCCGGCTGCGCGCTATCCCGCTGACGTGGTCCCGTACGCCGCTATGGCAGACGCAAATCCTTCCCGCCTCCCGTCACTCGCGGAGTTACTCTCACCCGGCGAACGTGTCTATCTCCTTGGTGCGCAGCCGACGGCCACAAACATTCTCGACGTCGGCCCACCTCTCAACTGCTTGCAGATGCTTTTCCCGTCCAACCCAGGCCAAGACACAACCGCAGCATCAAGCGACACACCCATCGCGAGCATGAAACCCGAAGATGCGCCAGATATGGTCGCGCTCACTGACCTAGCTTTTCCAGGATTTTTCCGTGCGCGAACCCACGAAATGGGAACCTACTACGGCGTTCGCATCAACAATAAACTTGTTGCCATGGCGGGCGAGCGTCTTGCCGTCCCCGGCTTTCGCGAAATCAGCGCAGTGGTTACTCACCCGGAACACGTTGGCAAAGGCTACGCCACACTGCTGATGAATCGGCTGCTGAACGATCATGCCGCCGTTGGGCTGAAATCTTTTCTGCACGTGAAGGAGCAGAACTCCCGTGCCATAGCCATCTACCGGCGAATGGGTTTCGTTACGCTGCAATCTGTCGCTTTGTGGCCGGTTTTCCTGGCCTGCGACGACTAGTGCGAAGAAGAATGTTCCCTTCGAACCGCCGCCAGTGGCTGGCCCGGAAAGCTCTTCCCGCTGTCGCCCCGCAACATTACGCTTGACAAGGCTCCACCCCACGGGCTTAAACTCCCGCCAGTTTAATTTGGACATGGCCGATCGACGGTGTGCTGGACTCAGGCCTGTAGCACTATTTGCGGAATTTTCTTCTTCGACGTCCATCTCGATTCGTCCGGTCGTCCTGCCCAACCCGGGCCAGCTTGTTTGCAATCACCATGGCATGACTTTGCCTGAGCTGCTGGCCACACCAGTGCCAGTCAGCGCTTGACCGGAGGTTTTTGTGGAAACTGCCATCGCAGTATTTTCTACCCGTGGTCGCGCCGAAGAAGCCGTCAAGGCACTGTTGGAGAGTCACGTTCCGGAAAAATCCATCGTGTATCTGACCCGCTCTGAGAGCGAAGCCAAGACTGTTGCTAAGCAATTCGGCGCAGTTGCCGGGGGCATAGTGGGAGGCGCGGCAGGCATGACTGCCGGCGTGGCCGCTGCCGCCCTGCTGGCCGTTCCTGGCATCGGTCCGGTGTTTGCCTTGGGACTCGGCGCCGCGGCATTGCTGGGGTTAGCGGGCGCGGGAACCGGTTCGGCCGTCGGCGCAAGCATGGCCAGCGATTCCGTTCCCCGGTTGTCGACATCTGAGAGTGGTTCCTCCGAAGATCTGGCCTTTTTCCGCCGCGTCCTAAACCAAGGTCACTCGCTGATCGTAGTTCGAACCGAGTCGTCCCAAATCACTGCCACCAGTTGCGAAATTTTGGACCGGCTCGGTCTTGGCATGAAGAAAAGCGCCGCCCCGACATCCCTGGTGAGTACCCGTGAAATGGATGGTCCGGTCATCGCCGACTTTGTCGGCAAAATCGCCCTCGCTGAAGGAACTATATTGCTGCGCGATACCATTCACGATTTCCTCAAACAGGGGAACAATCGCATCATCCTGAACCTAGCGGACGTCGATTTTATAGACAGCGCTGGCCTAGGCGAACTTGTCCGCACCCTGGCCTCTGTCCGCAGTCACTCCGGTCAGCTCAAGCTTGTGAATCCAAGCGAAAACGTCCACAAGTTGTTGCGGATTACAAAGCTGGATCATGTCTTTGACATCGAGAACGACGAAGCCAGCGCGCTAGTGTCGCTTCGCCAGAATTCCAACGCTAAAGCGGCAGGCTAAAACGCCCGGGCAATTCGCGCCGCGCATTTTTCCCTCTGAGCCGCGTTGCGGGTTGCGCGAGTTTCTCGTCTTGCGTTTCAAACCGGTTTTCGATCAGTATGGCCCGCGTCGCTTGCCGTATCGACCCGGGAAAGAGATCCTGGCAAAAATCTTGCTGTACCCGCTAACGCTGGCGTTAAGCGTTCCGCACAGAAGGCTGCTAGAATACACACGGGCTGCAAGGTCCGGTGAAGCCTTCCCAGCTATCGGTGCGAATTTTTTACGCGGCCGCGGCGTTGGAGGATCTAATGCGTCGTCTGTCTGAACGATCGCTTTGGTATCTCACCATCGTCACGCTACTGGCTCTCTTGATCGTCGGCGTCGCCACCACTGGCGCTATGTCTCGCTACGCTGACAGCATGAATGCGGTTTCTCATACGCGCCGGGTAGAGACAGCCATCGAATCCATCCGCGCCGATCTGTACTCAGCCCAACATGGATGTCTTGCGTACGTTTTTGCCGGTCAGCCGGAAGGATTACAACAATTTGAATCGGCAGCAGGCGCCCTCTCCGCACAGATCTCCGAACTTCGCAGACTTACTGCAGACAACCCTTCGCAGCAATCTCTGCTGGCCAGCCTGGAGCCATTACTCAATCAACAGATCGCTTTCCTGCGTACTGCTGCGGCCATGAAGGATAAAGGCGGAAGCATCGAGCTGCTGCGGGAATTTTCTGCGGATAGTCAATCCTTGTCGCAACAAGCCTTCACTAAATTGCAATCGCTGCGAGCGGAAGAACGAAAAGTATTGGGCCAGAGAACCATCATCTCCGATAAAACTTACGCCACGCAGAAACGTGTCCTCTCCATTTCCTTTGTGGTGGTGCTGATCTTTACGGTCTTGAATTTTATTGAGCTCACGTCCCAGTTACGCCAGCGCCAGAACGCCGAACAAGTTGTTCGCCGCTTAAGCGGCCGGATGTTGCAAGTACAGGACGAAGAACGCCGCAGGGTTGCGCGTGACCTGCACGACGGCATCGGGCAAATTTTCGCAGCCTTGAAGATGGAACTCAGCCAGTTGGCAAGAACCGATTCCCGCTCGAAGGAAGATTCCGCGATTATATCCAGCTCGATTGCGCTCGCTGACGAAGGGCTCACTCAGTCCCGCACCATTTCCTATCTTCTGCATCCCCCCATGCTCGACGAAGTGGGTTTCAATGCTGCCGCCAGGTGGCTGGTGGACGGTTTCTCTAAACGCAGCAAAATCGCCGTCACTCTTGAAACTCCCGACGATCTGAAGCTGCCTAGAGAACTGGAACTCATTCTGTTCCGCGTTCTGCAGGAAGGCCTTACCAATGTGCACCGCCATTCCGGCAGCTCCCGTGCCGAAGTCGTAGTCGTCGCTGCCTCGCGACAGATCGTCATGACCGTCAGCGATCACGGGAAAGGAATTCCCGAAGCCACGCTGCAGAACTTCCGCAGCAGCAAATCTCCATCCGGAGTCGGCCTGGCCGGCATGCGGGGCCGAGTTGCCGATGTTGACGGAAAACTCGAACTGGAGTGTCCCGGCGAAGGTACCGTCGTCCGCGCCATCATTCCCTTCGCAAGAGCTTTGCAGGCCGCCCAGATTTCCCCGACTCCGCCAACGGCCGATGGCCTGCGCATCCCTTCTAAGCCAGAAAAAGATTCGCGCGGCCCGTTTCCGTTGTCTTCGGCCCCCTGAACCAGGCCTGATAGCTGCCCTTTTTGCAGCGGCATCCATACACTCATTTCAATTTTATACCCTCTATCCTGTATTGCTGCCGGTATGTAGGCCAGCCTACGGTTGAGCTTGGAAGTCCCCTTACGCCCGCGCCGAGGTGAAGAATGAATAAACGCGTTCTAGTCGTAGATGACAACGAGGTGATTCGGCTCATCGTAAGATCCGCGCTCGAAATGCATACCTCGTACGTCGTGAATGAAGCCGTGGACGGCATTGACGCACTGGAAAAAGCCGACACTCTCAATCCGGATTTGGTGGTCATGGACCTGTCTATGCCGCGCATGAGCGGCTTGGACGCCAGCCGTACCTTGAAAAAGGCCCATCCTCCAACGCAGGTCGTTCTTTTTACTTTGCACAAAGACTCCGTTTCCGACTCCGACGCCCATCGCGCCGGGGTCTCCGCGGTAGTCGCAAAATCCGACGGGCTCGAAACGCTGCTCCACGAAGTGGAGCAGCTGCTACCCGTTCAATAGCTTTTCTTGAGCGCTTTTTCTTCAGGTGGCACCGGCATTCCTGCCTGCGCCGCTGGTGAAGGCATGCCACCCTGGCGTTTTTGTTCCAAGTGTTCGGAAACCTACTGAAAATAAACGAGGTAGTAAAAGCACGGGATCCAAGTGTGCGCAGGCTATCTAAGCAAGGGACTTAGGGTAATTTTTTGTGTGGACGGGCGGATGCTGGAATGCCGGAAGGCTTACAGGGAAGCGTCGTGCCAACCACAAATGTATAGAGTCACGGAAGTTACTGGGGTCGAGAAAAATCGCAGTAGTGGGTCATCAGTTTGCGAGATCGCAACTCGTCAGGCCGAAGGTTGAGGCGTCATCTACGGTAATCCATAAGGGGGAAGCGCGGCAGAAGAAAAAGGTGGCGGAAAGATTTGTCAAAAAAGAGCTTTACATATTCCATTATGGGAATATATTGAAAGCATGGCAAGAGCAGCGACAACCTCGGACGCGTTCAATGCTGTGGCGGAACCCCGGCGGCGGGACATCTTGAGCTATCTGTTGATTGAGGAGAGATCGGTCAACGAGATTGTGGAAGCAATGGAGATGGAGCAGCCGTCGGTTTCGAAGCACCTGAAAGTTTTGAAAGGTGTTGGCCTGGTAGAGGTCCGGAGGGAGGGTCGGCAGATGTTTTACAAGGTGAATGCTATGGCCATCCGGCCGTTGCACGAATGGACCAGCACCTTCGAGCGGTTGTGGAAACACCAGCTGCTGCGAATCAAGGAACGGGCCGAGGCCAACAATGCACAGGAAAAATAGCCTCGTGGAATTTCAAACGAGGAGGAAATCGTGAGTTCACCCGCACTATCGCTGGAAGCGACGACGATCCATATAGCGGAGGAGATTGCAGTGCGTGCGTCGATCGAGGTGACGTTTGCCGCGTTGCTGGACCAGCTTGGACCGTACAACGAGACTCAAGTGGACAAGCCCATGCCGATGAAGCTGGAAGCATGGCCAGGCGGCAGATGGTATCGCGACCTGGGAGACAACAACGGCCATTACTGGGGAACGGTTCAGGCGATCAAGAGGCCGACGCTGCTGGAGGTTTGCGGGCCACTGTTCATGTCCAATCCGGTGATAACGAATCTTCAATATCGGCTGAAGGAATCGGGCGGCGTGACGATCGTTACATTTCGACATCAATCGTTTGGTCTGGTGCTTGAGGAATACAGAGACGTAAAGAGTGGTTGGGCACACTTGCACGAGCGTATGCGGCAGCGAGCGCAAGCACCGCGGCCCCGCTGAGGTGCGGGCGATTTAGAAGTAGAGGAGGGAATATGTGCCCGGCATGCATCGCAAGCGCAGCAGTGATGGCCGCAGGAGCGGGATCCACGGGAGGAATTCTGGCGGTGTGCATCGGCAAATTCAGAAAATTTTTCAGAACGAATGGACTTGGCCTGTTTCAGAAAATCAAGGAGAAATAAAATGGCTACGAGCAAGGAGAGAGGGGTTAACAACCAGAAAGGGCAGCTGGCAATGAAGACGCCTCCGATCGTGTCGCCGCAGCAATGGGAGGCAGCGCGCCAGCAGCTCCTCGTGAAGGAGAAGGCCTTCACCCGCTCCCGTGACGCGTTGGCCGCCGAGCGTCGCCGGATGCCGTGGCTGGAGGTGGAGAAGAAGTATCAGTTCGAAGGGCCTAAAGGTAAGGTGAGCCTGCTCGATTTGTTCGACGGCCGCCGTCAGCTGATCGTCTACCGCGCCTTCTTCGAGCCCGGCGTGTTCGGCTGGCCCGAGCATGCCTGCCGGGGCTGCTCCTTCGGTGCCGACCAGGTGGCCCACCTCGCCCATTTGAACGCCCGCGACACCACCCTCGCGTTTGCCTCGCGCGCGCCGCAAGCTGACATCGCACGCGTGAAGGCGCGGATGGGCTGGGAGATGCCGTGGTACACCATCACGGACAGCTTCGACACCGACTTCGGCGTGGACGAGTGGCACGGTACGAACGCGTTCTTCCGCAACGCCGAGCGTGTATTTCGCACCTACTTCATCAACAATCGCGGCGACGAGGCAATGGGCAGCACCTGGAGCTACCTTGACGTAACTGCGCTCGGGCGCCAGGAGGAGTGGGAGGACTCGCCGGAGGGCTATCCCCAGACTCCGCCGTACAAGTGGTGGAACTGGCACGACAATTACCGGGCCGAAGCCTCCCTTGACCCGAAGTGGGTCGATATCATAACCGACCCGCAAGGAGCCGCCTCTCGAAGGCACGACGCAGAGGCGAAAGCATGACCGAGGGTTAGCAAAGGGGAATACCATGAACGACATCATGAGAGATCAACTTGCAGCGCCCAAAATAGTCGATCGCAGCACCTTCCAGGCGGAGCTGGACGCATTGCGGGTTCGAGAGAAGGTTCACACAAGAGAGGGCGATGCCGTTGCGGCCACGCCGACGGCTCCCCATGGTCGAGGTGGACGGTGCCACACCGCTCATTAGCGAACGTGGCGCGGTGACACTATTGGACGCATTTGAGGGACGCCGCATGCTCATTGCCTACTACTTCATGTGGCACACCGGCCATCCTGCGCCGGAGCAGTGCGAGGGGTGCACCTGGGTTACATCGCAGGTCTGCGAGCTGTCCTACATTCATTCTCGCGACGTCACCTTCGCCGTGTTTTGCCAAGGCCCGTACGAAGAGAGCGCCCGGTACCGCAACTTCATGGGATGGGAGATGCCTTGGTACTCGGCCCGGAACTCGCTTGACACCGTCTTGGTTGGACGCCGGGTGGGCATGATGCACATCGTTTGCTACCTGCGACAAGGATCCACTGTCTTCGAGACGTACTGGACCACAATGCGCGGCGTCGAGGCGATGGATAACAACTATCGGTTGCTCGACTTGACCGTCAACGGGCGGCAGGAGACGTGGGAGGACTCGCCGGCCGGTTGGCCGCAAGGGGACATTATGGACACGCTGCGTAGCAATGGACGTCCCATCTCCCAGTGGTCTCGCCTGAAGGCAGGGTATTCGGACGACCTGGGAAGCGGCAGGCGCTGAACCGCGTCTACCAATACGTCGTCCCAAAGGCCGCGACGAAGAGAGCATCAAATCCCCGATGGAGTGGATACGCCGGCAGCACGAATTACGTCACCGACGGCTCGCTCGACGCTAGGTGGATCAAAGTGCTGGAGAACGCAAAGGTGACCTTGAACCTTAACGACGAGTACGGTACGTACGCGATCGCTCCCGTCGCAGGCGTGCTGGTCGAGACCCTGCTGCCACTAGCCAGCAGAGCGCAGTTCAATATTGAATTTGCTGCTATTTGAAAATAATATGGGCTCACACGGGAAAGGAGGGCGATCCATAAAACATGAAAAATTCTGATTGTAGTGACAAACGTGAGGTGGCTGAGGCTTAAGGCGTGAGCTATTAAGTCCTAGTGAAGTTCGGATTCGCAAAAGGCCTTCGCGCCTTCAGCCAATCCCAGACAGACTACCGGCGGCCCCGCAGAGTTACTGCGGGGCCGTTGAATTTCTTTCTACCCGATCAGAGCAAAAACGTTTTTCAAATTAGCTGCAAGTATGTGGTCCACGGCCTGACTAGCGCCGTTACCGAAGACTGACCCACGACCAAAATCGGAGCTGAAGGAAACCTCTGCAATGCTGCGGGTCGGAATGCGTGCTTGAAGTCACCTCCAAACGCGCATCCGTTATTAAACCAAAGTCCAAAGGGTGCGCCACCCCTCTTTTCGTGTCCTGCTATACTTTTCCCATGAAAGCTCACGTTTGGGTTATGCCAAAGCGCACGGTTCTGGATCCGCAGGGTCAGACCATTCATCACGCTCTTTCCGGGCTGGGCTATGCCGCGATTACCGATGTACGCCAGGGGAAATTCTTTGTGCTGAATCTCGATGGCTGGTCGCGCGACGAGGCGCAGCAGCAGTTGGAGAAAATTTCCAAGGACGTGCTGACCAACCCGGTCATCGAGGAATACCGCTTCGAGATCGTGGAGTAGCCTCGGTCGCGTCCGAGTTTCCTACCCCGGCGCTTGTCATTCCGAGACCCGCAGCGACGAGGAATCCGCTTTCCTGGCCGGTTCATGAAAAAAACAGGTTCCTCGCTTCGCTCGGAATGACAGATAAAAGACGTTTTTTCGGCGCGGCTGAAGCCGTGCTTCAGCCGGGCTAAAGCCCGGCACCAGGAAAGAAACGAGGGTTAGAGTTGCTGGAGTTGCGCGTAGCGTTCTACGAATTTTTTGGTGCCGCGGCCGGGGAAGGTGACGGAAAGGCGGCGGTCGTCATCGTCGCCTTCGACGCCAATAATGGTGCCCACTCCGTATTGCGGGTGGCGGACTTTTTGGCCGAGCAGTGGATTGGCATCCGCGCCGCGACGAATTGCGGCGCGACCAAAACTTGGCGTGGAGCTGGAACGCTGGGGCTGGCGCGCGGCTGGCACCGGGCCACGGCGCACGCGGCGTAGAAACTCGTCGGCGGAGTAAGAATATTCTGGATCAGGTTCGTAGCGTCGGGTTTGGCCGATTTCGGCCATGGAGCCGCGCACGGTGTCCACGAGTTCGCTGGGAATTTCGGCAAGAAAGCGCGAAGGTTCGGAAGCGCGGAGTTGTTGTTCGTTACCAAAAACGCGGCGATAGACTGCGCGCGTGAGCGTCAGCGTTTTGCGCGCGCGGGTCATGCCGACGTAGACCAAACGGCGCTCTTCTTCGACGCCCTTTTCTTCGTTCACGGAGCGGCTATGCGGGCAGATATTTTCTTCCATTCCGGTGAGAAAAACGTGATCGAACTCCAGGCCCTTGGTGCTGTGAAGAGTGATCAGGGTGACGCCGGGTTTGCCTTCGAACGAGTCGGCATCGCTGACGAGAGCTGCGGCGTCAAGAAAATCGGTGAAGGATTCTCCGGCATCGGCGCTTTCCGCGACGGCGCGTGTCAGTTCTTGAAGATTTTCGATACGCGCAACATCTTCGGGAGAGTTGCGATCTTTCAACATGGCCATGTACCCGCTTTCATCGAGCACAAAACGGATGAAGTCGGCGGGTTCTTTTTCGTTGAGAGCGGACTGGATGCGTGCGACAAGCTCCAGGAACGCTCGAAGCGGAGCGACAGCGCGACCGGTGGTGGTTGCGGTTACGAAGTCTTCCATGGAGGTCCAGAGCGAGGAAGAATTTTTGCGAGCAGCGTCGCGCAACGCTTCCACCGTGGTTTTTCCGATGCCGCGCGGAGGGACGTTGAGCACGCGAAGGAATGCGATGTCGTCATCGGGATGCATGGCCAGGCGAACGTAGGCCAGGGCGTCCTGAACTTCGGCGCGTTTGTAGAAGCTGAAGCCACCGACGAGTTTGTAGCGAACGCCGCGGCGGCGAAAGGCTTCTTCAAAAGCGCGCGACTGGAAATTGGTGCGGTACTCGACGGCGCAGGTTTGATCGGAATCGTCATCGAGCAGCTTCTGCAATTCTTCGGCGACGAATTCGGCTTCGGCTTGGGCGTCGCGCGCCTCGAAGTAGCGAAGGTTGGCTCCGCCGGGCTGTTCGGCGCGCAGAGTTTTGCCGAGGCGGTCGGGATTATTTTTGACCACGGCGCCGGCGGCGTCGAGGATGCTCTGGGTTGAGCGGTAGTTGCGTTCCAGGCGAATAACTTTGGCGCTGGGAAAATCGCGCGAAAAGCTGAGTAGGATGGAGACATCGGCGCCGCGCCAGCGGTAGATGGATTGGTCTTCATCGCCGACGACACAAATATTCTGGTGAGGTGCGGTGAGCAGGCGTAACAGATCGTACTGCACGCGATTGGTGTCCTGATATTCGTCCACGTGAATGTATTGAAAGCGGCGCTGCCATTTTTCACGGACCAAGGCGGAATCGCGCAGAAGTCTTGCGGAACGAAGCAGGAGGTCGTCGAAATCGAGGGCTTTGCTCTGCGCAAGAATTTTTTCATACTGCGCATAGATGTCGGCGGTGTGGCGGGCGTCTGGAGTGAAAGCTTCGCTGCGCAACATTTCCGGTGTTTTGGCGTGATTTTTGGCAAAGCTAATTTGGCTCAGGATGACGCGGGGTTGCAGTTCGTCGTCGGCGAGATTGAGCGTGTTGACGGCCAGTTTGATGGCGGAAAGCTGGTCGGAATCGTCGAAGATCGAGAAATTTGACGGAAGACCGGCGGAGGGGGCTTCGCGGCGCAACAAGCGCGCGCACAGCGAATGAAATGTGGAGAGCCAGGGCCGATCGGTGGGAACTCCGGCGCGCAACAGAAGATCGGAGACGCGATTCTGCATTTCCTCGGCGGCTTTATTGGTGAAGGTGACGGCGAGAATGCATTCGGCGGGCGTGCCGCGCGCGATGAGGTTGGCCATGCGGAAGGTAATGGCGCGAGTCTTGCCGGTGCCAGCGCCAGCCAGGATGAGAATAGGACCCTCGGTGGTTTCGGCGGCGAGACGTTGTTCGGGATTCAGGGAGTCGAGAAAGTTTTGCATTAGTTTGGCAGAGGAAAATTATGTAACACAACGATTTTAGCTGACGCTGATGAAGCGCGCAAATTTCGTGAAAAACAGGAATAGCGCTTAGTGAATGGGAATAGAAAATTCTATGCGATTGCCAAGCGAAGCTGATTGCTAGAGAGCAGTCAACGTGAAGAGGGATGACTCAGGTCGATGTCGAAATACATCAGGTCACGATTTTTTTCCAGGGCGAGGAGATCGGGGATGTACAGGCGGGCATTGGAGAGCAGATCGAACTGGCCTTGCAGATCGAAGTACAGAAGTCCTTCGATGGAAGAGTGGGGAGCGACAATGCTGGAGTGTAAACCGGCGTCTTCGGCAAGTTTTTGGTATTCCTGCCAGTGTTTGTCGCGGCCGCCTTGAGAAGTGGGTATCGGCAGAGGAAGGCGCGGTTTGTTGCCTTTTATTCTTGGATGTAGAACGGCATCGGCGAGAAGCTCTGAGGATAGTGGGGGAAGGTCCTGGCGATGGTTGTCGTCGAAAGTTAGATTCAGGCGGATACGGCTGAGACCGATTTTGATGCTGTCGTCGGAATCGTTGCGGAAATTGACTTTAATGGCGAGAACTCCCGCGGCATAAGGCGTCTTTTTGGAGAAAGTTGATTTATAACGCTCTGCGGAAAGCCAGGGATCAGCGGCGACGGTCAGTCCGTCGTGGGAATCGAGCGATGAGGTGGTGATCGGCTTGGTTGCAGGCGACTGCTGCTGAAAAGCCGCAGGGGAAAAAACTGGAATTGCGACGAGAGCGAGCGAGGCGAGAAATGCGATAGGCTTACAGCGCAGGTTCGTTATCCAGTTATAATAAACTTTTTGCATCTTTACGCCTTCGATTCCCTGGGATTGTACGGGGTTGCCCTGTGCCCAGCGGCGTCAGACCGGAGCCTGGCTGAGTGTACCTCGTTTATAGCCTATTGATGGGGCTGGCTGCGATCTTGTTGACGCCGTACTGGCTGATCCAGGGCATTCGGCATGGCAAATATCTTTCCAATTTAAAAGCGCGGCTGGGTTTAGCATTTCCGGCGCTGGAAAAATTGCCGGCGGAACGGCCTGCTGCGATCTGGCTGCACGCGGTATCGGTGGGCGAAGTGTTGGCAGGCTTGACGTTGGCGAAGCGGCTGAAAGAGGAAGTTCCTGGGCGTGCGCTGGTGGTTTCTACAACCACGATCACAGGGCAGGCGCTGGCGAACGAGCGAATGCCGTTTGCGGATGCGGTGATTTATTTTCCGTTGGACTGGACGTTTTGCGCGCGGCGGGCACTGGCGGCAGTGCGGCCGGCACTGGTAGTGGTACTGGAGACGGAGATCTGGCCGAACTTTTTACGCGAGGCCGCTCGGCGAAATGTGCCAGTCGTCTTTGTGAGTGGACGAATTTCCGACCGGTCTTTTGCGCGTTCCCACACCTGGCTGAGTCTTGCGGGATTTTATTTGCGGCCGTTTCTGAGAGATGCGTTGGCGCACGCCAGTGGCTTCTGGATGCAAAGCAAAAAGGATGCAAAGCGGGTAATTGCGTTGGGGGCTCCGCCTGAAAAAGTGAAAGTCGGCGGAAATTTGAAATACGATTTGGAATTGCCGAAGAGTACGCCGTTGGCGGAATGGCTGGAAATGGAGTTGCAGCGGAGCGGGCGGCGACCACTGATTGTGGCTGGAAGCGTGGTGGCTACGGAAGAGCCGCTGGCGTTGATTGCGTTTGGAGTGACGCAGGGAGAACATCGCAGAGCGTTGATGGTGCTGGCGCCGCGTAAGCCGGAACGCTTCGATGCTGCGGCGGCGTTCGTCACCGAATCGCAACGAAAATACGTGCGGCGATCGAGTTTGCAGGTGCCATCGCCGGCAGGGCAGGCGCCGGGCGGAAATGAGACGCAGCTCGGGGATGACGTAACCGTTTTGTTGTTGGACAGCATTGGAGAGTTGGCGTCGCTGTACCGGCTAGCAGACGGAGTATTTGTCGGAGGATCGCTGGTGCAATCTGGCGGACACAACATTCTGGAGCCGGCGGCATTTGGAAAAGTGCCAGTGTTCGGCGAATCAATGGAAAATTTCGCAGAGATCGCACATCGATTTGTTGCGGCAGAGGCGGCGATTCAGGTGGCCAGCCCGGAAGACGCTGGCGTTTCCTGGATTGAACTGTTGCGCGACCCTGCGCGAGACAAGCGCATGGGGGAAACGGGACGGCGCTTGATGGAGGAGAGCCGCGGAGCAACGGACCGGGCCCTGGATGCGATTCGGGCGTATATTGCGAGCGGGCAGTCGTCCAAGTGAATGAATATACCTTTGCCATTAAGGCTGCTACTTTGGCCGTTTTCGGTTGTATATGGCGTTGCTGCCAGGATGCACGCATGGCTGTATGCCCAGGGCATTTACAGCAGGAAGCATTTGAACGCACCGGTAGTGAGTGTGGGAAATCTGACGGTTGGAGGTACGGGAAAAACTCCGATGGTGCTTTGGCTAGCGGAGAGATTTCTGCAGGAGCACAAACGGGTGGCGATTCTGACTCGCGGATATCGCGGGACGGGAGGCACCAGCGATGAAGTTGAGATGATGAAAGAACGCCTCGGGGATCGAGTGATTTTTGGGGTTGGGCCGGACCGTTACCAGGAAGGGAAGCGAATTGAAGCCGAGCACCCCGTCAACCTGTTCCTTCTTGACGACGGATTTCAGCACCTGGAGTTGATTCGCGACGTTGACATTGTGCTGGTGGATTGGAGTCCGTTGCCGTCGGCAAGATTGCTGTTGCCGGCGGGGAGCATGAGGGAACCGCTTTCGGCTTTGCGCCGCGCAACGGCAGTTGTATTGACACGAGTGCCGAGCGACAGTCCCGGCACAGCCGAAATAGAACGGATTCAGAAGTTCGCGAAGGTGCAGACTTTTTGCGCGGAAACCAAGCTGCTTGGGTACCGCTGCGTGAACTGTGATGAAGAAACGCCCGCTGCGGGCGAGGCGGTGCCGCCGCAGCCAGTGTTCGCATTCTGCGGAATCGGGAATCCGGATGCGTTTTTCAGCGACCTACAAAACTGGGGAGTTGAAGTCGTCGGCCGAAAAGTGTTTCGGGACCATCACGCCTATACAGCGCATGACGCGAAGACACTGCAAGAGGATGCGGAGCAAGGCGGAGCGAAGGCGCTGCTGACCACGGAGAAGGATATACAGAATTTGAAGAAGCTGCGTTTCGTGAAGCTGCCGCTGTATTGCTGCAAGATTGCCATTGAGACTCGCGATGGCGAAGCACTTTGTGCGCTGATCAAGAAAAAGATTCGCTTGCGTCCCGGAGCTGCTGAATGAAGCTGTTGATCCGGGCGACAAACTGGGTGGGTGACGCGATCATGGCGCTGCCTGCACTGCAGGCGGTTCGCAAAAGATTCCCGCAAGCCGAGATCGCGATTTTGGCACTGCCTTATGTGGCGGATATTTATCGCGGACAGGGTGTAGCGGATGAATTGATCGGATACGACCGCAAGGGCCAGCACGCTGGGATACAGGGCAGAGAGCAACTGGCGGCGGAGCTAAAAGCTAAAAACTTTGCTACGGCTTTGTTGTTGCAGAATGCGTTCGATGCGGCATGGATTGCGTGGAGAGCTGGAATCCCGGAACGTATTGGCTACGATTGCGATGCGCGCGGCCTGCTGCTGACCAACGCGATTCGCGCGCCGCGTGCCGGGGAAATTCCCGCGCACGAAATGTTTTACTACTTGGAATTGGTGAAACGCGCGGGATGGATTGATGCGTTGCCGGATGTTTCGGAGATCTCGCTGCTGGTAACCGACGAGCAGACGTTGCGGGCAGAGGAAAAATTGCAGAGTTTTGGAGCCCGACGCGGCGCGATGCGGGTCGCAGTCGGCGCAGGCGCCTCCTATGGTTCGGCCAAATGTTGGCCGCCAGAGCGGTTTGCGGCCGCGATTAATCGTTTAATGCGCGAAAGAAAAGCAGAAATAATTTTGTTTGGAACGCTGGCGGAAGCTGCGGTTTCAGCGGCGATCCAGGCGGGATTGGATCAGGCGGTACTGGACTTGACGGGAAAAACAGAAATTGCCGAACTTCCCGCGCTGCTGTCGAGGTGCACGGTGTTTTTGGGTAACGATTCGGGCGCCATGCACGTTGCCGCGGCAGTGGGGTTGCCGGTGGTTGCGGTATTCGGGCCGACCGATCCATGGGGAACCGCTCCGGTGACGGCGCGGTGCACGATCGTTCAAGAAAAGCCATACTGCAGCCCATGTTTCTTGCGTAAGTGCCCGACGGATCATCGCTGTATGACGGCGGTTGCTCCGCAAACGGTAAGCGATGGCGTTTTGCGCGCTCTGGCCGAGGTGTCCGCTGGCTAACACCACCGGACGAGCGGCGTTGGGTCGGGATCGCGACAGGTGCACCCAGCAACCGCAATTCGTGCCGGCGGACTTGCCGACGGCCATCGAATGGATTTTGAAGGAAGTGCAACCATGAGCGCTGGTCAGAAAGACGGGCGGGAAAGTTCGATGGACCTTGCGGCGCTGGGCGAGATCGTGGAACGCTTCGCCGGCAGGAAAATCGTGCTGTTCGGTGACTTCGTTGCCGACGAATTTCAATTCGGCGAGATCTCGCGGGTATCGCGCGAAGCGCCGGTATTGATCCTGCGGCATCGCGCGACGACCGTGGTCCCGGGCGGGGGCGCAAACGCAGCGAATAATCTTGCGTCACTCGGCGCGATAGTTTATCCCGTTACCGTCGTTGGTGAAGATGCCGCAGGGTTGTCTCTGACAGAATATTTTCGCACGATTGGCGTGGACACCAGCGGCATCTTGCGCGCCAGAGAGTGGGTTACTCCTACGAAAACGCGATTCCTGGCTGGGTGGACGCACACGGTCGCGCAGCAAGTATTGCGTGTGGATCGCGAGCCTGCGGAGCCCCCACCGGAAAAGATTCTGGTCAAGCTCGCCGCGAAGTTACAAACGAGATTGCGATCCGCGGATGCCATAGCCATTTCCGACTACGGATTCGGCGCGGCATCGCCGCGGGCGGTGCAACAAGCGCTGCGCGGGAACAAATCCTCTCGCGTGGCGACGCTTGACGCCCGGCACCGCCTCGATGGGTATGCAAATTGCGGGATTACCGCGGCGACGCCGAATGAAGCGGAACTGGAAGCTTTGTATCACCGCAGCATTGGGCGAGATCTGCATGAGCTGGAGCGATGCGGAATGGCGACACGCAAAAAGATGGGGTTACAATCGCTCCTGGTGACGCGTGGCAAAGATGGCATGGCGTTGTTCGAACGCGCGCGGAAGAAGTTTACAAGAATTCCGGTGCATGGAAGCGATCAGGCGGTGGACGTGACCGGGGCTGGGGACACTGTTTTGGCAGCGTACACACTCGGGCTTGCGTCCAGCGCTTCGGCATTAGAAGCGGCGCAAATCGCAAACATTGCGGGCGGTTTGGTAGTGATGAAGCGCGGCACGGCGGTGGTTACACGCGAGGAATTGCTCGCCGCGATTCGCGCCGAGATATCCGGCCACGTGAGCTGACGCGATGCGACCCGCCGAGACAAAAATAGTTTCCCGCGCCGAGATTTCTGCAATAGCCAACAATTTGCGAAAACAAGGAAAGCGTATTGTGTTCGCCAACGGTTGCTTCGATATCTTGCACGCCGGGCACGTGCGATACCTGGAGGGCGCGCGGGCCGAGGGCGACGCGCTGTTGGTCGGAGTAAATGCCGACTCTGGAGTGCAGGGGTTGAAAGGACCAGGGCGTCCCGTGTTGCATGAACGGGCGCGGGCGTTGCTGGTGGCGGCGTTGCGCGTGGTGGACTACGTGATCATTTTCCCCGAGTCGAACGTAGAAAGGTTGCTCACAGAATTGCATCCTGACGTGCACGCGAAGGGAACTGACTATACGGCAGAGACAGTGCCGGAAAAAGCGACCGCGGAGCGCTTAGGGGTTCGCGTGGCGATTGTTGGTGATGCGAAAAATCATTCCACCCGCGAACTGCTGCAGACTGTGCGTAAGGCGCTGCATGACTGAGCCGAGATTCTTGCTGGTGCGTCTGGGTTCGCTCGGCGATATTGTGCATGCATTCCCAGCGGTGAGCGGGCTGCGAACGTCATTTCCAAATGCCGAGATCATCTGGTTGACCCATTCCAAGTGGGAATTTCTGGTGAACACCAGCGAACTGGCAACCGAAGTGTGGACGGTGGATACGCGAAATTGGTCGAACGTGCGAGGCATCCTGGCGCGTATCCGCGAGCATCGATTCGAAGCAGCGATTGATTATCAGGGATTGTGGAAGTCGGCGGCGATTCCTTTTCTGGCGCGGATTCCACGGCGAATCGGATTTTCTTCGGAAACGATTCGGGAATCGGGCGTGCCGATTCTTTACACGGACCGCGTGAAAGTGTCTGCACTGCGCCACGTGGCGGACCAGAATGGGGAACTGTCGGCGCGAACCGGCGCGCGTGTCTCAACCGGAAACGTGAATTTATTGATCCCGCCCGACGACGAAAAGGTGGTGAGGGCACGGATCGCTCAAGATGGCACGGAAGAATATATCGTGCTAAGCCCGGGAGGCGGCTGGAGATCGAAATGCTGGCCGGCCGAGCGCTATGGACTGCTGGCACAACGGATTTTGCGGCAGCTGGGATTGCGTAGTGTGATTAACGTTGGTCCGGGAGAAGAAGATTTGGCCGCGAAGGTGGCGGATGCCGCGGGAGATGCGCAACCGATACAGTTCACAGGCAGTTTGGGACAGCTGATGGCGCTATTAAAAAATGCCAGCGCGATCGTTGCCGGAGATACCGGACCATTGCACCTCGCGGATGCGTTGCGCACCCGCGTAGTCGCGATTTTTGGTCCCACTGACCCGGCGCGAAACGGACCTTACCGCTGCTCGGGAGTTGTGTTGCGCTGGGAAGGTGCTGCGACTACCTACAAACGCGAAACGGAGCCGGATGAATCGTTGCTGCATATCAGCGTTGACGAAGTGATGAAAGCAATACGCGGGCTGCGTGAAGCGGCATGAGCAATGCCGCGGCGGTGTTTGCGCGTTGGCGAGTGCGCCTGGGATATATTTTGGCGGTGTTTGTGCTTTGGTTTGCCCGACCGACGCCGGAATGTGTGGCGATCGGCGCAGCCATCGGATTGATTGGGTTGTGGTTGCGCGCGTACGCCGCTGGATATTTGCACAAACAAGAAAAATTGACAGTGACAGGCCCTTACGCTTACACCCGCAACCCGCTTTATTTAGGAAGCGCGATATTGGCACTCGGTGCTGGTGTCGCGACGCGCTCGTGGATATCTGCAGCGATACTTCTTCTTTATTTTGCCGTGGTTTATAGCGTGGTTATGCGACGCGAAGAGGGTGAATTGCTGGGACATCATGGCGCGGCGTTTCAGGCGTA
>Ga0209488_10001780_pt1 | contig 18210 bp, 14 predicted proteins | sample Rivendell_Oct201_8_FD_188349 | JGI IMG/M metagenome (GOLD analysis project Ga0209488, IMG submission 188349) | Vadose zone soil microbial communities from the Eel River Critical Zone Observatory, Northern California, USA -... | ecosystem: Environmental > Terrestrial > Soil > Vadose zone >...
GTGCACGTGGTTGGCGTCGTGCTGGGTGTTGGCGTACTCGATCGCGAAGTGCCGGCCGTGCAGCCGGTAGTAGTGGCCCTGGCCGTGCTCCATGCCGCCGGCCCACGCGAAGTGCACGCCGTCGAAGTCGGCGCGGATCCGGGCCAGCTCGGTGGTCGCGAATTCCGGCCGCAGGTTGTGCACGAACTCCTCGATCAGCCGCCACAATACCTCTTGCTGACCTTGGGTCATCGCCGACGCCGGCAAGCCCTTCTGCTCGCCGAGCGCGTCCACGGTCCGCGCCGGGCCGAGGAACACGTCGGCCGGCGCCACCGCGGCGATCACCGCGCGCGCCCGCTGCGCGTCGTCGCACAGCAGCAGCAGCGCGCGGGCGAGATCCTCTTCGGCGCCGAGGATCCGCGTGCCGGCGTGCGCACCGCTGCGCAGTTCGGCCGGGTTGCTGCCGAGGAACTGCGGCGTGCCAGAGGCGAGGTGGCCGCCGGCACAGCTGAAGTGCAGCGACACGTGGTGGCCCTGCAGGCGCAGCGCGAACGCACCATCGGCGGCGGGTTCGCCGAACACCAGCAGCGTGTAGCGCCCGGGGTCGCGGTGGCTGGCATCGTGGCCGTCCTTGCTCTCGAGCTCGTGCAGCACGTTCTCGAGCTGCATGATCGCCGTGGTCTTCTGGAAGCCGCGCGCACTCAGCAAGCTGTGCAGCAGCGCGTGCGCCGCACGGGTCGCCGGTTCGGCGAGTTCACCGAACGGCACGCCGGCGTAGACGCCGGGCACGAAGTTCCACTGCGTCCGCTCCGCATCGGCGAGCGGTCGCGTGGCCTTGGTGCGCAGTTCCGGCGGCAGCGCCGCGAGGAAGGCCTGGCTCGCCTTCGCCACTTCGGCGACCGCCGCGTCCGGACCCTGCGGCCACATCGCGAGGCCGGCAACGGTGGCGAAGACAGCCGTGAGGCCGACGGTGAGCCCGGTTTGCATGGCGCCTGCACGATAGCGCGCCCGAGCGGCTGTCAGCGCAGCAGTTCCTTGCCGCCGAAGATCACTGCCGCCACCTTGCGCAGGTTGTGCACGTCCTGCAGCGGGTCCCCGCGCAGCAGCACGAGCCCTGGGCGCGCGCCCGCGCGGATTGTGCCCAGCTCGTTCCGCCCCAACGCCTTGGCGGCCACCACGGTCGCCGCCGCCAGTGCTTGGGCCGGCGTCATTCCGTACTCGACCATCAGTTCGAGCTCGCGGGCGTTGTCGCCGTGGCTGAACACACCGGCGTCGCTGCCACAGGCGATCGTCACGGCGGCGGCGAGCGCCCGCTGGAAACCGGCCTTGCCGGGGTTCAGGCGGTCGGTGATCGGCCCCTGGTGGCCGGCGTAGTGCAGGATCGCTTCGTTGGCCGCGAGGCACGGGCACAGCACGGCGCCCTTCTCCACCATCAGCCGCAGCGTCGCTTCGCTCGCCTGGGTGCCGTGCTCGATCGTGCGTACGCCAGCCAGCACCGCGCGGCGGATGCCCTCGTCGGTGCTCGCATGCGCGGCGACCGGCAGCTTCGCCGCCGCGGCCTCGGCGCACAGTGCCTGCAGTTCCTCGAGGCTGAAGGTCGGCGCCGCGGGACCACGCGCGCCGTGGCGATAGTCGGCGTAGACCTTGATCCAGTCGGCGCCCGCCTTCGCCTGGTCGCGCACCGCCTGGCGCACGCCGTCGATTCCCGCCACCGCCTGCGCGCCCTTCGGCACACTCGGATCGTCGGGGCTCGGGCCATAGCAGCCGACCAGCACGATCGCGCGCGTCGCCGCGAACAGGCGCGGGCCCGGCACGATGCCGCCCTGGATCGCGGAGCGCAGCGCGATGTCCGCGAGCGCCGCGCCTTCGGTGCCGAGGTCGCGCACCGTGCAGAACCCCGCCAGCAAGGTCGCCCTGGCGTTGCTGGTGGCGCGGATCGAACGCAGCTCGAGCGATTCCTTCAGCACCTGGTCGTCCCAGCTCGCCTCGTTGTACGGGTGCAGCAGCAGGTGCGTGTGCAGGTCGATCAGGCCCGGGATCATCCACAGTTCGCCGAACTCCCTGTCGCTGTGGTCGGCGGCGGCGGCCGGGAGCACGCTGACCACTTCGTCGAGCAGCGTGGTGACGACCATGTCGTCGCGGAACGAGGCGCCGTCCTCGGCGAGCACGTGCTTGCAGCGCCACGTGGCCTGGCGCTGCGCCGGCGCGCCGGCGGCGACCCACAGGACTGTGAACGGCAGGACCAGGAAGGCGGCGCGCATGCCGCGATCATCGCCGCGGCGGTCACCGTTCGCACGTCTGCGCCGCCGAGCGCACCGGTGTCGCTGGCCACCGCGTGCCTTGGCGGCGAGGATGCGCGCCATGTTCGCCGTGCTGCCTTCGGAACCCTCGCCGCTGCTGATCGCAGCCCTGGTCGCCGTTGCCGGCATGCTGCTCGGCGCGCTGCTGCTGGTGCTGCTGCGCCGGCAGGACCACGTGACCTGGGTGCTGGCGCGCGCGCCCGAACTGCCGATCCATGCGCTCGCGGCCGGCGACGATGCCTGGCTGCGCGGCGCGGTGCGCAGCGCGCAGCCGCTGGCCTGTCCGTGGTTCCGCGTGCCCTGTGTCGCCTACAGCTGCCGCCGCGAACGCCAGCACACCTGGGTCACGACCGACAAGGACGGCCACACCACGACGCACACCGAGTGGCGCGTCGAAGCGAGCGAGCGACAGGCGTGCGACTTCGTGCTCGACGACGGTGAAGCGATCGCCGTGCGCATGCAGGCGGCGCAGGACGAGGCCCTGGTCGGGCTGAAGACCGACTACGAAAGCAGCGACCTGCGCCACTGCGCCAGCGTGCTCGAAGTCGGCGCCGCGGTTTCGGTGCTCGGCGTCAAGCAGGACGACGGCAGCTTCGACGGCGCCGCCGAGGTGCCGTGCCTGGTCACGCGCAAGACCGCGGCGCAGCGCGTGCGCAGCAGTGCGCGCAGCGAGGCCTGGCTGTTCTTCTTCGCCTGGTTCCTGCCGTTCGCCGGCGGCGCCGTGGCTGCCGGCCTGTGGCTCGGACCGGAGCTGCAGCGCGAGCCGGTGATGTGGCTGTGGCTGCTGCCGGCAGGCCTGCTGACGATGCTGCCGGTCTGGTGGCTCGGCGTGTTCAACCGCCTCGTACGCCTGCGCCAGCAGGTGCTCGCCGCCTTCCGCCAGGTCGACGTCGACCTGGCGGTGCGCGCCGGCCTGGTCCCCAACCTGATCGCCGTCGTGCAGGGCACCGCTGCACACGAGCGCGAACTGCTGGCGGCCCTCGCCGGCATCCGCAGCGGCAACGATCCCGGGGCAGCCACCGCGGCGGAAGGGTCTGCGGCCGGCGCCGCGCGCCAGGTGCTGGCGCTGCACGAGAGCTATCCGACGCTCAAGAGCGACGGCCTCTACCTCGATCTGCACGACCGGCTGTGGGCCGTCGAGGAGAAGCTGGCGCACACGCGCACGCTCTACAACGACATCGTCAAGGAGTGGAACGACCGCATCGCCGCGTTCCCGTCGCTGCTGGTGGCGCACACCTGCGGCTACCGCAGCGCGCCGCCGTTCGCCGGCGACGACGCGCCGCTGCCGCCACGGCTGCGGCAGCGGGATGGGCCAATAGCCGCCGGATGAACGAGCCGCCACGGCCGGCAATGCCAACGGCGGCAACGCCTGCCTCGTCCGCGGCCACAGCAGACTGGTGCCGCCTGGCTCAGTCGCGCGCGATCGCAGGTCTTGCTGCCGGTGGCCGGGCGGCGCGGAACATCAGCCAGCCGAGCAGGCACAGGAGCCCGAAGCCGAACAGATCGGCGAGCGGGTTGTCGTTCAAATCGTTGTCCGCGACGTTCGCGCCGCCGAACGGCAGGTGGCGCAGGAAGGCAAGCGACGGCAGCAGCCCGGTGTCCAAGTTGAAGCCCGGCAGGAAGCCTTCCATCGCTGCGAGGATGCCCAGGATCGACGCGCCGGCGATCAGGCCCGAGGAATACAGGGTGCCCTCCGGCTCGTCGTCGGCGTCGGGCACGCGCTGGTACTTCCGGTCGGCAATCTTGCGCACCAGACCACCGAGGAACACTGGCATCGTCGCCGCCAGCGGCAGGTACACGCCGACCGCGAACGTCAGCGCCCGGAAGCCCAGCAGCTCGATGAAGATGGCGATCGCCGCACCGATCAGGATCAGATCCCAAGGCAGTTTCTGTGACAGAATGCCACCGATCACGGTGGCCATCAGTGTTGCCTGCGGCGCCTGCAACCGACCGCCGCCAATGCCGTCCTCGCGTAGATAGACCGCTTGCGCCGTGGCGCTGTCGACGAGGTAGTTCCCCGCAATCGCCTGCACGGTCAGCAGTTTGGCCTTGCCATCTTCCTCGCCCATCTTCTGGTACGTAACGCCGACCGGCACTTCGGTGAGGCGGACGAACTTGTAGGCCTTGCCAGGATCCTCGCGGCTTTCGATCGGGGTACTCCGGGTCAACGGTTCGGCGCCCACCGCAAAGGCCCGATCAAGTTTGTACTCGCGGACATTGGCACTGTTGAGCCCATAGGCAGTCCATCCGACCGCCAGCACGGAAGCCAGTACGCCGATCATCAGCGCGCCCTGTTGGCGCACTGGCGTGGCACCGATCAAGAAACCAGTCTTCAGATCCTGCGAGCAGGTACCGGCCTGGCTGATGGCGATGCAGACGATCGCGCCGATCATCAGCACCAGCACCGCGTTCTTCTCCTGCCCCATGCCGGCGGCAACGAAGATGCCACAGGTGCCCATCAGCACTGCGATCGTCATCCCCGACAACGGATTGCTGGTCGATCCGACCTCGCCGGTGATGCGCGAGCTGACCACCGAGAACAAGAAGCCGAACACCAGGATCATCACTGCGCCGGCCAGGTTCACCTGGAATATCGGCACCAGCCAGACGGCGACCACCAGACCGATGGCCCCGAACAGCAGCACGGATACCGGCGTGTCCCGGTCCGTGCGCGCGGTGCTCGCACCAGCGCCGCCGCCGAGCAAGGACTTCGTCGACTGCGACAGCGCCGACCAGATCGACGGCAAAGCGCGGATCAGCGCGAAGATGCCGCCGGCGGCGACAGCGCCAGCCCCGATCTGCTTGACGTAGTACTTGTAGATGTCGGCATTGGACAGCTCCGCGATCGGCCTCGGCGCGACGCCGAGGATGCCTGGGATCGCGTGCCCGAAGGTGTAGACCATCGGCAGCAGGATCAGTGACGACAACAGCGAGCCGGCGACCATGATCAGCGACGTGCGGTAGCCGATGATGTAGCCGACCCCGAGCAGCGCCGGGTCGAAGTCGCAAGCCAGCTGGGTCTTGCCGAAGTAGGCGACGTTGTTGCCGAAGAACTTGTCGAGCGTGACGCCGACCGTGCTCTTGACGCCGCCGAGCACGGCCTTGAGCGCCTGCAGGCTGGCGCCGACGGCCATGCCGACGAACACCTTCTTCGCCGACGTGCCGCCGAGTTCGCCGACGCGCAGGATCTCGGCGCAAGCCTTGCCCTCCGGGTAGCGCAGCTTGCCGTGCTCCTTGACGATCAGGTAGCGACGCAGCGGCACCATCATCAACACGCCGAGGATGCCGCCGGTCAGCGCGATCAACGTCGTCAGCCCGACTTCCAGCGGAAACCCGAGCAGGATCAATGCCGGCACCGTGAACACCACCGCCGCCGCCACTGACTCGCCGGCCGAGCCAGTAGTCTGCGTGATGTTGTGCTCGAGGATCGCACGCTTGCCGCCGCGTGGCCGCAGCAGAGCGATCGCAATGACCGCGATCGGCACCGAGGCCGACACCGTGAGCCCGACGCGCAGCGCCAGGTAGGTCGACGCCGCACCGAACACGATGCCGAGGACAGCCCCTAGCAGAACGGCGCGCAGGGTCAGCTCCGGCTGGTCTTCCTGCGCTGCCACGAGGGGCTGGAACCCCTGCGGTTGGTCGGTCATGGGATTGGGCGGGGAGCATAGCGAGCCCTGCTGCCGAAGCCGCCGCGGCTTTGCCGATGTAAGGTTGTCGTCTGCCGACGCGCGAAGCTGTCCCCGCGTGACCGGTTGCCGCAATCTCCCGCGACTCCACGATCCAACGAGGCCGATGATCCGCGCACTGCTGGCTGCCCTGGTTGCCCTGCCGTTGACCTCGCAGACACCACTGCCGTCGCAGACGCCGGCCCCACCAGCGCCGCAGGTCCCGGCCAACCCGACCTTCACGCAGCACGTGGCTCCGATCGTGTTCCACAACTGCGCCACCTGCCACCGGCCCGGCGAGGTGGCGCCGTTCCCGCTGCTGTCGTTCGCCGACGTGCAGAAGCGCGGCAAGATGATCACCCGCGTGGTCGAAGCGGGCTTCATGCCGCCGTGGCACCCGGAGCCCGGCTTCGGCGAGTTCCGCAACTGCCTGCGGCTGTCGCAGGCCGAGGTCGACACGATCGGCACCTGGGTGCGGCAGGGCATGCCCGAAGGTCCCGCCGACGCGCTGCCGCCAGTGCCGAAGTTCGATTCCGACTGGCACCTCGGCCCGCCGGACCTCGTGGTCGAGATGAAGGACGGGTTCGACGTGCCGGCGAGCGGCCGCGACATCTACCGCAACTTCGTCGTGCCGGTCGGCGCCGCCGAGGACCACTGGATCGCGGCCATCGACCTGCGGCCGAGCGCGCGCGCGGTGCTGCACCACGTGCTGGTGTTCCTCGACGACAGCGGCGAGGCACAGCAGCTCGACGGCAAGGACGGCCGCCCGGGCTTTGCCGGCATGGTGTTGCGGCGCGCGCAGCCGATCGGCGGCTGGGCCGCCGGCGGCCGCGCCGAACAGTTGCCCGACGGGCTCGGCATCAAGCTGCCGAAAGGCAACGATCTGGTGCTGCAGAGCCACTTCCATCCGTCGGGCAAGAAGGCCACCGAGAAGACGGTGATCGGGCTCTACTTCACCAAGGTGCCGCCGGTGCGCACGATCGTGCCGATCCAGCTGCCGCCGTTCTTCGGCGTCGCGGCCGGCATCGACATCAAGCCTGGCGACAAGAACTGGTTGCTGCAGGACTCGTTCACGCTGCCGTGCGCCGTCGAGGCCGTGACCGTCGGCGGCCACGCGCACATGCTCGGCAAGACCATGCGGCTCGTCGCCAAGCTGCCCGACGGCAGGCAGGAGCCGCTGCTGCTGATCCGCAACTGGGACTTCGACTGGCAGAACCGCTACACCTACCAGGGATTCCCCAGGCTTCCGACCGGCAGCGTGCTGCACGCCGAGATCACCTACGACAACAGCAGCGACAACCCGAACAACCCCAACCGGCCGCCGAAGGAAGTGCGCTGGGGCCGCGAGTCGACCGACGAGATGGGCAGCATCACGCTGATGGTCGTCGCTGGCGACGAACAGGAACTGGCGACGCTGCAAGCGGCGTTGCGCGCCAAGATCGTCAGCAGCGCCGGCAAGGGCGCCGAATCGGTGCTCGAGCAGCGCTTCCGCCAGATGGACAAGAACGGCGACGGCAAGGTCACGCGCGACGAAGTGCCGGCACGCATGCGGCGGATGTTCGAGATGCTCGACAAGAACGGCGACGGCGCGCTCGACATGGACGAGATCAAGGGTCTGCTCGGCAACCTCGGCGGCATCGGCGACGATCCCGCGCCGTCGAAGCCGAAGGGCAAGTCCGGCGACGGCAAGGGCAACGACGGCAAGTGATGCGGCACTGCGGTCGGTGCGCTTTCCTGCTGCTGTTGTGCGGCTGCGCCAGCGCGCCGCCGTACGACCTTGCCTTCACCACGCTCGATGCAGAGAGCGTGCAGCCGCTGCGCGTGCCGCCCGGCGCGATCCACGTGCTGTTGTTCGTGCAGCACGAGTGTCCGATCGCCAACTCCTATGCGCCGGAGATCGCCGCCATGGCCCGCGACTGGCGCGGCAGCAACGTGCGGCTGTTCCTGGTCCACGTCGATCCGAGGCTGTCGGTCGAGCAGGCCCGGCAGCACGCCGTGGAGTACGAACTGCCGGCGCCGATCGTCCTCGATCCGCACCACGTGCTGGTGGCTGCGGTCGGCGCTGCCGTGACGCCGGAGGCGGCGGTGCTGACCGAACGGGGTCTGCAGTACCGCGGCCGCATCGACGACCAGTGGGGCGACCTCGGCAAGAGGTCACAGCAGCCGCAGCAGCGTGACCTGCGCGCCGTCGTGCAGGCGCTGCAGCAGGGCCGGCCGGTGCCGATCGCGCGCACCAACGCCGTCGGTTGCCTGATGCCCGAGCCGGCGCGCTGAGTCGCCGTGGCTATGGCCCGGCCGGGCTCGGCGCCGGCGCGCTGGCGACCAGCGCGGCCACCACCGCGATCAGCTGCGCGTGGTCGATCGGCTTGGCCAGGTACTCCGTACACCCCGCCTGCAGACACATCTCGCGGTCACCGCTCATCGCATGCGCGGTCAGCGCCACGATCGGTCCGCGGAAGCCGCGTTCGCGCACCAGCGAGGTCGCGGCATAGCCGTCCATCAGCGGCATCTGCATGTCCATCACCACCAGATCGAACGGCCGCCGCTGGTGCAGCTCGCCGAGGATCCGGTCGGCCGCCATCTGCCCGTCGCCGACGATCTCGACTTCGGCGCCGGCCTTGCGCAGCAGGAACGCCACCAGCCGCTGGTTGTCCGGGGCGTCGTCGGCGAGCAGGATGCGGCGGTCGCGCAGTTCGTGCGGCAAGCGCGGCGGCACCGCTTTGGCGTCGCGGCGCTGGCGCGACTCGGCCAGCAGCGATGTCAGCATCCGCACGCCGTCCAGCGGCCCGGTCGCGACCACGACGCTGAACGTCGAGCCTTCGTCGAGCACGCTGCTGCAGGTGACTTCGCCGCCGAGCAGCCGTGTCAACTGCTGGCACAGCGCCAGCCCGAGTCCCGTGCCGCCGAACCGCCGCGTGGTCGAGCTGTCGGCCTGCGCGAAGGCCACGAACAACCGGCGCTGCTGCGCTTCCGACATGCCGATGCCGGTGTCGGTGACCGCGAGCTGCAGCTGCTGCGGCCCGGCCATGCCGGCGACGATGCGGACGCCGCCGAGGTCGGTGAACTTGATGGCATTGCCGACCAGGTTCAACAGCACCTGCTTCAGCCGCGTCGGGTCGGTGTGGATGGCCGCCGGCACCGGCCCGGTCTGTTCGAGCTGCAGCCACAGCCCCTTGTTGCTCGCCTGCGGCTGCATCAGCGAGATCACTTCGGCCAGCAATGGCGCCACGGCGCAGGCCACGCGTTCGACGGTCATCTGCCCGGCTTCGATCTTGGAGATGTCGAGCAGGTCGTTGAGCATCGCCAGCAGATGCTGGCCGTTGCGGCGGATCGTCTGCACGTAGTCGAGCCGGCGTTCGGCGGCGATGTCGGGCAACAGCAGCAGGTCGGCAAAGCCGATCACCGCGTTGAGCGGCGTGCGGATCTCGTGGCTGACGTTGGCCAGGAATGCCGAGCGCTGCTGGTTGGCGCGCAGCAGGTCGTCGTTGCTGGCACGCAGCCGCCGCAGCACGGCGTTGAAGTCCGCCGCCAGGCTGCCGATCTCGTCGCTGCCGACCGCTGGCAGCTCGAGACCAGGATCGCCGCTGGCGGTGATCGCGTGCGCGGTGTTGCGCAATTGCAGCAGGCGCGCCAGCACCAGCCGGCGCAAGCCGAACGCGCCGCCGAACAAGGCGAGGCTGCCGACGCCGAGCAGCGACAACAGCAGCAGGCGCAGCAGCTGCTCACCGGCCGCGTGCAGATCGCGCGACTGGCGTACGCTGGCCGCCAACGCCGGCTGGCCGTCGAGGTCGGGCAACACCAACGTGCCGACCACCAGGTCGGCGCCGGCGACCGCGAACGTGCTGCCGAGGCCGGCCTCGCCGGCCGGCAGGAACGCCACCATCGATTCGGTCAACTGACCGATGTCCGCGGCCAACTGCGCATCGGCGAACCGGCCGAGCACCAGCGTGCCCCGCGCCTCTGCACCGGCCGTCGACGCCGCGAGCGGCCGCGCACACACCAGCGCCAACCGATCACCGCAGCGCAGGATGCCCTTGCGCAGCGAATCCGACGGCAGGTGCTGCAGCACCCTGGCGGCCTGCAGGTGGGCAGCGAGTCCGGCGGGCAACGCCACCACGGCGCCGGCGGCATCGACGCACAGTCCCTGCGCCGCTGCGCCGGCGGCTTCGACCACCACTGCGAAATCGGGTCGCCGGCCGACGATCGTCTCGCGGTCGGTGTCGCCGGCCGGCAGGCGCAGGGCGTGCTCGACCAGGGTGGCGGGGTCTTCGTTCGCCGCCCGGTCCGAGACCTTGCTGCTCAGCAGCTCGAGTTCCTGGCCGAGTGCCGACTGCACGCGGTGCAGAGCCCGTTCGACCGCTGCGTTCTCGATCGCGTCGAAGCCGTCGTGCACCACCGTCGCCATGCCGAAGTACAACAGCGCGAAGCTGGCGACGGACGCCAGACCGAGCACCAGCATGGTCTTGTGGACGAGCAGCATCAGGACGCTCCGCGTACCCTGGCTTTTCGACGCGCGGACGGGCGCTCCTGCACTGGACCGCTGCCGGAACACGCGCGCGGCCAAGGCGCCCTTGGCACCGGCATCCGGCCGCGCATGACCCGGTGGTAGCCGTGCGGCTGCCGGCGGCTACTGCAGGCTGCCGGTGCCGCCGGCCCTGCGTGCCAGCAGTTCGCGCGCCAGCGCCTTCTGCAGCGACGCTTCGGCCTTGAGGAACTCGGCGCTCATCCGGTCGAGCCCGGCCATCTTCGCGCGCGCCTTCTGTTCGGCCGCCTTGACCCGTTCGAGGTCGATCTCGCGCGCGAACTCACCGGCCTCGCACACCATCGTCAGCACGTTGTTCTGCATCTGCGCAAAGCCGTCGCTGGCGAAGATCGACTGCTTCTGGCCGTCGGTCTCGGTGACCGTGACCTTGCAGGCGTGGGCGATCGCGGTCAGCAGCGGCGCGTGGTTCGGCAGGATACCGTAGCTGCCGTCGGCGCCCATGAACGACACCGCCGCCACCTTGCGGTCGATGATCGTGCGGTCAGGAGTCACTACGCGCAGGTGCAGATCGTGGGCCATTGCCATGTCGGTGATCCGCGCTAGCGCCCGCCGCGGGCGACCGCCTCGTCGATGCCGCCGACCATGTAGAACGCCGACTCCGGCAGCTCGTCGTGCTTGCCTTCGAGGATCTCCTTGAAGCTGCGCACGGTGTCCTCGCGTTTGACGAACTTGCCGGGCGTGCCGGTGAACGCTTCGGCGACGAAGAACGGCTGCGACAGGAAGCGCTGGATGCGGCGCGCACGGCCGACCACCAGCTTGTCCTCGTCGGACAGTTCCTCGACGCCGAGGATGGCGATGATGTCGCGCAGGTCCTGGTAGCGCTGCAAGGTGCGCTGCACGTCGCGCGCCACCTGGTAGTGCTCTTCACCGACCACCTGCGGCGACAGCATCTTGCTGGTCGACTTCAGCGGGTCGACCGCCGGGTAGATGCCGAGTTCGGCGATCTGGCGCTCGAGGATGATCGTGCTGTCGAGGTGGGCGAAGGTCGCGACCGGCGCCGGGTCGGTGATGTCGTCGGCCGGCACGTAGACCGCCTGCATCGAGGTGACCGAGCCCTTCTTGGTCGAGGTGATGCGCTCCTGCAGCGCCCCCATCTCGGACGCCATCGTCGGCTGGTAACCGACCGCCGACGGCAGGCGGCCGAGCAGCGCCGACACTTCCGAGCCGGCCTGCACGAAGCGGAACACGTTGTCGACGAACAGCAGCACGTCCTTGCCCTGCACGTCGCGGAAGTACTCGGCCATCGTCAGCCCGGTCAGCGCCACGCGCAGGCGCGCGCCCGGCGGCTCGTTCATCTGCCCGAACACCAGCACCGCGTTGTCGAGCACCGAAGCCTTGTTGCCCTGCGCGTCGGTGTACTCGGCCTCGGCCATCTCCAGCCACAGGTCGTTGCCCTCGCGCGTGCGCTCGCCGACGCCGCAGAACACCGAGAAGCCGCCCTTCTCGACCGCGGTGATGCGGATCAGCTCCTGGATCAGCACGGTCTTGCCGACGCCGGCGCCGCCGAACAGGCCGATCTTGCCGCCCTTGGCGAACGGGCACAGCAGGTCGACGACCTTGATGCCGGTCTCGAACACTTCGCTGATCGTCTGCTGGTCCTCGTAGCTCGGCGCCGGCCGGTGGATCGGCAGGCGGTCGCGCACGGCGACGGCCGCCATCGGCTTGCCGGTGCGCGGGTGCGCGACGCCGACTTCGAGCGCCCGGCCGAGCACGTCGAACAGCCGGCCTCTGGTCTCGACGCCGACCGGCACCGAGATCGGCGCGCCGGTGTCGACCGCGGCCATGCCGCGGCGGACGCCGTCGGTGCTCGACATCGACACGCAGCGCGCGGTCGAGTTGCCGAGCTGCTGCGCCACCTCGAGCACCAGGTCGATGCCGCGTTCGGCATCCTGCACGCCGATCGCGTTGTAGATCGACGGCATGTGGCCCTCGGGGAACTGCACGTCCACCACGGGGCCGAACACCTGCAGGATCTTGCCAGCCACTTGCGTTGCAGTCGTCACAGCGGTCTCCAGGGTCGTTGTTCGTTCGCGGAAAGCGGTAGTGGTCTCACGACACCGCGCTGGCGCCGCCGACGATGTCGAGCAGCTCCTTGGTGATGTTCTCCTGCCGGGCGCGGTTGTAGACCTTCTTCAGTTGCTTGTTCATGCGCACGGCAGCGTCGGTGGCGCTCTTCATCGCCATCCGCCGGCTGGCGTGCTCGCTGGCCATCGCCTGCAGCATGGCGTCGAAGATCACGGTCTCGAGGTAGCGCGGCACCAGCCGGTTGAACACGGTCGTGGTGTCGGGCTCGATCAGGAAGTCGAGTTCGTACTCCTGCTTGGCCGACTCGCCGGTGGCGATCGCGGTGATCGGCAGGAACTGCGTGCAGCCAGGCACGAACTTGATCATCGACTGGAAGCGCGAGTACACGATCCGCACCTCGTCGACCGTGCCCTGGGTGAACGCAGAGACCAGCGCCTGGCCGGTGATTTTGGCGGCGTCGTAGTTGCACTTGTCGAGCGGCGGCTCGACGAAGAAGCGCTCGACGGCGTAGCCGCGGCGCGTGAGCCAGGCGTAGCCCTTCCTGCCATAGCAGAAGAACTTGACCTGCTTGCCCTGGGCCTTGAGCTCGGCCAGCAGCGGCCGCAGCAGCGCCAGCAGGTTGCTGTTGTACGAGCCACACAGCCCGCGATCGGCGGTCAACAGGAAGACGCCGACGGTCTTGACCTCGCGCGGCACGAACAGCGGCAGCTCGGCATCGCCGACATGGCCGGCGAGGCGCGCGACCATGCCCTGCACCTCGGCGGTGTACGGATGGAAGGTCTGCGCCTTGGCCTGCACCTTGCGCAGCTTCATCGACGCGACCATCTCCATCGCGCGCGTGATCTGCGCGATGCTGGTCACCGACTTGATGCGGACCCGGAGTTCCTTGAGGTTGGCCATCTACGAATCGGAGAAAAGGCAGATCGGATCGACAGAGCGCGGCGCGAACCCTGGCCGCGCTCCGTCACGACCGGGGGCACAACCGGACAATCGTGGCCGCCTGCGGCTGCTCTCGCTCTCGCCTTGCAGCCGCCCGGCGGCCACAGAGCCATCGCGTGAGCGTCGCGCGAACTCTGTTCGCGCGCCGCTCACGCCAGGAATTCCTTCTTGAAGTCGGCGCACACCTTGTCGAACGACTTCACCAGGTCGTCGGTCCACTTCTTGTCCTTGCGCAGCGTCTCCAGCAGGTCGGCGTGGTTGCTGCGCAGGTGTGCTACGTAGCGCCGTTCGAACTCGGCGACCTTCGCCAGCGGCACGTCGTCGAGCGCGCCGGACGAACCGGCGTACAGCGCCACCACCTGTTCCTCGACCGGCACCGGCGCGTACTGCGGCTGTTTGAGCAGTTCGGTCATGCGCTGGCCGCGGGTGATCGACTGCTGCGTCGCCTTGTCGAGGTCGCTGCCGAACTGCGCGAACGCCGCCAGCTCGCGGTATTGCGCCAGCTGGATGCGCAGGCCGCCGGCGATCTTCTTCATCGCCGGGATCTGCGCCGAGCCGCCGACGCGCGACACCGAGATGCCGGCGTTGACCGCCGGGCGTTGGCCGGCGTTGAACAGCGAGTTCTCCAGGAAGATCTGCCCGTCGGTGATCGAGATCACGTTGGTCGGGATGTAGGCCGAGACGTCGCCTTCCTGGGTCTCGACCACCGGCAGCGCGGTCAGCGAACCGCCGCCCTTGGCCTTGCTGAGCTTGGCGGCGCGCTCGAGCAGGCGGCTGTGCAGGTTGAACACGTCGCCGGGGAACGCTTCGCGGCCCGGCGGCCGGCGCAGCAGCAGCATCACCTGGCGATAGGCCAGCGCCTGCTTGTAGAGGTCGTCGTAGGCGATCACCACGTGGCGGCCTTCGTCGCGCAGCCGCTCGCCCATCGCCGCCCCGCAGTAGCAGCTGAGGAACTGCATCGCCGCGTCGGCCGACGCCGGCGCCGAGACCACGATGCAGTACGGCATCGCCCCGGTCTGCTCGAGCTTCTGCACCACCGCCTTGACCGTCGACTGCTTCTGGCCGACGGCGACGTAGATGCAGATCACCTGGTTGGGATCGTTCGGGTTGCCGCCGCCGGTCGACTTCTGGTTGATGAAGGTGTCGACGATCAGCGCGGTCTTGCCGGTCTGGCGGTCGCCGATGATCAGTTCGCGCTGGCCGCGGCCGATCGGGATCATCGAGTCGATCGCCTTGATGCCGGTCTGCAGCGGTTCCTTGACCGGCTGGCGCTCGGGCACGGTCGGCGAGCGGCCTTCGATCGATCGCATGTCGGCGTCGGTGGTGCCGGTCGGACCCTTGCCGTCGACCGGCCGGCCGAGCGCATCGACCACGCGGCCGACCATCTTCAAACCGGTCGGCACCGAGATGATGCGACCGGTGGTGCGCACCGTGTCGCCTTCCTTGATCTTGGTGTCGCTGCCGAGCAGCACGGCGCCGACGTTGTCCTCTTCGAGGTTGAGGGCGAGGCCGAACACGCCGTTGCCGAAGTCGAGCAGCTCGCTCATCATGCAGTCGTCGAGGCCGTGCACGCGGGCGGTGCCGTCGCCGACCATCAGCACGGTGCCGACGCTCGACTTCTGCATCCGGCCGTGGAAGCCTTCGATCTCTTCCTTGAGGACGGTGGCGACTTCGGAGGGTTTGAGGTCCATGTCAGAACGGTTGGGATTGCGGGTTGCGAGCTGGAGACCCGGCGAAAGGGAACACCGCCGGAAGAAAGAACGAGATCAGACCGGCACCGTCCGCAGCTGTTGTTCGAGCTGCGCCAGAGCCGTACGGACCGAGCCGTCGTAGAGCACGTTGCCGATCACCAGGCGGATGCCGCCGAGCAGTTCGGGCCGCACGCGCACCGCCAGCGCGACCTTGCCGCCGCCGAGCCGGCCCGCCAGTTCGCGCACGCGCGCCAGCTCGGCTTCGGCCAGCGGCCGCGGCGTCTCGACCACGCCTTCGAGTTCGCCGCGCTGCAGCATCACCAGCGCGCGGAATGCCGGATGCAGATCGAACAGCACCGCGAGGCGGTGGCGCCGCAGCAGCACAGCCAGCAGGTTCTGCACCAGCGCGTGGCGGCCATCGCCGAGCTTCTGCAGCGTGGCCGCGCGTTCGCTGGCGGTCACGTCCGGGCTCAGCAACAGCGCGCGGACGGCGCCGTGCTGCAGCGCGCCGTGCAGGTCCAGCAGCTCGCCGGCGATCTGCTCGGTCGCCTGCTGACCGTTGGTCGCCAGCAGCAGTGCGGTGGCATAGCGCTTGGCCAGCAGGCTCATCGCGCTTCCTTCGCTGCGTCGGCGACGAACTCCTGCACCATGCGCCGCTGCGTCGGGTCGTCGACCTGCTGCTGGATCAGCCGCGAGGTGGCGGCGATCGTCAGCTCGACCACGACGGCGCGGATCTCCTGCAGCGCGGCGCGCTTTTCGGCGGCGATCGCCTCGCGCGCCTTCTGCACTTCGATCTTCTGCCGTTCGTCGGCGGCGCGCGCCGCCTCGGCCGCCTGACGCTCGGCGCGGCCGACCGCCTCGTCGACCATGCGCCGGGCTTCGGTGCGCGCCTGGTCGAGTTCGGCCTTGGCCGCGGTCATCTGCTGTTCGGCCTTGGTGCGGGCCCCTTCGGCGGCCTGGATCGCGTCCTCGACCTTCTGGTCGCGCGTCGCCAGCGCCCGGGTGATCGGCCCGAACACCATCTTCCACATCGGCCACAGCGCCAGCCCGAACGCCAGCAGCGTCCAGATGCTCGCGCCAGGCATGAACTCGAGCAGCGAGCTGAGCTCGCGCTCCTGCTCGGCGGCGCCTTGGATGGTCAACGACAACACGGCTCGTGGTCCTTGTGCTTGAACGAACAGTTACTTGAACGACATCAGCAGGCCGATGACCGCGGCGAACAGCGCGACGCCTTCGACCAGGGCGGCGAGCAGGATCGCGTTGCCCTTGATCAGGTCGGCGGCCTCGGGTTGGCGGGCGATGCCGTTGCCGGCGGCGTCGCCGATGCGGCCGATGCCGAGACCGGCGCCGACGGCAGCGAGGCCGGCAGCGAGGCCGGCGCCGATGCCGGGACCGTTGTTCGCGAGAGTTTCGAGCAGAGCAAGCATGGGATCTCCTCGGAGATACTGGGTGAGTGGACGGAGCTCAGTGTTCCTGGTGCATGGCCTGGTGCAGGAAGATGCAGCTCAGGTAGGTGAACACGTAGGCCTGCAGCAGGACGATGAACGATTCGATGATGAAGATGAACACCGCCATGCCGAGGGCGGGCAGCGCCGGCAGGTAGCTGAGCCAGTGGCCGCCGAGCATCTTGGTGAACACGAAGATCAGGCCGATCGCCGCGGCGATCACCAGGTGCCCCGCCAGCATGTTGGCGAACAACCGGATGGTGAGCGCGAACGGTTTGACCACGAGCCCGACCAGTTCGACGGGAACCATGATCACCAACAGCCCGACCGGCAGGCCAGGTGGCAGCAGGCCCTTCCAGAACCCGGCGACGCCGTTCTTCTTCATGCCGAAGAACAGCATCGTGCCGAGCGTGATCAGCGCCAGTGCACCGGTGACGTACGGCGTGCCGGTGGCGGTGTAGATCGACCACACGCCGTGAAAGCTCGGCAGCAGGCCGACCGTGTTCATGAAACAGACGAAGAAGAACAGGAACAGGAAGTACGGCGCGAACCGCTTGCCCTCTTCCTCGCCCATCACCGAGTAGACGACTTCGTCGCGAAGCCACAGGCACCAGCCGCGGAACACGCGCACCAGCCAGCCGGACCGACCGCCGCGGGCGAGGCTGTTGCGCACTGGCACGAAGATCAGCACCATCAGCAGCAGCGCCACCCACTGGAACACGTTGACGTTGTAGATCGCCAGCGTGTGGTTGACCTTCGGGTCGGGCGACACTGCGGGCTCGATCCAGACGTGCGGCACGCTGTGGCTGAACAGGGCGCGGAAGATGTCGTTGACGCTCATCGCCAGGGTAGAGCGGTGTTCCCCCTGCGGCTCGGATCCCGCGGCATGGTTTGCGCCTTCCTGGGATGCCACGAAACCATCGGCCGCCGGCAGCGCCGCGGCTGTCGCGATCGCATCTTTCGGCCCAGGACTCTCGTTGCCCATGCTCTGCTGGCCGGAGTTCTGGTAGCCAGAGCCCTGACACGGCAAGGCCGTGGCCAGACCGAGGACCGCCAGCAGGCCGAGCGAGGCTGCGAGGTTGGCTAGGGCGCGCATGCGGTCAGGACGGTGGCTTGGGTGCCCGGTCGGGCGGTGACATTCCGGGCGGCAGCTTGCTGGCGACCTGATTGCTGTTCACCTGCTGCGCGCGCTGCGCCAAAGCCCTGGCCATGCAGTGCGCCGTGCAGACCTGCACCACCAGCGACGCTGCCGCGAACGCGAGCGCAAAGGCCGCCAGCGCCTCGAATTTCACGCCGGCGAGCCACAGCGCGCCGGTGCCGAGGCCGATCGCCAGCAGCTTGGCGACGAACGTGGCGCCGAGCGCGATCTGGATGCTCGCGGCCGCGAGCTTCTGATCCTGCACCGTCGTGGCGTTGGCAATGCGCGCCTGCAGCACGGAACCGAGGCCGGCGGCGGCAATCGCCAGCGCCACGCCGCCGAACACGAACGCGGCGGTGCCCTCCGGCAGCACGGCCATGGCCACCAGCACAGCCGCCAGTGCCAGCGCCGCCAGTGCTCCTTGGAGCAGCGGCCGCGCCGGCGACACGGATGCGTGCGTGCGGTCGGGCATGAGATCGGCGATC
>Ga0209488_10001781_pt1 | contig 18199 bp, 17 predicted proteins | sample Rivendell_Oct201_8_FD_188349 | JGI IMG/M metagenome (GOLD analysis project Ga0209488, IMG submission 188349) | Vadose zone soil microbial communities from the Eel River Critical Zone Observatory, Northern California, USA -... | ecosystem: Environmental > Terrestrial > Soil > Vadose zone >...
GGTCGCCCAGGTGGCGAAGAAATACGACAAGACCATCATCGAGATCGCGGGCCACACCGACAATGTCGGCGGCGCGGATTTCAACCGGCAGCTCTCGCAGCGCCGCGCGAGCGCAGTCGCGCAGTACCTCCAGAGCCGCGGCGTGACCGAACCGCGCATCATGACCGCCGCAGGCGGCGAGGAGCACCCGATCGCGAGCAATTCGACCGAGCAGGGGCGCGCCGCGAACCGGCGCGTCGAAGTGACGCTCGCGCCGCTGAAGGAAGGCTGAGCCGCCCGACCCTACTCGTACAGCCCGGTGCGCGCCTTGCCGCGGAACACGCGGTAGGCGAACACCGTGTAGGCGAAGAGGAAGGGAAACACGATCGCGACGCCCACGAGCATGAATTTGAGCGCCGACGGGTGCGAGGCCGCTTCCCAGATCGTCATGCGGTCGATCACTACGTAGGGAAACAGGCTGTAGGCGAGGCCGGCGAAGGCGAGCGTGAAGATCGCCACCGTGGCTGCGAGGGGCATCCAGTCGAATTCCCGCTCGCCCCGCTTCAATCGGCCGGTGGCCGCCCAGACCCGCCAGCCCGCCGCGACTGTCGCTAGTGGCAGCAGCATCAAGGCTAGGGTGCGCGGAAAATCGAACCACTTCGCCTGCACCGTGTGGCTGACGAGCGGCGTGGCGAGGCTCACCAGCGCGACGCCGAGGGCGACCCACAGCAAACCCCAGCGCGCCCAGGCGAGCGCCTTTTTCTGCAGCGCGCCCTCGGTTTTCAGGATGAGCCACGTCGCCCCCAGCAGCACGTAGCCCCCGCACAAGCTTGCGCCCACCAGCATCGCGAACACGTGGTAGCCGAATCCGGGATGAAACCCGGTGACGTAGCGCCCGAGCATCAGGCCTTGCGCGAACGACGCGAGGAACGAGCCGAACCAGAACAGCCAGTTCCACAGCCCGCGGTGCCAGCCTTCGGCCTTGACGCGGAATTCGAAAGCGACGCCGCGCAGCATCAGCCCGACCAGCATTGCCGCGACCGGCAGGTAGAGCGCGCCGAGCACGAGGCCGTGCGCCGCGGGGAAGGCGACCAGGAGAATGCCCACGCCCAGAACGAGCCAGGTCTCGTTCGCATCCCAGAACGGTCCGATGGAGGCGACCATCAGTTCCTGCTCGCGCTCGTCCGCCGCGGGCATCAGCATGCCCACGCCCAGGTCGTAGCCGTCGAGCACGACATACATCAGGATCGCCAATCCCATAAGGGCGGCAAATACCAGAGGCAGATCGATGCTCATGCGTTCGCGCCTCCGCCCGCGAGGTGCGTCAGCACCACCAGGTACGCGATCAGCATCACTGTATACGTAATGATGTAGCCGGTGAGGCTCGCGCCGAGCTGCGCGCCGGAGATCCCGCCCACGGCGTCGGCGGCCTTGAGAATCCCGGTCACGAGCCAGGGCTGCCTGCCGATCTCGGTGACGAGCCAGCCGGCGAGCGTCGCGATCCATCCCGCGAAAGTGAAACCCGAGAAGGTCCACAGCATCCATCGTTGCGGCAGCCTGCCCCGGCGCGTCGCCCACACGCCGCTCCACGCCGCGAGCAGCATCAGTACCCCCATCCCCACCATCACCCGGAACGCGAAGAACACCGGCGCCACCGGCGCGGCATCCGGCACGAAGGCGTCGATTCCTTGCAGCTCCGCCTCCGCATCGTGCCTGAGGACGAGGCTCGCGCCCTTCGGGATCTCGACGGCGAAATCGTTGCGGCGCCTTTCGTCGTCGGGCACGGCGAAGAGCACGAGCGGGACGCCCTTCCCCGTCTTCCAGATCGCCTCGATGGCCGCGATCTTCGCCGGCTGGTGCTCGAGCGTGTTCAGGCCGTGCAGGTCGCCGACCAAGATCTGCAGCGGCGCGAGCACCGCGGCGAGAACGAGTCCGGTGCGCAGCGTCTTCCTCGCCGAGACGTCTTCGCTTGCGCGGAGCAGGCGCCACGCCGAAAGCCCTGCAACGACGAACGATGCGGTCAGCCCCGAGGCGAGCAGCATGTGGGTCATCCGGTACGGAAACGACGGATTGAAGATCACCTGCAGCCAGTCCCCGGCGATGATCTGCGCGCCGTCCATCGCGTGGCCTGCCGGGGTCTGCATCCACGAGTTGAGCGCGAGGATCCAGAACGCCGAGAGCGTCGTGCCGACCGCGACCATGGCAGAGGAGAAGATGTGCACCCAGTTCGGCACGCGGTTCATGCCAAAGAGCATCACCCCGAGAAAGGTCGCTTCCAGGAAAAACGCGGTCAACACCTCGTAGGCGAGGAGCGGCCCCGCGATGTTGCCGACTTTCTGCATGTATCCCGGCCAGTTGGTGCCGAACTGGAACGACATGGTGATGCCGCTCACCACGCCCATCGCGAAAGAAAGCGCGAACACCTTGGTCCACAGCCTGTAGGTCGCGAGCCACGCGGGGTCGCCCGAGCGCGCGTAGCGGACGCGGAAGTAGAGAAGGAGCCACGCGAGCGCAATGGTGAGGCTCGGAAACAGGATATGGAACCCGATATTCAGCCCGAACTGGGCGCGGGCGAGGAGCAGGGCCTCTGCCGTATCCATGGGTGCACTATCATACGGAAGTCTGCGAGATTTGCATGACCGGGACTCGAACCCCTCCTCGCGTTGACTTCTACCCCTAGGAGATAACCATGCGAATCGGCATTCTCGGTTCAGGCTTGATGGGCGCCAAGCTCGGAACGATCTTCGCCCGCGCCGGCCATGAAGTGGTCTTCAGCTACGCCCGCAGCGAGCGGAAGCTCAAATAGGGAACGCCCACTACATAGATGAGGTGACGACATGTCGGAGTTCGCCGAATGGGATAGCTTTTACGTAATCGTCGGCTCGGCCGCGGGTGCCTTGATCGGTTTGCAGTTCGTCGTCCTGACGCTCGTTGCCGAGAGGCCGCCGCTGCGAGCGGCAGACGCCGGCGCCGCCTTCGCGACACCGACGATCGTTCACTTCGGCACGGCCTTGCTTTTGTCGGCAGTCCTGCGCGCTCCATGGCAATCGGTCACGCCTGTGGCGGCTCTTTGGAGCCTCGTGGGCTTCGTCGGCGCGTCCTACACCTGCATCGTGGCGCGACGCATGCGCAGGCAGACCACGTACCGGCCGGGGTTCGAGGACTGGTTATTCCACGTCCTGCTGCCGTTCGCCGCGTACGCGATACTCGCGCTATCGGCGTTCGCGGCTCACTCTCATACCCGCGAGGCTTTGTTTGTCGTCGGAGGTTCTGCGCTGCTGCTGCTCTTCATCGGGATTCATAACGCCTGGGACGCCATCGCCTACCACGTATTTGTCCGCATGCGGGATGCGGGGGACTGAGCGGCGCTCAGCGCATGCGTATGGATTAGCATTCACCGCCCGCCCGGTTCCTTGCAACCTGCCCTCGCCTGCTGCAACATGGCGACCGAACCGGCAAACAGGCGCGCGTGATCGAATGGAAAGGCCGTCGGCGGATCTCCCCGGCACGACCCTCATGATGCAGCAGTACCTGCGCCTGAAGGCGCAGTACCCCGACATGCTGCTCTTCTACCGCATGGGCGATTTCTACGAGACGTTCTACGACGACGCGGAGCGGGCGTCGCGCCTCCTCGACATCACGCTCACCACGCGCGGCGCCTCGGCGGGCGCGCCGATCAAGATGGCGGGCGTGCCTTATCACGCGGTCGACCAGTACCTCGCAAAGCTGGTGCGAATCGGTGAGTCGGTGGCGATCTGCGAGCAGATCGGAGACCCGGCTACGTCCAAAGGCCCGGTGGACCGGCAGGTCACCCGCATCGTCACGCCGGGAACGCTCACCGACTCGGAGTTGCTCGAGGAGAAGGCCGACAACATCCTGCTCGCCCTCTCCCGCACGAAAGGCGCCGTCGGCCTCGCATGGCTCAATCTCGCGAGCGGCGAGCTGCGCGTCACCGAGATCGCGCCGCATCTTCTCGAGAATGAGCTGCGCCGCATCGCTCCGGCGGAAATTCTCGCTGCCGAGGATACGGCCCTGACCGGGTTCGCGGTGACCAAGCTCCCCGAATGGCATTTCGATTTCGACGCCGGGCGAAAGATCCTGTTGAAGCAGCTCGGCGCGGCGAGCCTCGCGGGCTACGGCTGCGAGGACCTGGAACCTGCGATCGGAGCCGCAGGCGCCTTGCTCGAGTACGCGAAGAAGACCCAGGGGCAGGCGCTCGCGCACGTCGCGGCGGTGATTCCCGAGCGCGCGAGCGAATACGTCCGCATGGACGCGGCGACACGGCGCAACCTGGAGCTCACCGAGACCCTGCGCGGGGAACCGGCGCCTACGCTTTTTTCCCTGCTCGACGAGTGCGCGAGCGGAATGGGGAGCCGGCTCCTGCGCCACTGGCTGCACCATCCCCTGCGCGATCACGCCGCGGTCGGTGCGCGCCACGAAGCGGTGGCGGCGCTCGCCGACGCCCACGCGGGAATCGAGAAGCTGCTGCGCCGCTTCGCCGACGTCGAGCGCATCACCGGGCGCATCGCGCTCAGGAACGCCCGCCCGCGCGATCTGTCTTCCCTGCGCGACAGCCTCGCCTTGCTGCCCGAGCTTTCGTCCGCGGTTCCGCGCGACGCCACGCTGCTCGCGAAGTTGCTGGACGATCTCCGGGTTCCGGCCGAATGCCTCTCTCTGTTGAAACGGGCGGTGCTGGACGAGCCCGCGGCGATGGTTCGCGATGGCGGCGTGATCGCCGACGGCTACAACCGGGAGCTCGACGAGCTGCGCGCGCTTCAGACGCGCTCGGGCGAGTTCCTCGCCGAGCTCGAGGCGCGCGAGCGCAGCCGCACCGGCATCCCCAGCCTGCGGGTCGCTTACAACAGCGTTCACGGCTTCTACATCGAGATCACCAACGCTCATGCTCAAAAGGTGCCTACCGATTACCGCCGCAGGCAGACGCTCAAGAACGCCGAGCGCTACATCACGCCGGAATTGAAGGAGTTCGAGGACAAGGCGCTCTCGGCGAGGGACCGCGCGCTCGCGCTCGAGAAATCGCTCTACGACGAGCTGCTCGGGCTGCTTGCCGCGCACCTCCCGGCGCTGCAGCGCATCGCGCGGGCCCTCGCGCAGCTCGATGTGCTCGCCTGTTTCGCCGCGGTGTCATCGAAGCGCAACTATTGCAGGCCAGAATTCGCCGGAGACATTCTCATCGAGATCGATGCAGGCCGCCACCCGGTCGTCGAAGCGCAAGAATCGACCCCTTTCATCGCGAACGGCGCCCGGCTCTCGCCCGCGCGCCAGCTGCTCCTTATCACCGGACCGAATATGGGGGGCAAGTCCACCTACATGCGCCAGGTCGCGCTCATCGTGTTGATGGCGCACGTGGGCTCGTTCGTCCCGGCGAAATCGGCGCGCCTGGGGCCGATCGACCAGATCTTCACGCGGGTGGGCGCGGCCGACGACCTTGCCGGCGGACGCTCGACTTTCATGGTGGAGATGACCGAATCGGCCAACATCCTGCACAACGCGACCGGCAAGAGCCTGGTGCTGATGGACGAGGTCGGGCGCGGCACCTCGACCTTCGACGGCCTCGCCCTCGCCTGGGCCATCGCGCGGCAGCTCCTGGAGCGCAACAAGTCGCTCACGCTCTTCGCCACCCACTACTTCGAGATGACGCGCATCGCGCTCGATTACAAGGAAGCCGCGAACATCCACCTCGACGCGGTCGAACACAAGGACACGATCGTGTTCCTGCACGCGGTCGAGGAAGGCCCCGCGTCGCAGAGCTACGGCCTGCAGGTCGCGCAGCTCGCCGGCGTGCCGAAGAACGTCATCCGCAACGCGCGCCGGTATTTGCAGATGCTCGAGGAGGCGAGCCTGACGCAAGGCGGGCAGACCGATCTCTTTGCCGCGGGGAAGGCGGAACCCGAGCAGCCTCCGGAATCCGACGCGCTGCGCGGGGCACTGGATGCGGTCAGTCCGGACGAGCTGTCGCCGCGCGAAGCGCTGGAGCTGCTCTACAAGCTCAAGAGGCTGTGATTCAAGGCTGCGTCAGGCGAACGACTTCCGGATCGCTGTCGTACTTGGAGACCTTGACTTCTTGCTCGGCGGTCACGCCGACGTAGCCTTCCATGGCCGCAACCATGACCGGAAAAACCTTCGCCAAACTATCCCCGGTGCCGCGGCTCTGGGCGTGGATGCTCCAAACGACGGTCTGGTTGCCCGCCCCGGCCGAGGCAGCGTCCAGCGCCTCGATCTGGATCGTCCTCAGGTTGGTCGTTGAGACACTTGTGGAGCCCGCGCTTCCGCCCTTGGTCGGAGTAGTCGTCGTAGATACCGACATCAGAGTGTCGCCAATCCGGTAGGTCACCCGGATGATCAAATCGGGAGACGATGCCACGGGAACGAAACCCTTGGCCTCGAGAGCCTTTGTGAGAATGCGCGCATAGGTCGGCCATGAAGGATCACCGCTGGGATAGCGAGGGTCCGGTCCCTGAAGGACAAACTGTTTTCCAGGTGGAAGCTCCGACTGTGCGTAGGCGGTAATGCCGATGTCTACGCGACCGATCGCCGCGATATTATGACCAATTATCACAAACATACTGATGACGCTAGCTACGGCTATGGCTATGGCTGCTCCCATGTCGACCTCCTTTCGAGACGAGATCCGATGCGCTCTACTGGTTTGTTTGACCGTTTCCTGCGGAATACGACACCGAAGTTGTGCGTAACAAACTTTTTGCGCGTTACAAAAAAGTAACAGCCACGGCCGGGGGGTTCTGCGCAGCTCCGCCTTTCCTGGCTCGTCTGTGCATCGCCCTGCTTCTCGCCCTCGCGGCCTGCACGGCGCACATTCCGCCGCTGCTGCCTTCCGCGTTCCATCCGCCCATCGCCTTCGCGCTGGTCGGCGATACGCCTTACAGCGAGGCCGAGGCCGCGGCGCTCGACGCGATGATCGAGCAGATGAACCGGGAGGAGCTCGCCTTCGTGATCCACGTCGGCGACATCACCGGCGGCCGGGGTCCGTGCGACGATCAGTGGCTCGCAGCGCGCAAACACCAGTTCGAGAAGTCGACGCACCCCTTCGTGATCGTTCCCGGCGACAACGAATGGGTCGACTGCCACCGCAGCGGGTTCGATCCGATGGAGCGCCTCGCGAAGTTCCGCGAGCTGTTCGAGTCGGGCGACATGAGCCTCGGCGAGCACAAGATCCGGCTCGAGCGCCAGTCGGACCGCGACGCGGCTCATTTTCCGGAATACCGCGAGCACATGCGCTGGATCGCGGGCGACGTGCTCTTCGTCGGCGTCAACGTGCAGGGGAGCAACAACAACCTCGGCAGGACGCCCGCGATGGACGCCGAGCACCGGGCGCGCATGGCAGCGGTGTTCGCGTGGCTGGATGACAGCGAGCGTCTCGCGATGGAACGCAAGCTTTCGGGAATGCTGATCTTCACGCAGGGCGATCCGGACTTCGAGGGAAAGATGCGACGCAAGGGATCGAACGGGTTCGCCGAATTCCGCAACGCCCTGCGCGATCTCGCGCTCAAGTTCGGCAAGCCGGTCCTGTTCGTGAACGGCGATACCCACCTCTACAAGCTGGATCAGCCGCTCGCAGACCCAGCGACGGGCGAGCCCATCCGGAACTTCACGCGGGTGGTCGTGTTCGGCTCGCCTCAGACCCGCTGGATCCGGGCGGGAATAGCCCCGTCATCGCCGCAGCTCTTCCAGCTGAGCCCCGTGCCGCAGCCCGCGCCGGGCCCATGAGCCCGGCTCGGATTTTGCTCAGCCGTGCTGCTCGCCCCGGGGGCCGTCGCGATGGCGTCCCATGTGTCCCATGCGGTCCATGCCGTCACGGATCGCCACCCTCACCTTCTCCTTCTGCCCGGAATCGAGCGTGTCGTAGACGGCGAACCAGGCCTCGCGCACCTGCTTGTGCGTCGCTTCCATCTGAGCGCGCATCTGGGCGCCGAGCTGGTCGCGCAATTGCGCGAATTGCTTGAGGTCGGCGCCCGGCTTGTCGATCTCTACGCGCAGCTTGGCGCGCGTTTCTTCGCCCTTTGCCCGCATCGAGCGGAAGGCCTCGCGCTGCACGCCTTGAGCCTTCTTCCACAGCTCTTCCTGCTGCGCGTTGAGATTGAGTTCCTTGTGCAGCTTCTCGAAGCCGCGCATCGGGCCCATTCCTTCGGGCGCCTGCGCCCAGACCGAGCTTGCGCCGAGCAGGCCGGCCGCGAGCAGCGCGGCAGTCAGTTTCTTTCCGTGAGTTTCAAACACGTGTCTCTCCTTCGAATGGATTTGAGGAAACCACGCGGGTATTCTCGCGCGCAGTCGTTTCCAGACTGTTTCCGGACGGGAAGAAATCGTTGCAAATTGTTTCCGGCGGCGCCCGCCGGACCGGGCTCAGTGCAAATCGAGCGCGTGGCCCTTCAGCGCTTCGAGCGGGACGTACTTGAGGACGTTCTCGTGAGTGGATTCGAGGACCACCTGCGGCGCCATGCCGGCCTTGTGGGCCTCGACCCAGCGCAGCACGTGGAGGCACCAGCGGTCCCCGGGCTGGAGCCCCTTGAAGCGCATCTCCGGGCGCGGCGTCGAGAGATCGTTGCCGCGCGAGCGGCTGAACTCGAGAAACTCCGCCGTCGCCTTGATGCACACCAGGTGGGCGACCCCGTCCGCGTCGTGCGTCGCGCAGCAGCCGTCGCGGAAGAACCCCGTGAGCGGCGCGTAGCTGCAGGCGAGCAGCGGGCCCCCGAGGACGTTCTTTTCCTTGGAGAGGACGGAGCTCATGGGGATATTCTAGCCGTTTTGCATTCCGGCGGGACGCCAGCGCCCCGCCGTGCGGGCCAAGCCCCCGGGAACTAGTAGCCAAGCTTCAATTCGCCTTCGGACGCTCCGTTCACGTTGCCCTCCTTCAGCCACTCGAGCGAGGCCTTGAACAGCAGCAGGTGGTTCTTTTCCCACATGGCATTGTGCGATGAACAGGCCAGGTCGATGATGATCTTCTGCTTCGACCCCAGATCAGCATAGAGATCCCGAACGCGCTCGGGCGCTACCTGCTTGTCGTGCGCGCCCGTCACCATCAGGAAGGGTGTCTGCATCTTCGCAACGACGGCCTGATTGAAACCCCATGTGGGTACCTGCGGCGCGCGGCGGACGCCAGGGCCCCAGGTGGCCCCGACGGGATCGGAAGCGAGCATCTCAGACCAGACCGCGGCGCTGGCAGCGGGTTCGTACTGGTCGGGACAGCCGACCTGGCGGTCCCAGTTGGCCTTGAAATCCGCCAGGGATTGCGCGGTCATTGGACCGCTGCTGGGTGGAAGCGGGTTCGGCGCTTCGAGAGGGGACGCGCGAGTATAGGCGGGCGCGAGCATCACCACGCGCGCCACCTTCGCCGGATTGCGCGCAGCATAGCCGCCCCCGCGCGGGCCGCCCTGCGACCAGCCCACGATCGAAACCTTGTCCGCGCGGCGCAGCGCGCGCAGGTGATCGACGACCGTTCCGATGTCGTTCCAGTCCGAATCCATCGTCGTGATGGGCGAGGGATGCGAAGGCGCGCACGGGACCGGGATGAGGTTCGGGACAAACTGCGCCTGCTGCGCCTTCGAAAAATTGCATGGGTCGTTCATGACAGGTGGGCGCGTGGAGCGGCCGTAGCCCGTCATGTCCATCGAGAAGACATCGAAGCCCGCCTTGGCCAGGTACGCCATCCAACTGTAGTCTTTGTAGGGAACGTCGAACGTGACTTCCGCCGGCGTGCCCGCGCCGTGCACGAACAGCACCACGCCGGCCGGAGCCGGGTTACGCAAGGCCGTGCCCGCGAGCACCACCTCGCGGACGTAGATCTTGACCTCCCGGCCTGCAAAGGCCGGCGCAGTGGACTTCACCCGAACGTAATGATCCACGGTGACAAGGCGCGCCCCCTCGTCGCTGGTCGTGGCGCACGCCGCCATGAGCAGAGCCAGAGGACTGAGTAGGCAGAAATATCGGCGCATGGATCCTCCTTTGTGTAGATGTTTTCGTTGAAGCTGCTCTCGGTTGGGCCGTGGGACCATCACGAGCGCTTCTTGAGAATATGAACGATCGCCATGGTCAGAACCGTTTCACTGCGCTGGTTCACTATACGGTAGCCCATCCTCAACGTGCCACGATCAGGTTTCGAACTGGATGGGCGCACCTCCAACACTTCTGCTTCTGTGTAGATGGTGTCGCCCGGCCTGACTGGAGCTGTCCAACGAAGCTCGTCGATACCAGGAGAGCCCAAGCTACAGGCGCTGAACAATCCCTCACCAAGGAACATCCGCCATCCAAGAGCGAACGTCTGTATGCCACTCGCTATCAGTCCGCCGAACGATGAGCTAGCAGCCGCCCCGACATCGACATGAAACGGCTGGGGATCGTAGGCAAGAGCAAAGTCAATGATCTCGGCCTCAGTTAGGGTTACCCCTTTTGACCGGAAGCGTTCCCCGGGCCTGAAGTCGTCGAAGTATCGTTCCATTGCGATCCCTTGTGCCGGTGGCCTAGGCTGCGTGGCGCTCGATGTGGCGCTTTATGGTCGCCGCATCCGCACCCATGACTTCCACTCTCTGCGGGAGTTTCTCCAAATCCTCGAAGCCCGCCGGCCGCGCGGGATCGCGCCCCAGCGCCTCGCGGATGGTCTCCGCGAACTTCGCAGGCTGCGCCGTTTCCATGCAGACGAGCGGGACGCCCTGCTCGCGGTGCTCGAGCCCGACCTTGATGCCATCGGCGGTGTGCGGGTCGATCATGACCCCGTAGTCCTTCCACACGCGGCGGATGGTGGTCAGCCGGTCCGCGTGCGTGCTCGAGCCTGAAACGAACCCGGTGCCCGCGACGCCTCTGAAATACTCCGTCCCCGCCAGGTCGAAAGCGCCCTCGCGCTCGAGCAGGGTCCACAAGGCCTTCAGTATTTTCGGATCGCGCCCGACGAGGTCGTAGGCGTAGCGTTCGAAGTTCGACGACTTCGAGATGTCCATCGAGGGGCTGCTCGTCGCCTTTACCTCGGCGGCCCCCCGCACGCGGTAGCGCCCGGTGCGGAAGAACTCGTCGAGCACGTCGTTCTCGTTGGTCGCCACGATGAGCTTCCTGACCGGCAGCCCCATGCTCCGCGCGACGTGGCCGGCGTAGATGTTGCCGAAATTGCCGGAAGGGACGGCAAAGGACACCGGGTCGCCGTTCGATTTCGTAACGGCAAAATAACCCGTGAAGTAATACACCACCTGCGCCGCGACGCGCGCCCAGTTGATCGAGTTGACGGCGCCGATGCGGTGCCTCGCCTTGAAAGCGAAATCGCCCGAGATCGCCTTGACGATGTCCTGGCAGTCGTCAAACACGCCGCGCACGGCGATGTTGAAGATGTTCGCGTCCTGCAGCGAGTACATCTGCGCCGCCTGGAAGGCGCTCATGCGCCCGTACGGCGAGAGCATGAAGACCTGCACGTTCTTCTTGCCGCGCAGCGCGTACTCGGCGGAGGACCCGGTGTCGCCGGAGGTCGCGCCGACCACGTTGAGCCGCCTGGCGTGCTTCTCCAGCGCGTACTCGAAGAGGTTGCCGAGGAGCTGCAGCGCGATGTCCTTGAAGGCGAGCGAGGGCCCGTTGGCGAGGCCGAGGAGATAGAGGCCTTGCTCGAGTTTCTTCAGCGGCGTGATGTCCTCGCTGCCGAAGATCTCTTTCGTGTAGGTCGCATCGACGAGCCGCTTCAAGTCGCCTGGAGGGACATCGTCCGCGAACTTCGACAGAATCGCGAAGGCGAGTTGCGCGTAGCTCATTCCGCGCATGGCTGCGAGCCCGGCGGCACCGAGTCTCGGAAATTCCTGCGGCAGGAACAAGCCGCCGTCCGGCGCGAGGCCTTCGAGCAGGATGTCGGTGAACGGCTGTGGCTTCGCCCCGCCGCGGGTGCTGGCGTAAAGCATGGGATTCAACCGTGCCAACGAATCCCGGTCACTGCAGTTCTTCCAGCCGGATCCTCGTCACCTTGCCCGTCACCACCGGAAGCTTCTCGATCTTGCCGATCGCGGTGTTGATGCTCTTTTCGCGCGTCTGGTGGGTGAGCATGATGATGTCGACCTGCTCCTGGCCCTTGGCCGGCTCGCGCTGCACCATGGCGTTGATGGAAATCGAGGCGTCGGCGAGGATGCGCGAGATGTCCGCGAGCACGCCCGGGCGGTCCTCGACCTGCATGCGCAGGTAATACGAAGTCACGACCTCGTCCATCGGCAGGACCTTGAGGCTGGACATGCGGTCGGGCTGGAAGGCGAGATGCGGCACGCGGTGCTCGGGATCCGCAGTGTGCAGGCGCGTCACGTCCACCAGATCGGCCACCACCGCGCTCCCCGTGGGCTCGGCGCCGGCGCCCGCGCCGTAGTACATCGTCGGCCCCACCGCGTCGCCTTTTACCAGCACGGCATTCATGACGCCCTCGACGTTGGCGATCAGGCGTTTCGCCGGGATCAGCGTCGGGTGCACGCGCAGCTCGATGCCCTGGGCGGTGTGCCTGGTGATCCCCAGCAGCTTGATTCGGTAGCCGAGCTGCTCGGCGTAGCGGATGTCTCCTTCGGTGAGCTTTGCGATCCCCTCCTTGTAGCACTTGTCGAACTGCATCGGGATGCCGAAGGCGATCGCCGCCATGATGCTCAGCTTGTGCCCGGCGTCCACGCCTTCGATGTCGAAGGTCGGATCGGCCTCGGCATAGCCGCGTTTTTGCGCCTCCTTGAGCGCCGTCGCGAAGGAAAGGCCCTTGTCGCGCATCTCCGAGAGGATGAAGTTGGAGGTGCCGTTGATGATCCCCGCGATCCATTCGATGCGGTTCGCGCTGAGGCCCTCGCGCAGCGCCTTGATGATGGGAATGCCCCCCGCGACCGCGCCCTCGAAGGCGACCATCACGCCCTTCTTCTGCGCGGCGGCGAAGATCTCGTTGCCCTGAGTCGCGAGCAGCGCCTTGTTCGCGGTGACCACGTGCTTGCCGTTCTCGATCGCGGCGAGGACGAGATCCTTCGCGACCGTGACCCCGCCGATCAGCTCGATCACGATGTCGACCTCGGGATCGCGCACGACTTCGAACGCGTCCGCGGTGACGCGCGCCTTGCCCCCGGTCAGCTTCTTCGCCTTCGCCGTCTCCTTGTCGGCGACGACGCTGATGCGGATGTCGCGGCCCGCACGGCGCGAGATCTCCTCCCGGTTTCGCGCGAGCACCGCCCAGGTGCCTCCGCCCACCGTGCCGATGCCGAGCAGGCCCACGTTGATCGGCTTCATTCGAGCGGCTTCCTGAAGTGAAACGAAGTCACCACCATCCCTTCGCGAAAATAGAACTTGTGCGCCTGCTGACGCTGCGTGCCGGAATCGAGTGTATAGGCCTCGCAGCCCGCTGTCCGTGCGACTCCTTGCAGATGCTCCATCAGCGCCCTGCCGACGCCCCGCGAGCGTTGCCGCTCGTCGGTCACGAGGTCATCGACATAAAGGTGAAGGCCCTCGAAGGTGTTCTCGTTGATTCGGTATACGGCGACGCCGCGCACGGCGTCCCCTTCCGTCGCGACGCACATGCGCGCGCCGCCGGCGAACACGCGCTTCATCTTGCCCTCGTAATCGGCGGGCAGCGCGGTCCGAAGCTGGCGATGCACGCCCTCTGCCCGCTTCAGCCATGCGAGATCGACGACCCTGCCTGCGTCATCGGTGACTTGGACGATGTTCATGGCTTGAGCAGCCCGTCCTTGCGGAACATTTCCCTGATGCCGCGGATCGCCTGGCGGGACCGGGCCTCGTTCTCGATGAGCGCGATGCGCACGTGATCGTCGCCGTAGTCGCCGAATCCGATCCCCGGCGACACCGCGACTTTCGCGTCCTTCAATATCTTCTTCGCGAATTCGAGCGAGCCGAGCTTCGCGTAGACCTCGGGGATCTTCGCCCAGAGGTACATCGAGGCTTTCGGGTTCTCGACCATCCATCCCATTTCGTGCAGGCCTTTCACCATCACGTCGCGGCGCTTTTCGTATTTCATGCGGTGCTCCTCGACACAGTCCTGCGGGCCTTCCAGCGCCACGATCGAGGCCACCTGGATCGGCGTGAACGTGCCGTAATCGTGATAGCTCTTGATGCGCGCGAGGGCGTTGACGAGGTCCTTGTTTCCGACCATGAAACCGATTCGCCAGCCCGCCATGTTGTAGCTCTTCGACATGGTGAAGAATTCCACCGCGATGTCGCGCGCGCCGGGCACCTGCATGATCGAAGGCGCCTTCCAGCCGTCGAAGGTGATGTCCGCATACGCGAGATCGTGGACGACGAGGATGTCGTGGGCCTTGGCGAGCGCGATCACGCGCTCGAAGAAATCCAGCTCCACGCATCTCGCGGTCGGGTTCGACGGAAAGCCGATCACCAGCATCTTGGGCTTGGGAATCATCTCGCCGATCGCGCGCTCGAGCTCCCCGATGAAGTCCACCTCGGCGGTCATGCGCACCGAGCGGATGTCGGCGCCGGCGATGATCGCGCCGTAGATATGGATCGGGTAGCTCGGGTTGGGAACGAGCACCGTGTCGCCGCGGTCGAGCGTGGCGAGCATCAGATGCGCGAGGCCCTCCTTGGATCCGATGGTGACGATCGCTTCCGAATCCGGATCGAATGCGACGCCGTAGCGGCGCTGGTACCAGCCGCAGATCGCGCGGCGCAGACGCGGAATTCCCTTGGAGACCGAGTAGCCGTGCGTGTCGGCGCGTTGCGCGGCCTCGACGAGCTTCGCCACGATGTGCTTGGGCGTGGGGCCGTCGGGGTTGCCCATGCTCATGTCGATCACGTCTTCGCCCGCGCGGCGCGCGTTCATCTTCAACTCGTTGGTGATGTTGAAGACGTAGGGAGGAAGGCGCTCGATTCGGGCAAATTTTCTCATGGGGCGCGGGATTTTCTAAGGAATGCGGCGGGCTTTCCGAGCCGCGCTGCGCTGCAAAAAGTTATAATGTTACCGGACACTTACAGCACCGGCAAACTTGAAGCTGCACCTCGATCCCGCGACCGCCAAGAACGCCATCACCGGCTATGGCGAGGGCTACGTGATGGTCAACCGGCAGAGGTTCGAACGAAGCCTGGTGGTGCTGCCCGAGCGCATCCTCCCGGACTGGCCGCCGGACCGATTCGATGACCTCGCGCCCGAGCACCTGGCGGCGCTCGCCGGTCTGGACCGGGAAATCATTCTCCTCGGCACCGGAGCGCGGCAGCGCTTTCCCCGCCCGGAGATCATGCAGTCCCTGATACGCTCCGGAGTCGGCGTGGAAGTCATGGACGTGCAGGCCGCCTGCCGCACCTACAACATTCTCCTCGCCGAAGACCGCAGGGTCGCCGCGGCTCTGCTGCTCGGATGAAATCGACGATTTCCAGGCGCGGGCCGTGGATCCTGCTTGCCGTCTTTGCGGCCGGCTGGTTCTGCAATCTCGGTTATCGGCACCTCATCAAGCCCGACGAGGGCCGCTACGCGGAGATTCCGCGCGAGATGGTCGCGAGCGGCGACTGGCTCACGCCGCGCCTGAATGGCTACAAGTACTTCGAGAAGCCGGCGCTGCAGTATTGGATCACCGCGGCCGCGTTCACCGCGTTCGGCCAGAACGAGTGGGCCGCGCGCCTGTGGCCGGGAGTCACGGGCTTTCTCGGCGTGCTCCTCGTGTTCTGGGCCGGAAACCGCCTGTTCGGGCCGCCGGTGGGCCTGTACGGGGCCGCAGTCGCGGCGAGCAGCGCGATCTACGCGTCCGCCGGGCACCTGCTGAGTCTCGACATGGCGCTCTGCGTCTTCCTGTCGGCATCGGTCTTCGCCTTCGCCGTCGCCCAGAGCGACCCGGCGGGCGAAGCGGAGCGCCGCCGCTGGATGCTGCTCGCATGGGCCGCCGCAGCGCTCGCGGTTCTCAGCAAAGGGCTGGTCGGAATCGTTCTGCCCGCCGGCGCGGTGGCGCTCTACATTCTGATCGAGCGTGACTGGAGACTTCTCGGTCGCCTGCACGCGTCGTCCGGCGGGCTGCTCTTCCTCGCGATCGCGGCGCCGTGGTTCGTCGCGGTTTCGCTCGCCAACCCGGAATTCTTGCGTTTCTTCTTCATCCACGAGCACCTCGAGCGCTTCACCACCCGGGAGCACGGACGCTATCAGCCCGCGTGGTATTTCGTGCCGGTGCTGCTTGCCGGAATCCTCCCCTGGATCGTGGACCTCTTTCCCGCCCTCGGGCGCGCATGGAAGCGCGTTCCGGAAACCCGTTTCCAGCCGCGGCGTTTCCTGCTTCTGTGGTGCGTGGTCGTTTTCGCGTTCTTTTCCGCGTCGGACTCCAAGCTGGGCTCCTACATCCTGCCGATATTTCCGGCGCTCGCCCTGCTGATCGGGATCCATCTCGCCTCCGCGAGCCCGCGCTTCGCGCTCGCGCAGGGAGTGGTCGCCGCCCTGCTCGGGATCGCCCTCGCTGCCGCGTCGCTCTGGGCCTCGGCCAATCTCCCGAAAGCCCTGGCTCTCCTGAAGACGGATCTCCCGCCCGAACTGTATGCGGGCTATCTCCCCTGGCTCACCGCCGGGGGCACCGTGCTGGCCGCAGCGGGAATCGCGTCCGCATCGCTGCGCGGCCGGCGCACCGCCGCCGCACTGACTCTCGCCTTCGGGGGCCTCGCCTGGGTGCAGATCGTATTGTCGGGGCACGAGACGCTTGCCCCGGCTTTTTCCGCGTATCATGTCGTCCAGAAAATCCGGGACGATGTGAAACCGGACGTTCCTTTTTACCTCGTGGACACCTTTGATCACACCCTGCCGTTCTACCTGAATCGAACCGTGACCATGGTCGGCAACAAGGACGAGCTGGCCCAGTCGATCGCCTGGGAGCCCGGCAAATTCCTGCCGGACGCTGCCGCCTTCGCGCGCGCCTGGCAATCCGACCGGGACGCGTTCGCCATGTTCAACGTGAACGACCTTGCCGATTTTCTGAAGGCGCACCCGGTCGAGGTCCGGATCGTCGCGAGCGACCCGCGCCGGGTGATCGTGAGAAAACCGTGAACGCGGCGAGCTGGGCTCTCATCCTGACAGGCGTGCTGCTCAACGCGGCGGCCCAGCTGCTGCTCAAGGCGGGCACCAATGCGGTGGGGCAGTTCGAGTTCAGCGCCCAAAATATAGTTCCCGTCGGAATAAAGCTCGCTTTCGAGCCGCACATCGCGGGCGGGGTCGCGTGCTACGTGGTGAGCCTGGTGGTCTGGATCATGGGCCTGTCGCGCGTGCCGGTGAGCGTCGCCTACCCCATGCTGTCGATCGGCTACGTCGTGAACGCGGTCGCGGCGTGGATGCTCTTCGGTGAATCGCTCACCGCGCAGAAGCTCACCGGCATCGGATTCATCGTGGTCGGCGTGTTTCTCGTCGCGCGCTCCTAGTGAACTTCCTCCCGTTCGCGCGGCCGACCATCGACGAGGCCATGATCGCCGCCGTCGCCGACACGCTGCGCAGCCGCTGGATCGTCACCGGGCCCCGTGTCGCGGCGTTCGAAAAGGCGCTGTCTGAGCGCTTCGGCGGACGGCCGGTCCGCGCCCTCACTTCCGCGACGGCGGCGATGCAGGTGGCCCTCGAGCTGCTCGGCATCGGGCCGGGCGACGAGGTGATCATCCCCGCCCAGAGCTTCTTCGTGACCGGCAACGTGGTTGAGCGCGCCGGCGCCACCGCCGTGTTCGTCGACGTGAACCTCGGCTCCCGCAACATCGACCTTGCGCAGGCCGCGGCCGCGGTCACCCCGAAGACGCGCCTGCTGTTTCCGACGCATTACAACGCGCCGCTCGATCCCGATGCGCTCGACGCCTTCGCCAAGCGCCACAAGGTGCGCATCCTCGAGGACGCGGCGCTCGCGATCGGATCGCGCAGCTCGCGCGGCCCGGTGGGAGCGACGGGCGACATCGTGTCGTTCAGCTTCCATCCCAACAAGAACATCACCACCATCGAGGGCGGAGCCCTGGCGCTCAACGACGAGCGCGAGGCGGCGATCGTGGACGAGCTGCGCTTCCACGGCATCAAGCGCCTGTCCGACGGCACGCGCGACGTGGAGCGCGCCGGGGTGAAATACAACTTCTCCGACGTGTCGGCGCGGCTGGGCCTCGCGCAGCTCGCGCACCTGGACGACTGGTGCCGTGCTCGCGCGCGCCTTGCGCAGCGCTACTTCGAGTGCCTCGCGGGCGACGACCTGCTCACGCCCGAGCGCCTGCCGCCGCGCGACAACCCCGGGCACAGCTGGAACATGTTCAC
>Ga0209488_10001782_pt1 | contig 18195 bp, 13 predicted proteins | sample Rivendell_Oct201_8_FD_188349 | JGI IMG/M metagenome (GOLD analysis project Ga0209488, IMG submission 188349) | Vadose zone soil microbial communities from the Eel River Critical Zone Observatory, Northern California, USA -... | ecosystem: Environmental > Terrestrial > Soil > Vadose zone >...
ACGTTCACGTCACTGGCCGCGGATGGCGGCTGGTCGGTGAGCAAGACGTGGCTCAGCGAGGCGCCGCAGGTTGCCTTGTTCCGCCTCGAACCTACCCAGGGCAACCGTTAACGGTCTGGGAGCAGAGCACATGGATAATCTCGCCTCAATGAGCGTGTTTGCTCGAGCTGCAGATGCTCGCAGCTTCACCGAAGCGGGCACCCAGCTGGGGGTATCTCCGTCCGCGATCGGCAAGACAATTGCTCGACTAGAGGAGCGGCTGGGTGTGCGCCTTTTTCATCGCAGCACGCGCAGCATTACTTTGACGCCAGAAGGCGTCCTATATTTGGAGAGTTGTCGGCGGATTTTTTTCGAAATTGACACCGCCGAGCAGGAATTGGCCTCTACAAAAAAGGCTCCGCTCGGACTTCTCCGAGTGAGCCTGCCCATGGTCGGAACGCTGCTCATGCCGGTCATCAGCCGATTTCTCGTAGCCTACCCGCAGATCACGTTGGATCTGGATTTCACTGACAAGCTGGTCAATGTGATTGAAGACGGATTCGACGTAGTGGTGCGTACGGGGGAAAGCATCGATTCTCGCCTCACGGCACGCATATTGAGCACTTTTTCGCTCCAGCTGGTTGCAGCGCCGGCCTATCTGAAAAGGGCCGGCACACCTACGCACCCGGAAGACCTGATGCACCACGCCTGCTTGCATCATAAGTTCCCGTCCGTCGGCAAACTTGAGCAGTGGCCATTGGTGTCAACGGATGATAGCTCCGAGTTCCAATTGCCGGTTACCGCGGTTGCCAACACCATTGAGCCGCTGATTACCATGGCGGAAGGCGGACTCGGCATCGCGTGCTTACCGGACTTTGCGGTGCGCAAACAGCTCCAAGATGGGGTACTCATCCAAGTGCTTCCTGCCTTTACCGAACATACCGGTCGATTTCGCGCCTTGTGGCCCTCGAGCCGTTACCTATCGCCCAAGGTGCGAGCCTTTGTCGATTTCATGGCCTCGCACCTGTCATTGACGAGCTCCGAGCCCCCTCGTGAAAGGCTTGCATCCATACACGCTGTCGCCATGACCGCATAGAACTCATGGTCTAACCCCGGCGACCCTCGGCTGGGCACCCCATGTCGATCCAGCCACATTGTTTCTGGAACGCGAAGTCCGATCACTTGTTCTCATCGACCCGATTATCTCGGTTCGAATAGTGAATAGGATTGCATTCAGCTTTCGAGTCGAAGCTGACGCTCACAGTCGTTGTCACTAATCGAGGCCTTATGTCCAAGCTCTTCTCCCCCATCTCAATTGGCGCGGTAAATGTCGCGCATCGTGTTGTCATGGCGCCGCTCACTCGTTCCCGCGCTGACCTGCCGAACGATGTTCCCAATGACCTGATGGTCGAGTACTACTCTCAACGCGCATCGGAGGGCGGCCTGATCATCGGTGAGGCGTCCACGATATCGATGAGCGCGCGCGGGTGGCTCGGCGCACCAGGCCTCTACTCCCGCAAACAGGTAGGAGGCTGGAGGAGGATAACGGCGGCCGTTCACGCCAAGGGCGGTGTCATGTTCGCTCAGTTGTGGCACACCGGCCGATCCTCACATATCTCTGTCACCGGCGGGTCCGAGCCCGTTTCCGCATCCGTCAATGCCGATTATTGGAATAGTCCGTCGCATTTAACCTCAACACCAAGCGGTTGGGTTCAGCCGTCTCCCCACCGGGAACTTCAGTTATCTGAGATTGCGGGAATCGTAGAGGACTATCGTCGCGCAGCATCGCACGCCAAGCAGGCCGGATTCGACGGCGTAGAACTGCACGCAGCTAACGGCTATCTCATCGATCAGTTTCTTCAGAACGGCAGCAATAAGCGAACTGATGCCTATGGCGGAAGCCACGAGAATCGTACGCGCCTGCTCTTCGAAGTCGTCGAAGCGATGACTTCCGTGTGGGGCGCGGACCGTGTCGCCGTGCGAATCGGCCCCGATGGAAGATGGAATGGGATGTTTGATAGCGATCCCAAGACGCTGTTTACGTATGTGGCGCGCCACCTTAACCGTTTCGGACTTGCCTATCTTCACATCATCGAACCCAGAGTGCGTGGCAACGTGGTTGTTGCGCAAGGCCAAGCACCGATTGCTGCGGAGTATTTTCGCGGCATCTTCACGGGTCGCATCGTCGCAGCAGGTGGCTTTGAGCCCGATAGCGCGGAAGCGATTGTTGAGAAGCGCGACGCCGACCTGGTTTCCTTCGGACGTTACTTTGTCTCGAACCCTGATCTACCGCGCCGCATAAAGAATCGATTGGCGCTGAGCGATTACGATCGCAACACCTTTTATACCTTTGATGCCCGCGGCTACACCGACTATCCGGCTTACGCCCCTGAGATGTTAACGAGTGCTGCGGCTTCCGCCGGCGCAGAGAAATCGCCATCTTAACTTTGCGGCGGCACACACCAAGGAGATCGTAGAATGAGCAGTCAAGTAGTTTTGATTACCGGTGGACTCACCGGCATCGGGCGCGCCGCCGCCGTCGCCTTCGCGAAGAAGGGAGCCAAGGTGGTCGTTGCGGGTCGGCGTGATGAGGTTGGCAAGGCGCTCGCCAAGGAGCTCCGCTCCTTAGGGTCGGAGGCTGAGTTCATCAACGCCGACGTTCGTAAAGAAGATGACATCCGCAATGCGGTCGACAAGACCGTTGCTCGGTTCGGCCGTCTCGATGTCGCGGTCAACAATGCTGCCACCGAAGGCCAGGTTGGACCGATCACGGACCAGACCGCAGAAAGCTATGCCGCGACGTTCGACACGAATGTTCTCGGCGTACTCCTGAGCATTAAGCACGAAGTGCGCGTCATGCAAAAACAGGGCAGCGGCAACATCATCAATATCTCCTCGACCTACGGACACGAGGGTGCGGCCGGGGCGGCCGTCTACGTCGCCAGTAAGCACGCCGTCGAAGGCATTACGAAGTCGGTAGCGCTCGAGGTCGTCAAGTCGGGCATCCGTGTGAACGCCGTGGCGCCTGGCCCAGTGGACACCGGCATGTTGACTCGGTTTACGGGCACGGCGGAGAACAAGGCTGCTCTGGTGACAACTGTTCCGATGGGTCGCCTCGGCGTCTCGGAGGAACAGGCCAACGCGATCGTCTTCATCGCCTCGGACGAAGCTTCATTCATCACCGGCCATATCCTCAACGTCGACGGCGGTAAGAGTCACTGATCCTGTCCACGGGCGCGGAGGTTTGCTCCGCGCCCGCGTTGTGGGGTGGTCTTCGCTTTCGCATCAGCGGGTCTTCAGGAGTAAGTCATGCCCATCGATAGTTCCGATCGTATCAAGGTCGGCGTTCTCCTAGAGCGGGCGAGTGGGGAGCGCCGGGTCGCATTGATCCCGGCTGATATAAAGAAACTCAATTCGAAGGCCACGGTCATTGTGGAGAGCGGCGCGGGCCGCGAGGCCGGCTTCGACGATAACACTTATATCGGCGCGGGTGCTCGAATAGCAGCTCAGTGTGAGATCCTCGAAATCTCTGATGTCATCGTCAAGATAAGGCCACCCGGCGTTAATGAAATACCGCCTTCTGGCCGGACTCTCGTTTCGCTCGGCGGCCGAGATCCTTATATTGTCGAGTCCTTGCGGAAGCGCTCGGTTATCCACCTCGCTCTGGAACGCATCCCGAGGACAACTCGCGCTCAGGCGATGGACGTCCTGTCCTCACAGGCGTCCATCGCAGGCTACGCGTCGGTGCTTGAGGGCGCCCGCGCTTTGGGCATGATGCTCCCTATGTTGATCACGGCGGCCGGCACCATCAAGCCCGCGCGAATGATCGCGCTCGGCGCAGGCGTGGCCGGCTTGCAGGCGATCGCCACTGCGCGTCGACTCGGCGCTGTGGTTCACGGTTTCGATGTTCGCGCGGCCGCTCGCGAGCAGGTAGAAAGTCTCGGCGCCCGATTCGCCTTGGTGGATGCCGGCATCGGTGCGGGCGAGAATGCCGGCGGCTACGCCGGTGAACAATCGAGCGATCAGCAAGCGCAGCTTCGCCGGGCCCTCTCTACTCATTTGGCAACCATGCAACTCGTCATCTCGACTGCCCAGATCCCCGGCCGCCCTGCTCCCCTGCTGATCGATCGCGAGACGCTCGGCATGATGAAACCGGGCTCCGTCATTGTTGATCTTGCTGCAGAGACGGGGGGGAACTGCGAGGTAACGCGGCCTGACGAGACGATCACGGTGAATGGCGTACGCGTCATGGGGCCGACAAACCTGCCGAGCCTTGTGGCAAGCGACGCCAGCCGCTTATTCAGCGGCAACATCCGCTCACTGCTCACTTATCTACTCGAAGAGTCGAGGCAATTGCACCTTGACGCTTCCGATCCGATCAGCGGTGCGCTGCTTGACGGTCAAGATACGACGAACGCTTTGGTCGCTGCAGCCTGAGGACATCGATTATGTCGACAATGACTATCATCCAACTATTCGTCTTCATGCTCGCCGGCTTTGTCGGCGTCCAAACCATCAATCGAATACCGCCACTGCTCCATACGCCGCTGATGGCAGCGACGAATGCTATTTCCGGCATCTCCCTCGTCGCCTCTTTGGTGCTGGCGGGCAGCGGCGATGGCGTTCTAGCCACCGTTCTCGGCACGACAGCAGTCGCGTGCGCCATGGCAAATATCGTCGGCGGCTTTCTCATAACCGATCGAATGCTGTCGATGTTCAAACGTACCAAAACCGCTGTAACAGACAATTCAAAGGACGACGCTTCGAGCGCTGCGACGCCATGACCGAGATTCTTATCCAGCTCGCGTATCTGTTCGCGGCGTTCCTGTTTATCACGGCTCTTCGCGCGCTGGGTCGCCCCGACAGTGCTAGGCGTGGCATGCAGTTGGCCGCGTTTGGCATGGCTGTCGCCATCATCGCGACACTCTTTCGCGCTGGCGTCGTCTCCTATGAATGGATTGTCGTCGGCGCGGCTGTTGGTGCGGTGGCCGGATATCCCCTTGGGATGTGGGTGCCGATGACCGCGATGCCCCAGCGCATTGCGCTCAGCCATGCGTTCGGTGCCCTTGCGGCAACCCTGGTGGGCATCGGCGAGTACATCATCGGCTTCTCCGGTGGCACGCTAGTCCGATCGACCGTAGCGGCGCTCGGCCTTGAAGTCCTTTTCGGCGGCGTGACGGTCACCGGCAGTCTGATGGCGTTCGGCAAGTTACAGGGAATTCTGCCGGGCCGGCCTTTGACTTTCCGAGGCCAAAACGCCATCAATGCTCTGCTGTTTGCGGCCTGCTGCGGCTGTGTGGTTTGGCTGATCGCTTTTCCGACCCAAGTAGCGGTCTTCAGCGCAATGGCCACGCTCGCGGTCCTGTTGGGCGTCCTTTTTGTATTGCCGATCGGCGGGGCGGACATGCCGGTCGTCGTGTCGCTGCTGAACTCGTATGCTGGACTCGCCGCCGTCGCGACCGGATTCGCCATAGATAACAATATTCTGATCATCGTCGGTGCGCTGGACGGTCTGAGCGGCTTGATCCTCTCGATCGCCATGAGCAAGGCGATGAACCGATCTTTCGCGAATGTGCTATTCGGGGCGTTCGGTGCGCCTATCACCGAAGCGCCCGCCGCAACGGCCGCCGGGGGAGAAATGTCCGCCACGACCGTCGAGGACGCCGCGTTGCGGCTCGCCTACGCTGAGCGCGTTATCATGGTTCCAGGATACGGCCTCGCCGTCTCGCAAGCACAGCATCAGATGCGGGAACTGGGAGATTTAATCGAGAAGCGCGGAGGAGATGTCCGATACGCCATCCACCCTGTCGCGGGGCGGATGCCGGGGCACATGAATGTCTTGCTGGCGGAGGCCGGCGTTCCGTATGACAAGCTCATCGACATGGACGAGATCAATGAACGATTTGTCGAAACTGATGTTGCCATCGTCGTTGGGGCGAACGATGTGGTCAATCCTGCTGCCCACACCAATCCGGCATCACCGATCTTTGGGATGCCGATTTTAAAGGTAGAGGATGCGAAGAGCGTTCTCGTGCTCAAGCGTGGCAAAGGCAAGGGCTTCTCCGGCGTGGAGAACGATCTGTTCGTGGACCCAAAGACGTCGATGTTATTCGGCGATGCCCGGCAATCACTCTTGGATCTCGGGTTGCAAGTCAAAGAGGCTTAGTTGATGAAAACCGACATACCGTCTTCAATTCAGAAGGATATTGATCATGGCTGACAGGCAGATAAAGATTCCAGGGCCCGACCACCCCATTTCGATCGAAACGAACCCGTCTCGCGTCGTAGTCACAGTCGGCGGCAAGGTTATCGCCGACACTCGCGATGCGTTGACTCTTCGCGAGGCCTCCTATCCGGCCGTTCAGTATATCCCTCGTCGGGATGTCGATATGGCCGCGCTCACGCGTAGCAAACATACGACGTATTGCCCCTACAAGGGCGACGCTTCCTACTACGACATTCCGGCGGCCGGGGATCGTTCGCTCAATGCGGTGTGGACTTATGAGACCCCATTCGACGCGATGGCGCAGATCAAGGATTACGTCGCCTTCTACCCGGACCGTGTCGATGAGATCAGCTGACCGACGCCCGGTGGTCGGCCTTGGCTGGCGCGGGCCAGCGTACACGCCAGTCAGCTGCTAGTGCCTCGCGTGTGCCTGCGACGATGCATGCCCTTGAGGGCGGTGACGAGTTGTCCGGAGTGAAGTCGATTGCGGCAGTCGACCTCGACCGCGCCCATAACGATCGTGCCGTTTGGGCTGACCAGATAAGTCGCCGGTTTGATACCAGGCGGCGATGCGTTCGTCGGATTAGAGCGGCATCGTTCGCGCCAACGTCACCCTCTGCCCCGTTTCGGAAGACTCCATCGCATCGTCGATCAGCCTGTGCATGCGCACGGCGTCACGGAAAGTCGGCTCATTGTAGGGTTTGAGAAGTGGCGGACATGACAATTCCTAATGCTCAAAGCACTTCGAAGATACTGTAAATGGGACCCCCGGGTTTTCGATCACCCACTCCCACGGCCACTATTCGATTCATCCAATCGTACCGCGGCACAGCCGTCTCGAACCGAGGAGTGATTCTGAAGTAATAATCCGCCGGGTGGACTTCTTCACCCTTACCCAATCGTTCAATAACGTCGACTGGCCCATGACGAACCCCGCGATAGGTCATCGCAATCAAGGCATCGTCGTCTGTCTGCAGCACGAGCCGGACGTCCAATTCGACGGACCCATCATCACGAACAATGACCCAGTCGCTGCCCCCGCCAAGCACTTTCCCTGAAAGGTGCTTGCCGTAGAACTCCCCTCCCGTGATGACCCCAACGCGACGATGAGCGCCGGGCGTCTGTCCTATGACCTGAAGTGGCATAACCTCAAGGCGGATCACAAAAATTGACTGCGTTCGCACTCTCTTGAGGGTGCGCGGAAGGTTTTCTAATTCATAAGGCGACATTGAAATTCTCCTCGTATTTCTGTTCACGCGTTGACTTGTCGGCGGCTATTCATTTGTGTTGGCCAGCGCCGGCGCGGTCGACCAACCCCCACCCAAGGCGCGAATGAGGTTTACCGTTGATACGGCCTGGAACCCGGCTAGCTGCGCCGCCGCGCGTTGTGACTGAAGTACGGTACGGTCAGCATCGATGACGTCGAGGAAATTGACGGCGCCTTCCTGGTACTGGGTCCGGGACAACTGGGCCGCGCGCGTCGATGCCTTGACTGCCTCCGCCTGTGTCAGCGTCTGGTCTTGAAGAATGCGCAACTCCGAGAGGTTGTCTTCCACTTCGCGAAACGCCACCAATATCAGCTGACGGTAATCGTCAACATTGGCTTCGTAGGCGGCTCGTGCGTGCGCTAGATCGCCCTTACGGCGGCCTCCGTCGAACAGCGGTACGGTAAGGGCGGTGCCAGCGAATGGTCCCGCAAGAAAGGCGCGGCTAGACCATTTGAATAAGTCACTCAACGAGGCGGACTCGAAGCCAGCAGTACCGGTTAAGTTCAATGCCGGAAAAAAGGCCGATTTCGCTACCCCTATCCGTGCGTTTGCCGCCGCCATCGCGCGCTCGGCGGCCGCAACGTCCGGTCGCCTTTCGAGCATGGATGATGGGAGTCCTGGCGGGATGCGGATGTCGACCGAAACCAGCGGATCGCGCTTGACTGAAAAATCCGCGACGATTTTCCCCAACAAAACCGCCAGACTGTGTTCGGACACTGCTCGCAAACGCTCTGCTGTCATTGCCTCGGAGCGGGCTGTCGCTAGTTCCGACTGGGCTCGACGTACGTCCAATTCGGAGATCTCGCCTTCATCGAATCGCCGCTGCACGAGGTTCAGCGCTTGGCCACGAAGCGCCACCGCACGATTGTAGACATCGAGCTCCGCGTCCAATTCGCGTAGATTGAAATAACTCTGAGCGACATCCGCCTGCAGCGCGAGACGCACGGAACGAAACAATGCCTCGCTCTGTTCGGCCTGGGCGGCGGACGCCTTGACAGAGTCGGACACTCGCCCAAACAGATCGACCTCATAACCAGCGCTTGCCTGCGCCCGCCACACGGTCTCGGTCGGAATCTCCACCCCATCGGGACGCAATTGCGAAACTGCTGAAAGCTTCTCTCTGCTCGGACCGAAGCCCGCAGACACGTCGGGAAACAGCGCAGATCGCGCTTTCTGAAGCAGTGCTCGAGATTCCTTCACCCGGGCGACCGCGGCCTGCAAACCGGGATTGTTGTGCAGCGCTTGCTCTTCGTAATCGTCCAAACGGCTGTCGTGGAATATCTTCCACCATTCTCCCCGCTCAGTTTGCTCAGACGGCCGGGCCGGTTGCCATGCTCCGTAACCGGAATTAGCGGGGGCATCTGACTCTTCACCGGAGATCCGTTCCTCTTTAAAGTGATCCGGCAGAGCCAAGTCAGGCTTTCTGTATTGCGGGGCCAGTGAGCATCCCCCCATAAGCAGCAAGAGCGCTAGTGCAGAACAAAGACCCATTCCGAACAACGTCGCTTTCATAGGATTTCTCATGCCTCCAGCGGCTCATCGACTCGGCGGATATGCGGCGCATGGCCATGCTTGTCGACGAGATGTTTACCGCCGGCAACGGTGCGGAGTGCCACATAAAAAACGGGTGTGAGAACCAATCCGAAAATCGTCACTCCGAGCATGCCGAAGAACACCGCTATCCCTATGGCATTGCGCATTTCCGCTCCCGCACCGGAAGACAGCACCATGGGAATCACACCCATGATGAACGCGAGCGAGGTCATCAATATGGGGCGCAGGCGCAGACGACTTGCTTCAACGGCGGCGCTGACAATGGAGCGACCTTGCATCTCAAGTTCGCGGGCGAACTCGACGATCAATATCGCGTTCTTCGCCGACAACCCGACCAACACCATCAAGCCGATTTGCGTGAAGATGTTGTTGTCACCCCTCGTGATCCACACTCCGAAAAGAGCGGAAAACATGCTCAGGGGCACGACCAGGATCACCGCCAGAGGCAGGGTCAGGCTCTCGTACAGCGCCGAGAGCACGAGGAACACCATAAGAATACTGATGGGAAACACAACGAAAGTCGCGTTGCCTGCCAACTCTTGTTGATAGGTCAGGTCGGTCCATTCGAACTTGATGCCTCGAGGGAGAACTTCCGCCGCGATGCGCGCGGCCGCCGCCTGGGCTTGCCCTTGGGAGTATCCGGGCGCCGGACCGCTGTTGATATCAGCGGCTGTATAGCCGTTGTAGCGAACCACCATCTCCGGACCGAATGTCGGGGAGACTTTCACCAGCGAAGCGAGCGGCACCATGTCACCATTGACGTTTCGCGTCTTGAGAAGGCCAATATCATCGCCGGTGGCCCTAAAGGGGGCATCTGCCTGTACGCGCACCTGGTAGACACGTCCGAATCGGTTGAAGTCGTTAACGTAAAAGGAACCCAGATACACTTGCATCGTGTTAAACACATCGTCCACCGAGACGCCCAGCTGCTCCGCCTTGACGCGGTCGAGATCGACATTCAACTGCGGCTCATTGATCTGATAGCTCGAGAAGGTGGGCCCTAATTCCGGTGTTTGTGCGGCGCGTTTTATGTACGCCTGCACGGCGTCATTCAATGCCGAATAGCCTAGTGAGCCGCGATCCTCGAGCTGCATTTTAAATCCACCGAGAGTGCCGAGTCCCAGTACGGGTGGGGGTGGGAAGACGGCGATGTACGAATTCTTAATGACGGCGAATTTTTTTCGAAGCGAGGCCGCTATTGCGTCTGCAGTTAACTCCTTGTTTTGCCGATCCGCGGAGGGCGGCAGCAGAATGAACAGAATGCCGGCGCTGGATGAATTGGTGAACCCGTTAATCGACAAGCCGGGGAAACCGACCGTGGACTTCACGCCGGGCTCCTTTCTTGCAATGTCGACCATCTGCCGCATCACATCCTCAGATCGATCGAGGCTTGCGCCATTGGGAAGCTGGGCGAAACTGATCAGATAATCTTTATCCAACTGTGGCACGAATCCCCGAGGCACCACCATGCCTATCAGGGCCGCGGCCCCGATCAGGAAGACGTAAAGTCCGAGCATCAGACCTTTCCGACTGATCATTGTCCCGACGCTTTGGCTATACGAGTCCGAGCGGCGCCGAAACACCTCATTGAAGACCCGGAAGAATCGCCCGAATACGCGATCTATTACACGCGTAAGCCTGTCCTTGGGCGCATTGGCCGGCCGGAGAATCAATGCCGCTAAGGCCGGTGAAAGCGTCAGTGAGTTAAACGCCGAGATCACGGTGGAGATCGCGATGGTCATGGCGAACTGTTTGTAAAACTGTCCCGTGACCCCGGACATGAACGCGAGCGGAACAAATACCGCCACTAGCGTCAATGCGATGGCAATGATGGGCCCGCTCACCTCGCGCATTGCTTGATAGGTGGCATCGCGTGGCGACAGACCGGATTCTAGATTGCGTTCCACGTTCTCGACGACGACGATGGCATCGTCGACCACGATGCCGATCGCTAGAACCAGGCCAAACAGCGACAAAGCGTTGACCGAGAACCCAAAGGCCAGTAGGAGCGAAAACGTTCCGACTATGGAGACCGGCACTGCGAGAAGCGGAATCAGTGATGCGCGCCACGTCTGTAAGAACACGATCACTACGATGACAACGAGAGCAATGGCCTCGAGTAACGTATGAACGACCGCAACGATGCTCAGGCGCACGAACTGAGTGGGATCGTAGTCGATGACATACTCGATCCCGTCGGGCATGTCGGCTTTTAGGTCCGCCATTACTTTATGAACTGAATCGGATATTTGGAGAGAATTTGTGCCCGGCTGCTGATAGACCCAAATGCCAACCGCTTGCTTGTCATCGATCAGGGAACGGAGTCCGTATTCCGATGCTCCTAATTCGACCCGTGCCACATCCCGAAGGTAGGTGACCCCGCCGCTGGGAGAACTCTTCAGCACGATGCTGCCGAACTCGGATTCGGTCCGCAGGCGCCCCTGCACGTTGACGTTCAGTTGCAAGGGGACATTGCGGGCCGACGGGGAGGACCCGATCACTCCCGCGGCGACTTGCACGTTCTGCTTGCGAATGGCTTCCACGATGTCCGTGGCGGTCATGCCCCGCTGCGCGACCTTTCCCGGATCAAGCCACACGCGCATGGAATAATCGCCGGCCCCCATCAGTTGTGCGTAACCCACGCCCTGAATGCGCTCGAGCGGCGTCTTCACGTTGATCAGGGCGTAATTACGCAAATACTTGGTGTCGTACTTGTTGTTGGGCGAGAACAAATGAACGGTCAAAATCATGACCGGCGACGCTTTAATCGTTGTCACGCCAAGCTTTTGCACGTCCTGCGGCAGCCGCGGCAGAGCTTGCGATACGCGATTCTCGACCAGCTGCTGAGCCAGGTCAGGATTCATTCCGAGTTTGAAAGTAACCGTGAGCACCAGATTTCCGTCGCTATTGGCCTGCGACTGCATGTAGAGCATGTCTTCAACGCCGTTAATCGCCTCCTCGAGGGGAGAAGCCACGGTCTCTGCGATGACCTTGGGATTGGCGCCGGGAAATTGGGCCCGCACGATCACGGATGTCGGAATGATCTCTGGATATTCCGCGAAAGGAAGTTTAAAGATCGAGATTAGGCCTGCAAGCAGGATGATGACCGATAGGACGCCGGCGAAGATGGGGCGATCGATGAAGAACTTTGAGATATTCATGATTCGACTCGGAACAGGGAAGCTAGGATTGAGAGGCGGTTTGAGACGTGTTGGGGGTGGGCGCCATGGCGACCCCATGAGGCTTGACTAAGTCATTGGGTTTAACGCGCTGGATGCCCCCGACAACGATCTTCTCGCCGGGCCTGAGGCCCGAGGTCACTACGGATAGGCCATCACGCTCTGACTCAATCGTAACTTCGCGGTAAAGAATTCGGTTTGACTCGTTGACAATAAGCACGAAAGTCTTGTCTTGGTCCGTACCAACCGCCGCCGCCTGCACGAGGACGGCGGCATGTGGCGCCCCTCCCCCGACTTTTATGCGCGCATACAGGCCGGGGACGAGCGAATAATCGGCGTTATCGAAAATGGCACGTACGCGAATCGTGCCTGAGCCCGTGTCCATCTGATTGTCGACAGAATTGACTTCCCCTTCACGCGAAAAGCCAACTTCGTTCGCAAGGCCCATCGAGACCGGAGTGCTGGAGCCGCTTCTGCGACTGAGATAGCGCAGGTAGGTTTGCTCGTCGACGTCAAATGAGGCGTAGATGGGAGAGAGCGATACGAGGGTTGTCAGGACAGGTGCATTGGCGCCGGTCGAAACGACGTTTCCGAGGGTCATTTCGGCGCGCGACACCCGGCCTGTCACGGGTGCCACGATGGTGGTATAGGACAGATTGACTTTCGCCCTTTCTAGTGCGGCCTGGGCTGACAACACATTGGCAGCAGCTTCCCTCGCGGCGTTTTGCGCGCGGTCGTAATCGCGTTTCGCAATAGCGTTATCCGTCAGGAGGCGTTGGGCACGTGCGGCGTCGGTCGAAGCATACCCGTCACGAGCTCGCGCGGCCGCTAACTCGGCGATTGCGCGATCGACCTCGGCGACAAAGGGTCGCGGGTCGATGGTAAACAGCAGATCACCGCGCTTTACCAAGGCGCCGTCCGCGAAGTGCACCCCGACTATGGTGCCGGCAACCAACGGGCGTATGTCGACCCTGTTGATCGCTTCAGTACGCCCGGAATACTGTTGATAGTCCGTAATTGTCGTCGAGATTACCGCTGCTACATCGACATCAACCGGCGCCGTTGACGACGCGGCAATACTACGGCCATGGCGGCCGAGTACCGTAGCAAGGCATACGATGACCAACAGACTCGAGAAACCGGCCATGACGTGATTGCGCTTGATAACCATTTTCCTTTCTCCTGACGGTGACATCAACGCTCGCAACTGTCCGAGCGCACCACTCGATTTGACTTCTTGGCATCCCTCTCGAGCCGCGGCGCGCCGTTCGGAGCACGGCAGCGATCTTGGTCATCTCGTTTCAAGACTTCCCTCCGTTACTCTCGAAAACAACGGAGAAGTGTCCGGCCACGTATCGATGCGAAAGACTTCACTGTTGTGGACAAGAGCTTAAGGGGTGACTTATCGCGCCGCTATTCCGACACGCGGAACAGCATCTATTCCCGGGAGTCCGCAATCGCCCGCCATTCAATACATTCCCCGACGTCGATCGCGGCGCCTGCACCCCCGAGATCTATTCCGAAGGGCCATTCACCTCCGGCGACCACCGACTACCGCCCTAACAGCGCGACTCTCAGGGTCCTTGCTGTAGGACCGGATCAAAACACGTGCTATTGGGGCCGCGTCGCTTTCGGGGCCGGTTTTGCCCAAACATGACAGTCGATGGCGGTAGACACCCGCCAGCAGGAGAATCAGCGCGCCAGGTCGAGGTTTAAAAAACCCTATACACCTGCCCCGTTTGCGCGCCCTCAACGCTGCGTGCATACGCCACCGCCACGCGCCGCGCTGGTACAGGTTCGAATCCATCGAAAAGGGGAGCGTATTTTTCCTTCGTCTCGGTGACGATTCCAGGACTTACAGCGTTGACGCGGATACCTCGGGGCATATTCACAGAAGCGCCAAGAACGAAGCCCTCAATCGCCCTATTGACCAGCGCAGCGATGGCGCCGCCCGCGACCGGCTGTTCGCCGATAATCCCGCTGACCAAAGTGACGGAACCGCCATCCGCCAGATATTTAGCAGCGAATCGCGCTAAGTTCACCTGACCAAGCAACTTGGAATTGATGCTAAAAGCCAGCTGAGCGCTCGTCATATCCATCAGCGGTCCAAAATGCAGTTCGCCGGCTGCAGCAATGACAGCATCGAGCCTGAGCGTTTCCTCGAACACCCGCGAGATGCTCGCTTCACTCGAGATATCGATCCGAACATCGCCGCGACTTCGTCCGGCTCGGATAATTTCATGCTTTTTCCCGAGTTCAGCTTCGACCGCGCTGCCGATAGCGCCGTCAGCTCCCACCAGTAAAATCCTCATGGTCCTTTTCTCCTAATTGGAACGACCGGCGCCGGTGTCGACGGGGTCATTACGATCGCAAACAAATGGCACGTAAAAAGTAAAACTCCTTCGCCTCGACGAAGTGATCACAGACTTCTCTTCCTTACTGTCGAAAACAATGGAGGGGTGTTCTGCCACGTATCGATGGGGAACAACTTCACTTTCGGTGGATGAGAGCTTAAGGGGTGACCTGACGCGCCGCTATTGCGACGCGCGGAACAGCAGTTATTCCCGGGAGTCCGGAAAACGCCTGCCATTGCCTCCTACTTACAGGTCGAGTCCGCTCAGCTTCTCGACCATGAAATCGATGAACAGCCGTGCTCGGATCGGCAATTGGCGACCAAACGCATGCAACACATAGGCTGGAAGGGTTGGCATCGCGAGATGGGGAAGCACCTCGACCAAGCGCCCTTCAGTCAGAAGGTCTGTTACCGTCATCCGCAGTTGGTAAGCGATGCCGGCCGAGTTAACGGCGGCTTGGCGGATCGAGCCGCTGTCGTCCGTATCGAACGGTCCGTCCGGGATGACGCTCTCACCATCCGCAAACGCGAAGGGCCAAGGTCGGCCGGAGCTCAGATAGCGCAAGCAAGAATGCGACCTCAGATCCTCGACGGTCTCCGGCAGCCCGCGACGCTCGATATAGGCGGGCGACGCCACCAGGATCCAGCGAAGATTCGCCAGCTTGCGGCTGATCAATTCGGTGTCCCGCAAAGCGCCCATCCGGACTGCCAGGTCATAACCCTCCCGTATGATATCGACGACTCGGTCTGTGACGTTCAGCTCAAGTTTCACACCGGGATGGCGCGCCAAAAACTCCGGAGCCCACCCCGCGATGAGCACCCTTCCGAACTCCTGAGGTGCAGACACTCGAAGCAGTCCCTTGGCTTCCGAAGCCACCTGGACGACGTCTTCTGCGTCCTCAATACGCCGAAGCAGCGGTGCCACGCGCTCGTAATAGGCCTGCCCCTCTGCAGTGAGGTTGAGCGTGCGCGTTGACCGTTGGATGAGCCGCACACCGAGGCGACGTTCCAAGCGCGCGACACTTTTCGAGACTGCTGACTGGGTTGACCCGATAAGCCTGCTGGCAGCGCTGAAGGAGCCTGCGTCGACGGTGCGGACGAACGCGACAAGACCCGTCGTCTTCTCAAGAATCGAAGTCATTTAAGACCTGTGGATCACTAACGCGCGGGCGCAGCAAAGCGTGGTGGTGCTGAGCTCAAGCGGCCTGATCTGCATCCTTCTGAATTGGAAACGGTACCACGGCATGCACAAACCGCGTCATGTCAGCGACGAACGACGCGGTTATCTCTATCGGCAATCTTGATAACGCTGTGACAATACGTCCGTACATAGTTACTGTCAAGTTTATGGCTTTCAGCCGGCATCGGGACCCAATCCCCATGACCTCTACGATGCAGCGCTGGGCGCGTGCACGGCGCTGACTGTGCTTTGGTACGCGAAACGCAAGAATATTCCGGTAGAAGGGCCGCGCTGGTCAGCGCGTTCGCGCAATGCGGACCACACCGGCGCGCAGGAGCGACCACTTCTTATCCCTTGTGGCCTTGATGGCCGAACGCCTCCCCACGGGCTCACGTATTTGGCGGTCCGGCGCCCGAAGCCGCGAGCGAAGCGCGAATCAACTCCGCGAAACTGCGGCACTGAAGTTTTTCCATCATGCGCGCTTTGTACACTTCGACCGTACGCGGGCTGATTTCCAAGCGCCCTGCGACCTCCCGCTGCGAAAGTCCTTCAACCAGCAGATCGAGAACCTCGCGTTCGCGCGGTGTCAATCGTTCGAAGCGCGAGCGCGCAGCATGCTCACTACGGTTAGCGTCATATCGCAGATTGTCTTCACGAATAGCGTTAGTCAGGATGTCGAGCAAGATCTCGTCGTTAACCGGCTTTTCCAGAAAGTCGAACGCACCGTTTTTCATGGCAAGACGGGTCGTGCGGACATCGCCGTGCGCAGTCAAGACGACGACCGGCAGTAAAATTCCCCGGTGGTGCAACGCCTGCTGCAGGTCGAGTCCGCTCATCCCGGGCATCTGCAGGTCCGTAAGCACGCAGCCGCGCCACTCCGGCCGGTATGTCTCGAGAAATGCCTCTGCGGCGGCAAAGGGCTGCGTACGGATGCCTTTCAGGGACAATAAGAGGCTGAGCGAGTCGCGCACGGAGGCGTCGTCATCAATCAGAAATACCGTTGCATCGCTCATGCCGCGGTCCTCGCGTGCGCCGTGAGGGGGAGTTCGACCAGGAAACGAGCGCCATCGGCGCCCGACCCGTCGAGGCGTAGCTCCCCGCTTTGGCTTCTCAGCAATGATCGCGAAATAGCGAGACCCAATCCCATTCCATCGAACTTGCTCGTGACAAACGGCTCGAACAGCCGGTTTCGGATCTCGGGATCCACGCCGCACCCGGAGTCCGCGACTATCACACGCAATTGCTTGTCATCTGTCGTGACCGTCAAGTGCACGCGTCGGCTTCCGGGCGCCACGTCGGCGAGCGCGTCGAGGGCATTGGCCAGCAGATTGTGCAGGACCATCTGCAGCTGGATTCTGTCGGTGGCGACCTCGCGCGTGACCCGGATGTCTTGCGTGAATTCTACACCTAGACGGGTTGCGCGATCCGCGAAAGCGGATAACACCTCTTCGAAGAGCGCCTCGACATCAACCACAGACACATTGACCACCCCACCGCGATAGAAGTCACGCAGGCGCTTGAGAATGTCGGAGGCGCGCAGTGCTTCGCGTGTCGCCTTGAGGAGAGTGTCGTTGAGGCGCGCGTCACGCTCCCCGATCGGAGCGGCCAGGATCTCGACCGCCCTCAAATAGGACACGAGGGCAGTAATCGGTTGGTTGAGTTCATGCGTGAGTGCTGTAGACAGCTCGCCTGCCAGCGCAAAGCGCATCGCTCTCGAGAGGGCCGTGTCGCGCTCGCGCAGTTGTGTCTGCGCGCGATCGTATTCGGTCATATCGCGAGCGATCAGCAGATAGCCGGCGCGAGCGGGCGGATCCAGCCGCACGCAAGCAATCTCCGCCGAGAAGCGCTCCCCGTTGGCGCGAGCGCCGCTGAGGCGGCGTCGCTCGACGGGATCCTTTAGCAATAGATCCGGAAGCCACTGAGTGAGCGTCGTTCCCTGGATTGCGGGACCTGAAGCTCCAAAGAGCCGCTGCGCCGCAAGGTTCGCGGAGGTAATCTGGCCTGCGAAATTCGTTGCGAGCACCGCGTCCGGCGCGGTGGCCAGCAGTGCCCGCTGCTCGGCTTCCGCCGCCGCGACCCGAGCGAGCGCTCCGGCACGCTCGGCGAGTACTGAGCCAAGGAGAATCGCGGTGAGTGCGAGGGTGACGAGGAGATACTGGATCTCGATGAGCGAATTGGCATTCAGGCGCGGCGCCGCACCGGCGATGAATCCGATCTGGATTAGAAGCGTGGCCGCGGACGCTCCGGTGACACCCCACGTGAGCGTGATCCAGATGACGGGCGCAAACAAGACATAGACTAGCGGGAGATCGTCGGCGGGACGAACCTGGAATAAGAGCCACACCATCGCGGTGAGGACTATTGCCTGGCAGGCGATAATGGCGGAGTGGCCGCGCAGCGCGGGCCAAGCCTGCGGGGCAGCCGGGGCGGCCAGCAGCATCGGTGTGAGCGTGAGG
>Ga0209488_10001783_pt1 | contig 18191 bp, 19 predicted proteins | sample Rivendell_Oct201_8_FD_188349 | JGI IMG/M metagenome (GOLD analysis project Ga0209488, IMG submission 188349) | Vadose zone soil microbial communities from the Eel River Critical Zone Observatory, Northern California, USA -... | ecosystem: Environmental > Terrestrial > Soil > Vadose zone >...
GAAGGCTTCCGACATTGGATTCGAGAATGAAATGTCGGCGTTTGGATTGAACTTCTGCCACGGGCTGGGATTGGGCTTGCACGAACGTCCGCTGATCTCGCGCCTGAATTCATTCATCGAGCCCTATGAACTGAAGGCAGGCATGGTGTTCGCCGTCGAAACCTTCTGCCCGGCAAAAGACGGCGTCTCCGCGGCACGCATCGAAGAAGAAGTGGTGCTCACACCCGACGGCGCAAAGATCATCACGCTGTATCCAGCAAAAGAACTGCCGGTTGCGAATCCCTATCGCGGCTCCGGCGCCTCCACAAAATAATTGGGGTCAGACCCCTCGTTTCCCTATTTCTTCGAAATAGGGAAACGAGGGGTCTGACCCCAATTTCTTCGTTGTAAGATACCGCGCAAAGGTCGGTATGAAAAACCTGCTGTTTGGCATGCTGTTATTGACGCCGAGCGTGACGATTGCACAGGAACTCACGATTCGTGGACGAGTAATCCATGAAGTCGTTACGCCGCGTGCAACGACCGGTGGGGGTAGGCAAGGCTCTGCGTCTCAGGGAATATTCTTAACCAGCAACGGAATCCTGATCCAGACGACTTCGGTTTCCCCGCAGGGTGGCACATTTCAATTCAAGAACCTTCTCCCCGGGCGATACTTCGTTTCCCTCGAACCAGGCATCGCGGGCATTCCGCCGGTGGAAGTTGTCCTCGTCGACAAGGACACTGCGGAGTTGCAGATCAAGATTCCAGCGGTTACCCTCGGCGGAACACTCCTTGTACAGGGCGGAGGAATAACACCGCCAATCCGATTGTTGTTGAACAGCACCGTCCAAGGGGTTGGCGCTCAGATCTTTTCCATCAGCGAAACAGCTTTCTCAATCCCCAAAATCCCCATTGGCACATATGGCATCGCTGTTCCAGGCCTGCCAGAGGGTTACTCTGTGAAATCCATAACGGCCGGGACAGCAGACCTGCTGTCGGAGAAACTGAGTCTGACGGCAACGGCGTCACCGAGAATTGCTATCACTCTCGCTGTCTCCTCACCACCGCCGTGGGTGCCCGTGCATGGAGTTCTCACCGGGCGGGACGCGGCGGAACGGCCACCGCCGCGATCCGAGCCGACGGCTCGTTTGATTTTCCGATGGTCCTCCCAAGGACATACTCTGTGCGATTCACACCGGCGCTCGACTCATCGATGCAAACGATCACCGTTGGCAAAGCGAATCCTGCAAATGTGGAAATCCCGCTGAGTATTCCTCCAGTGAAAGTCTCCGGACATTTTACTGGCGAGGATCGTATGAGAGAGCAGGGCCGGCTCGGCGCAAACGAATTCTTTCAACCGGTGCTGAGCCCCACTGCTGGATCTCCGATTCGTTCAGTTCGTGGAGCGAACGGCACCTTTGAGTTTCCGCCGCTACAGCCGGGTTCCTACACGTTGATTCTGGAAAGGTCCTGTGCGGGTTGCGAAAGCAATCCAATCAGTTCCGTGAATGGGACGACGTTCGTTGTGACCAACAAAGACATGACCGATCTGCAGATCAGCGCGGACCGCTAATCCAGGAACTCAAACGGAACACTTGAAGAATTCCGGCACCCGCTGCGTTGCGGATCCTGCCAGATAGTGATCGACGTAGCCATGCTGGAGGATTCTCTCCTGATTAATACAGACTGTCGTGGCACCCGCATCCGCAGCCTGCATGAGAAAACCCGCGGCCGGATAGACGTTCCCGCTCGTTCCGATCGTGACAAATAGATCGCACTCTGCAAGCCGAAGCTCGATCTCCGGAATGAAGAGAGGCATCTCGCCGAACCACACAATGTGGGGCCGCAGCAGCTTCCGGCAACACTGGGACTCCGGGAGTTCACCCACTTCGTATGCTTTCTCGTCCGGATAGACCTTGTCGCAGCGTGTACATCGGGATTCCCGCAATCGACCGTGCATGGTCAATGGCGCTGCGGCCCCGGCCTGCTGGTGTGCGATCTCATGCAGGCCATCGACGTTTTGCGTGACCAGTGTGAAGCGGATGCCGCTGTCTTCGCAGAATCTGGAAAATGCCGCCAGCGCATGGTGCGCCGCGTTTGGACGCACGCTCAATGCGCCACGCCGCCGTTCCGAGTAGAAATCCCATACGAGCTCCGGATTGCGCAGGAAAGCTTCCGGTGTGGCAACGTCCTCAATCCGGTGATTGTGCCAGAGGCCATTCGAATCGCGAAAGGTAGGCAGGCCCGATTCCGCCGAAATGCCGGCGCCTGTGAGAACCACAATGGATCGATAACCCGCAGCCAACTTCACACGGTGATACCGACAAAGGTTCCGCGGGGCAGATTGAAGGAGACCGCCAGGAATTTCAATCCGACCCTCACCTGCGTTGATGAATCGCCGACGGCTTCACGGTTCTTCACCTGCGCGATTGCATTCAGGAATTCGCTTTCAAGTTTTATCAATTGACCGACAAAACAGCTTTCCATTCCGGCGATGGCAATGCCCGTGGGCGACAGGTCCTTTGCGGTGGCGGTACGCGGCGATTGCGGCCAATAGGTGTAGTACACAATTTCAAATGACTGTTCGATGCGGCCCGCAATTCTGCGCAAGGTGAGCTTCGATTCTTCGCTGTCGATCCCCTGCAACGGGCTTCGACATTCCGGACACCGTTCACGCGTGGCCTGCCCAGGCGCATTCAGGAATGGAGATTTGCAGAAGAGACAATAAGAAGGATCGCTTCCCCGCGTCGTTTGGCCGACGTCATCGGTCTGGACGGAATGCCTGCGCAAATTCTGCAGGATTTGACGGTCATATCGTTCGCGTTTCAAGCGGTCGCTGAGCACCGCATAAGCCTCGTTGACCAACGCGGCATTCCAGGTGTCGCCGCCGAGATCCGGATGCATCTTCAGATTCCGCATGAGCGTGCGATAGGTCGCCTTGATCACGGCGACCGGAGCATCAGGCTGGACGTGCAACACGCGATAGTAGTTTCTGCGATTTTCCATACGGACGCCTTCAGCGGCCTAAATATTTGGAGCGCGCAGGGCTTCGGCAAGATCGGCGAGAAACAATGCGGCCTGTGCGCCGTCGACAACGCGATGGTCGCTCGATAACGTCATCGTCAGCATCGGGCGGATACCCGGCTGGCCATTGACCGGAACGACGCGATCTGAAATTCGGCCGATCGCAAGAATCGCCGCCTGAGGCGCTGCGATGATGGCGCTGAATGCATCGATGCCGTACATGCCGAGGTTGGTAATCGTGAATGTGCCATCCGCGAGATCCGCTGGCTTGAGCTTGCCGCTGCGCGCCCGCTCGGTGAGATCACGGCGCTGAACCGCGATATCGGCCAGGCTTGTCGAATCGGCTTTCGGAATGACCGCACCAACAACGCCGTCTTTCACCGCCATCGCGACGCTGATATTAATTCCGGGATTCAGGCGAATCCCCTGTCCCAGCCAGCTCGCATTCATTTTCGGATGCTTCACCAATGTCCGTGCGACCAGCGCCACCAGCAGATCCGTGTGCGTGACCTTCACTCCACGTTCACGTTCGATCGCCGGTCCGAGTTTTTCTCGAGCTTCGTTCAACGCGCCGGCATCGACATCCCGCACCAGAAAAAAGTGCGGCGCCTGCGTCCAGCTTTGCGTAGTTCGCTCGGCCATGAGGCGCGCAATTCCGGTCAGGGGCGCCACACCCACTGCCGTCGCAGGAGCTGCCGCAGGACTGGCAACAGCGGCGGCCATAATGTCCTCGCTCGATATCACTCCACCAGGACCGGTTCCTTTCACGCGCGTGATATCGACACCCTGCTCCTTCGCAAGACGCCGGGCCTTCGGAGAAATCTGCGGGCCGCCGCTCGTCGTTTTTTCGACTGGGGCAGACGTGGGCTTCACAGCGGCGGGAGCTGACGCCGTCATTGTCCTTCCGGTCTGGACGGTTGCGGTTTCCGCCGGAACCTGTTCTCCCGGAGCCAGTATCCAGGCGATCGTCGTGCCGACCGGCACGACATCCCCTTCCCGGGATTTCACTCCGGCAAGAACGCCGTCCGCTCCCGCTTCAATCTCAACCACGGCTTTATCGGTCTCCACTTCAAGCAGAGGCTGACCCTTGGTAATGGCTTCACCTTCCTTCTTCAGCCAGGACACGATTTTTCCGGTTTCCTGCGCCATCTCCAGCGCGGGCATCACGACACTGAACGCCATTAGTGCTCCAAAGTTTTATGAATTCGAGATCAGGCCTTACCGCAGAGTTCGCGCGCGGCCTGAATCACCATCTGTTCGGTGGGCACGGTCGCATCTTCAAGCGGCGGAGAAAATGGAATCGGAACGTGCATCGCCCCAATTCTCTTTACGGGAGCCTCCAGATCGAAGAACGCGCCTTCGGCAATCACCGAAGCGATTTCCGCGTTCACACCGTATCGACCATAACCTTCGTCCATCACAATCACGCGAGACGTTTTCTTCGCCGAGTCGATCAGCGTCTTCTCATCGAGAGGCCACAACGTGCGGGGATCGATGACCTCCGCGCTGATGTCGTATTCCTCCAGTTGCTTTGCCGCGCCCAGCGCCACCTGCACCATGCTGCTGGTTGCAACGATGGTGATGTCGTCGCCGGCACGCTTGATGTCGGCCACGCCGAAGGGAATCGTGTATTCGCCTTCGGGCACGGGACCTTTGAGGCTGTACATCATCTTGTCTTCGAAGACGACGACGGGATTGTCGTCGCGGATGGCGGTCTTCCAAAGGCCCTTGGCATCGTACGGCGTCGACGGCATCACGACCTTGAGGCCGGGAACGTGGCAGAGCCAGGCATGCAGCGATTGCGAATGCTGCGCCGCCGATCGGCGGGTCGCACCCATGGTGGCGCGCATCACCATCGGAACTTTCCATTTGCCGCCGGACATGTAGTGAATTTTTGCAGCCTGATTCACCATCTGGTCCATCGTGAGGCCAATGAAGTCGCCGAACATGATGTCGACGATGGGACGCATGCCGGTCATCGCTGCGCCGACAGCAACTCCGGCGAACCCTGCTTCCGAAATCGGCGTGTCGAGCACGCGGTCGGTCCCGAATTCGTTCACCATTCCGGAGAGTACCTTGTAAACGGTCCCTGCTTCGGCGACATCTTCGCCCAGAATAAAAACCGTGGGATCACGCCGCATTTCCTCGACGAGACCTTCGCGGATGGCCTGGCCCATGGTGAGTTCTCGTGTCTCAGGCATAGATGTCCTGATCGACCTTGTCCACGCCCGGGTAGGGTGAATCCATCGCGAACTGAACGGCTTTCTTCATCTCGGCATCGATTTCTGTATGGATTTTGTCGAGAGCGGCACGATCGGCCAGTTTTTGCCCGGTCAACCAATTGGCGAAGAGCGTGATCGGATCGCGTTCGGTTTTCCAGAGCGCTTCTTCCTGCTTGGATCGGTAGTACTCGCGATTGACATCGCCGACATGGTGTCCGGTAAATCGATACGTGCTGCACAGCAGGAACTGCGGTCCGCCGCCGGCCCGCGCGCTGTCGATCAATCTCTTTGCGGCCTCGTGTACGGCTTGCACATCCTGACCGTCGACGCTCTCGCCGGGAACACCGAAACCCTTCGCGCGCGTGAGAATGTCTCCCGCGATGGTTTCGGAATTGTGGGTGTATTCGTTGTACAGATTGTTTTCGCAGACGTAGACGACGGGCAGCTTCCATAGCGTCGCCATGTTCATGACTTCGTAGAGCAGGCCCTGACCCAGCGCGCCGTCTCCGAAGAAGCACACCGCGACGCGTCCATTGCCGAGACGCTTGGCAGACAGCGCGGCCCCGGTGGCAATTCCCATGCTGCCACCGACGATGGCATTGGCTCCGAGGTTGCCGGTGTCCGGATCGGCGATATGCATCGATCCGCCCTTGCCCTTGCAGTAGCCGGCTTCCTTGCCGAGCAGTTCGGCAAACATCCGGTCGAGCGCCGCACCTTTCGCCACACAGTGGCCGTGACCACGATGCGTACTGGTGATGTAGTCATCGGATCGGAGCGCTTCGCAGACGCCAACGGCGATGGCTTCCTCGCCACTGTACAGATGCGTGATGCCCGGCATGAGCGCGCGGGTGTAAAGCTCGTTGGCGTTTTCCTCGAACTTGCGAATGGTCACCATGCGCCGGTACATGCGCAGCAGGTGTTCGCTATCGATATTTGAAAAGGGCTTGGACCGATCCACCGCGGTTGTCATTCTTCTATGCTCCCGTCATGCCCAGATTTCAGCGTCCGTTGGAACTTTCTTGTCGGCAATGAGCTTGCCAATGCGCGAAACATTCATCAGGTGTTTGTAATCGAGATTCTCGGAAATCGAGTTGCCGCCCCAGGAACCGCAGCCCAGCGTGGTGGTGGGCGCAAAGCCATTGGTCAGCGAGCCGCCGGCGCTGAATGAGCACGCCTGGTTGACCACGAGCCGGCTGACCGGCAGTTCCAATCCGGCGTAACGGATGTTGCTTTCGTTGTTGGAATGCACGCCCGCCGAATGTCCGGCACCTTCGACAATAAGATTGGCCTTGGCCTTTCCCACGGCATCCTTGAAGTCTTTGTACGGCATGATCGCGACAACGGGGCAGAGCTTTTCCTTCGCGAGGACGTCGTCTTCACCGGCGCCTTTCGCGGGAAGCAGAACGATGCGAACCGCTTCGGAAATTTCAATGCCGATCATCTTGCCCAGATCGCGCGGGGATCGGCCGACGACATCTTTGTTCAGGCGCCCGCTCGGAAACACAAGGTCGCGGAACTTCTGGATCAGCGCTTCGTCTTCGGTGAACCAGACTTTTCCGGTGTCTTCAAACATCTTGATGGTTTCGGTGTAGCGCGATTCGTGCACTAGGACGAACTGTTCGTGCGAGCAGATGATCCCGTTGTCGAATGAGGCGCCCATCACAATCTTGTTGGCAGCGTCTTTGTGGTCCGCATCGGTATCGATGATGACCGGGACGTTACCTGCGCCGACACCGAACGACGGTTTTCCGGACGAGTACGCCGACTTCACCATCGCGCCGCCGCCCGTGGCCACAACGACATCGACGACCTTCATGAGTTCCTGAGTGGTTTCAATGGAGCCGTTCTGTACGGACTGAAGCAGGTTGTCCGGACCGCCGTTGGCTTTCACGACCTTCATGAACTCGCGGGTCATGAGTTCCATGCATTTTTCCGCCTTGGGGTGCGGGGCAAAGACCACCGCGTTGCCGGTCTTGATGGCGAACATGGCGTTGCACATCGGCGTGACGATGGGGTTGGTGATCGGCGTCACGGCCGCGACCACACCCATGGGCTTGGCGACGAAAACCATATTGGTTTCCGGATCTTCGCCAATGATGCCGCGGGATTTCTTGTCCTTCAGGTTGTTCCAAATGATGCGGGCCTTGCCCTTGTTTTTGAGGATCTTGTCTTCATAGACGCCGATGCCGGTCTCATCCACGGCCATGCGGGCCAGCATCTCGGCATTGTCGTACACGTACTTGCCGATGCCTTTGACGATGGCGTCTACCTTCTCCTGAGAAAACGACTCGAACGCAGCCTGGGCGACGCGCGCCTTTGCAACGAGCTCCTGGACCTGCGTATTTGCGGTCGATGCGGGTTCCTGAATGCAATGACTCATGGTTCTGACTTCCTTCAATGTGCGGAGTTTCGAGAATAGTCGAAATTGGAGGGACGATCAAGGAATGGGGGGATTTCGGAGGCGTCCTTGATTGTGCATTCATCAATGCCGATCTTTGTCCTTCCCAAACAAAGTCTGAATTTTACTGCCTCTATACCATGGCGACCAACCGCCAGCGCGTTTGACGCGGAAATACAGCATGATGAAAACATACAGAAAGGCAGCGACTACGATCAGGAAATCCTTCACGGCACTAATCTTCCTTTAACCGCATCACGAATCCACTCGGACAAGGTTTGGTCGTGTCCCGGTTTGTACGATGTCCCAAACCTCATGTGCATACCCATTTCTCCTCTTTGGATGTCGATGGTCGGCACTAATATAGCGCCAACTCAAAGGGAGAGACGAAGTGTTCAAACAATGTATAGCCGCGGCTGTCATTCGCACGAGCCGATGGGAGTAACCCCGGGCCGAACGGCTTCCGCGTTTGGATTCTCTGGACATGATGCGCGGCGTTGCGATTCTGGGGATCTTCCTGATGAATACGCAGGACATGTCGATGCCGGTCCTGGCCTACTACAATCCAATGACCTACGACGCCACGCGCCGCTCGTCCTAGAAGAATCGCGAGACCGGACAGGAGAAGCCGGGCAGGGCCGGCTCTGCGTGGATGACATCGTCACCAGAGTAAAGACGCGTATTCGACAACGATCGATACTCGGTAACAGTCTTCTTCGCGGGATCTACCAGCCACACGATCGGCACACCGCACTCGAGAAACTCCCCGATCTTCTGTGCGACATGCATCGGCCGGTCGCTGGGTGACAAAACCTCGACAACGAAATCGGGCACGAACTCGCCAAAGTTATTGAGCGCTTCCCCTGTCGGCAGCTTTTCATTGCGAACGAAAGTCACATCGGGCGAACGAAGGTTTCCGTTGGGAAACCAGATTCCGACGTCCGGAGTCATTACCTTTCCAATCGGATGCTTTTCCAGGAAAGTCGCGAGAACATAGATAATATTTGTCGCGATTATCGAGTGAATTAACCCGCCCGGACTCACGACAATTTCGCCGTCCACCAGCTCATGCTTCTGCCCGTCTTCCGGCATCGCCAGCAGGTCTTCGACCGTCGCGGTTCCCCTGGGTTTCATGAGCGACATTGTAGCTCCAGATCTCTCCCACAGGCGACTCTTGTGCAATCCGGGGTCCGCTGTTGTATTGTTTCGGCGGAGCGATTCATGAAGAACAGCGTGCGGATAGTTGGATGCCTCGCGATCATACCGATTGCCGCCATCCTCTATGGACAAACCGCCGCGAAACCGCAGCCGGCGTCCAACGCGCAGCGCGCCTTTCTCAATCAGTACTGCGGCAATTGCCACAACGACGATGACAAGGTCGCCGGACTGAGCTTCGACGCGGTCAACCTCAACCGCGTCGCCGACAACACGGAAACCTGGGAAAAGGTTGTGCGCAAGCTTCGCACCGGAATGATGCCGCCGGTTTCATCCGGTTCCCGAAAGCCGTCCGCCACGGAACTGCACGCCATGATCGGCTGGCTCGAAAACGAACTCGACCGCAGCGCGAAACCGTTCATTCCACCGTCCAGCCTGCACCGCGTCAATCGCACGGAATACGCGAACATCATCCAGGATCTGCTCGACGTGGAAATCAATCCGACGCAGTTTCTCCCTTCCGATGACTCCAGCCACGGATTCGACAACATGGCCGGCACGCTCGGCGTATCGTCCACGCTGGTCGAGGCCTATGTCACGGCGGCTCAAAAGATCAGCAGGCTCGCCATCGGCTCTCCCGCTTCATCGACGCAGACGTTGTACCGCGCTCCCGAGGACACTTCGCAGCGCTACCACATCGAAGGGCTTCCGTTCGGAACTCGCGGCGGCATGCGCATCGAACACGAGTTCCCTTCCGACGGCGAATACGTGATCACCGTCAGTCCGATACTCGGAGACAATATGTCGCCCACTCCGTTCGGCTCGGTGCCCTGTGAGAAGGTCGAGATCCTCCTCGACGGCGATTTGCTCAAGCAGGTCGACTGGCCCGGCGGGGGCTGCGGTGCTGCGGGAGGCGGTCGAGGGGGAGGGGGACGCGGGGGCGGCGGCGCCGGTGGTGGCATGCAGATTCGCTTCAAGGCAACGGCCGGGCTTCACGTCATCGGCGCGACGTTTCTCGAAACGAATCTCGCGCCCATCCTCGACATCGACCGGCACTTCATGCGCGACACGATCCAGACCGGACCGTTTCCCGGATACACCTTCTTCCCGCATGTCGGCAGCGTTCAGGTGGAAGGTCCATTCAACGCGGCGGCCGCGAAAGATTCCGCATCACGACGAAAAGTTTTTATGTGCCGACCGGCAGCGGCCGCGGACGAAGCGGCGTGCGCCCGAAAGATTGTTACCAATCTCGCAACTCGCGCATTCCGCGGAACGGCACTACCGGCCGATATCGACGACGTCATGAGCTTCTACGCGTTTGGCCGGCAACGCGGCGACTTCGATCACGGCATCGAAGCCGCGCTCGCGCGAGTTCTGGCGAGTCCGAAATTCATTTATCGGGTGGAAACCGAACCGGCGAACGTCAAGGCCGGAGAGACGTATCGCATTAACGATGTCGAACTCGCCTCGCGGCTCTCCTTCTTCTTATGGAGCACAGGGCCCGATTCCGAACTGCTCGATCTGGCCGCCAAAGGAAAACTCAAGGATCCCGTTGTGCTCGAAGCACAGACCCGGCGCATGCTGAAGGATCCGCGGTCCGAAGCACTGGCCGTGAATTTTGCCGGCCAGTGGCTGAACCTGCGCGGTGTTCAAAGCGTCGGCCCGCTGCCAATGCTGTATCCCGACTTCGACGATCCGTTGCGGCAGGCCATGCGGCGCGAAGTGGAATTGTTTTTCGACAGCATTGTTCGTGACGACCGCAACGTCACCGATCTCCTGACGGCGGACTACACCTTCGTCAATGAACGTCTTGCCAAGCACTACGGCATCCCGGACGTTTCCGGCAGCCAATTCCGCCGCGTCACGCTCAGCGCCGTATTCGACTCGCGCCGCGGCCTTTTGGGGAAGGGCGCAATCCTGACCACAACGTCGAAACCCGAACGCACCTCTCCGGTATCTCGCGGCAAGTGGATCATGACCAACATTCTCGGCATGAGCCCGCCGGATCCACCGCCCGATGTTCCGGCACTGAAAGCAAAAGCCGACGATCCAAACGCGCCGGAACCATCGATGCGACAAAAGATGGAAGACCATCGCGGACGCATCGATTGCGCGCACTGCCACACGCTGATGGATCCCCTTGGATTCTCATTGGAAAACTTCGACGCCATCGGATTGTGGCGCACAAGAGACGGCGGGAAGACCATCAACGCCGCCGATATCGCATACGACGGGACGCGCCTGAACGGTCCGGCCGGATTGCGAACCTGGCTTGCCGGCTACTCCGATCAGTTTGTGGAAGTCATTGCGGAAAAGCTGCTGACCTACGCGCTGGGCCGTGGCGTGGAGTATCAGGAAATGCCGCTGGTGCGATCGATTTCGAAAGACGGCGCGAAGAATAACAATCGATTCTCGGCGCTGGTTCTGGCGACGGTAAAGAGTGCTCCATTTCAGATGGGGCGCAAGTGAGCCATATGTTCATTACGAAAAAACATCTGCAGCGACGAACGTTTCTCAAAGGCGCGGGCGCCACGCTCGCACTGCCGCTGCTGGAAGCCATGATTCCCGCCGGCACCGCGCTGGCGCAGACCGCCGCGAACGTGAAGCCGCGTTTCATGGGCATCTTCTATCCGCACGGCATGGCACCGGGATACTGGGTGCCGGAGAACGTCGGAACACTGGGAACACTGCCTCCCATCCTGGAACCTCTCGAGAAAGTCAAAGCGCAGACCGTCATTCTCAGTGGGCTGTGGTCCAAATCGGCGGAGCCTCCCGAAGGCACGACCGGCTCCGATCACTGGGTCGCCGCCGCGTTCCTGACAGCGTTCAAACCCCGCAAGACTGCCGGATCGGACGCCAATGTCGGCAGCGCCACCATCGATCAGGTCATTGCGCAGAAAATCGGCCAGGAGTCGCTGCTACCGTCGCTCCAACTCGCCGTGGAAGATCCCGGAGCCAATTCCAGCAACTGCGGAGAAGGCTACAGCTGCTCCTACACCAACTCCATTTCATGGACCAGCGCGACCTCGCCGCTCCCGATGGAATTGAATCCTCAGGTCGTGTTCGAGCGCCTGTTCGGCAGCGGCTCCACCGCCGAAGAACGCGCCGCCCGACGCGAGCTGGGACAAAGCATTCTCGATTCGCTGGTCGGTGAACTTGCACGATTGAAATCTCGCGTCGGTGCCGGCGATCGCACCACCATCGATCAATACTCCACCGAGGTTCGCGAAATCGAACGGCGGCTTCAACTCGCCGCAGGCGCATCGACGGCGGTGCCCAGCGCGGGCTCTCCCTCCGGAGTGCCCGACAATTTCGACGATCACATCAAACTGCAGATGGATCTGACGGCGCTTGCGTTCCAGGCCGACATCACGCGCGTGGCCACGCTGCTGGGCGCTCGCGATCTCACCAGCCGAAGTTACAAGCTGCCCGATGGAACCAACAGCGGCGCGTTTCACGGCCTGTCGCACCATGCGGAGAGCCCGAAGACGATCAAGCAATTCTCGGGGCTCAACCGTTATCACGTGGGGACGATGGCTTACCTCGCGGAGAAACTGAAATCGATTCGCGAAGGCGACGGCACTCTGCTGGATCACTCGCTGGTTCTCTACGGCACGAACATGGGGAATTCGAATCAACATAATCATTTCGATGTTCCGCACATCCTGGTCGGCGGCCTCAACGGACGGCTCAAAGGCGCTCGTCATCTCGCGTATCCGACGAAGACCATCACGACGGGAAATCTTCTCCTGAGCCTGATGGATCTCTACGACATTCACCAGGACGTGCAGGGCGACAGCACCGGCCGGCTGGAGGCGCTATGACCGCGACTCGTGGATCTCTCGCAAAGATCGCCCTGCTGCTGGCGCTTGCCGCAACGGCCCTCACCGCGCCCCCCGGTCCACCCAGTGAAGTTGCGAATGCCGCAGAAAAAGGCGACAAGGCTGCGGTGCGCACACTCATCGAACAAAAAGCCGACGTCAATGCACCACAAACGGGCGCCATCACGGCGCTGCACTGGGCGGTGTACCGCAACGATCTGGAAATGGCGGACCTTCTCATTCGTGCCGGAGCCAATGCCAACGCGGTCAGCCGTGAAGGCACGACGCCGCTCGCCATGGCATCGCAATTCGGCAACGCACCGATGATCGACCGGCTGCTGAAGGCCGGAGCCAACGCGAAGCAGCTCGGAGCCGGCAGCAGAACCATGCTGATGCTTGCCGCTCACAGCGGCAACGTGGACTCGATCAAGCTGTTGGTTGCCGCTGGGATCAATGTCAACGCAAAGGAAATGGCTCGTGGCACGACCGCTTTGATGTGGGCGGCCGAAGAGGGGCATCCTCTTGCCGTGAAATCATTGCTGGAAGCCGGGGCGGATCCGAGTATTCGATCCGCCGGAGCAGGACTGCCGACGCCATACATGGCATCGACGGTTCTCACGTTGACTCCATTCGATCGTGCCGGCGGCGCCACTGTCCCGCAGGGCGGCCGCCAACAAGCTGCGCCTGCCGCAAACGCCGCACCGGCGGCACCCGCAGCAGTTGAAGATGAAGGTCCGGTTGCCGGCGTTCGCGGAACCGGCGGGGGAGGATTGACTGCGCTGATTTTTGCCTCACGCGAAGGCGACTTGGAATCCGCGCGGATTCTTCTCGATGCCAAAGCCGACGTGAATCAGATCACCGAATTCGGCTGGAGCCCGCTGCTGGTCGCGACGGAGAACCGAAACTACCAGCTTGGAAAACTGCTCATCGATCGCGGCGCCAATGTGAACCTGGCGAACAATCACGGATGGACTCCGCTTTATCTCGCCACCGACAACCGGAACATCGAAGGCGGCGACTACCCGGTTCCTGAACCCGATATGGATCATCTCGAATTCATTCGGATCCTTCTCGATCACGGCGCGAAGGCGAATGCCCGAGTTCTCGAAGGAGCACCGAAAAGCCACAGCACGCTGACTCGAACAATCTTCACCATGCAGTGGTTCTTTGAGGAAGGCGCAACGCCGATGGTTCGTGCCGCGCAATCCGGAGACCTGGCGTTGATGAAGCTGCTGCTGGAGCATGGCGCCGATCCGAAGATTCCGACATCGTTCGGAGATACGGCGCTTTCGGCCGCCGCCGGAATCGGCTGGGTGGAGGGCGTCACGCATGAATGGTCGACGCAGCAGAGTGCGGAAGCGGTGAAGCTGCTGCTCGACCTGGGGCTGAATCCGAATTCCGCAAATCAGGATGGACGAACGCCACTCATGGGCGCCGCGCACAAGGGACGGACGGAATCCATTCAGCTGCTCGTCGATCGCGGCGCGAAGATGGATACGCGCGACAAGGGCAGCCGCGATACGCACATCGTGGATTTGTCCGGTCACGGCGGCTGGCAGGCCATCGATTATGCCGACGGGCTGGTTCGCGTGGGTGTGCAGTCGGCGAACGCACATCCGGATGCATCGGCGCTGTTGCGAAAGATGATGGTTCAGGCCGGGATGCCCGTCCCGCCGGTGGATCGACTGATGGATTACGTCTGCGCCGTTGAAGGCCCGCTCTGCAAGAACGCGAAAAAGTAGTCAAATCCTTCTCCCTGAGGGAGAAGGATTCGCTTACATTTCGAACCGCGGTATTCTTACCAACGTGAGTTCCACCGCTCAAACCGCCTTCCTCACCGCCGAATGGAAATATCTCGCGATGCTGAATTACTCCATCGACCCGGCGATACTCGCACCTTTTGTTCCCAGGGGGACCGAACTCGATACCTGGAACGGAATCACCTACGCCTCCATTGTCGGATTCCACTTTGTGAATACGCGAGTGTCCGGAGTCCCGATTCCCTTTCATCGCGACTTTGAAGAGGTCAATCTCCGGTTCTATGTCCGACGCGACTCGCCGGACGGCTGGAAACGCGGCGTGGTCTTCGTAAAGGAAATCGTTCCGCGCGCCATGATCGCCATCACCGCTCAAACGCTGTACAACGAACCGTACATTGCCCTGCCGATGTCTCACCGTATCGAGAAGCACCTTGGCGCCGTTCAATCGGCGACCTATTCATGGCGATTCGACGGCAGGCAAAACAGCCTGTCGGTGCGGGTTCGCGGAGGTCCGGAGCCGTTGCTTGAGGGTTCGGAAGCGGAATTCATCACCGAACATTATTGGGGATACAACGTGCAGCGCGATGGATCCGCGATGGAGTACCGCGTCGAACACCCGCGCTGGCAGGTGTACGACGTCGCGGAAGCCAAACTCGAATGCGACATCGTGGGTTTATACGGCCGGCAGTTCGTGGAATATCTGGAACGTCCGCCGGTATCGGCGTTTCTCGCCGAGGGCTCCCCTGTTACGGTGAATCGTGGAGTGCGCCTGCCACAGTGAGCGGCAAAATATCCGAGACCAGGACATCCAGGGAATTCACTGTCGGCCCCGGCGTCCCCTTCGCTCGAATGACGTTCCCAGCCTTCAGCCTGGTTCTCAGGATGCCCTTTGTCTCCAGCTCACCGGGGCTCCCGGTTCGAATGACCCAGACGGAGATCTTCTGAGAATCCGGATCAACGACATCCAGATACAATGCCACGCGAGGATTCAGCCATTCTACTTTCGTGATTCTGCCTTCCACGGTTGTTAATTTCCGGTCTCCTGGCGCCTGAGGGGACACCTGAGCGAGCGCGGAACCCGTGATGATCGACGCGGCAAGAACAACAGCAATGCCGAAGTGAATCGAAAGTGCCTCAACTCTCATAATCGTAAATCTTAACCTGCGCCCAAAAACCGTGCAATTCGCGGAAGGCATCGTGAACCGGATCGGACTGATACGCATCGTGGCCGGCAGCATCATCGAACACCACAACCAGCCCATAGGAGTACGTGCGATCGATCACCGGGCGATCGGTGGCGGCGGGCTTTCCAAGCCAGCCATGACGGACGGTTCGGATCTTCGTGAGGGATTCCGCACCGTGAAAAAACTGCTGTTCCTCCGCGGCAGTCAAACCCGGCTTGAGCCAGAAATAAACCGAATGGATAAACATGCGGAGTGGTTCTACGGAATGCAGCGCATGTATTTGTAGGCGATCTCGGCGTTCTTCATCGGATCTGGCGCGCCATCGTACTCCCAGATGAAGTACTTCACATCGGGCCCAACGGCAGCGTAGACGCGCGGCCAGTCGATGATTCCCTTTCCGACATCGGTGATCTTGCCGTCCGGCGCGGTGTCCTTGACGTGCAGTGCAATGATCCGGCCCTTCATCCGATTCAGGAACGCGATCATTTCGTCCTGATTCAGTTTGTAGGCATCGAGCGCCCAATGAATATCGATTTCGAAACTCACATACTTCGGATCCGTGTTGGCCGCAACGATTTCGAGTGCGCTCACCATTTCGGGCTTGCCGTTCTTCCTGATGTCGTACTCGTATCGCGTCGAGATTTCCGCCGAGTGATTATGCATGTAGAGCGAAAGGCCCTTCGCTGCCGCCGCCTGACCAATCTTGTTCAGATTGGCTGCAGTCGCCAAAACATTGTCGAGTCCACCATTCAATCCCGGCGGGCCGTAGCCGGCCGAACCGATCATGGGTGCCTGACCGAGTGCTTCCGCATCCGCAATGGTCTGCGACCAGACGCTGAGATCGTTGGTGAGACTGCCATGGTTACCGATCACCTTGATCTGGTTCTTCTCCATCAACGGACGAACCGTCGCGATCGGCTGTCCAAACAGTCCGGCCAGTTCCGCGTTCTTGTATCCGATGGCGTGAACTCCCGCCAAAACGGAATCGACGATCGCGGGCGGAGTGCCGCCTCGCCCACCGCGGCCGCCGGCGGCGGGGGCCGGCGCGGGATTCGGATCGCGCAGGATCCCATTCATGGAGTACATCTGAATTCCGATCTTAGCGTCGGGCAATGGCGTGCATTTGGACGCCTGCGGCGCTTGAGGAGCGGCGGAGCTGACTGCCGACAACAGGACAAACGCGGCAGTGACCGCAATCAGGATCGTGCGAAATCGCGACATGATGGTAAACCTCCCCGTTCTGAGCTCGATGGTTTGTATCGATGGACGCCCGCCATCTTATAACGACTGGCGTTTCCCGATTGCAACATCGTCGGACGTGTCTAATAATTCGCCCACATCGATAAGGAGACCCCCATGCGGAAAATTCTGTGCGTTCTGTTGTTTCTTCTGCTTTCTGTACTGTCGATCTGGGCAGCGCCTCAACTCGGAACTACGAAAATGCCGACCTGGGCATTCCCGGTCACGGAGAGCAATCTGCCGGCAACTCCGCCGGAACCCGCGCCAGCTGTGCCCGGCAGCACTCGCACGTACACTCGCGCGGCTATCGACGATACGTTGAATCCTCCGAACTGGTTCCCTGGGGAGAATACGCCCAAGCCCCAGATCATTCTTCATGGACACGGAGACGCGCTCGCGTGCGGCGCGTGTCATTTGATGACAGGTGCAGGTCACCCGGAGTCCGCAAATGTCGCCGGCCTTCCATTCGGATATCTCATGCGGCAGCTGGCCGACTTCAAGAGCGGCGCGCGAAAAGATACTTCCCGCATGAACGACATTTCGCAGGCGCTGACCGATGACGAAGTGAAGCAGGCGGCGGAATGGTTGGCGGGCCTTAAACCTCAGGTGTGGACGAAGGTCGTTGAGGCCGCCATGGTTCCTAAAACGTATGTCGGTGGAGGCCGCATGCGGTTTGCCCATCCGGATGGAAGCATGGAAGCCATCGGGAATCGCATCATCACGCTGCCGCAGGACGCCGGTCAGGCGCGGAACCGGGATCCGCGTTCCGGATTTATTGCCTACGTGCCGGTGGGCAGCATTGCGAAAGGCGAGCAGCTGGTGAAGAACGGAGGCGGTGGCAAGACGATCGCGTGTACGACGTGTCATGGTGATGATCTGCGCGGTCTGGCGGATGTGCCACGGCTGGCGGGGATCCATCCGATATATCTCGCGAGGCAGCTGTACATTTTTCAGAATGGCGACCGGGCAGGGCTGGGAGCCCAGCTGATGAAGAAGCCCGTCGCGCAGCTGACGGATGCGGACATTGTGAATATCGCTGCGTACCTGGGGAGCCTGGCGCCGTAGGGAGCGGGAGAGTCAACGCATTTTCAAAAAAAGCGATTGTATTGGAGGAATCATGTTTGGAATGCCGGGTTATATTGCTCCTGTCCTTTTCATCACGGCGGCTATAGCCATCCAGGCACTTGGTCTTTTTGTAGTGGTCTATTTCGCAACGCGGCTTGCGATACGTCATGAGCGACGGATTTCAAGCTGAGCCACCCCTCCTGGCCAGGCTGTGCTATCCAGATTACGAAGCCCGCCGATTCAGCGGCGTGTTTTCGCGCGTCCCTCTCCCTCAGGGAGAGGGTGCCGCGAAGCGGCGGGTGAGGGAATCAATATCGCGCCAATATTGATTCCCTCATCCGGCC
>Ga0209488_10001784_pt1 | contig 18191 bp, 20 predicted proteins | sample Rivendell_Oct201_8_FD_188349 | JGI IMG/M metagenome (GOLD analysis project Ga0209488, IMG submission 188349) | Vadose zone soil microbial communities from the Eel River Critical Zone Observatory, Northern California, USA -... | ecosystem: Environmental > Terrestrial > Soil > Vadose zone >...
CGAGGCGGTGCTTGCGGATCTGGCGCGGCAACCCGCTACCGCGCACTTCATCGCGACCAAGTTGGTTCGCCATTTTGTTGCCGACGATCCGCCCCCGGCCGCGGTCGAGCGCGTGGCGCGCGCCTTTCTCAAAGGCGGTGGCGACCTGCCGACCGTCTATGCGGCATTGATCGAGGCGCCCGAGGTCTGGGACGCCGACATGCGCAAGTTCAAAACGCCGGAGGACCTCGTGTTCTCGACTTTGCGGGCTGAATGTGTCGCCGCGCCAGCCCGAAGAAGTCGTGTGCAGCTTCGATCTCTTGGGTCAGCGTCAATACACGCCGGGATCGCCCGCAGGGTGGCCGGACACATCAAAGAGCTGGGATGGGTCGGACGCCCTCATGCATCGCGTGCTGTGGGCGTCGCGGGTCGCAGGCCGGTACGAGCAAGGGGTCGACCCGGTGGATCTCGCGGCATCCTGTCTCGGCGCCTACGCGCGCCCCGAGACGGTAACGGCGCTGCGGCGCGCATCCTCCTCCACCCAGGCATTGGCATTGCTGCTGCGGACCCGCAGGCGATGACCGAACCCGCGGCCGCGAGCGCGCAGCCGGCGATGACGGCGGCGCAGGACACCGCAGCCAGGCCCGCGCCTCCCGACCGTGTCGGCGGCGTGGCCCGGATGGCGGCCACCTTGATGCGAAGCGAAGGGGGTCCCGAAGTGGCGGTCATCGAAGCCAGCGGGTGGGATACGCACGCCAATCAGGGCGGTGCCAGAGGGGCGCTCGCGCAACGGCTGGCGGGTCTCGATAAAGCGCTGCGCGCACTCAAGGATCAGTTGGGGTCCTTGTGGCAGCAAACCGCGGTACTGGTCGTGACCGAGTTCGGCCGTACCGCCGCCATGAACGGCACTCGAGGTACCGATCATGGGACGGGCGGTTGCGCCTTTCTCGCGGGCGGGGCCGTGCGCGGCGGCCGCGTGATAGCCGATTGGCCGGGGCTCGCTCGCTCGGCGCTGCTCGATAACCGCGACCTTCGGCCGACTCTCGATTTACGCAGCGTTTTCAAAGCCGTGCTCGACGAGCATCTGCGCGTCGACGCAAAGACTCTCGCCACCCGAATCTTCCCGGACAGTAGCGGCGCGCGCCCTCTCCAAGGGCTGATACGCGCCTAGATCACCTTCGGCGGATGTTCAAAACGCCAACGGTTCTGTACTGGGAGGCGTCGTCGACGTCGGTGTCTCTGAGACCGGCATCGTTGGCGGTGTGGCCATCGGCGCCGGAGTCGGCGGCGCTGGAGCCTTCGGCCGGGCCATCGTTGGCTTGGGCGAGCTCGGCTTGGGCGCAGCCTTCTTGGCGACGGGTTTGGCTTTGGCCTTCTTGGGCGCAGCCTTGACGGCCTTCTTCGCAGCCTTGAGTGCTCTGCCCGCCTTCTTCGCCTTGGCCTTCATCGGCCGCGCTTTCTTTTTCGCGGCACTCTTCTTGACGGCACGCTTAGCCTTTGCCACTGGACGCTTCTTAGACTTGCTCTTCTTTGCCATGATCACTCTTCTCCTAGAGATCGTTCGAACTCGCTGTGAGAGTAGCCCTGAAAAAGTCTGCTGTCATCTGTGTGTGAAGCTGGAGTCAGCAACACGGATTGCGTAGGCTGCCTGAGTGCTGCCGACTGACCCCATTCGCCCGCTGAAAGATGTCTGGTTGAGACCCCGACGCGTGTTTCGTGAATTGGCGGCACGACCGCTCGGGATCGCCGACTACTTGCTGGCGGCGGCTCAAGGCGTGGGCAACCTTCTCGCGCTGTGCCGGCATGTAGGAGCCGGAGCACACAGCAGCGTGGAAGCAATTCTCGCAATATCCTTTGCGTACGGCGCCGTCTCGGGCGTGGTGAGCGTGTACTTGATGGCCATTATCTATGGGCGCTTAGGGCTTCGCGCCGGCGGCAAGTCGACGACCACCCAAGTCATTCATGTCCTCGCCTACGGCGGCGTACCCATGGCGGCCTCGCTCGCCATCTGGGTGCTGACGGCACTCCTTGCCGGGGAGGCCACCTTCGTCGAGACTCCACGAGCCGATCTCGAGGCCTTCCTGGCGCTGCTGCTCCACCTGCAGTTCACCTCCTATGTTCTGTTGTTTATTTGGAGCATCGTCCTACAGGTGATGGGGTTGAGCGAAATCCAGGGCCTCACCACGCGCAAGGCCTTCGGAGTGTGGTTCCTGGGGCAGATCATCGGGTTCCTGGTCTCCCTGTTTCTGGCCTTGGCGATCGAAACACTATTCCCGGGAATCCTGATCCACTTTATCCCATAGCGCCCAAAGACCTCGGCGTTCAGACCGAGGATATCCGTGGACTCTTGGCGCCAGACCGGCGTCGCAGGTCTTGGAATAAGAGTATGGACTTGCGGCGATTGCGAAACGGTCCACGACCGCGACGTCAACGCCGCGAGGAACATTCTCGCGGCGGGACGCCGCCGTCTTGCAGAAGAAATCCCCGCCCTTTGAGGGCGCGGGAGGACGTCAACCCGCAGAACTGACGCCGGGCGCAGGCGGTACGCTGTCGACTTCCGCCGCCAAGGGCTCCGGTACCGCATCCGGCGCCGGTACAGGTGCTTGGTTCGGCGTGGCCGGCTGCTTCGGCGCGACGGCTCGCTTGGGTGCGGCGGGTCGTGGCACGCGCCACGGATTCGGGGATTTGGCGCGCTGTGACGATCGCTTCGATATCTTGGTAGCCGACGGCTTAGATTTTGACGCCTTAGGTTCTGACGCCTTAGCTGTTGACGCCTTAGGTTTTGAGACCTTGGGTTTTGACGCTTTGGCGCGTACTTTCGTGCCAACTGCGGCTTTTCGGGGAGCGGCTGCCTTGGCGCGAACTTGCAGCGCAGCCTGCGCCGCTTTGGCCTTTTTCCTTGCTTGCTTCGCGGCCTTTTTGCTCGCTTTCGCTAATTTTCGGGCCCGCTTGAGCACGTTCTTGGCGGCGCGCACCTTCTGCTTCGCCGCATCGGCGCGCGCGACAGCCGTTGCTGCATCGGCATTCAGTCGTTGCGCCGAAGCGGCACGGTTCGGATGTGCATCCGATGATCGAGAGATTGCCACGGTGCGATGCCTCGCCAAAACAATGGTGGCCGCTGAGCTTAGCCCCCGTTACCGGGGCTGTCACCCATCCGCTGCGCTTCAATGTCGCGTCGATGCCTCAAGACAGCACGCGGAACAGGAATTCACGAATGTCGGTGACTTCCGCGGCGCAGACGGCGTGTCCCATCGGATACTCATGCCACTCGACCAAGTATCCCTGCGCCTTGAGGAAGTTGCGCGCCTGCACCCCCATAGCTAGAGGGAGTACGGTATCCCCTTGGCCGTGAGCCATGAATATCGGGGTGGAGTTGTTTGCGGGTGCGCGCTCGGCACTGAAGCTGCTCTCTCGCGGGAAATAACTGGACAATGCCATGACGCCCGCCAGGCCCTCCGGCAAACGCACTGCCGTATACAGAGATACGGCGGCCCCTTGTGAAAAACCGGCGAGGACAATGCGATTCGCCGGAATTCCACGCTCGACCTCCCGGGCAATCAGCCGCCGAATCTGTGCATCCGCATCGCGAAAACCGGCCACGTCTTCCGCCGCCTTGCGGTCCAATCCCTTGATGTCGTACCAGGCACGCATGGACATGCCGCCGTTGATGGTCACCGGACGCACCGGGGCATTGGGAAAGACAAAGCGCCACGCCCGTTCACCTCGACGCACGATCTCGGGCACGATGGGTTCGAAATCATGCCCATCGGCGCCCAGACCATGCAGCCAGATCACGCTGGCGTTCGGCATTACCGCGGTTTCTACTTCAATGGTTTCCAGCATGGCCGGCAATATATCATCGCGGTATGCGGGTCACGTTGGATCATCTGCGCCGTTACGCCATCGCGCGATCGCTGTTCAAGCCCACGACCCTTAAGCGGGCGATAGACAAGCTGGGATTCGTGCAGGCGGATCCGATCCGTGCTCCGGCCCGCGCCCAGGACCTGACTCTGCGCCACCGTGTGGCGGGCTATCGGGCGGGCGACCTCGAGCGCCGCTACCCGAAACTGCCGCTGGAAGAAGACTTCTTTGTGAATTATGGATATATGCCGCGGGCCCATCATCAATTGATGCACCCACGAACGGCGCGAACGGTGTGGACGCCGGCGCGTGCCGCGCAAGCAGCAGCGGTGCTGGAATTCATCCGCGCACGCGGCGCCGTGCACCCGCGCGAGGTGGACGCGCATTTCGCGCACGGCAAAGTGACCAACTGGTTCGGCGGATCGTCGAACGCCAGCACGGAATTGCTCGACGTCATGCACTACCGCGGACTGCTGCGCGTGGCGCGCCGTGAAGGGGGCACTCGGGTGTACGCCGCGCGCGATACCGCGGAAGGCCCGGATACGGTCGCACTGCCGCTCGACGCGGGCGCCGTGAGCGCAAGGATGGACGCGCTGGTGGACGTGGCCGTCCGCAAATATGCGCCGCTCTCGGCGAGCACCTTGGGTCAGCTGGTCAGGCATTTGCGCGGCGGCGCGCCGCAGTGGACCGCGCACCGCGGCGACGCGCTCGCTCGCGCCAAGCAACGCCTTGCTCACGCTCGCGTTGACGGCGTCGACTGGTACTGGCCTGCCGCGGACAGACCCACATCGGCCCGTTGGCGGCCCGACGAGAGCGTGCGCTTGCTGACGCCCTTCGACCCGATAGCCTGGGATCGCCGCCGCTTCGAAGTCTTCTGGGGCTGGGCCTATCGCTTCGAGGCTTACACGCCCGCGCCGAAACGCAAACTCGGCTACTACGCACTGCCCCTGTTATGGCACGAGCGGATGATCGGATGGGGCAATGTGGCGGCGGCCCAGGATGGGCTGCGCTGTTCTTTCGGCTACATCGGCGGCCGCGCGCCGCGCTCCGCCGCGTTTCGTGCGGGCCTCGAGGCGGAACTCGCGCGGATGCGCACCTTCCTTGGCATGGCGGGTTGAGCCGCGCCGGTAGCGCGGAAAAGCGCCCGTCACGCGACCCTTCCTATCATCTACGCTTTCGCTGCCAGGCTCTTGCGGATATCGGCGGCGATTTCGTAGGAGCGCAGCCGTGCGGCATGATCGAATATCTGCGCGGTGATCATCAATTCGTCCGGCCGCGTCCGTTCGATGAATGCAACCAGGGAATTGCGGACCGTCTCGGGCGAGCCGACGGCCGAGCAGGTGAGCACGTCGGCGAGCAGAGCCTTGGCGGACGGCGGGAGTTGGCTCTCGTACCCGTCGATCGGAGGCGGCAGTTGCATCGGCCGCCCGCTGCGCAGGTTCACGAAAGCCTGCTGCATCGACGTGGCGAGGAAGCGAGCCTCCGCGTCGGACTCCGCGGCAAAGACGTTGAATCCCAGCATCACGTATGGCCTATCGAGCTGCACCGAGGGCTGGAATCGCGCACGATAGATGTCCATGGCCTGCATCATCATCGCGGGTGCGAAATGCGAAGCGAATGCAAAGGGCAGTCCCAGAGCCGCGGCGACTTGCGCGCCGAAAAGGCTCGAACCCAAAATCCAGATCGGCACATTCAATCCGACGCCGGGGACCGCCATGACGCGTTGCTCCGACCCTGAGGGCGCAAAGTATCCCATCAGTTCCAGAACGTCTTGAGGGAACTGGTCGGGATCGGACGCGAGATTGCGCCTGAGAGCTCTCGCGGTAACTTGATCGGAACCCGGCGCCCGTCCCAGTCCAAGATCGATGCGGCCCGGAAACAGGCTTTCCAAGGTACCGAATTGCTCTGCAATCACCAGCGGCGAGTGATTGGGCAACATGATGCCGCCTGCTCCGACCCGAATCGTCGACGTTCCGGAGGCAACGTGGCAGATCACCACCGAGGTGGCTGCGCTGGCAATTCCCGGCATACTGTGGTGTTCGGCCAACCAATAGCGCCGGTAACCCCATTCCTCCGCATGTCGCGCGAGATCCAAAGTGTTGCGGAGCGACTGCGCCGCAGTGCTGCCCATCGCCACCGGAGACAAGTCGAGAACGGAAAATGGAATCATAGGCTCACTTTGAGGCCGGAATGACACCTGTCTGGGAGCCCATCGTCGATTATCAAGGTCGCCGACGGGCATTCCGCCGTGCCGCCCTTCGAGACCAAGCGCTGTCTACCGCGCAAGGCCCGTCGGCGCAAGCGCGCCAATTCTGTCGAGAATGCCCTGCAGCGGCGACGTGGATCCCATCGCCTCGAGCTGCGCCGAATCACCCATCAGGAGGACCTTGGCGCGAGCCTTGTCGACGACGGCGAGCAACCGTTCCAGCTGTTTGAGCCCGATCATCTCTGCCCCATCGACCACAATCACATGATTCAGGGTCAAGGGGTTTCGCCCTTCCTGCCATTCGAGTTCGTGTGAGGCAAGCGGTTGCGTAGGAATGCCCGACGACGCCTGCAATGTCTCGGCGGCGATTCTCGAGAGCGCGACACCGATGACGCTCAGCCCTTGTATCTCCCAAGCTTCACGCATGGCGGCGAGAAGCACGCTCTTATCGTTGCCCGCCGCCACCGCCAGGGCCTTGATATCGCCCCCACTCATCGCATACTCAAACGCGCCGCGCTGCTCCTCGGTCAACGCGAGCGGCTCCTCCTTCAACGCTCGCGGCTCCTCGTTTAAAGCTAGTGGCGGCAACTTAGTCATTGGTGGGTGGGGCGGTATTCGGAGTTGGTGCGGGACGCCGTGGCCGCGTCGCATCGCCATCGCTGCCACGCGCTTCATCAGCGACTTTTCCGCGTCGAGCATATCGCGGCTGGTGAAGCGGAGCGGATTGCCACCACCGGGGTTCAGCGTCACCAGTTCGCCGGACTCCATGACCGCGGCAAGCACCGCGCCGAACTGCTCCTGATCGCCGGTACGCGACTTCAGAAATTGAGCGAGTTCCTGATGGGTAAAGGTAGGCCGCAGACGGGACAAGGCACGCAGCGCTATCGTGGGGTCCTCTAGGATCATCTCGCCGTTCTCTTGCGCAATCCGTTGCCGCTCGGCGACGCGCTCCTGCAGATGGCTGGGCAGTGTCTGCTCGCCTTGGGTCCAGCGGCCGACTCCTTTGCGACCCGGCGTGAGCTCGATCTGCTGAGCCTCCAGCGTCCGGTGATCGATTCGCACGGCGTGCCCGGCTCGCGCCAAATGTTGATTGGCACGTTCGGCCCAAGCCGAACGCCACTCAATGAGATTGGCTTTCCGGTTCCAATGCCGCATTTTGGGTCCAAACCCCGACGGCGTGGCTTCGCGCAGGGTAAGCAAGATCTGGGCATACGGATTGTTGGTGTCATTCCGACGGATGCTGAAGTCCGCGATCATGCCTTTCGAGACAAACTCCTGTGCAATGTAATCGCGCACGAGCGCCACGCTTTCCGCGTGGGACAGCTCGACGGGCAAACCGATTTCGATCGCGCGCGCGAGTTGCGAGTCTTTCCGGCGCTCGCCCGCCTCCACCCGATTCCACAACATTTCCCGGTCGTGCACCCAGGCCGGCGCGCCATCAGGCGACATGATTTCCGAATGCGCGGCTTTGCGGCTGCGTGTGTAATTGTGCGTGAGCCCGTAGCGCTCATCACGCAGCGCGGACCCGGACCGATACGCGGCGGCAGCGGTGATGCTCTGCCCCCGCCCGCGTGAGATGACCTTCGCCGTAAGATGGTAGATTGCCAGATAATTCTCGGTGGAGCGGGTGACGTATAGACGTATAAGTGTTCAATGCCTCGAATGTCGTTAGACTGTACGCGTAGCTCTGTGCCAAAATCAATGGCGAACCGGCGCCGCTATTCCGGCCGGACTCTTTGACCGCGGACACGATCCCGATGCCCAAACTCGACGATCAGATTTCGACGCTACAACAGAAACTCACCCAGTTGAAGCTTCGTCAGGAGCGCCTCGATGCGCGCAAGCGTGCCGTCAGTGCGCTGCGCGAACGCAAGGCCGCGACCCGCCGGAAGATATTGGTCGGCGGAATCGTACTGGCCAAAGTGGAACACGGAGAAATCGACCATGAGCAGTTTCGCGGTTGGCTCGACCAGGCCCTGACCCGACCCGAAGATCGGGTCTTGTTTGGTTTGCCCGTAAGCGAGAGCGGACCTGGGGCGCCATCCGACGCCGGTGGATGATTTCTGTTCTCCGCATCGGCAAGCGTATCTCCGCATAGTGTGCGGAGATTAGGCTGGCTATTCTCCGCAGCGGCCGGGAAACTCCGTGCGCCGCCGCTCGCACGTTGCCATGTGAATTGAGGCCGGAATCTGCGTGACCTACGGCGTTCGGCCGCGTTTGGGCTACGGCGAAGCGAATCGGTGAGGGTCTCATCTTGACACCGTCTGCATTTTTATGCAGGATGCGCGCAACTTTATGCACGGGCCAGATTCGATGCTCAGCTCCGATATCGACAATAACACCAGCGCTCCGGCGCGCCGCTCGATGCTGGCGAAGATCATTCGCGAGCAGGCCGTAGGAAGGCAAACCGAACTGGTGGCGATGTTGCGCAAGCATGGCCATGTTGCGACCCAATCGAGCGTCAGCCGGGATCTGCGCGAACTGGGGGTGGCTAAAATGGGTGATCGCTATGTGCTGCCCGATACCGCCGCTCCACCCAAGAGCGATTTTTCGACCCTAAAGCAGTTCGTCAACGCTCGTTTGACCGCCGGCACGAATCTGACTGTGTTGAAAACGACCGTGGGCTCGGCGCAAAGCGTGGCCGTCGCCATCGACACCGCTCGATGGCCGGAGGTCATCGGCACGCTGTCCGGCGATGACACCATCTTCATCGCCACGGCCGGCGCGCGCGACCAGCGCAAACTGGCCGACCGCCTTCTCGCCATCTTCGGACGCTAAAACCCCATGACATCGACTTCAAGGCAGGGCGCCGAGCCCATACTTTTGGCATTTTCCGGCGGCCTCGACACATCCTTCTGCGTCCCCTGGCTCAAGGACACCTATCAGCGGCCGGTGATCACGGTGACCGTCGACACCGGCGGCATCGACGAGGCCGCGGCAAAGTCCTTGGCCGAGCGCTCGGTGCAGCTGGGCGCCATCGAACATCATCTCATCGATGCACGCACCGCCTATTTCGACCAGGTGCTCCAATATCTGCTCATGGGCAATGTGCGCCGCGGCGGGGTATACCCGCTGTGCGTCGGCGCCGAGCGCGTGCTGCAGGCGCAGACGATCGCACAGATGGCGCTCTCGCTGAAAACCACGATGGTCGCGCATGGCTGCACGGCCGCGGGCAACGATCAAGTGCGCTTCGAAGTGGCGTTGCGCACCTTGGCGCCGGACCTCGAGATCATCGCGCCGGTTCGCGACCGGGCGTTCAAGCGGCCGGAACAGCTCAAGTATCTCGAAGATCATCACCTGCCGATTCCACCCTTCGGCGCGGCGTACTCGGTGAACCGCGGACTCTGGGGCGTCACCATCGGCGGCAAGGAGACATTGACGTCGGAGGGCAGCATTCCGGAGGAGGCGTGGGTACTCTCCAAGAACGCATTCTCGGCGCCGCGCCTGCCTGAGCGCCATTCGATCGGTTTCAACCAGGGAGTTCCGGTCAGTCTCGACGGCGCCGCATTGTCTGCCGTCGCCATCATCGAGAAATTGGAGGCGTTGGCCGGTCCCTTCGGCATTGGACGCGGCATCCATTTGGGCGACACCGTGATCGGCACCAAGGGGCGGGTCGCGTTCGAGGCCCCGGCGGCCGACGTGCTGCTGACGGCCCATCGGGAGCTGGAAAAGTTGGTGTTGACGGGCAAGCAGGCGCGCATCAAGGACTCTGTGGCCCAACCCTATGGCGACCTGGTGCACGAAGGACAACACTTGGATCCGGTGTGCCGGGATATCGAGGCGCTGTTGCTGTCCTCTCAGGCGCGCGTCAGCGGCGAGGTCAAGGTTCTGTTCCGGCCGGGTTCCGCGTTCGTGGAAGGCGTCGCGTCGCCCTATTCGCTGATGGCGGCATCGAAAGGCGTCTACGGGGAATCCGCCGGTGAGTGGACGCCGACCGATGCGTTGGGGTATTCGAAGATGCTGGCCCTGACCGGCGTGTTCTACCAGCGTGCCGGAACCAATGCGCAGGCGCGGGCGGGGAAGTCATGAGCGGCATGCGCACCGTGGTCGTCGATAAAATCGCCTCAGTGACGCAGGCCTGTGGCCTGTCGCACGAGATCCGCATCGCAGCGGACATTCCCTGCGAGGAGGGCTTGGTTGTCGTGGTCGAGATCCTCAACAACAAGTCAACCTACAACACACTGGAGCTGACCAGCGGCCGCATGGCGAAGGTGGCACGCGGGGATGTGGTGGTCGGCGCGTTGGGTCATCGCAAGGCCTTGTTCGGCTACTCGGGCCACATTCCGGAGACGCTCAAACCCGGCGATGTGATTCAAATGCTGAATATCGGCGGCGTCCTCGGCATCTGCGACTCCGCAACGCCCGACAAGGGCAAGCCTTTCGACTGTAAAGTCCTCGGCGCCGTATTGACCTTTCCGTATCTGGGCGAGCGCATCGGCGTGCCCGCCAAGGTGGGCTACAAGGCGCTGGACTACGACGCCGCGCTCGACGTGCGCGGCGTACCGGTGGTGGCGCTGGCCGGCACCTGCATGGAGGCGGGCAAGACCGCGGCGGCCTCCGCCATTATCGCGCGCATGCGCCATCGCGGACTGATCGTGGATGCCTTCAAAGCGACCGGCGTCTCGCTGCGCCGTGACGTCCTGGCGTTCGAGGACTCGGGCGCGCGGCGTACCATGATTTTTACCGACTTAGGGATCGTGACCACGACCGAGAAATGCGGTCCGGCGTTGACCCGCACCATGCTGACGGAAATGGCCACCGGCCAGCCGGATGTCATCGTGTTCGAATTGGGCGACGGACTCTTGGGGACGTATGGTGTGGAATCGATTCTGCGTCAGGCGGACATCAAGAAGGCGTTGACCGCGGTGGCGTTGTCGGCCAACGATCCGGTCGCCGCCTGGGGCGGCGTCAAGTTGTTGCGCGAGCGCTTCGGCATCGAGCCTTGCGTCGTCACCGGTCCCGCGACGGACAATCAAGTGGGGATCGAGATCATCCGTGAGCAGATGAACGTCCAGGCGTTCAATGCCATCAGCAATCCCGCGGATCTCGGCGACCACATCATCACTTGGCTGGGCTTGAGCCACGTGCGTGAATCCAAAGTAGCCGGCGAATGAACGGCCCCACCCCCGCGATCGTACTGGGCGGCACCGGCTATGTGGCCGGAGAGCTGCTGCGCCTGATCGCGGGGCATCCGCAGCTTTCCGTCGCCGCCATTCTGTCGGATAGTCAGCCCGGTGCTCCGGTCGCCGGCGCATTCGCGCATTTGCGCAGCGCCTATCCGGATCTCAAATTCGCCGATCTCGACGAGATCGAGACCGTCGTGCGGCGCATGCCGCGCTGCGCGTTGTTCTCCGCCGCACCCCACGGCGTCGCCGCGGCCATCATCGATCGTCTGCTGACGGCGGCCGAGGCGGCGGGCACACGGGTGCACTGCGTGGATATCTCGGCCGACTTCCGCTACTCGAGTTCCGCCGCCTATGAGGCGGTGTACAAGCACGCCCATGGCGCGCCGGAAAGAATTCGTGAATTTACCTGTGCCGTTCCGGAGCATTTGCAAAAATCGCCGACACCGCATGTCGCGCATCCCGGATGCTTCGCAACCGCGACGCTGCTCGCGAGCGTGCCGCTGCTGGCGCTGGGGCTGACGGATATGCGCCTGTTCGTCACCGGCATCACCGGCAGCACCGGTTCCGGCCGCAAACCGATCGAAGGCACTCATCATCCGCACCGGCACAGCGATCTCTATACCTACGGTGCCTTGAGTCATCGACATGTGCCGGAAATCATCGCCTGCGCGAAACTGGCCACGGGTCTCGAAGCGGAGCTCAATTTCGTGCCGCACTCCGGTCCCTTCGCGCGCGGCATCCATGTCACCGTGCAGGCCAGTCTCAAGAAGCCGCTGGGCACGGCGCAGGCGCTGGAGGCGCTCCGGTCGTACTACAAGGACTGTCCTTTCGTGCGCGTCAGCGACACCGCACCGCGCGTCAAGGATGTGGCGACCAGCAATTATTCGAATTTGAGCGCGGTGACCAACGGTAACTCCATCGCTGTCATGTCGGTGGTCGACAATCTCAACAAAGGCGCCGCCGGCGGCGCCATTCAATGGATGAATCGCTTATTGGGTCTTGCCGAGACCACCGGCCTCACGACCCCGGCGCCCGGATGGACTTGAGGCACGCACGACTCACTCGGCAGAACAGCGACAAACTCGGTAAGCAATTCAAATGGCGACACCTCTGACAACTGTGACGACCCAGGCTCTCTCCAGCCACCTGGCGCAAGTGTTTGCGCAATATCCCATCGAGGTGGCCCACGGGGAGGGCGTCTGGCTGCACGCGCGCGATGGCCGCAAGATCCTGGATTTCTACGGCGGGCATGCGGTCGCCGGCTTGGGTTACGGTCATTCACGCTGGCTGGCCGCGCTCGAGCGCCAGGCTCGGCAAATGGCCTTTCAGACCAACGCGCTGCCCATGGTAATCCGCGAGCGCGCCGCCGCCCGCTTGGCCAAGTTCGTGGGGCTTGGTCTCGATACGGTGTTTTGGATCAACAGCGGCGCCGAAGCCAATGAAAATGCGCTGAAGCTCGCCTTCAAGCTGACCGGCCGCAGCAAGATCGTGGCACTGGTACAGGGCTGGCACGGCCGAACCGCCGCGGCCGGCGCCGTGACGTGGGGCGCGCTCGAAAAATGGTACGGTTTTCCGCGCACGCCTTTCGACGTGAGATTCACGCCGCGCGACGATCCCGCCGCCGTCGATCAATTCGTCGACCGGGATACGGCCGCGGTGATCGCCGAACCGGTGCAAGGCGTGGGCGGCGCCTACGATGTGGGCAAGCCGATGTTGCAGGCGTTGCGTCGGCGCTGCGATGAGGTCGGCGCGTTGCTGATATTCGACGAAGTGCAATGCGGAACCGGCCGCACCGGAGCACCCTTTGCCGCGAATTTCTTCGGCGTCACTCCGGACATGATCACCGCCGCCAAGGCCTTGGGCAACGGGTTTCCCGTATCGGCCCTGCTGTTGTCGCGACGCATCGCGGGGCAGCTCAAGTACGACGACATGGGTACGACCTTCGGCGGCGGCCCCATGGCTTGTGCCGTGGCCGAAGCGGTGATCGACACCATCGAGTCCGAGTCGCTGCTCGCGAACGTGCGCCAGGTCTCGGCCTATATTCGCTCCAGCTGCGTCATTGGCCCGGTCACCGGTGTACAGGGCGCGGGATTCCTTCTGGGTCTGAAGACTTCCCGACCGGCCAAGGAGGTGCAGTCGGCGCTGCTCGCCAAGAACATACTCACCGGCACCAGCGCGGATCCGCACATCCTGCGCCTGCTGCCGGCGTACATCTTGAACGAGGGTCATGTGGATCAGCTGAGCGACGCCTTGGCGAAAATATCCGCATGAAGCGCTTCCTCAATCTGGCCGATTTCAGCCGCGAGCAGGTTCTGGATCTGCTCGCGCTCGCCCAGGCCTTGCAAGATAAACCGGATCCGCGGGCGCTCGCGGGCAAGATCCTGGGGTTGGTGTTCTTCAATCCCTCGCTGCGCACTCTGGCGTCATTCCAAGCCGGAATGGCGCGCCTCGGCGGCAGCTCCTTCGTGATCACTCCGGGCCAGGGCACGTGGCAGCTCGAGACTCGGCAGGGCGCCATCATGAAGGGCGCGGCCGCCGAACATATCCGCGAAGGCATACCGGTGCTGGCGTCGTATTGCGATGCGCTGGGCGTGCGCGCCTTCGCCGAGGGCAAGAATCTCGAGCAGGACATTGGCGAATCCCTGTTCGGAATGATCGACGAGCTTTGCGACAAACCGCTGATCAACATGGAATCGGCGATGAATCATCCCTGCCAGGCACTGGCCGACTGGCGCACGATGGATGAACTCAAGGTACCGCAGCGAGCCAAGTTCGTCCTGAGCTGGGTCTACCATCCGAAGGCGCTGCCCTTGGCCGTGCCCGCGGCCGCCATGCACATGGCGGCCATGCGCGGCATGGAGGTGGTGGTGCTGCGTCCGGATGGCTTCGCCCTGCCGCCGCAAATCATGACCGTCGCGCGCTCAGCCGCGGCCGCCGCCGGCGGCTCGCTCACCGAGACCTCCGATCGCACCGCAGCCCTCGCCGGCGCGAGCGTGCTGTATGCGAAGGAGTGGGGTACCACCACGTACTACGGCGACACCGAGGCGGACTCGCGGCTGCGCGCCGATCTCTCCGATTGGTGCGTGCGCGAGCGATGGTTCGCGGGTGCATTGCCCGACGCCAAACTCATGCATTGCCTGCCGGTGCGCCGCAATGTCGCGGTCGCCGATGAAGTTCTGGACGGCCCGCGCGCGGTGGTCAAACGCGAGGCCTTCAATCGTCTGGCGGTGCAGATGGCCGTTCTGCATCGCATGCTGGCCTGATCGGCTGCCGTTTCGGAGTATTCTCATGATCATGAGTCGACCTGACCCTTCCGTCGCGGTGCGAGCGCTCAAGAGCGCGGCGCCGTACATCCGCATGTACAAGAACAAGGTCTTCGTCATCAAGGCGGGCGGCGCGGTATTCAGCGACGAGATGTCGACGCGCGCTTTGATCGAGCAAGTGGCGATTCTGCACCAGGTGGGCATCAAGACCGTGCTGGTCCACGGCGGCGGTCCGCAGCTGGACAACCTGCAAGCGACGTTGGGGTTGGAAACCAGGATGGTCAACGGCCGGCGCGTCACGGATCAGAAATCGATCGACGTGACCGCCATGGTGCTGAACGGCTTGATCAACACGCGCATTCTCGCGATCTGCCGGGAACTCGACATCGAAGCGATCGGTTTGAGCGGGGTCGATGCGGGCCTGATTCGCGCGCACAAACGCCCGCCGGTGCGCACGGAGGGTTCGAGCGAGACGGTGGATTACGGCTTCGTGGGCAATATCGACTCGGTGAACGTCGCGGTCGTCAACAAACTGCTCGAGGACGGCCTGATGCCCGTCGTGAGTCCGCTGTCGGCGGACTCGAACGGCATATTGCTCAATATCAACGCCGACACAGTGGCCGCCGCCATCGGCGGCGCCTTGTCGGCGGAAAAACTCGTGCTGTGCACCGGCGCCCAGGGAATTCTCGAGCGCGCCGAGGATCCGAGCTCGGTGGTTTCCTACACGGACATCAAGGGTTTGAAGCGGCTGCGCGACGAGGGGGCGCTCAAGGACGGCATGCTGCCCAAGGCGGCTGCGATCGAGAACGCGATTCGCGGCGGCGTGCGCCGAGTACACGTCATCAGCTACAAGTCCGCCGATAGCTTACTCGCGGAGATCTTCACGAATGAGGGAACCGGCACTCTGGTGGTGGCGGATCTCACGGCCTTGACCCCGGCGGAACAACTGAGCGCGTCGGGCGCTTGAGATTCATGGCGACCTCGCTCAGGCCACGGCCACTGCAATGACGCGACTCTGGGACAAGGGAACTCCGCTCGACGCGCGAGTGCTCGGCTTCACCGCCGGGGACGACTATATTCTGGACAACCGCCTGGTCCGCTACGACATTCAAGCCTCCATCGCCCACGCGGACATGCTGGCGGCTCAGGGATTGTTGTCGGCGGAGGACCTGGGATTGATTCGAGATGCCTTGACGGCCATCGGCGAAGAACATGCGCGCGGAGCTTGGCGCGTCTCGCTCGAGCAGGAGGACTGCCAGACGGCGATCGAGAATCTGCTGACGGCGCGCATCGGCGCCGCCGGCGGACGCTTGCATGCCGGCCGTTCACGCAACGATCAGGTGCTCGCCGCTCTGCGCCTGTACTTGCGCGACGCCGCGGAAGAATTGCGGCGCGGCGCGGCGGCGGTGGCGGACGCCCTCGATGCGCTGGCTGCGCGGCACGGCGCGATGGTGCTCCCCGGCTACACCCATATGCAGCAGGCCATGCCGAGCAGCGTCGCGCTGTGGGCGGAAGGGTTCGCGGCGGAGCTTCGCGACGACGCCGAAGGTCTCGAGCTCACGCAGAGGCGCATCGGCAAGAACCCTCTGGGATCCGCGGCCGGCTACGGGACCCCGAACCTCGAGCTCAGCCGCGAGGAGACGCGGCGGCGTCTCGGATTTTCGGTCACTCAAGAGCCGGTGACGGCGGTGCAGCTCTCCCGCGGCAAGGCCGAGGCACAATTGTTGTTCGAAATCACTCTGCTCGCGCAGGACATGGGACGCCTCGCGGCCGACTTGATGCTCTTCTACACTCGAGAATTCGGTTTCGTGGCGCTTCCGGCGGCCTTCACGACGGGCTCCTCGATCATGCCGCAAAAGCGCAACCCGGACGTCTTTGAACTGGTGCGCGGCCGCAGCTCGGTTGCGCATGCGGCGCTCAACGAAGTGCTCGGGATCACGCAGAAGCTGACGTCGGGTTATCACCGCGATTTGCAGCTGATCAAGCCACCCTTGTTCCGCGGCATCGACTCCTGCCTGCAGACGCTGGACATTCTGCCGAGCGCTCTCGACGGGGTGAAGTTCCGGCCGGAGAACATTCGGCTCGATCCCGGTATCCATGCCGCGGCCGCGGCGAATGCCTTGGTGGCCAAGGAAGGAATTCCGTTTCGCGAGGCCTATCGCCGCGTGGCCGCCAAGCTCAAGGATTCCCAATGACCCTGTGGCGGAGCTTGCGATCGCTGGCAGAGTTGAATTCCGGCAGTGCAGGAACCATGGTCGAACACCTCGGAATCCTGTTCACCGAAATCAGCGATGACTTCATTCGTGCCACCATGCCGGTCGACGGGCGGACTCGCCAGCCGTACGGAGTACTGCACGGCGGCGCTTCGGTGGCGCTCGCCGAAACCCTGGGAAGCACGGGTGCGACCATGTGCGTCGACGCCGCGCAATACCAGTGCGTGGGCCAGGAGATCAACGCCAATCACGTGCGGCCCGCGCATACGGGGATCGTCACCGGGACTGCGCGCCCCGTTCACCTGGGAGGGCGCACCCAGGTCTGGATCATCGATATCGTCAACGAGGCGGGTAAATTGGTCTGTACTTCGCGCTTGACCATGGCGGTGATCCGGCGCGGCTCCCTCGGAGCCTGATGTCGCGCTGGCCTTTGCAACCCTGAGTGGCGTATCGTCGCGCCATGAAACAGACCCGCATCGGAATTCTGCGTGAGATCGGCATTGCGTGGGCCATGGTTGCAGCCGCGCCCCTTGTCGGCGCCCAAACCCCCTCTACTGCGCCGGCCGCGCCGCCGCCCACGAACTCGTCCCCCGCCGATCCGGCGGCTGCGCAGAACACCGACCAGATTAGCTACTCGTTCGGACTGACCTTCGGTGAGCAGATGCATGGCGTGGGGATCAGCGACCAGGTGAGTATCGATGCCATTGCGCGCGGATTGAAGGACGGCTTGCAAGGCAAGCGAAGCACCCCGGCCGATCGGCAGCAGGTCCAGGATTTCGTGCACTCAGTGATGGAGACCATGGTCGTGCGCAACCAGGCGGCGGCGAAGGATTTTCTGGCGCGCAACGGGCGCGAGAAAGGCGTCACGACCACGGCCTCGGGCCTGGAATACAAAGTCATTCTGCCGGGAGACCGCAAGGCTGCCGCGGTCGCGCCCACCGATGCGGTAACGGTACAGTATCGCGGCAAACTGCTCGATGGCTCGGAATTCGACAGCACATACGCGCACGGTGCGCCGGCGACATTCACGGTCAACGGCGTGATCCCAGGCTGGCAAGAGGCGCTGGTGCTGATGAAGCCCGGCGCCAAATGGCAGCTGTTCGTGCCCCCGGAGCTCGCCTATGGCGTGAGTCCGAAGCCCGGGATTCCCGGCGGTTCGCTGTTGATATTCGAGGTCGAGTTGCTGAGCGTCAAATCGAGCGGAGCGCCGGCGGCGACTGCGCCCGAGCACACGGACAGCAAGTCCAAGTCGAAATGAGTCGCGCGGAAGATGAGCGGCTCGTAGGGGTCTGGGGGTAGGGAGAGCCTGCGGGCAACGAAGGATACAGTTGCCCGCAGGCTCTCCCTACCCCCAGACCTTTCGCGGTGGGCCGCTCAACAACGCCCGCCCGTCGCAATCGGCACCGTCTGCCGACCGACGCCAGTGTTCGCACGGTGGGGTCAGGAGAGCCGGCGGGCAACTGTGTTCTTCGTTGCCCGCCGGCTCTCCTGATCCCGCCGCGCGACCGTTACCGTAGCCGGACGTTACTTGGCAAGATCGAGC
>Ga0209488_10001785_pt1 | contig 18185 bp, 18 predicted proteins | sample Rivendell_Oct201_8_FD_188349 | JGI IMG/M metagenome (GOLD analysis project Ga0209488, IMG submission 188349) | Vadose zone soil microbial communities from the Eel River Critical Zone Observatory, Northern California, USA -... | ecosystem: Environmental > Terrestrial > Soil > Vadose zone >...
ATGGCGGTGCCGCGCGCTACATCTGCGTTCCGGCCGGTCGCCCAAAGTGGCGCACAGCCCGCCCGCATGCCGCCGGCTGAAGCCGAGTCGTCAGCATCGCCGCTCGTGATCAAGCGCTTCGAGGATTTGATCGCGCTCGCCGGCCAAAAACGCGACATCGGCGTCAAGATCGCGCTCGAGCGCGATGTGCGCTTGGTCCGCATGGAGGATGGGCACCTCGAAATCGCGCTTGAATCAACGGCGACCAGGATGCTGGTCAACGACCTGTCGCAGAAGCTCTCACAATGGACCGGCCGGCGCTGGATGGTCGTGGTGTCGAGCGACGCCAGCCAGCCGACCGTCAAGGCGCAGAACGATACGCGCCAGGCCGAACTCAAGGTCGGCTTGCGTGCCGACCCGCTGGTGCAGGCCGTGTTGCAGCGTTTCCCCGGCGCCGAAATCGTCGGCGTGCGCGAAGCCGAACAACCGCCGCAACTCGTAAGCGGCGAACCCGAAGAGATATCGCCGGAACCACCACCCGTCGACGACAGTTCAGCTTACGGCGCCGATTGGCAGCGGGACGGCAATGACGATGAGTTCTAGGGCACGTTCGTTGATGTGATTCAATGACCGTGCGACGAACTCGGTGAGACTCCCTCTCCCCTCCGGGGAGAGGGTTGGGGTGAGGGGGCTAACTCCATCAGTTGGAACCCCCTCACCCTAGCCCTCTCGGCGGCTTTGCCGCCCCCAAGGGGGAGAGGGAATCGACCGAGGTTGTATTGAGTTTATCGCTCACACTCTGCGAGCTACTTTCTACGACACGGGAAAACGCAATGGTTGATTTTCTTGGCCTGATGAAACAGGCAACCGAACTCAAATCGAAAATGGACTCGATGCAGGCCGAGCTTGACGCGGCTGAAGTCGAAGGCTCGTCAGGCGGCGGCATGGTGTCGGTCCGCCTCTCCGGCAAGGGCGACATGAAGAGCATTCGGATCGACGACACTCTCATCAAGCCCGGCGAGAAGCAGATCATCGAAGACCTGATCGTCGCAGCCCACGCCGAGGCCCGGCGCAAGGTTGCGACCCTCATGGAAGAGAAGATGAAATCCGTGACCGGCGGCCTGCCGATTCCTCCTGGCCTCAAACTGTTCTGATCGCATGGCTGCAATTTCGGCCGGCCCCGAGATCGAGCGCCTGATCCAGCTGCTGGCGCGCCTGCCGGGCTTGGGGCCGCGCTCGGCCCGCCGTGCGGCGCTGTTCCTGATCAAGAAGCGCGAGCAGGTCATGGCGCCGCTTGCTTCCGCGTTGCAGGTGGCGCTTGAGAAAATCACCATCTGCCGCACCTGCGGCAATATCGATACGCAAAATCCCTGCACGGTCTGCACCGATGTGCGGCGCGATCCTTCCATCATCGTGGTGGTGGCGGATGTGGCCGATCTCTGGGCGCTCGAACGCGCGCATGCGGTAAATGCGCGCTATCACGTGCTCGGCGGCACGCTCTCGCCGCTCGACGGCGTCGGCCCGCAGGATTTGACCATCGATCCGCTGGTGACGAGAGCGCATGATCCCGTCGTGACGGAAGTGATCCTCGCGCTCAACGCCACCGTCGATGGCCAGACCACGGCGCATTACATCACCGACCTCTTACACGACGCCAAAGTGAAGGTGACGCGTCTGGCGCACGGCGTACCGGTCGGCGGCGAACTGGATTATCTCGACGAGGGCACGCTCTCGCAGGCCATGAAGCAGCGGACGTTGTTTTGAGGCAGCGGTAACCGCTCTGACGCGCAGATACCCTTCCTTGCGGGCCACGGACCAGAAATGTTCGTAGCCCGGATGGAGCGCCATTTGCGCTCTACGCAAATGCCGCGCAATCCGGGGACTTAACGTGCGGAAGCGGTCATGCCGGCGGTCGCTGGTCGAGCGATGCGAAATGACCGCGCCGTTGCAGCCAGGCGAGCAGCACGAGGCTCGGCAGCGCGACCGCGACGCAGATGATGAAAAACCAGAACCACCCGGCCGGGGCCGCCACGTAGCCTGCGCCGGCGGAAAGGTAAGTCCGACCGAATGCCGAGAACGCGGTGAGCAACGCATATTGCGTCGCCGTGTGCAGCGGATTGCGGCACAGCCCCGACAAATATGCGACAAAGATCACGGTGCCGATGGCGCTGGTGAAGTTCTCCGCAATGATGGCGAAGGTCAGCATTGCGGTGTTGTAGCCGACCAACGCCTGGACGGAGAACGTGAGGTTGGCGAGCGCTTGCAGGATGCCGCCGATCCATAGGCTGGTTGCAAGCGAATATCTCCGCGCCACGAAGCCTCCGGCAAAGCCGCCGAGCAAGGTTGCGGCGAGCCCGACGCCTTTGATGATGACCGCATATTCGGCGATGGAGAATCCAAGGTCGAGAACGAACGCTTCAGTCATCACTCCGGCAAACGCGTCGGTGAATTTGAACAGCACGACGAAACAAAGGATTGCCACGGCCATGTCGCGGGACACGAAGTCGCCGAAAGCGTTGATCGTGGTGCGCGAGACGCGCCTGAACGGACTGTCGTTCACATGCGCTGCATGATCCGTCGCGGCCGCGACGGATTTTTCGGGCTCGGTCGCGAACAGACCGGTGATTACGCCGATGCCGACCAGCACCGCCATTGCGAGATAACCCAGCATCCAGGCGGCACCCAGATCGAACCCGGCATCCTTGAACTCGGTCACGATGAACAACGCGCCGGCGGTCGATGCCAGCACCCCGATGCGATAGGCCGCCACATATGAGGCCATGCCGGCCGCCTGTTCATTTTCCGGCAAGCTTTCGATTCGAAACGCGTCGATCACGATGTCCTGGGTCGCCGAGGCGGTTGCGACCAGCAGGGCTGCGCCGAACACCACATACCAGGCAAGGGCGGCGGGATTTGAAAAGCCGAGCAGAACAATGGCGCCGAACATCAGGATTTGCGACAGCAGGAGCCACCCACGGCGGCGCCCCAGCCATCGCGATAGCATCGGTACGTCGAGCGCGTCGACGACCGGAGCCCACAGAAACTTGATCGTGTAGGGCGTGCCAACGAGGGCGAACAGGCCGATTGTTTCGAGATCGACGCCGGACTGCCGCATCCACAGGCGCAGCGTGGAGCCCGAAAGCGCCAGCGGCAACCCGGCCGAGAAGCCCAGAAACAGAACGATAAGAACCCGTCGGCGACAGTACACGGCGAGCATGTCGGCGAACGAGGGACGTGCCTCCGGCGCAGCGTCGGGCGATCCGCCACTCGCGCGACGAACGCGGTCGGCTCCCTCTCCCTTTTGGGGAGAGGGTTGGGGTGAGGGGGGGCGAACGCTCTGCGTCATAAGCCTCTTACTGCATTACCGGTCGTGCACTGACCCCGCATCCATTTTGATTCGACCCAAGTTATCACAGGTTCAAGCGGCCAACTTTCGAAAGAATTGCGATGGAATTGGGGTCGGGCCCCTGTGGCGCAGAACACAAGCAGTAGGCGCTGGACGTCAAAGCGTTCTCGCAACCCGGAAACCGATATCGTTTTCCCGGATATCGGGCAGGTCTCTGCTGCGGCAGGCCGAGCGGAGGTTCTGTGGATCGCTGGTCGAGGAACCGCCGCGCAGCACGCGAAGTTCCGTTACATCATTCACCCAGGCAGAACCATCGGCCGGCGGATTGCCATCGTAGCTGTCATGCCAATGGTCTGCGCACCATTCCCAGACATTGCCATGCATGTCGTGCAGGCTCCAGGCATTGGCCGGAAATCTGGTAAAGGGTGTGGTGAATTTTGAATTTTCGCCAAAGTTGGCCTGCTCGCGCGCGATCGTGTCGCCGATGTTGTAAGCTGTCGTTGTCCCGGCGCGGCAGCAATATTCCCATTCGGCCTCCGACAACAGCCGGTAATCCTTGCGCGACTGATCCCTGAGCCAGGCCACGTAGGCCTTGGCGTCATGCCAGCTCACACAAACCACCGGATGATTTTCGTCCTGGTCGAAGCCCGGGTAGAGCCAGGAAGAACGTCCATTGCCCAAATGTGGCTTTGTCGCCTTGACGAAAGCCGCAAATTCACCCTTCGTGACCGGCCCGACGCCGACCGCAAAGGACTGTGCAATCGACACTCGGTGCCGCGGCCGCTCGTGATCGCTATCGCTTTCACTCATCGGCGATCCCATCAGGAACGTGCCGGCCGGCACGATGACCATTTCGGGACCTTTGTCGAAGTCGCGAAAACGCACGCCGGCGATGTCGAGCGTGCCGGCAAGCCCGGAAGTGTTGACGAACTCTTCGCCGTGGACCGCGCCACCGATGGCAGAGCCCGGCGCGTTCGAGGGATCGGGTCCATGTGTCGCTGAAGCTGGACCTGGGCGGGCTGATGGCAAAATTTTACCACGCAGCGCCTTGGCCATTTCCACGATCGTCTTCAGCAATCGCATCAACGGACGCACCCTGCTGTCTTCGCTCTATTATCCCGGGACCGGTTGAGTTTGGCTGACACGCGACACAATAGCAAATTCCCGTCAACTCGGGCCGTGATCATCAACAGATGAAAGAATGGGGGAAGACCCTTGGGGTGCACAGACCCTGGTGCTCGAACCCTTGATGCGCGACCGCAATTTCGCTAGATCGGTGAACAGAACTTATCCACAAATTGAGAATGAAAATCTATTTTACCGACCTTGTTCGAACGAATTCACGTAGATGGCACGCAGCTCCAAACAATTCACGCTCCCACATTCCTGATTGGATATCCGTAGTTCTGAACCGGACAGCGCCGAATGGTGTATTTAAGGATCGCACGCGAATCCGTGGCTCATTTTCCCGAAGAAAACGCAGGACTCCGGCTGGCCTGAGACCTCTGATATGAGTCTACGAGTTCGAGCATCAGCTGCAGTCACGAAAGTATCTTTGGACAAATGTAGAATATTCTTCGCGTCCTCTGGCGTTGGCAATCGACCTCGCCCTTTTCTCCAGGGCGTCACGACTGCAAGAGGATTTGCAACCAGCAATTTCTCCCACACATCCGAGTTGTGGGCCGTTTGGGAACCATGATGAGGAATTTTGTACAGGGAAGCCTTGGGACCAAAAGGTTGGTGGTCTTGCGCCCCAATAACTGCTTCCCATCCCGCGGTAGGTTCCCCAGAATTTTCGAGGTCAGCACCTAATAATATTCCAAGTGGACCGATGGAAACCAGAGTAGCCACGGACACATCGTTTGGCGACGGCGAAGGAACGGCCCGTTTGGTTTGGCGGCATGCGCAGTGCCGCTTTAAACGCGGCGGGAGCGTACCGGATAATGACGTACGTCAATGACGCGCGCGATGATGCATAACGCCAGCAACACGCGGGTTGTTAACGCACGTGCAAGCTTGCTCAGAATCGCACAGCATCGCACAGATTCGCACACAGAAATTGGTTGACCGACGCATTGCAGAGTGACTACTGGTGTAATGGTTGTGTCGAATTGCGCCCGGAGTCGGGCGCATCTTTGTTTCTGTCCAAGCGGTGAACTGCTGTGACAATTATAGATAGGCGTAATGAATTACGTGTGCTTAAAAGTTGTGCATGGATGGGGCGGGGTACAAAACGACCCCATCGATTTTGGCCAAAACGAAGCCACCGATTTTGATGGAGTGGTTCAACCGGTCGCCAATCGTCGCCCGAGCTTCGCAAAACGAGTCTTTCACACGCTTTTCTCGACGCGGGACCGGTCTTGCGACGCTCGGCGTCCCGCATCGTGACCCAAAACGCGGTCGGCCCTTCTTGGTTCTCCATTCGGGCTGCGCACCAGTCGGGTTACAAGACTTCCGAATTCGCAGGGGCAGGCCAAAGTCCCCCGACATTGACCACCCAGGCCCGACACCTTAAAAAATCGGCCGCATGGCATTGCGCGAAATCATCATTCTTCCCGACACACGGCTCCGCCTCGTCTCCAAGCCGGTCAAGACGATCGACAAGGAGATCAAGGCGCTGGTCGCCGACATGTTCGAGACCATGTATGACGCGCCCGGCATCGGGCTCGCCGCCATCCAGGTCGCGGTTCCGGCGCGCGTCGTCACCATGGATTTGTCCAAGAAGGAAGGCCCGCAGGAGCCGTACGTTTTCATCAATCCGGAAATCTTGTGGAAGTCCGAGGAGAGATCGGTCTACGAGGAGGGCTGCCTCTCGATCCCGGAATTCTACGCCGATGTCATGCGGCCCGCGAAAGTGCGCGTGCGTTATCTCAACCTCGAAGGCGATGAGAAAGAAATCGAGGCCGAAGGTCTGCTCGCCACCTGCCTGCAGCACGAGATCGACCACCTCAACGGCGTGCTGTTCATCGACCATATTTCGCGGCTCAAGCGCACGCGCGTGGTCAAGAAGTTCGAGAAGGCGGCGAAACTGGAGGAGGGTTAGTGCCGCTCCGCCTCGTCTTCATGGGCACGCCCGATTTCGCGGTGCCGACGCTGACCGAAATCGTCGGCCATGGCCACGAGGTCGTGGCGGTCTATACGCGTGAGCCCAAACCCGCCGGCCGCGGCATGGCCATGACGCCAAGCCCGGTCGAGCGCGAGGCGCGGCGGTTCGGCATCCCGGTCAATTCGCCAAAAACGCTGCGCACGCCGGAATCGGAAAGCTCCTTTCGCGCGCATCAGGCCGACGCGGCGGTGGTGGTTGCTTATGGCCTGATCCTGCCGAAGCCCATTCTCGAAGCGGTGCCGCTCGGTTGCTTCAACCTGCATGCTTCGCTGTTGCCGCGCTGGCGCGGCGCCGCCCCCATCAACCGGGCCATCATGGCGGGCGACTCTGAGACCGGCGTGATGGTGATGCGGATGGAGGAGGGGCTCGATACCGGCCCGGTCGCCATGGTGGAGCGGCTGCATATTGCGCCAGATGCCACGGCCGGAGACCTGCACGACCAGCTGGCGCGGCTCGGCGCCGATCTGATGGTGCGCGCGCTCGGCGCCATCGAACGCGGCTCGCTGGCGCTCACGGCCCAAGACGAAGGCGGCGTCACCTATGCGGCCAAGCTTGCCAAGGACGCAACACGCATCGATTGGAACGCGCCTGCGAACCGCGTCCATGACCACATTCGGGGTCTGTCCCCATTTCCGGGCGCCTGGTTCGAATTGACGCTCGACGGCAGGCCGGTCCGCATCAAGGTGTTGCGCACGACGCGCGAGAACGGCACGGGCGCGCCCGGCGAACTCATTGACGATCATCTCACTGTTGCGTGCCGGGATGGTGCCGTTCGCATTATCGAATTGCAGCGCGCCGGCCGCCACGCCATGAAGGCGGAAGAATTCTTGCATGGCACAGCACTGCCGCGCGGGGCACGTTTAACCTGATGCGTGATTGACGCCATGCCACGCTACAAGCTCACGATCGAATATGACGGCGGTCCATTCGTGGGCTGGCAAGTGCAGGAATCCGGCTTGACGGTGCAGGGCCAGCTCATGGCGGCGGTCGAGGCGTTCTGCGGGGAGCGCGTGAAGGTAAGTGGTGCCGGGCGCACGGATGCGGGCGTGCATGCGCTGGGCCAGGTCGCCCATGTGGATCTCGCACGGGACTTCGACACCGACACGGTGCGTGACGCCATCACGGCGCATCTGCGTCCTCATCCGATTGCGGTATTGTCGGCGGAAAAAGTGCCGGAGAATTTCGATGCGCGGTTCTCCGCCGTGGGGCGGCACTATCTTTACCGCATCGTCAACCGCCGCGGCGACCTCACGCTGATGCGCGGCAAGGCGTGGCGGCTGCCGCGTGTGCTCGACCATGCGGCGATGCACGCGGCGGCGCAGCGGCTGGTCGGCCGGCATGATTTCACGACGTTCCGGCATATCGAGTGCCAGGCGAAATCGCCGGTCAAGACGCTCGATCGGCTCGATGTCGTGCGCGAAGGCGAAGAGTTGCGCGTCGCGGCCTCGGCACGCTCGTTTTTGCATACGCAGGTGCGCTCGATGGTGGGCGCGCTTGTGGCGGTCGGGGATGGACGGTGGAGCGCGGACGATGTCTCGGCGGCGCTGGCGGCGCGTGATCGCAAAGCCTGCGCGGCGCTGGCGCCGCCCGATGGGCTGTATTTGGTGAGAGTGGATTACGGAACGTAGAGATGGTCGTTGTTCGTAGGGGCGGGTCTTGTGCCCGCCCGCCTTTCCGCAAGCACGGAGGGGCGGGCGGACATAAGCGCGCTTTACGCGCGTCCATAAGGGCGTAAGCGCCCGTCTGCGACGGGCTATGGACGCGCTATGGTCTGCCCCTACGAAAATACGCCGACGGAGTTTGTTGCGAGCCGGGCGGGCACAAGACCCGCCCCTACGCAGAAGCGGGTTTCGCAATCTACTAAACAAAGTAACGATCCAGCACCCGCCGATAGACCGCCGTCAGCGTGGTGAGATCCGTCACACTGGTGCGCTCGTCGACCTGGTGCATGGTCTGCCCAACGAGGCCGAATTCCATCACCGGGCAATAGTCCTTGATGAAGCGCGCGTCCGACGTGCCGCCCGAGGTCGAGAGCACGGGCGTGCGCCCCGTTACTTGCGTAACGGCGCCGACCACGAGATCGACGAAGGGGCCGGGCCTGGTCAGGAACACATCGGCATTCGAAGGCTGCCAGTCGATGTGGCAGCGGATGCGCTCGCCGGCAGCCGCGCGCATGCGCTTCTCAATGAGCATCTTCAGCGAGGCAAGGCTGTGGTGGTCGTTGTAGCGGATGTTGAAGCGCGCGCGCGCCTCGCCCGGGATCAGGTTGACGGTCGTGTTGCCGATATCGATCGAAGTGAATTCAAGGTTGGACGGCCCGAAATGATCCGAGCCATGGTCGAGCCGCTCGGCCATCAGCGCCGACATCACGGTGACGAGCCCGCGCACCGGATTGTCGGCTCGCTCCGGATAGGCGACGTGGCCTTGCTTGCCCGTGATGACAAGCGTGCCGTTGAGCGAACCGCGGCGACCGAGCTTGATCATGTCGCCCACAGCGGAAGTATTACTTGGTTCGCCGAGCAGGCAATGGTCGAATTTTTCCCCGCGCGCGGCGGCCCATTGCAAGAGCTTGATGGTGCCGTTGACGGCGATGCTTTCTTCGTCACCGGTGATCAGGAACGAGATCGAGCCTTTGGGGCGGCCGCCGTTCGCCGCCAGGTGATCGAGCGTCGCGGCAAGCGCGCAGGCAATGCCGCCTTTCATGTCGACGGCGCCCCGGCCATAGAGCGTGTCGCCGACGACTTCGCCTGCGAAGGGCGGATGGGCCCATGTGGATTCATCGCCTGCCGGCACCACGTCGGTGTGGCCCGCGAACATGAGATGCGGCGCAGCCGTGCCGATCCGCGCATAGAGATTGTCGATCGGCGCGGTTCCGGGTTCCGCAAAGGTGACGCGATGGAACTCGAAGCCCGCCGCTTTGAGCGTGGTCGCGATCACATCCAACGCACCCATATCCGCCGGCGTGACGGAGGGGCAGCGCAACAGCGCGCGGGCCAAGGCAACGGGATCGGCGGCAACGGGATCGGCGCTCATGGCTCAGCGCATTAGCCGCCGACCATGCCGACGTCAACGGACGATCAGTATCGACCTTCGAGAGGATCGGGTCCAAAGCGGTTGGGCCCCATGGTGCCGCGTGTACAGAACCAGACCAGGGAGGATGATGGCGCCGACGAGCGGGATGAAAATCAGAAGCATCCATCAGCCGGATCGGTCGCCATCATGCAATCGCCGAACCGAAACCCGAGGCCCGGCAAGAAGACTCCCAGGAACAGAATCATGGAAAGCGGTCCATATCCTGTACTGGAAAACACGATCAGATCGACGACGTTGGCCACGATACTGAGAAGGATCACGAACAGAGTCCAGAACCAATACTCCGACCGTATCGCCCTCGTCCGGAAGTTCGCATAGTTGTTAAAGCCTGATGAAATAGCCTCAAAGAAGTCCATGGAGCTGCTCCACTGTTTTGCGCGATCCGACCGAATCAGTTGGCATTGAATTGCGGATTCTGAATGCCGGGACCGGCAGCCGCAAGGTGGGGCTGTGGACAGAAAGGTCCCCGCTTCACACCGCGAGCGTTTCAGGTGCGCCCTAAGCGCCGAGCTGCTCCGCCAAAAGGTTGTTCTGGTGTCTCACCCAACCTGGAATCAGGAACACCTCGACGATGACCCAGGGGATTGTGACGACCATCCCGACCATTATGGACGACAAGATGAGTTGGGTGATGGCAACGCCGGTACGGCGGAGATAGAAATTGTGTGCGCCGAACAGGCCCAGGAAAAACCAGAGCAGATAGGCCACCAGGTTGGACCTGCGGTTGGCCTCGAACAACATGATGGCACGTGCGTCGGCCGAAATCGCGCCAAACTGCGGATGTGCCGCCCGCGCGCCTGATGGTATTTCGCTCATGCCTGCCCTCCCGGTGCTCTTGCGTTATCTTACCGCGGCGGCTTGGCGGCGTCGATAATGGTGATCTTCTGCCAGATCTTGCCGCTCAGATTGGTCGTTAGTGTTTCGATGTCGTTGACGGCATCGATCACGACCGAATCGGGCAGATGTTGCGCATAGACGGCGGCGAGCTTGTTGGTCAGCGACAGCATCTCGCTGCAATAGTTAAGATAGCGTGTCAGTTCGAAAGCCGTCATGTTGCGCTCCGGCGACGATGAGGTGACGGTGGCGCTGGCGCCGGTGATATAAAGGCTCGGATCCTTGGTCAATTGATGCATGTCGATGACATGAGCGATCGAACGCAGCGTGTGCAGGTCGCGCAGCGACCGGTTGCGCTTGTTCTTTGTTTCGAGCGAGATCAGGAAGAACAGAGCGGCGCCGACCAGGACCACGATGTTGGCAGCCGCCTCGACGCCCTGCAAGACGCTGAAAACTTCTGCATTGCCCACCTCCAAGTGGATCGAGCGCCCCACGATGCCGATGCCGGCACTTCCGGCAATGATCGCAATTAGGATGGCTGCGCGCAGTACCAGGTTCGGCTTGGCGATCGACCGCGAACGCTCTTCGGTCTTGCCCGCTATGGTGACGAGATCGCGGCACACGGCCACAAGGCCGCCACTCGGGAAGCGTTCGGCAATACGCTGTTCAAGGCGGCGCAGCGTTTCGATGATCCGGCTGGCGTCGAGTTTGCGGTAGGTCAACACGTCAATCTCGTAACAGTTCGTTGATGGAAGTCTTCGACCGCGTCTTTTCATCGACGCGTTTGACGATGACGGCGCAATAGAGATTGGGGCTTGGGCCATTGCGGCCGTGCTTGCCTGGCAGTGATCCGGGCACCACTACCGAAAACGGCGGCACTTCGCCCTGCAGCGTTTCGCCGGTTTCGCGATCCACGATCTTGGTCGAGGCGCCGAGGAACACGCCCATCGAAAGCACCGAGCCTTCGCGTACCACCACCCCTTCGGCGACTTCCGAGCGTGCCCCGATGAAACAATTGTCTTCGATGATCACCGGCCCGGCCTGCAAGGGTTCGAGCACACCGCCGATGCCGGCGCCGCCTGAAATATGACAGTTCTTGCCGATCTGCGCGCAGGAACCGACGGTCGCCCAGGTGTCGATCATGGTGCCCTTGTCCACATAGGCGCCGACATTGACGAAGCAGGGCATCAGCACCACGCCGGGTGCCACAAAGGCGGAATGGCGCACGACGGAACCTGGTACTGCCCGAAATCCCGCTTCGCGAAAGCGCGCCTCGCCCCAGCCCTCGAACTTGGAGGCGACTTTGTCCCACCAGGCGGCTTCGCCCGGACCGCCCGGCATGACGCTATTGTCGTTGAGCCGGAACGACAGCAGCACCGCCTTCTTGAGCCACTGGTTTACTTGCCATTTGCCGCTGGCGTCACGCTCGGCAACGCGTGCAACGCCACCGTCGAGCAGGTCGAGCGCCGCTTCAACCGCTTCGCGCACGGTGCCTTTGGTGGAAGGCCCGATGCCGTCGCGCGCCTCGAAAGCGTCGTCGATGGATTTGGCAAGCGCGTCGTGGGACATAGGGCGGTAACCTTCGGATTGGATGAAGATGGCGCGTTTTGTCGGGGCAAGCGGGCCTTAAGTCAAGTTTGAGCATGCGGACTTCGTAGCCCGGATGCAGCCGATAGCGCGTCGAAAGACGCGATATCGGCGTAATCCGGGGGCGGTCTGGCGATGCAGCGGGAACCCCGGATTGCGCGCCATCCGAGCTACGAGGCCATCCCCTTACGTCGTCAACAATTCCAACATCCGCTTGTTGAACCACTCATGCGCCTCGTATTGCACCCAATGCCCGACGCCGGGCACAAGTTCGAACGACGCGTCGCGGCGGAACTGATTCAACCGCGCACGACGCTCGTCGAAATGCGGAGCGGCGGTCGGGTCATACTCGCCCCAGATCCCCGCGATACGGCCGGCGAAACCTGGCAGGCAGCGCGAGAGCGCGCCGGTGTTCGAAACGTGTTTGCCGCGCACGCGTGAAGCCACGGCGTTGCGCGCCTGCGCATGAACCGCAAGCGCATCGATCCGGTTCGGATCGTGGATCATGAGTATGCTTAAATTTTTCCGGTGCGTGGCGAGCTTTTCTTCTTCCGTGGCGAGCCGCCGCCAGGAGACGAGCGGCGCCATGGGGCTGCGGGGGCCTTCCATGCCGGAACTGCCCACGAGGACGAGCACGCGCGCCCGAGGCGCGCACTGGCTCGCCACATAGCCCGCAATGAGACCGCCCATGGAAAAGCCCGCGATACAGAAGGGCGCTTGCTCGCCGATAATGGCGGCAATTCCTGAGCTGATGCTCCGGGCGATGCTCTCCGCGCTGATTGGCGGCGGGGGCGAGGCTGATTCGCCGGAACCCGGGAGGTCGGGAACCAGCACCGTGAAGTCACGCGCGAGCGGCTCGACATTGCGCACCCAGTGCAACCAGCTGCCGGTGCCGCCATGCAGCAGGACGAGTGGCTCGCCCCGTCCCCAGCTGTGCCAGACGACGTCGCCGGCTGCGCCGGGGCCGGCTTTGCCGGTGCCATCGATTGCCGTCGTGTGGCGCTCGCCCGCGCCCTCAAGTATCGCGATGAATTGGGCCGGGTCCTGATTCGGATCATTCATCGGGCGCAAAATCTTTCCAGAAAGCCGGAGAGATCGTCGGTGACGTGATCGACATGCAGGGCGTCGCGCCCTTCGAGTTCCCAGGCTTCGCGGGACACTTCCTTGGTGTCTTGCGGGACGACCAGCACCGTCGTCATGCCGCGCGCATGCGGCACCGCGAGGTTGCGCGCCAGGTCTTCGAACATGGCGGCCTGGCGCGCGTCGATATTGTGCCGGTTGAGGAAACGGTCATAGGTTTGCGCGGAAGGTTTTGGTTCGAGTTCGGCGTCGACGATGTCGAACACGTCGTCGAAGTGGCCCACGAGTCCAAGCCGCGCCAGAACCTTGTCGGCATGGCTCCTGGTGCCGTTGGTGAGGATGAGCTTTCGGCCGGAAAGTTTTTTGATCGCTGTGCCGAGCGCAGGGTTGGGCTCAAGCGGCGAATGGTCGACCTCGTGCACGAATTCAAGGAATCCGTCCGGCTTCATGCCGTGCTCGGTCATCAATCCACGCATTGATGTGCCATAGCGGCGGTAATAATCCTTCTGCAGCCGGAAGGCCTCCTCGCGATCGACTTTGAGGAAATCCGCGATGTAGTCGCGGATGCGCCCGTCAACCTGCTCCCACAGATTGACGTGATGCGGATAGAGCGTGTTGTCGAGATCGAATATCCAGGTCTCGACGTGGTGGAAGGTACGATGGGGAGAGCGGTCAGCCACCATTCCCAAACTCTATCGCTGCATCAGCGTGCCGGCGCCGTGGTCGGTGAGGAGTTCGAGCAAAACCGCATGCGGAACCCGCCCGTCGAGAATGACGACGCCTTCGACACCGGCTTCGAGCGCATAGAGACACGTCTCGACCTTTGGGATCATGCCGCCTGAAATCGTGCCGTCGGCGATCAGCCGGCGCGCGTCGTCGGCGGACAATTCGCGGATCAATGATCTCGACTTGTCGAGCACGCCCTCAACATCGGTGAGCAGGAGCAGCCGCTTGGCCTTGAGCGCGCCTGCGATTGCGCCCGCAAACGTATCGGCATTGACGTTGAAGGTGGTGCCGTCGGCCGAAGTGGCAAGCGGAGCCAGCACCGGGATCAGGTCGCGGCCGAGAATCTGGTTGAGAACCATCATGTCGACCTTTTCGGGCTCGCCCACGAAGCCAAGATCGATGACCTTCTCGATATTGGAGTCCGGATCCGCAATGGTGCGGCTGATCTTGCGGGCCATCACCATGTTGCCGTCCTTGCCGCACAGGCCGACGGCTTTACCGCCCGCGCCATTGATGAAGCCGACGATCTGCTTGTTGATCGAACCCGCCAGCACCATCTCGACGATTTCGATGGTGGCCTTGTCGGTAACGCGCAAGCCTGCGGCAAATTCCGATTTGATTCCCAGCCGCTTGAGCATGTCGCCGATCTGCGGCCCGCCGCCATGGACCACCACCGGATTGATGGCGGTCTGCTCCATCAGCACGATGTCGCGGGCGAAACTGCGCGCCATTTCTTCTTCGCCCATGGCATGGCCGCCATATTTCACCACCACGATTTCTTCGTCGTAGCGCTGCATGTGTGGCAGCGCCTCCGAGAGAATGTGGGCGATGTCGTGAGGCGAGACGTTCATGGCGGTCATCCGGATTGCTTCAGACGAGCTTTTTAGCGGGGGCAGCCCAGGTGGGGAAGGGGCTCGCCAGCCCTGTTCTCTTGTAGCCCGGATGGAGAACCGCAATGCGCGAAGCGCATTACGGGGCGCAATCCGGGATTTCTTTCCGCATTCCACGAGGCCGTCCCCGCATTGCGTTTTCAAGCGCGTAACCGCGCATGAAAGCCTCCACGCGGGCTACGTGCGCCGCTCCCCGCACAACCGCACGATCGCGGCGCGCAGTTCGGGGAGACCCATGCCGGTATGCGACGATGTCGCGAGCACTTCTGGAAACGCGGCCGCATGCTTGGCGAGCGCAACGTGAATTTCTGCAAGGCCGACGTCGAGATCTGAAGGCCCCACCTGGTCGGCTTTGGTGAGCACGAATTGATAATTTACGGCTGCCCGGTCGAGCGTCACAAAGATCGGTTCGTCAGTGTCCTTGAGGCCGTGGCGTGCATCGATGAGGAGATAGACGCGGGCCAGATTGGCGCGCCCCTGCAAGAAGGTGTGGATGAGCCCGGTCCATTCCTTCTTCTTTTCCTTGGATGCGGCCGCATAGCCGTAACCCGGCATATCGACCAGCACGAGATCCTGCGGCCCCTTGAAAAAGATCAGCTCCTGGGTGCGGCCGGGCGTGCGTGACGTGCGCGCCAGCGCCTTGCGTCCCGTGAGTGCGTTGATGAGGCTTGACTTGCCGACATTGGAGCGGCCCGCAAAGGCGATTTCGGTGCCACGCATGGGCGGCAGCGATTCAAATGAACTAGCAGCCCAAATGAATTGCCAGTCGCCGGCAAATAATTTGCGGCCTGTTTCGATCTCGGCTTTGCTGAATTCGGATGCCATGAAATTGGGGTCTGCCCCTCATAAAATCGGGGGTGGTCCCTCATTTTCCCTTCTTATCGCCCTTGTCGTCGTCCTTCTTCTTTTTCTTGAATACCCCAATGATATTGTCCCACAATTCGATCTTGACGCCGTGCTTGCGCATGATGATGCTCTGCTGGGTCACCGAAAGCGTGTTGTTCCAGGCCCAGTAGATCACGAGCCCGGCCGAGAAGCCGGACAGCATGAAGGTGAAGATCACCGGCATCCAGTCAAAGATCATCTGCTGGGTCGGATCGGGCGGCGGCGGATTGAGCTTCATCTGAACCCACATCGTGACGCCCATGATGAGGGGCCATACCCCGAGCATCAGGAACGGGCCGACGACCGGCAAATGCGAGGGATCCCACGGGATGAGACCGAACAGGTTGAAGATCGTGGTCGGGTCGGGCGCAGAGAGGTCCTGAATCCAGCCGAAGAACGGCGCATGTCGCATCTCGATGGTGATGAGGAGCACCTTATAGAGCGCAAAGAAGACCGGTATCTGGATCACGATCGGCAGGCAGCCGGCAACCGGGTTGATCTTCTCCTTCTTGTAGAGTTCCATCATGGCTTGCTGCTGCTTCATCTTGTCGTCGGCAAAGCGTTCGCGGATCGCCACCATCTCGGGCTGCACCGCTTTCATCTTGGCCATCGAGGCATAGGATTTGTTGGCCAGCGGGAAGAATACGAGCTTGATGAGCACCGTGATGAGCAGGATGGAAACACCGAAATTGCCGATGTGCTGATACAGCCATTCCATCGCCAGGAACAGCGGCTTGGTGATGAAGTAGAAATAGCCCCAGTCGATCAATCGGTCGAAACGATCGATCTTGAGCCCTTCCGCATAGCCGTCGATGATCGCGACTTCCTTGGCGCCGGCGAACAGCCGGCCATCGACCGCTAAGGTGGCGCCGGGCGCGATGGTCTTGGCGTCGAGATTATAGAATGTCTGATAGGTCTTGAGAGTACCAAGCTCGCCGGCTGAAAACTCCGCGTGAATCTTCGCCGACTGATCAGGCATCAGGGTCGCGGCCCAATACTTGTCTGTGATGCCGAGCCAGGATTTTTCGGCGTCGAAAGTCATCTTTTTCTGCTTATCGATATTCGCATAGGTCTCTTCCTTGAGACCCTGTTCGCCGAACAGGCCAATGAGCCCTTCATGGAGAACCGTCGTGAACCCTTCAAGCTTCGGCACGCCATGCCGGGATACCAGCCCATAGGGATAAAGGGTCACGGGTGCCGTGCCGCGGTTGTTGATCTCATCCCGGATTGTGATCAGGTAATTGTCGTCGACCGATATGGTGCGGCGGAATTCAAGTCCCTCGCCGTTGTCATGAACCAGCGTCACCGGGCGATTGACCCCGAGCGTGCCCGTTCCCTGCTGCTGCCACACCGTTTCGCGATCCGGCACTTTGGTTGCAACGCCGCCGGCGGGCAGCCAGCCGAATTCGGCATAAAAAGGATGCGGACTTCCGGAGGGCGAGAGCAGCATGATCGGCGGCGACTGGGGGTCGACGGTCTCGCGGTATCGGGTCAGTGCGAGATCATCGATCCGGCCGCCTTTGAGCGCGACCGATCCCGCAAGCCGAGGCGTTTCAACGCGGATGCGCGGGGATTGCGCAAGCGCTTCGTCGCGGGTCAAGGCCCTGGCGGGAGCCGCCGGCGTGACAGGCGCCCCGGGCGTTGCTGGCGTTGATCCCGGTGTGCTGGTTTGCTGCTGTTGTTGTTGCTGTTGCTGTTGTTTTGTTTTTTCCATCTGCGGCAGGCCGAAAAATATCTGCCACCCGATCAGGATCACGGCTGAAAGGACAATGAAAAGGAGTGTATTCTTCTGGTCGTTCATTTGGAAACTCGCAGCCGCCGCAGCGCCCCTTTGAAGTCGTCACTTATTCTCTGGAATGGCAGCGACAATGCCGCACGTCGTCCTATGAGCACATAATCATGGCCCGGATGCATGATCCCGGCATCGGCGAGCCTTACGACTTCCCGCAACCGGCGGCGCACCCGGTTACGCTCGACGGCGTTCCCGACCTTTTTGGAAACTGTGAAGCCAACGCGGAACACGCCCGCATCCGGACGTTTACGCAACTGCAAGATGAACCCCGCGGTCGGCGCCTTCTGCCCGCTGGCCGCGGCCAGAAAGTCAGCCCGCTGCCGCAATCGCTCCATCGGGGCGTGTGTCAGGCGCTCAAACGCTTGCGGCCGCGTGCACGACGCGCTGAGAGCACCCGTCGGCCACCCGTGGTGGCCATGCGCGTGCGGAAGCCATGGCGGCGTTTGCGCACCAGCTTGCTGGGTTGATAGGTTCGCTTCACGGGTCATTCTCCGCTTAAATGCTCTAGGCGCCGCACGCATCAGCGACGCGAATTGCAGAAATTTCAAGCCCTTGCACCCAAAAGCCGAATTGGACGACGGATGCCAGCCTTTAAAGTCTCGGGGCTTATAAGGGAGCAGGGCCTTGTCCGTCAATGCAAGCATTATGCTGGCCTGTAGGGGCGGGCACAAGACCCGCCCCTTGTATGGGGTCTGTCAAGGGGGGAGAAATGGACCAGCGAACTCCTCTTGCTTTCTTCCTTGCTTCCTTGCTTCCTTTCTGGCGTGTTTCTTCGTTCGCCGAGACGTTTCTTCATCTCGACGCCACTTTCTTCCTTACTTTGCCTCGTCGACAGAATCTGTTGGTAGATTCTGTCCTGAGGCGTGG
>Ga0209488_10001786_pt1 | contig 18185 bp, 15 predicted proteins | sample Rivendell_Oct201_8_FD_188349 | JGI IMG/M metagenome (GOLD analysis project Ga0209488, IMG submission 188349) | Vadose zone soil microbial communities from the Eel River Critical Zone Observatory, Northern California, USA -... | ecosystem: Environmental > Terrestrial > Soil > Vadose zone >...
CGGCCACGACGAACGCGATCAGGTAGATGAGCGCGAGCCCACGTTCGATGACGAGCCGGGCGATCGTGTAGTCAGGTGCGGTGAGATCCGGCATCGCGGTACATCATCTGCCGCGCGACCAGCCATCGCGCCGAGCAACCGCCGCTCCCGACCAGCCACACACCCCCGCTGGTCCTCGCCCGCGCCCGGGGGTATTTGAGCGCAATCAACGCCGTGTCCCCACGGCACGGGTACTCGCCCGGCGAGTACATCGGACACATCCGACGTCCCTTCCGGCTGCAAACCGGCCGAATCCGTCTATCCGACTCGGGCCACGAGTATCTCCGGCAATTCCGGGCTCGGTAGGTGTCCGGCATGTCCCATGTACTCGTGCCACGAGTATCGGAAGGCGCGGCCGCCGGCCAGGACGCGGTCGCGGGCCGGGGCCGGGACTCAGCCTGGCAGCGGCCCCGTCGACTGGCGGACGACGAGCTTCGGCTCGACGATCACGTCCGGGACGTCTGGGTGGGGCACTCCCGCGTCGATCAGGTCGAGCAGCATCTCAGTCGCGATCCGGCCCATCTCGACGCCGGACTGGCTGATGGTCGTGAGCGGCGGGATCGTGAACCTGGCGATGTCGATGTCGTCGAAGCCGATGATCGAAAGCTGTTCCGGGACGGTGATCTTCTCCTGGAACGCGGCCTGCAGGAGACCGATTGCGATCGTGTCCGACGCGGCGAAGACAGCCGTCGGGCGGCTCGGTCGATCGAAGTGACCGAACAGTTCGCGGCCGAGGCGATAGCTCGGCTCCGGGTCGGGCTGGGTCGTGAAATAGACCCGAGCCCGGTCCGCCAGGCCGCGATCGGCCATGTACTGCTCGTAGACTCGGGCCCGATACGGGCCGTCGGCCGTCCGCTCGTCGGACACGCAGATGATGCTCTCGTGGCCGAGGCCGGACAGGTGCTCGAGGGCCAGGATCGTGCCGCGCTCATTGTCGACGTACACGCCCGGCACGCGTCGCCGATCGAACCGGTCGCTGACGCCAACGACGTAACCCTGGCGATCGGCGATGTCGTCGAGCGTCGCGTCGCCGCCATGGATGTCGCCCATGATCAGGATCCCGTCGGCATGCGACTGTTCGAACATCGAGCCGTAGATCGCGGCGACGTCGGGCCGGTAGTCCACATGGCCTAGGAAGAGGCGGTAATCCCGGGCCCGTGCCGCCGCGTTGACACCGCGAAGGACCTGGACGTGGTATGGGTCGGTGACGTCGCGGGCGATCACGCCGAGGAGCGAGCTCCGGCTGCCGCGAAGGGCGCGGGCGAGCAGGTTCGGGCGGTAGCCAAGCTCTGTGGCGGCCGCCACGATCCGCTCCCGGGTCGACTCTCGAACCGGAACGCCCGTTTCGCGGCCATTGAGGATCCGCGACACGGTCGTGATCGAGACGCCAGCCTTCTCCGCAACGTCGCGAAGGGTGACCACGTTGCTGGCTGGTCGCATCGCCGTCCTGTCCGCCTGGGCTACTGGGCCGATGGGCTATGGGCTGGTGGACTCTTGACACCGCGACTATCGTTCCGGAATAGCGGAAACGTCAAGGATTAACGTTAAGCCCGCCCTGGGCACGGGCGGGCGGGTGACCGTCCCCAGACCGCGATGTGCCGTTTCCTGAGGAGGATGGGTCGTCATCATCGCCGACGCTGCCACGCGGCTCGTCAGCCGGTCGACCGGATGGTGATCGCGACCCCGGTTTCGATCGGTGGCCAGTTCGCGACGGTCTTCGGCCGCGAGCTGATCGGCCAGCTTCCGGACTTCGTCCACCGACCCTATCTCGTCGTGACCATGGCCGACCTGTGGCCGCGGTTCGAGCACCTGTTCGACTCGCACCTCGCCGGGGTTCATCGCGTCACGACCCTCGACGCAGGAGAGCTGGAGGCGGCGGTCGAGGGCCTGCCGTCGTTCGGCAGCGTCATCGGGCTCGGTGGCGGCCAGGCCATGGACGTCGCCAAGTTTTTCGCCTGGCGACGCGGCACGCCTCTCTTCCAGGCACCGACCGCCATGTCGACGAACGCGCCCTTCGCCCATCGGTCCGCACTTCGGAGCAAGGGCACTGCAGCGACCGTTGGCTGGGCCGTGCCGGAGGGCGTGTACGTCGACTTCGACGTCATCCAGGCGGCGCCGCCGCTGCTCAATCGGAGCGGCATCGGTGACGTACTTTGCTATCACACCGCAGCGTTCGACTGGAAGCTTGCCCGCGACATGGGCAGGGAGGATCGCCGATGGCCATATGACGAGCGACGGGTGGCGGAGGCGAGCGAGCATCTCGACGCCGTAGTCGCGGAGCTCGACGAGATCCGCGACGTCTCAGATCGCGGGATCCGAACGCTGATGCTCGCTCACCGCTGGGGAGGAGCGGCCTTTCACGATGCCGGCTGGAACACCCGCCACATGGACGGTGTCGACCATTGCTTCCTGTATGCCCTGGAGCACCACACCGGTCGGCACTTCATCCACGGCCAGGCCGTCGGGCTGGGGACGTACCTCGGCGCCGTCCTCCAGGACAACGATCCGGAGATGGTCCTGACGGCCCTCGACCGTGCCGGCGTCGACATTCGGCCGGAATCGATGGGCATCGATTGGGAAGAAGCGGCGACGGCAATGCGCCGTCTGGCCTGGTACGTCCGCCACGCCGATCTCGAGTACACGATCGCCGATGCCCGGCCGGTGACCGAGGAAATCGTCGAGCACGTCCGCGACCGGGTCTACGCTACGTTTGGCGAATGGACAGCAGGGACCCCGACAGGGGCCCAGGCAGAGAGCCTTCGGGCAAGAGGAGGAGGGTACATCTGATGCAGCGATCCACGCGGTTCTCGCCCGGTTGGCAGATCGGAGCGGCCGTCCTTGCCGTCGTCCTCGTGGCCGGCGCCTGCACCTCGAACGCGCCGGCGCCGGGCGGGAGCGGCGCGGCGGCAGGCGGCACGAAGCATGTCTCGATCCTCAACAAGGACATGACCGACGCCGATATCAAGGCCGAGATCACGAAGGAAGCCGGCCTCGTCGTCGGCAACTGGACGTATTCGGCCAATGCCACGCTGATCGACGAGTTCCAGAAGTACGTCAAGGCGACCTACGGCGCCGACATCGTGCTGACCTACGACGGCTCGCAGGCCCCGAGCGAGTACCTCACCAAGCTCGGTGCCGCGGCCAAGGGCAACAACCCAGCGCCCTACGACGTGATGGCCGTCGAGGAGAACTACTGGGCAGACGGAACGGCGAACGGCCTGCCGGCCGATTTCCTGCCGTCGGACCTGATCCCGAACCAGAAGCTCGTCCTCGACCAGTTCCAGCACGTCCCGACGTCGATCGCCTTCCAGTCGACCGCCTTCCCCGGCGTCGTCTACAACAAGGCGAAGGCGCCGTTCCTCAAGACCCTCAAGGACCTGGCCGATCCGCGCCTCAAGGGCAAGGTCACCCTGCCGCTGTCCGGCGACATCACGGCGGGCGGCTTCATGCTCGGGCTCGCGAGCGAGCTCGGCAAGGACTACAAGGACCCGAACCAGATGAAGGAGGTCGTCGACTGGGCGGTCACCAACATCGGGCCGAACGTCCTGAAGTACACGACCGACCAGCCGACGCTCCAGCAGCTTTTCGAATCCGGCGCGGCAGACGCTGTGACCTTCTGGAACAGCCTGGCCCGCCTCGAGTACTTCGGTGGCCACACGGACGCGTCGCTGCTCGTGCCGTCGACGATCTACCCGGCGAACGGCTACCTGTGGATCCCGAAGAACGCCCCACATCCGGTCCTGGCCCAGGTCTTCATCAACTGGCGGCTGAGCCCGGACGTCCAGTTCCCGAACGCCTGGCCGATCGAGCACGGCCAGTGGAGCGAGCTCAGCGAGGGCTTCCTGGGTCCCGACTACGTGAGCAAGGTCCCCGACTGGTTCGTCAAGGACTACTTCACGTACTTCCCGACCCTGGACCAGATCAAGACCTCGTTCAAGCAGGTCGACTGGGTCGCCTACAACGCCAGCGCCAAGGTCTGGCAGGACTACTACGGCCAGAAGATCGGCCAGTAGGACGCTCCTCCATGCGGCATCCCTTCCCGTTCCGCGGGAGGGGATGCCGGTTTCCTTTACCCTGAGGGCGTCGTCGGATGAGCGCTGAAGCCGGTTCCCTCGCGCCGCTGCTGCCCGCGACCCTGCATGTCCCGCGACGGCGTGAGCGGGCGGCCCGCGTCCGCACGCTCGCGCTCCTCGCCCCGGCGATCCTCCTGGCGCTGCTCTTCCTCTACTACCCCCTCGTGTTCATCCTCCAGATGAGCTTCACCGAGGGATCGTCCTTCCTGTCGCCCGGCGGCCCGATCTCGACGACCGAGAACTACGTCACGATCCTCAATCGCTACCTCCCGAACGTCTTCGTCACGCTCCAGCTGGCGTTCCTCGCGACGGCCGTGGATCTCGTCTTCGGCTTTCCGTTCGCCTACATCCTCGTCCGCAAGGTGCGCTACCGGACCCTCGTCCGAGGCCTCATGGTGTTCCCGATGTTCGGGGCGCTCTACATCGCCTTCGGGATGCGGTTCATCCTGCTCCCGGGCGGGCCGGCCACGCCGATTCTTCAGGCTCTCGGGATCGCCAGCACGGACGCGCTCTTCAGCCTGCCGTCTGTGGTCTTCGCGATGTCGATCTTCACGTTCCCCTTCATGGTCCTCAACATCGGCACGGCCCTCAGCAACGTCGACCCGACGCTCGAGGAGGCGGCGGCGTGCCTCGGCGCCCGGCCGTGGCAGACGTTCGCCCGAATCCTCCTGCCGCTGACCCGGGCTGGTCTCGTCGCCGGGGCGCTGACGGTGTTCGGCTGGAGCATCGGAACCTTCGCCGAGCCGCTCCTGCTCGGCTCGATCAACGAGCAGCGCGCCCTCGCCTGGACGGTCTACCAGCGCGGCGTCGTCCAGACCGACTACGGTCTCTCGACGGCGATGGGCACGGTCCTCCTGATCATCGCGTTCGTCGTCACGTACCTGTCGCTGCGGTACTCGCGCGGAGCTCTCGTCGAATGACCACCGGCGTCGCGCCCGCGGCGGCAGCATCCCGCGTTCCTGCCCGCCGGCCGCTCCTCAACGCCCGGCGGCTGACCGACGTCCTGAGCCATGCCTACATCTGGCTCTGCCTGATCGTGTTCGTGCTGCCATTCCTCGCTCTGCTCGGCTACTCGTTCACCGGGCCCGGCGGGACGCGCCCGGCGCAGAACTTCGCGTACGTCGTAACGAGCTTCGGCGACAACCTGCTGTGGAGCCTCAAGATCTCCGCCCTGACACTGATCATCAACGTCGTCGTCAGCCTGCCCGCGGCCTACGCGATCGTCCGCCACTCGTTCCCGGGCAAGCGCCTGCTGTTCTCCGTGCTGACGCTGCCGCTGTACGTGCCGGGCGCAGTCATCGGCATCTCGCTCGTGCTGACCTACAACTTCACGTATCACCTGACGACGTCGATGTGGGGCCTCGTTCTGGCGATGGCCCTCGGCACGTTCCCGCTGATGCTGACCCCGCTCGTCGTCGCCCTCAAGGACCTGCCGGTCGTCTTCGAGGAGGCCGCGGAGTGTCTCGGGGCGACGAAATGGCAGACCTATCGGCGGATCGTGCTTCCGCTCATCGGGCCGGGCCTGAGCGCGGGCCTCCTTCTCTGCTTCATCATCGTGTTCAACGAATACCTCGTGACGCTGTTCGTCCATCCGCCCGGGCTAACGACGGCGCCGTTGCGCGTGTTCAACCAGATCCGGACCGCGGGCCTGTCGCCGACGACCGCCGCACTGGCGGTGACGATGCAGGTGATCTCGTTCGCGGCGGTCCTGCTGTTCTTCCGGCTCTTCGGGACGAGGCATCTCAAGGGGACATACCTGCTCTGATGTCGACCGTCCGACTGGCCTCGCTCACGAAGCACTACGGCTCGACCGTCGCCGTCCACGAGTTCGACCTCGACGTCGCCGACGGCGAGTTCGTCACGCTGCTCGGACCGTCCGGCTGCGGCAAGACGACGACGTTGCGGATGATCGCCGGCCTGGTCGACCCGACGGGCGGGCGGGTGTTCTTCGACGATCAGGACGTGACGTTCCTGCCGCCGAGAGCACGCAACATCGGGTTCGTCTTCCAGACGCCGGCGCTCTTCCCGCACTTGTCGGTCGCCGACAACGTCGGCTTCGGGCTGTCGGTCAAGCGGGCGAAGAAGGCGGCGATCGCCGCCCGCGTCGACGAGATGCTCGCGCTCGTCGGCCTGGCCGGTTACGGCGCCCGCCTCCCGGCTCAGCTGTCCGGCGGCCAGCAGCAGCGGGTCGCGCTGGCCCGTGTCCTCGCCACGGATCCCCGTGTGCTCCTGTTCGACGAGCCGCTGTCCGCGCTCGACCGGAATCTCCGCGACACCCTCAAGTACTCGATCCTCGACCTCCAGCGGCGAACCGCCAAGACGGCGATCTACGTGACCCACGACCAGTCCGAGGCATTCGCGATCTCCGATCGGATCGTCGTCATGAACTCCGGACGGGTCGAGCAGATCGGCACTCAGATGGAGATCTACCTGAGCCCGAAGACCGAGTTCGTGGCCGAGTTCATCGGTGCCAACAATGGGCTCGCCGGCACCGTCACCGGCATCGAGGGCACCGGCGAGGCCGCACGGACGATCGTCTCGAGCGGCGAGCTCATCCTGCGCACCCGGACGCTGGCACCGGCGGCGATCGGCGATCCCGTCGTCGCCTACCTCCGGCCCGAGGACGTCGTCGTGCTGCAGGAGGGCGAGCCCGCCGACTTCGAGAACGTCGTCGAGGGCACGATCGAACGGGTCATCTTCGAGGGCCCGACGGCGCAGCTCCGCGTCGACGTGGGCGGTCGCCAGCTGCGCGCAGACGTCAGTGGTGGCCGACGCCTCATCTTCCCCGAAGGCCGCGGCCGGATCCGGTTGGGCTTCAACGACCTCACGCTGATCCCGGCGGAGCCGCCCGACACCGTATCGTCCGCGAGATGACCAGGCCCGTCTCGTCCAGCCCCGGCTTCACGACCGTCTTCGGCCGCGAGTTGGTCGGCGAGCTGCCGGCGTTCGTCCATCGGCCCTACCTCGTCGTCACGATGGCCGACCTGTGGCCGACGTTCGAGGCCAGGTTCGACGACGGCCTGGCCGGCGTCCACCTCGTCGACACGCTCGAGCTTGCCGACCTGGAGAAGGCCGCGGCGGGCCTGCCGGCCCACGCCAGCATCGTCGGGCTTGGCGGCGGCCAGGCGCTCGACGTCGCGAAGTTCTTCGCCTGGACGAATCGCCGGCCGCTGTTCCAGGTGCCGACGGCGACGACGGTCAATGCGCCGTTCGGCCACCGGTCCGGGCTCCGCGACCGGGGCAAGGTCCGCTATCTCGGCTGGGCGATCCCGGAGGCTGTGTACATCGATTTCGACGTCATCCAGGCGGCGCCGCCCCTCCTCAATCGGAGTGGCGTCGGCGACGTCCTGTGCTACCGGACGGCGCACGCCGACTGGCGATTGGCGGAATCACTCGGCAAGACGGAGCGCAAGTGGCCGTACGACGAGAATCTCGTCGCCGAGGCGACCGTCCAGCTCGACAGCGTCATGGCCGCGCTCGACGAGATTCGCGAGGTCAGCGAGGCAGGAATTCGCGCGCTCGTCCTCGCCCATCGCTGGGGCGGCACGACGTTCCACGACTCGGGCTGGAATCCGCGCCATATCGAGGGCGTCGAGCACTTCTTCTTCTACAACCTCGAGCGGCTGACCGGTCGCCATTTCATCCACGGCCAGCCGGTCGGGCTGGGCGTCGTCGTCGGGTCGGTCCTCCAGGACAACGAACCGGAGCTCGCTCTCGCCGCTCTGCAACGGGCCGGCGTGGACATCCGGCCGGAGGCGATGGGCGTGACCTGGGACGACGCGTCCGAGGCGATCCGAACACTCCCGACCTACGTTCGCGAGGCCGGCCTCTGGTACACGGTGGCCGACGCGAAACCGGTGACCGACGCCCATATCGAACGCGTTCGCGACCTCGTCGTGACTGGCTACGGGCCGTGGCGGGCGCCCGAGGAAGGTTCGTGAAGATCGGCCTGACGCTGCCCCAGGGGTGTGACCGCGAATACCTCGGGATGGAGGCCCGGGTAGCCTGGGAGCGGACGATCGAGGTCGCACGCTGGGCGGAGGCGACTGGCTTCGAGTCGCTCTGGGTGTACGACCACATGCAGGTCGACCCGCCGCCAGAGGAGGCCATCGTCTTCGAGCCGATGGTCGAGCTCGCGGCGATCGCGACGGCAACCTCTCGGGCCCGTCTCGGGCACCTCGTCCTGGCGGCGGCCTACCGAAATCCGGGTCTCACGACCAAGGCGATCTCGACCCTCGACGTCGTCAGCGGCGGTCGGATGGAGCTCGGGATCGGCGGCGGCTGGAAGGAGGACGAGTGGCGGTCTTACGGCTACGGCTTCCCGCGAGCCGGCGAACGGCTGGCGATCCTCGCCGACCACCTCGAGATCATCACCCGGATGCTGGCCCCCGGCCGGGCGACTTACGAAGGCCGCCACGCCCACGTTCGAGACGCGATCCACGAGCCGAAGGGGCTCCAGGAGCCGCGCATCCCGATCGTCGTGGGCGGTAACGGCCCGGTCGTCACCTGGCGGCTGGCCGCTCGGTTTGCCGACGAGCTCAACCTCGACGCGTTGACGCCCGCGGAGATCGAGGCCGCGCTGCCGGTGATCGCCGCGCGCTGCGAGGAGGTCGGACGCGATCCGGCGACGCTTCGCGTGTCAGTTCATATCTGGGGTCCGGCAGGCGATGTCCGGCCGGGCGTCGAACGGCGCCAGCGGCTGCGCGTCTACGCCTCGCTCGGCTTGAGCCGGGCGATCGCCCAGGGGTTCGCGGCTGCCGCCGATCCGCACGCCCTCGATCCGCTCGTCGATGATTGCGTCGCCGTTGGCTTCCTGCAGGCCGCTCCGATCAGCTGATCGCACCGTCGAGCATGCCAAGATCCGCCAGCGCGCTTCGCAGTGCGTCCCCACCCTCGAACCGAATCCCGATCATCCCGAGCGCTTGCGCCGCCCGGACATTCGCCTCGGAATCATCGATGAAGACCGTCGTTGCCGGGTCGAGTCGGTAGCGCTCGAGGAGATGGCGGTACACGCGCTCGTCGGGTTTCGTGATCCGGACCTCGCCCGAGATGACGATCCCCTGGAACCACTCGAGAAACGGGTAGCGCGGGCGGGCGACGGGAAACGTCTCCGCCGACCAGTTGCTGAGGGCAAAGAGCCGGACGCCGGCGCGGCGCAGCTCATCGAGGACCACGACGGTGGGGCCGATCGCCTCGCCAAGCGTCTCCGGCCAGCGGTCGCGATAGGCCGCGATGAGCCCGGCGTACTCCGGGTGCTGTCGGGTCAACACCTCGACTGCCTCGTCCCATGTCCGACCGGCGTCCTGCTGGAGGTTCCACTCGGGCGTTGTGACCTCGGCCAGGAACCTCTCCATCGCCGCGTCGTCGCCGTCGAAGAGCTGGCGGTAGAGGTAACGCGGGTTCCAGTCGATCAGGACCCCACCGAGGTCGAAGACGACGGCGTTCGGTCGATCGGTCCGGGGGCGGTCTTGGGTTGTTGCCACGAGGCGAGCGTACGACAAGCGGCTGGCTCGATTGCCGTCGGTTCTACGCCTGGCCCCGGAGGAAGATCTTGCCGCTGGCGGCGTCGACGACGATGGGCAGGGAGGCGAGGGGCTGGTTGGTCGGGCCGCCGAGCACGGCAGCGTTGTTGGCCGGATCGAATGCCGCCCCGTGACACGGGCAGTAGAGGACCTTGTCCGGCGCATCCCACTCGACCGTGCAGCCGGCGTGGGTGCAGACCGCATCGAAGGCAACGTAGCTCCCGTCGCTCAGCCGGACGACGATTCCTGGATCACCCGCGGGCAGCGGAGCCGCTGCACTGAATGGAACCGTGAAGGCCACCGCACCCGTTCGCTGGACCGCGGCGACCGTCGTGATCGCAGTGTTGCCGCCGACGGACGTCGCCGACGGCGCAGGGGTCGGTTGGCCCGCGCTCGGCGATGCCGCGGGTGAGGCTCCCGCGGCCACGTCATCCGACGATAGCGGGCCGTCGAGCACGCCACCCGCGCCGCCGGTCCGCCCGAGCAGCCGCAATGGAACGGCCAGCGAGGCGACGGCAATCGCCGCACCGCCGAGGAGGGCCGCCTGGATGATCGCTCGCCGCTCGGGCGATGCGACGACATCTGGCTGAGCCCGGTCAGCGGCTCGCCCAGGCGCCTGTGCGTCGCCCTCCTCCAGGAACCGACGTGAGACGAGAAAGCCGCCGTGGCCAGCCAGGCCGAGAGCGATCCAGCCGACGGCATACGGCAGGTCGGGACCGTAGTAGTAGGGGTGCGTCGACCAGGAGGCCGTGAGCCAGAACAGCAGCGAGAGGCCGGCCCCGCCGAAGGCCGCGAGACGGAACGCGAGTCCACTCAGCGCACCGAGACCTACCGCAATCTCGGCCAGTGCGATCACGAGCCCAATTGCCACCGCGAACGGCTCCCCCAGCCGGACCAGCCCGCCGATCGGCGAGGTCCGGGCAAACGCGGCCATCTGCGACTGGATCGACGCGGCGCTCGACGGGTCGAAGAAGGTCGAGGTCGTCAGCTTGTCGAGCCCGGCGTAGAGGAAGGTCGCGCCGAAGAAGAGGCGGACGGGTAGGAGCCCCGCAGCGGGAACGAACTTCGTGGCGATCTGATCGCGGAGGGACGGCTCCTCGTCCGGTAGCCTCCTGGGCGGAGGCGGCCGATGGCCAATTGCCGGACGGGACCTGGCGCGCCGCCGACTCACGGCCGCCGACTCACGGCCGCCGAACCACGCGACGAAGGTCCATCTCGTTCTCCCACCTGCCGTCCCGGACCGTCCCCCGCCGCAGGCTACCGACCGCCGGTGGGATTCGGACCGTGGGAACGGTGACGATTCCTACACGATCGGGCGCGGATCCGGCGGTTCTGCGACGGCTGCCTGGTTCGCCGCCGAGCTAGCTGCCCGCCTCGTCCGGCAGGAGCGGCCGCACGTACAGCGTGTAGGACTTGCCCGCCGACGTGAAGGTGGTCAGCGTCGTTGCAGCCTGGAAGACAGGTGTCAGCGTGTCGGCGTCGGCGCCGAGTGCGACCCCCTGGCGGAGGCCTGCGATCCCACGATCCGGCACGGCCGGGGTGCCGAACGCATCGAGCGGAGTGGCCAGTGGCCACCTGACCGGCGTCGGTCCGGCCGAGGGGTCCGGTTGGGCGCTCGCTGGTGCGACGAAGATCCGGTATCCCGACGGCGCATAGGCTGCCTCGGGGGCCGACGTCGCGCCCCACGTCTCGGCCGGATCCATCAGCCGGTTCAGCAGGTCAAGCGCGGCGGCCCGCTCCGGATCTCCGGAGTCACCCGCGCCGACGATCCCGCCAACGCCGACGCCGGGACCGCCCGGTCCGCCGCCCGAGAAGCGCGATGTCGTGGCCACGCCGTCGATGACGGTCATGAAGACGTCCGTGCCGGCGTCACCGGGGATGCCCGGGCCGGCCGTGGCCGGCTTGTCCAAACCGACGGTTCGGATCGCCCCAAGAATCGCCGCCGCGCCTTCGGGGCCGACGTCACGGACATTCAGCCCCGCAAGCAACGGTCCCGGGTCTCTTGCGGGAATCGGCGCTGGGGTCATGATCTTGCCGTCCGCGTAAACCGTGACGATTGGCAGCGCTGCGAGAGTCGCGACCGGGTTGATGAAGCCGCCCTCGGACGTCACCTTCAGGAGAAGACCCGCGGGCGGCACCGATGGGTCGCTGGACGGCACCGCGCTGGCGGAAGGGCCAGCGCCCGGTGGGAGCGAGGAGGATGGCGGCGCCGGGCTCGTCGTGGCCGAACACGCGGCCGCGAGAACGGCCACGACGGCCACCGACAGGAAACGTGACGGGCGAGCGAACATGCGGTCTCCAGGCTGACTGCGGCCGCGCCGCGTTGGGCGCGGGACGTCGAACCGTCGCCGGCGGTTCCACAGCCCGCCCGGCGGGTCCGCAGCCGGTTGCCAGGCGCGCCCTACCCGGCCTCGTCCGGGCGTTCGGAGAAGAGGGTCAGCTGCAGCCCGGCTGGACCCTCGAGTCGCGAGTTGAGCGACTGCCACGGCGTTCGGACCGGGGGCGCGACCACCGTCGCGCCGGCCGCGGCCAGGCGCGCGGTAGCCGACATCGTGTCGTCGACCTCGAACGCCAGCCGAATGTGACCGGCCACGCGCCGTCCGACCTCCACCTCGTCGATGAATGCGGCGTGACCCGGATCGGCGATCTCGAGCGTCGCCCGGCCGGCGTCGAGGATGACGACGCGCCCATCAGGGGATGAGAACGCCGCCTGTTCGGGCAAGCCAAGCGCATCGCGATAGAAACGGATGGCTTCGTCGTAGTCGGACGCCGTGACGACAACACGCAGCTGGTGGACCACGGGCCGGTCCACGTCGGCAGGATCGAGATTATTCATGGCCACAGTCTGCCAGCGCGGACGGATCGGCCGACAGCGGTGACGTCGCTCGTCCCGGCCTGACGCATCGGTCAGGCGCGGGGACGGCTTCGTCGCGTTACTCCGTGGCGAACTCGCGGAGCTTGCGGCTGCGCGACGGGTGGCGCAGCTTGCGGAGTGCGTGGGCCTCGATCTGGCGGATGCGCTCGCGCGTCAGACCGAACTCGTGCCCGACCTCCTCGAGCGTCCGGGGACGCCCGTCGTCGAGGCCGAAGCGAAGCCGGATGACCCGCTCCTCGCGGCCCTCGAGGCTGTCGAGAACCCGCTTGATCTGCTCGCGCAGCATCTGGTCCGTCACGGCGTCGAGCGGCGAGACGGCGTCCTGGTCCTCGATGAGGCTGCCAAGCTCGGTGTCGCCCTCGTCGCCAATCGGCGTCTCGAGCGAGATGGGCAGTCGGCCGTAGCGGCGAACCTCGTCGACCCGGTCGGCGGTGATCGCCCAGCGGGGATCCTCGGACAGGGTCGTCGCAATCTCCTCGGCCGTTGGCTCACGACCGAGCTGGACCGTCAGCTCGCGCTGGGTCCGGGTCACCCGGTTCATGGTCTCGACCATATGGACCGGGATCCGGATCGTCCGCGACTGATCGGCGAGACCACGCTGGATCGCCTGGCGGATCCACCACGTCGCGTACGTCGAGAACTTGAAACCGCGCTGCCATTCGAACTTGTCGACGGCACGCATCAGCCCGGCATTGCCCTCCTGGATGAGGTCCAGCAGGCTCATGCCGCGGTTCATGTACTTCTTGGCGTTCGAGACGACCAGCCGGAGGTTGGCCGACGTGAGGTGCTCTCGAGCTGTCCGGCCCATCTCGACGAGGAGACCTTCCGGCTCGCCCGACGCCTCGGGCCGGTACCCGAGCTCGGCGAGGAGCTCGGCATCGTGGCCGGCCTCGATCCAGCGACGAAGCGCCGGGATCGCGACCTGGTCGCGGGCCCAGGTGTACATCGCCACGAGCGACTGCTCGTCGCGGACGGCCGCCTTGCTGCGGGCGACATTCACCCAATCGAGCAGGTTGAGGAACGCCTCGGTGTCGAGACGCTCGTTGTAGACGGCACGCAGGTCACGGGCCCGCCCGAGGAGCTCCCGTGCCACGTCGGTCGGAGCCGAGCTGACGGCTTCGGTGAACCCGAAGCGCGGAGCAGTGACAAGCAGATCGCCGGCCCCGTCGTCCGTGAGGGCCTCCCGCACGATGCGGGTTGCCTCCTCGCCACGCGGGAGGGCGTACTTGGCGTGCTTCTCACGAGCGGTCGGCTCGGTGGCGTGCGACGCCCACTCGTGAAGGTCGAGGATGGCCGTCCACGGCTCGGTCCGGATCCGGAGGCCGAGCTCGATCGCCTTGGCGAGGACGACTTCCTCCTCGGCCGTGAGGAGCGGCACGCGAGCGATCTCGCGCAGGTAGAGCCGGGTCGAGTCCTCGATGTCGAGGGTGTCGGCCGATACCTCGACGGCCGCGTCGGCGCCGTCATCGTCATCGGCCACGACGGCCAATGGCCTCACCGGCAGGTTTTCGGGCTCTGTTACGACCGCGAGGTCGAGATCCGGGTCGTCGATCGTGACGACCGGGGTCGCGTCCGGCGTCGAATCAGGGGTTTCATTCAGGGTTGCATCGGAAATCGGGTCGACGAACTGGATCAAGATCACTCCACTTGGCGTCAGGCGGCTTGGGCGAGCCACCTCGACGCGAAGACTCAAGGTTGGTTTCGACCGATCCACCCCTCCGCCATAGTGGTTCGGCCTGCATATCCGCTCCCGCCAGGTCCCGGACATACATAGGGGCGTGTCAAGCCTTGACACGCCTTTGGTCTGCATATCATAGCCGAAATCGGCCGCCTTGACAACCCCTCGCGAATACTCCGGGCGGGTATGCATCGTCCGGGCGCACACCTCAGCGGAGCGTGACCCAGACCGTCTTCTTCTGCGTGTACTGGTCGAACGCCTCGAGTCCCTTGTCGCGGCCGCCGAAGCCCGACTGCTTGTAGCCCCCGAACGGCGTCGTGATATCGCCCTCGGAGTACGAGTTCACCGACACCGTCCCGGCCTTGATCGAGCGGGCCAGGCGGAACGCCGTGTCGAGGTCGGTCGTGTAAAGCGACGCGGCGAGGCCGTAACTCGTCTCGTTGGCAATGGCGATGGCCTGCTCCTCGGTATCGAAGGGGATCGTCGAGATGACGGGCCCGAAGATCTCCTCGCGGGCGATCTTCATCGAGTTGTCGACGTCGTCGAACACCGTCGGCTCGACGAAGTGGCCCCCCGATGACTCGAGGGTCCGGCTGCCACCGACCACGACGCGGGCGCCCTCCGCGCGGCCCGCCTCGATGTAGCCGAGAACCTTGTCGAGGTGGGGCCGCTCGATCATCGGCCCGATCCGTGTCGCCGGGTCGAGCGGGTCACCGACCGGCCAGTCGGCCGTCTTGCTGACGAGCTTGTCGATCAGCTCGTCGCGGACGGAGCGGTGGACGATGAGGCGCGAGCCGCAGGTGCAGTTCTCGCCCATGTTCATGAAGCCGGCGAAGAGCACCTGGTCGGCGACATAGTCGAGGTCCGGCGAGTCGGCCATGATGACCTGCGGGCTCTTGCCGCCGCACTCGAGGACGATCTCCTTGAGGTTGCTCTCCGACGAGTAGCGCAGGAACATCCGCCCGACCTCGGTCGAGCCGGTGAACGACAGGGCGTCGACGTCCATGTGGCGACCGAGAGCCTGGCCGGCCGTTTCGCCGAGACCCGGGACGACACTAAGCACGCCATCCGGGATGCCCGCCTCCGCCGCCAGCTCCGCCATCCGAAGCGTGCTCAGCGAGGTCAGCTCGGCCGGCTTGATGATCAGGCTGTTGCCGCTGGCCAGCGCCGGCGCCGCCTTCCAGGCGGCCATCATCAATGGGAAGTTCCAGGGCAGGACGGCCCCGACGACGCCGATCGGCTCGCGGATGATGAGCCCGAGCGCCTCGTGCCCGGTCGGTGCGACGGCGTCGAAGACCTTGTCGAGCGCCTCCGCGTACCAGCGGAAGGTGCGGACGGTCTCCGGGATGTCGACCTCGCGACAGTCCGTGATCGGCTTGCCGGCATCGAGCGCCTCGAGCTGGGCGAGCTCCTCGAGGTTGGCTTCGAGCAGGCCGGCGAACCGCAGCAGGACCTGTTTGCGCTCGGTGGGGGATCGCTTCGACCAGACGCCGGCGTCGAAGGCGCGCCTTGCGGCGCGAACGGCGATGTCGATGTCCTCGATGTCTCCCGCGGCGATCTCGGCGAGCTGTTGGCCGGTGGCCGGGTTCTCGGTCGCGAAGCGGGCGCCGGACGCAGCCGGTCGAAACGTGCCGTCGATGAAGGCATCCGTGCGAAGTGTCGGCGTTGCCACGACCATGAGTACCCCTTCGCGTGACGTCCGGTTTGGTCTCCCGGCATCATACGGCGGCGTGGTCGCATGGCCGTGCGCGGACCACCCCGTGCGCACCCGTTCCGCGACGCGAGCGATCCGCCCGGCGGGCTTTCATCGGCTCGATGACTGCGTTACGCTCCCGCGGTCCCATTCGTGCCACGCACTGGCTCGCGTTTTGGAGGAGAGGCCATGAAGCCCACGGGCTGGGGGAAGCGATTCACCTTGGTGGCGGCCGTTGCGCTTGTCCTTGGAGCCTGCTCGGCGGCGCCCGCGGGCTCGGGAGCGGCGGGTGGAGGCGGCACGATCACCATCGGCGGCGGCTTCGCCCTGACCGGCGACGAATCCGCGCTCGACTTGCCCGCCGCGAACGGCGCCAAGCTGGCCGTGAAGGAAATCAACGCGGCCGGCGGCGTGCTCGGCAAGCAGATCAACTTCATCGTTCACGACAGCCAGTACAAGATGGACGTCACCGCGCAGACCGCCAAGCAGTTCGTCGAGCAGGACAAGGTCCCGCTGATGATCGGCTACACGGATACCGACTCGGTCCTGGCGTCCGGTCCGACCTTCCAGACCGCAAAGATCCCGTTCATCACGGTCGGCGCGACCTCGCCGAAGATCCCGACCCAGGTCGGCGACATGATGTTCCTCGCCTGCTTCGGCGATAACGTCCAGGCCGCGGCCGGGGCGGAGTTCTCCTTCAAGAAATTCGGCGGCAATGCCTATTTCCTCTGGGACAAGGGCGTCGAGTACACGACGCTCCTCGGCCAGTACTTCAAGTCGCGCTTCACGGAGCTCGGCGGGAAGATCGTGCTCGAGGAGTCCTATGACGACAAGGCGACCGACTTCTCGCCACAGATCGCCAAGATCAAGGCGCTCGCAACGAAGCCGGACTTCTACTACGTCGCAGCGATGCCGTACAACATCGGGCCGCTCGTCAAGCAGTTCCGGGATGCCGGGATCACCGGGCCGATCGTCGGTGGCGACGGCTACGACACGCCGGACCTCTTGACGGTCGCCGGCGCCGCCGCGAACAACGTCTTCTTCTCGACCCATGCGTTGATGGACGCGACGGGCGGGACCGACGGGATCAAGAAGTTCATCGCGGCCTACAAGACCGAATACACCCACGACCCGGAGAACGCGTTCGCGGCCCTCGGCTACGACACTGTCTATCTCCTCGCCGATGCCGTGAAGCGGGCCAACGGGACCGACTCGGCCGCCGTCAAGGCGGCCCTCGAGGCGACGAAGGACTTCAAGGGCATCACCGGCTCGGTGACGTTCGGGCCGAACATCCACGTTCCCCAGAAGGGCGTGACGATCATCGACGTCGAGGGCGGCAAGTTCACGCTCGGCGCCGAAGTGGTGCCCGAGAAGGTGCCCGCGCCGTAACCACGCAGCGACACGATCCTGGCCGCCGGTCGAAGCCTTCGGGCTCGCGTCCGGCGGCCAGCTCTGTCAATGGACCAGTCCTGTCCCACAGACACGATCGAGGCACGCCGATGACACCGGACGAGATCGTCACCCAGGCCACGGACCGTGGAGTCCAGCTGGTCCGCTTCCTCTACTGCGACAACGGCGGGGTCATCCGTGGCAAGAGCACCCACGTCGGGCAGCTTGCCCGGCGGATGCAGAGCGGTATCGGCCTCGTCAAGGGGATGCAGTCGTTCACGAGCCTCGATTCGCTCGCCCCGGATGCGACCTACGGCCCTGTCGGCGAGGTCCGGCTCGTCCCGGACCCGGACACGTTCGTCGTCCTGCCCTACGCCCCGCGCAGCGGCCAGATGGTCGTGAACATGGTCGAGCTCGATCACTCGCCCTGGGCGCTCGACCCGCGCGCGTTCCTCCAGCGGATGGTCGACCGGGCGAAGGCGATGGACCTCTCGTTCGACGCCGCGTTCGAGAACGAGTTCTACCTCGCGATTCGCGCCGAAGGCGGCTACGTGCCGGTCGACCAGAGCCTCTGCTTCAGCGCGATCGGGATGGAGTCGACGGAGCCGGTCATCCAGGACATCATCGCCGCCCTGACCGACCAGGGACTCACCGTCGAGCTGTCACACCCGGAGCTCGGCTGGGGCCAGCAGGAGCTGTCGATCCGCCATGCGCCCGCGGTCCGCGCCGCAGACAACCAGATCATCTACCGCCAGACGGTGCGTGCGGTCGCTGGCCAGCACGGTCTCGTCGCGTCGCTCGCGCCAAAGCCCTTCGCGAACCAGGCGGGCAGCGGTGCCCACCTCCACTGGAGCGTCTGGGACGCGGCGCATCGGACGAACCGCCTGACTGACGGTGAGGATCCGAACGGCCTCAG
>Ga0209488_10001788_pt1 | contig 18178 bp, 11 predicted proteins | sample Rivendell_Oct201_8_FD_188349 | JGI IMG/M metagenome (GOLD analysis project Ga0209488, IMG submission 188349) | Vadose zone soil microbial communities from the Eel River Critical Zone Observatory, Northern California, USA -... | ecosystem: Environmental > Terrestrial > Soil > Vadose zone >...
TTGGGGGCAGTGCTGGCACGTTGCATTGGCCGTAGTAGTTGTCACCCCAGGCGACGACGGACCCATCCGAGCGACGCGCCACCGTATGCCGTTCACCCGCCGAGACCTCGACGTAGACAAGGCCTGGCGGCAGTGGGAGCACGTTGCACTTGCCGTAGGCAATGCTGCCCCAGGCGACGACCGACCCATCCGAGCGGCGCGCCACCGAATGCGCGTGTTGATAGTCCGTGCCTGCCGCGACCTCGACATAGGTGAGACCGGGGGGAAGCGCCGGCACGTCGCACTGGCCGAACGTGTTGTCGCCCCAAGCGACGACCGAGCCATCCGAGCCGAGCGCCACCGTGTGGTAGCCACCAGCCGCGACCTCCACATAGCCAGCACCTGCGGGCAGTGCCGGCACGCCGCACTGGCCAAAGGTGTTGTCCCCCCAACCGACGACGGAACCATCCGAGCGCAGCGCCACGGTGTGGCCGGCACCGGAGGGCGACTCACCCGCCGCGACCTCGACGTAGGTGATGCCCGGGGGCGGCGCCGGCACGTTGCATTGACCGGCACTGTTGCCGCCCCAGGCAACGACCGAACCATCCGAGCGCACCGCCACCGTGTGGCCGTAGCCGTAGGACCACCCGGCACCCACCGCGATCGCGACGTAGGTGAGGCCCGGGGGCAGTGCCGGCACGTTGCACTGGCCGTAGTAGTTGTCACCCCAGGCGACGACCGAACCATCCGAGCGGAGCGCCGCCGTATGGCCGAAACCAGGCGCGACTCCGACGTAGACCAGGCCTGCGGGCAGCGCCGGGACGTTGCACTGGCCGACGGTGTTGTCGCCCCAGGCGATGACAGAACCGTCCGAGCGGATCGCCACGGAGTGGCCGCCACCGGCCCTGACTTCGTAGTAGCTGTGGCCCGGGGGCAACGCCGGCACGGCGCACTGTCCCCGGCTGTTGTCACCCCAGGCAACTACGGAACCATCGCCGCGCAGGGCCACCGAGTGGGCGGCGCCACCCGAGACGGCGACGTAGGTGAGGCCTGCAGGCAGCGCGGGAACGTTGCACTGCCCGGAAGAGTTGTCGCCCCAGGCAACGACGGAGCCGTCCGAACGCACCGCCACCATGTGGCCCCAACCGGACGCGACATCGACGTAGGTGAGGCCTGCAGGCAGCGCGGGAACGTTGCACAGACCGAAGTAGTCGTAGCCCCAGGCAACGACGGAGCCGTCCGCGCGCCGTGCCGCCGTGTGGAAGGAGCCAGCCGAGACCTGCACGAAGCTCTGCGCGTTCCAGGTGCTGTCGAAGACCCGCTCTCCCCATGCCTTCACCGCCGACTGCGCGCGCAGCGCGGCGGTTGCCAACGCGAAGACCATTACCGAGACGACCTGCGACCACGCGACGATCGTGGCAAGGCGGCGGTTCACCGGTCGAGAACTGGACCGCACGACGACTGCATGGAGTTGCTGCATGCTGACTCTGTCCGTTGAACCGCATGGTAGCGGTCGCCGACATGAGAGCCGGCCAGCACGAGACGTGAAGTTCGTCGAGCGGAAGCCATGCGACCGACCCGCACGACCACACGGACCCCACCGCGATGCACACGATGCTGCGTACTTCGTGCTTGCCATGGCACAGCTGGTAGTGGACAAAGGTTGGCACGGCTGCCCCAGCCGAAGCCACGCTCCGCGATGGACTCCACCACACCTGCGCCCTCTCCTCGTCCGCTGCCGTCCGTTGGCGTGCTGTATGCCGCTGGCAATGCCTGCGTCCTCGCCACCCGCGCCATCGCTGCGGGCGAAGTGGTGCTCGAGCTGCAGGGCGAGCAGGTGACCGTGGCGTCGCGCTACTCGGTGCAGATCGACACCGATCTGCACATCGACCTCACGAGCTTCGACGGTTCGATGCAGGCGATCCTGCAGCATCCGTGGCGGTTCCTCAACCACGCGTGCGAGCCGAACCTCGTGGTCCGCGGCCGGCAGGTGCTGGCGCTCGCCGACGTCGCCCGCCTGCAGGAACTGACGTTCGACTACAACACCACCGAGTACGACATGGCTTCGCCGTTCGCGTGCAGCTGCGGCAGCCGGCACTGCTACGGGTTGGTGCGCGGCTTCCGACACCTCGATGGCGCACAGCAGCAACGCCTGCGGCCGCTGCTGCTGCCGCACCTGCTGAACCGACGCGCAGGGAAGGCTCGCGTTGCCGGCAGTGCCGATGCATGATCGAGGCCTGCGATCCGCGCGGAGGGCGCATTCCCTGAGCGAGCACGAACCGGTCCTGCTGCACGAGTTCTTCTGGCGGTCGCTGCCGCGCCATGCCGCGCTGCCGGCGATCGAAGTGCCGCCGGGGCTGCAGCGACCGGCGCGCAGCGTGCTGTCGTACGGACAGCTCGGCCAGCAGGCGGCCCGCATCGCCCGGGCGCTGGCAGAGGTCGCCGCGCCCGACGCGATCGTCTGCGTGCTGCTGCCGCGCACTTCGGCGCTGCCGTTCGCGGCACAGCTCGGCATCAATACCGCGGGTGCGGCGTACGCGTGCTTCGACCCCGCCTATCCCGACGCGGCGCTGGCGCGGATCTTCGCCGACGCGGCGCCGGTCGCCACCATCACCTCGGCGGCGCTGGCCGCGCGCTGCCGCGGCCTCGGCGTGCCGTGCGGCCTGCTGCTCGAGATCGAGACGCTGCTGGCCGCGCCCGATCCCGGGGAAGTCGCGCCGCCGGCGTGGCTCGCCGGCCACCACCTCGCCTACGTGATCTACACCTCGGGCACCACCGGCGCGCCGAAGGGCGTGATGATCGAACACCGCAGCATCGCCAACCTGGTCGCTTCGGACCTGGTCGCGTTCGCGCCCGGGCCCGAAGACCGCGTGCTTCAGGGTTCGTCGCTGGCCTACGATTCGTCGCTCGAGGAAGTGTGGCTGGCGCTCGCCAGCGGCGGCTGCGTGGTGGTGGCCGACGACGAGACCGTGCGCCGCGGGCCCGACCTGCTGCCGTGGCTGCGCGCCGAGCGGATCAGCGTGCTGTGTCCGACGCCGACGCTGTTGCGCGCGCTCGGCTGCCGCGAGCCGCAGCGCGAACTGCCGCAGCTGCGCCTGGTCTATGCCGGCGGCGAAGCGTTGCCGCGCGACCTCGCCGAGCTGTGGAGCCAGGGCCGCCACTTCGAGAACGGCTATGGCCCGACCGAGTGCACGGTCACCGTCGTGCGCGGACCGGTGCACAGAGGCGAAGAGGTCAGCATCGGCCGGCCGGTGCGCGGCCACCGCGCCTTGATCCTCGACCAGGCACTGGCCGAAGTGCCCGAAGGCGAAGTCGGCGAACTGCACATCGCCGGCATCGGCCTCGCGCGCGGCTACCTCGGCCGCGCCGAGGCGACCGCCGAACGGTTCGTGCAGCATCCGCGGCATGGCCGCATCTACCGCACCGGCGATCTCGCGCGCCGCACCAGTGACGGCCGCATCTTCTGCCTCGGCCGCGCCGACGCGCAGGTGAAGTTGCGCGGCCATCGGCTCGAGCTCGAAGCGATCGAAGCCGCGATCGCCGAGTGCCCGGGCGTGCGCACGGCGGCGTGCCGCATCGCCGGCCAGGAACCGCAGCAGGTGCTCGAGGCGCTGGTGATCGCCAGCAACGGCACGCTGCCGGACGCCGCCGGTCTGCGCGCGACGCTGCGCCAGAACCTGCCGGCGCCGATGGTGCCGGGGCGGATCGCGTTCGTCCCGGCGTTGCCGACCGCCGTCAGCGGCAAGCTCGACCGGCGGGCGCTGTCGGCGCTCGCGGTGGCGTTCCCGCCGCTGGCCCGCAGCGGCGGCGCGCCGCAGAACGAGCTCGAGCAGCGGGTGCACGCGGCGTTCACCGCGGTGCTGCGCGGCAGCGACATCGGCCGCGACGACGACTTCTTCTTCGACCTCGGCGGCGATTCGCTGCGCGCGGCCGAGATCGTGTCGCAGCTGCGGCGCGATCCGCGGACCAGCAGCATCGCCGTGCGCGATCTGTACGAAGCGCGCACGGTCGCTGCGGTGGCCGCGCGCGCGGCCAGCACACCGGCGGGCCCGGCAGCGGCGCCGTTGCCGATGGCGCCGATGTTCGGCATCAGCCACCCGATCGCGACCGCCTGCGTGCAGGCGGTCTGGCTGCTGCTCGGCGTCGGCGCCGGTGCCCTGGCCGGCTTCGCGCTGCTGTTCCTGGTCGTGCCATGGCTCGGCAACCTGCTCGGCTGGAACGGCCTGCTGGCGCTGCTGCCGCTGTTGCTGTTCGCCGGCACGCTGCTGTGGTGCGCCGGCACGGTGCTGTTGACCGTGACCGCAAAATGGTTGCTGCTCGGCCGCTACCGCGCGCTGCGCGTGCGCGTGGCGAGCAGCTACTACCTGCGGCACTGGCTGGTGCAGCACTGCGCGTCGCTGGTGCCGTGGGGTCTGTTGCAGGGCACCGCGCTGTGCAGCACCGCGCTGCGCGTGCTCGGCGCGCGGGTCGGCAAACGGCTGCACGTGCATCGCGGCGTCGATCTGTCGCTCGGCGGCTGGGATCTGCTGCAGCTCGGCGACGACGTGTCGCTCGGCCAGGATGCGATGCTCGAGCTCGTCAGTCTCGACGCCGGCTACCTGGTCGTCGGCCCGGTCGCGCTCGGCGACGGCGCGACGCTCGAGACCCGTGCCGGTGTCGCGGCGCATGCGCAGCTCGAGCCCGAGGCCTGCCTCGCGGCGCTGTCGTCGCTGCCGGCGCACCGGCGGATTCCGCGCGGTGAACGCTGGGACGGCGTGCCGGCCGCGCCGGCCGGTGCGGCGCCGGCGCCGCCGGTACCGGATCTGCCGAGCCGCGAGCTGTCGCCGATGCAGTTCACCTTTGCCCTGCTGCTGCTGCGGCTGTTGTTCGGCTACGGCTTCCAGGCGCCGTACCTGCTGCTGATCGGGACCGCGTCGCTGTACTACGGCGTCGACAGCGCGCAGGTGATCGACTGGCTCGCGGCGCCGACCCTGACCCTGCAGGGCGCGCTGGTGGTCGGCGCCGTGACGACCCTTGCCACGGTGCTCGGGCTGCTCGCGCGCGCGCTGCTGATGCGTGCGCTCGGCGAAGTCCCGGCCGGGGTGCTCGGCCGCTGGACCAGCGGCTACCTGCGCGTGTGGACCAAGGACGGGATCGTGCAGGCGACCGGCGACTGGCTCAGCGGCACGCTGTTCTGGCCGGCGTGGCTGCGGCTCGCCGGCATGCAGGTCGGCAGCGACTGCGAGATCAGCACGATCCTCGACGTCGTGCCCGAACGCGTGCGCATCGGCGACGCCAGCTTCCTCGCCGACGGCATCTACCTCGGCAGTCCGCGCGTGCACCGCGGCACGGTGACGATCGGCGACACGCGGCTCGGCAACGACACCTTCCTCGGTAACCACGTCGTCGTGCCGAGCGGCCAGCAGCTGCCGCCGCGCATCCTGCTCGGCATCAGCACGCCGGCCGAACGCATCCCGCTGCGCCAGGACAGCGGCTGGTTCGGCCACCCGGCGTTCGAACTGCCGCGCCGCGAGGTCATCGCCTGCGACCGCCGGCTGACCCACGACCCGACGCCGCTGCGCTACGCGACGCGGGTGTTCTGGGAGGCGCTGCGCTTCGTCCTGCCGCTCGCGCCGCTCGCGCTCGGTACGCTGTGGATCACCATCGTGGACTCGGCCACCGACCTCGGCCCCCGCCTGCTGCTCGCCATGGCGGCGACCGCCGGCGTCATGTCGGCCGCCACCGGCGGCGTCCTGGCCCTCAAGTGGCTGCTGCTCGGTCGCGTGCGCCCGGCGCAGCATCCCTTGTGGTCCTGCTGGTGCAGCCGCTGGGACTTCCTCTACGTCGCCTGGGGCTATCTCGCCCACGGCCTGCTGACCCAGCTCAAGGGCACGCCGTTCCTGGTGTTCTACCTGCGGGCGATGGGCTGCACGATCGGCCGCCAGGTCGTGCTCGGCAACGGCTTCGCCCAGGTCGTCGATCCCGACATGCTGACGATCGCCGACGGCGCCACCGTCGACTGCATGTTCCAGGCGCACAGCTTCGAGGACCGCGTGCTCAAGATCGACCACGTGCGCATCGGCCGCAACGCGACGGTCGGGCGCGGCGCGGTGCTGCTGTACGGTGCCGACATCGGCGAGGGCGCGCGCGTCGAACCGCACAGCGTGGTGATGAAGCACGAACGGCTGCTGCCGGGCGTCGTCTACGTCGGCAGTCCGACGCGGCCGGTCACGGTCGCCGGTTGAACGGGTTCCGTTCGTGACGCCGCTGCTTGCGCTGCGTCAATTGCCGATCACCGCCGCTGCCGCATCCGACATGACCGCGCCGAAAGCGTTGCCGGCCCCGGGATCGAGGACGAGTGCCTGCTGGTAGAACCGTACGCCGACGAGTCCGGAGACATTCGGAATCCGCAGGCGATAGTCGGCGAAGCCGTTGCTGCCGAGTACCAGGGCGTTGAAATCGATGCTCACGCGGAGCGAGCAGCTGGGCATGCCGAGACGGCCGAGGTCGAACGGCAGCGGACCAAACGCAGCAGTGGTGTTGCTGTAGCCTGCGATCAGGAACGCTGCGTTCACGGGCAGGTGGTCGAAATGGACCTGGAGGGTCGCACCGGTATGCGGCGTGTCGAGCGGGACAAGCCTGGTCACTGGCAACGTGCCAGTGCAGCCACTGCCAAAGGTCACATAGGAGCTTTCTGAAGCGACGAGTGCGGCAGAATGATAGGAACCGGCTGCAACCTTGACATACGCGAGGCCCGGCGGCAGCAACGGCACGTTGCACTGGCCGTTACTGTTGTTGCCCCAAGCGACGATGGAACCATCCGAGCGACGCGCCATCGTGTGGCCATCAGTTGTCGAGGATCCGGAACCGGCGGCCACTTCGACATACGTGATGCCCGCGGGGAGGACCGGCACGCGGCACTGACCGTAGGAGTTGTCACCCCAAGCGACGACAGAACCATCCGAACGACGCGCCACGGTGTGGCCGCAACCCCCCGCGACTTCGACGTAGGTGATACCTGCGGGCAGCGGAGTGACGTTGCACTGGCCGCGGCTGTTGTCGCCCCAGGCGACAACAGAACCATCCGAACGGCGCGCCAAGGTGTGCGTGATGCCGGCCGAGACTCCGACATAGACGAGGCCTGCAGGCAGCGAGGGCACGTTGCACTGGCCATTGCTGTTGTCGCCCCAAGCGACGATGGCAAGATCCGAGCGCCACGCCACCGTGTGACTGCCACCAGCCGCGACATCGACAAAGCTCGTACTGCCGGGGAGCGCGGGGATGTTGCACTGACCGAAAGTGTTGTTGCCCCAGGCGACGACTGAACCATTCGAACGACGCGCAACAGCGTGGTGACCACCAGCCGTGACCTGGACGTACCGGAGTCCGGCAGGAAGCGCCGGTACATTGAGAAGGCCGTAGCTGTTGTCGCCCCAAGCGACAAGGGAGCCGTCCGAGCGCCGCATCACCCTGTAGCCAATTCCATACGTGGAGATACCACCGGACGAAATCTCGACGTAGGCAAGGCCGATTGGCAACGGCGACGCATTGCACTGCAGGTAGTGGTTGTCACCCCAAGTGACAACGGACCCATCCGAGCGTCGCGCCACTGTGTGGCTCTCACCGGCAGCAATCCCGACGTAGCTGAGGCCGGCGGGCAGTACAGGGACGCCGCCAGCAGTGCCGTTACCCCAAGTGACGACCGAACCATCCGAGCGACGCGCCACCGTGTGCCAGCTACCAGCCGCGACCTCGACGAAGGTGAGGCCAGCAGGCAGGGCAGGCACATCGCACTGACCGTAGAAATCTGCTCCCCAAGCGACGACAGATCCATCCGAGCACCGACCGACCGTATGGTCCGCGCCAGCCGCTACTTTGACGTATGTGACACCTGACGGCACCTGTGGCACGTTGCACTGGCCGTAACCGTTGTCGCCCCAGGCAACGACTGAACCGTCCGAACGACGCGCCACAGTGTGATAGCCCCCGGCCGCAACCTCGATGTAAGTGAGCCCGGCGGGCGGCGTCGGCACATTGCATTGGCCAGCACCGTTGGCGCCCCAGGCAACAACGGAACCATCGGAAACTCGCGCCACGGTGTGACCGCCTGGGTAGGCGCCGCCGGCCGCCACCTCGACATATGTGAGGCCAGCGGACAACCCCGGCACATTGCACTGGCCGCTGTAGTTCGCCCCCCAAGCGACGATAGAACCATTCGAGCGACAAGCAGCAGTGTGCATTCCGCCAGCCGCGACCTCGACGTAGGCAAGCCCGGTGGGCAACGAGGGGACGTCGCACTGACCTGAACCGTTGTTGCCCCACGCAACTACAGAACCATCTGCGCGGCGCGCGACTGTGTGATAACCGGCAGCCGCGACCTGGACGAAACGCTCATCGTTCCAGGCGCTGTTGAACACCTGCGCCCCCCAACCGCACACCGCCGACTGAGCGTTTGTTCCACGCGCCGCGAACACGAGAACGAGCATCAGGGCAAGGACGATCAGCGACTGCGCGACGATCGCGGCGGCGCAACCCTTCACCCATCCGCGGCTGGAAGGGACGACGACCTCGAGGAGTTGCTGCATGGCGACTTGACCAACGCGGATTCGGGAGCACAGCTGGCAGCGGCCCGGACCGGAGCCCTGCTGAACGGGGTGGATAGCCATCGGAACGGCCGCGGTCACAGGAGATCGCGGCACCGCCGCGGCCGCACTTTCAGCCCAGCGCCGCCGCCTTCTCCGCCGCCCGCACCTGCTCCGGACTGATCTTCTCGATCCGCACCGGGCACACCTTCAGCTCCGCCGTCTTGGTCACCGGGTCGTAGCCGCCGCCGGTCAGGAAGTTCACCGGCACGTTGTTGAACGAGAACGAGCAGAACACCGTGCCGCGCGGACTCTTCTCGCCATCGCGCACCTTGATGTTCACCGAACCGCGGGGACTGCTCATCTTGATCCAGTCGCCGGCCCGCAGGCCCCAGGCCTGCAGGTCGTCGGGGTGCACTTCGAGCGCCTCTTCGGACAACAGGTAGTCGATGCCCGACGAACGACCGGTCTGCGTGCGCGTGTGGTAGGCCTGCAGGCGGCGGCCGGTCGTCAGCCACACCGGATACTCGGCCGACACCACTTCGGCCGGCGGCCGGTAGTGGATGATCGAGAAGATGCCGCGGCCGTTCTTGAACTCGCCGACGTGCAGGATCGGTGTGCCCGGATGGTCCTTGGTCGGCACCGGCCACTGCAGGCTCTCCCTGGACACGCGCTCCCAGTCGAGGCCCGCATAGTTCGGCGCCACCGAGCACAGCTCGTCGAACACGTCGGCCGCCGACTTCCAATCGAAACCCTTGATGCCGCAGCGGCGCGCGATCTCCTGCACGATCCACCAGTCGGGCCGGCTGTCACCCTGCGGTGGCACGGCCTGCCGCAGCCGCTGCACCCGCCGCTCGGTGTTGACCTGCGTGCCGTCGGTCTCGCCCCAGGCGGTAGCAGGCAGCACCACGTGCGCCACCTGCGCCGTCTCGGTCAGGAACAGGTCGATCACCACCAGGTGATCGAGCGCCTTCATCGCGTGCTCGCTGTGGTGGCGGTCCGGATCGCTGACCAGGCTGTTCTCGCCGTCGATCAGCATCGCGAACACTTCCTTGCCGGCGCGTTCGAAGGCGTCGACCTTGGTGATGCCGCGCTGCAGCTCGACCTTCTTGCCGTAGAGCTGCTCGAACTTCGCCTGGTTCTGCGGATCGGTGACCGGCTGGTAGCCCGGGAAGTTGGCGGGGATGCCGCCGGCGTCGCCCGAGCCCTGGATGTTGTTCTGGCCGCGCATCGGGTTGATGCCAGCACCCTCGCGGCCGAGGTTGCCGCAGAGCAGCGCGAGGTTGCAAAGGCTCTGCACGTTGTCGACGCCGCACACGTGCTCGGTGATGCCGAGCGTGTAGTAGATCGCCGACGGGTTGCCCTGCGCGTACCAGCGCGCCGCGGTCTCGATGTCCGCGGCCGGCACGCCGCAGATCGCCGCCGCCCATGCGGGCGGGAACCTGCCGACGTGCGCGATCAGCGCTTCGACCTCGGTCGTGCGCGTCTGGATGAACTGCTGGTCGGCCAGGCCGTCGCGGACGATCACGTGCGCCATCGCCAGCAGCAGCGCCACGTCGCTGCCGACCTTGATCGGCAGGTACAGATCCGCCATCTCCGCGAGCCCGGTGTGCCGCGGGTCGACGACGATCATCCGGGCGCCGCGCGCAATCGCCTTCTTGAGCCGCGTCGCCGCGACCGGATGGCACTCGGTCATGTTGGTGCCGATCGCGAAGATCACGTTCGGCTTCTCCATGTCGGCGAGCGGGTTGCTCGAGGCGCCGCGTCCGATCTTGGCCACCAGACCGGTGACCGTGGGACTGTGTCAATGTCGACTGCAGTTGTCGATGCGGTTGGTGCCGTAGCCGGCGCGGATGAACTTCTGCACCGCGTAGCTGGCCTCGGACGGCGCGCGCCCGGAGGCGATCGCGTACACCGCCTCCGGCCCGTGCTCGCGCGCCGCCTTGGTGAAGCCGGCGGCGGCGCGGTCGAGCGCTTCGTCCCAGCTGGCCTCTACCAGCTGGCCGCGGTCGTTGCGCACCAGCGGCGTCTGCAGCCGGTCTCGGTGCTGGATGAAGTCGTAGGCGAACTGGCCCTTGATGCACAGTGCGCCTTCGTTGGCCGGGCCGTCCATCGCCGGCTGGATGCCGACGATCTTGTCGCCCTTGCTCAGCATGTCGACCGAGCAGCCGACGCCGCAGTACGGACAGACGGTGCGGGTCTTCTGCAGCGGGCCCGGCAGTGCGGTCGCGCGCAGCGCCTTGTTGTCGGCCAGCGCCCCGGTCGGACAGGTCTGCACGCACTGGCCGCAGAACGTGCACGAACTGTCCTTCAGCTGGTTGCCGAACTCGGCGGTGATCTGCGTGTGGAAGCCGCGGTTCATCACCGAGATCGCGTGGTCGCCTTCCTGCTCGGCGCAGACGCGCACGCAGCGGTAGCACGAGATGCACAGGTCGTAGTCGCGCAGGATGAACGGGTTGTCGTCCTGGCCATGGCCCGGCGCGACGCGCGATTTGCCGCTGTGCTTGCCCTGGAAGCGGCCGGTCCGTGCCTCGTAGCGATCGACCAGCCGGGTCAGCTCCTGGCTGGCATAGCCGCGCAGCGGATCGACGTCGACCTCGCGGTTCTCGCTGACCACCATCTCCAGCAGCGTCTTGCGGTACTTGTCGATGGCCTCGGTGCTGGTCTTGACCACCATCGCCCCTGTGCACTTCGTCGTGCAGCTGGCCACGGGGTTCTTCACGCCTTCGACCTGCACGACGCACAGCCGGCAGGCGCCGAACGCCTCGAGCCGCGGGTCGTAGCACAGCGTCGGCACTTCGCGGCGCTGCCGCTGCGCCACCTGGTAGAGCGTCTCGCCCGGCTGGAAGCCGACCGGCTGGCCGTCCAGGGTCAGGGTGTTGGCGGCGACCACCTTGGTCGGGCCCGGCTGGGTCGCGGTCATCGCCGCAGATTGGAGCAGAGGACGCAGCAGGCAGCAACGCCCATGGCCGCGCGCGCGACCGCGGTTGCCGCCGGGAACATCCGCCGGACCGGCTGCAGGTCCTGCCCGGCGACTCAGTACGGCAACATTCCGTTCCGCGGGCGCGCCCCGCTCACTGCGTGATGAACACCGGCACCGGATTGCTGGCCAGCAGCAGCTGCAGGTTCTGCGGGTCGGCGACGACGTAGCCGAAGTCCATGCGCACACCGACCAGCAGCGGCGGAATGTAGCCTGCGGGCACGGTGATCGCCGCGTTCGCCGAACCGTCGGAAGCCAGCAACCCCATGTTGTTGATGAACGGCGGCGAGTTGGGGTTGATGCCCGAGCTGTAGAACAGGAAGTCCGGGTTCAGCGGGATGTGCAGGCCGTTGATCGTGGCGCCCGGCGTGGTGCCGGCGAACGTGCCGACCGCGAGGTAGATCCGGCCGGCGTGGTGCGTGCCGGCGAGCAGATCCAGCCGCACACTGCCGCCGTTGCTGGCCGACAGCGCCGTGCTGCTGCCCCACAGGTAGTTCTCGTAGTAGTGCGCGTGGAACACCCCCTGCGTGCCCGGCATCTGGAACTGCCACACCGCGAGGCCGCCCGAGGTCACTTCGAACAGGTGGCCCTGGGCGCCGCTGCAGATCAAGGTGTTGCCGTTCGGCAGCCGCTGCGCGCTGGAGATGATCGGCGAGTCGAAGCCGACGGCGGTGTAGTTCCAGATCGGCGCCAGCGGGCCGTACCTGCCGTTGCTGCCGAGCACGAAATTGCCGGCGGCGTCCATCGGCAGCACCAGTTCGAACACCGCCGAATTGGTGGCGGTGAAGTTGTTGTTGAACACCGTCAGGTTGTTGCCGCCGGGGTAGCTGGGCGGGATGAACCGCGGGTTGTGCTCGAAGAACAGCTGCTGGTCGCTGGCGGTGCCGGCGCGGTAGGTCTGCGGGTTGCCCCACCGGTACAGCAGATCGCCGCCCTTGCCCCAGCGCCCGCCGGTGCTGCCGGCGGCCTCGGCCGTGGTCGTGCTGTGGTCGATGATCCACACCTCGTTCTGGCGCGGCGCGCTGAGCACGATCCGATCGTGGATCGGGTCGTAGTCGAGGCCGTTGCAGTGATTCCAGTCATCGGACACCGAACCGAAGTTGACGTCGACGCGCTCGGGATGGCTGCCGACGACGCCGAAGTTGGCCTTGGTCGGATCGAAGTCCTGGATCAGGTGGTCCCACACGTGCCATGACCAGACGACGGTGCCCGAAGTCGGGCCGGTCTGCTGCACCTCGTAGATGCTGTCGGGGCGGAACACCGTGCCCGTGGTCAACGCCGGGTTGCGGCCGGCGGCGATCGCCTGCGCCGCGGTCTTGTCCTCCCAGACGATCAACAGCACGTTGCCGTTCGGCATCGGTGTGATGTCGTGGTGGTCGAGCAGGCCGGGGCTGGCGAAGCGATAGTCCCACAGCAGCGTGCCGTCGAAGGCCATCCGCTGCAGGCCACCGCCGGTCCCGGGCAGGCTGCCGGGGACCAACGCCGAATTGATCGCCCGCAGCAGCGTACCGTCATCGCGCAGATAGACGCCGAGACCCGGCCCGAAGGTACTGGGCCACGTGTGCACGACGGCCCCGGTGTTGTCCACCAACCAGGTGTCGGTGCCGCCGAGCGGCCCGAACAGACGGAAACCAGGTGCTGGCTCGAACTGCGCAGGGAGCTGGGCGGCGAGCAGAAGGGCGGCAGCGAGCAGAGTGGAAGTTCGCATCAGATAGGAGTTGGCTTTGAGGGTAGGGCGTGGAGAACAGAACCACCGCGCGCGGCCGCGGCAAGCCCCTTGCCTGCAACTGACAGGCTCGTCACACGCGGACCCGGATGCTGTGTGTCCCCGGCAGCGGCACGACGACAAGCCGCGCCGTCACCGGCTTGCGCCGCGCGGTCGACCTCCAGGTCCGTACGCACGAGCACCCAGCTCTACTTCGCAGCCGAGTTCCCGCAGCCAGTCGGCGACCGCGTCGGCGACGGTGCAGCTGACCTGCATCAGCCCTTGCCGGCGAAACGCCCCTGCACCCACGCACCCGCGAGCAATCCGGCCAGCGCCCACAGCAGCGGCCAGTTGCCGGCGCCGAGCCCTGCGACCGCCGGTCCCGGGCACACGCCGCAGAGCCCCCAGCCGACGCCGAAGATCGCCGCCCCGGCGATCGTGCGACGGTCGAGCGTGGCAGCATGCGCGCCGAACTGCCCGCCGGCGAGCGGCCGCGGCAGCAGGCGCCCTGCCAACCGGTAGGCGAGCATCGCCACCATGACCGCGCCGCCGAGCACCAGCAGCAGGCCGAAGTCCTGCAGGTGCAGGAAGGCGAGCACGACCTCGGGCCGGATCATCGTCGACCACGCCAGCCCGGCGCCGAACAGCACGCCCGCAGCGAGCACGAACGCCAGCATGCGCCCGGTCACTGCGGACCTCCGCACGCGCGCACGACGTTCGCGGTCAGGATTGCAGTGGCGAGGAACGTCAGCACCGCGAGCAGCGACGGCAGCTGCAGCGACGCGAGACCGCAGATGCCGTGACCCGACGTGCAGCCGTTGCCGAGTCGGGCGCCGAAGCCGGCGATGAAGCCACCGAGCAGCAGCACCGACCACGGCACCGCGGTGACCGGCGTCGCCACGCCCGACACCGTGACCAGCAGCGCGCCGAGCACCATGCCGAGCGCGTAGACGAGCCGCCAGGCGCGCGAGCCGACGAAGCGCTGCTGCTGGAAGAACGGCCGCCGGCTGAAGAACGAGCACACCGCGGTGAACAGCGTGCTGGCGCCGCCGATCAGGCCGGTGCCGACGAACAGCAGCCCGACGCCGGCGCCGATCAGCAGGCCACCGGCGAGGTAGTGCAGCCAGCCGTGCGGAAAGAGTTGGTCCATGACCGGGGTGATGTTGCGTGGGCGCGCCGCCGATCGCAATGCCGTGGGCATCGGCACTGCCCCGGCCGGCCTGGTCTCGGTACGAAACCGCAGTGACGCCCTCCCGGGACGCCGGGCTCGCGCGACCCAGCCGCCGTCTCGGGCCAGGCCCGGCCGTTCACTGTGCGAGCGGATCCATCGATTGGAACGCCGCGCGCAGCTGATCGTCGGTCAGCCGGTCGAGCTGCGGCAGCAGCGGTGCCGCCGCATCGAGCCCGTCGAGCTCGCGCGCGTGGGTGCGCATCCACGCCACCACGCCTGCGAGCAGGCGCCGGTTGGCCTGCCCGTGCGCTCCCTGCCCGTCGACCGGCGACAGCACCGGCCTGAGCGCGGCGCGTGGACTGAGCGCCAAGGCGATCTCCGAGGTCTTGGCGCGGAACTCGAGCTCGGCCGAGTCCTCGATGCCGAACACCTTCTTGTCGATCGCGTGGCGGCCCTCGTGCGCCCAGATCGAGGCGGCGAACTCGTCGGCCCGGCTCCGTTCGAGGAACGCGTCGCGCAGGGCATCACCCGCGAGTCCCAGCGCAAGCAGCTGCGCCCGCAGCGCCTCGGCGGCCTGTCGCTCCAGCCGGAGCTCGAGGCCGCGCAGGTGACAGATCGGCGAGTCCACGACCCGTTCGGCGTCGCGTCGCGTCTCCGCCTCGATCTCCTGGTCACGCTGGGAGCGGAGCTCGGGATCGGTCAGGCGACGCCATCGCCGCACCGGTCCGTCGGCGTACATGGTGCGGATCTGGTAGATCGCATCGCTGCCGATCCAGCCGCCGGTCCCCGACCGGTCGTGCGTGATCCAGGCCAGGTAGCCGCCGCTCACCATGCCGTCGAGCGCGATGAAGCGCAGGTTCGCGCTGTGGCCGTATTGTTCGACGACGCGCTGCTCGTCGATGACCTCGTGGCCGAACAACAGGCAGAAGACGCCGTCGGTCTTGCCGAGCGAAATGACGGCACCGAACCGCCGGCCGAGTTCCTGCTGGAACGCAGCGGCGGAGTACTCCGGCCGGTCTCGCGGCCACGCCAGCTCGTTCCAGAGATTCTGCGACTCGACCGCGAGCGCGTCCTGGAACCCGCGATCGTCGGCGACACCGCGGCCGACGGCGCGGTAGTGGGCGCGCGCCAGCGCGTCGATGCGGCGCAGCGCCGCCGCATAGACGAGCACACAGCGCACGTCGTCGTCCGCGGCAGTCCCTGGTCCGGCCGCGCCCGCCTCGCCCAGCACCAGTTCGGCTTCGGGGAACAGCCGCGCCGCCGCCAGTGCCAGCCCGAGCGCGCGGCGATCGCCGAACGCCGCCGGTACGTTCGCCGCCGCGTCGGCGTGGTACCAGCGCCACGCCTGCAGCGCCACGGCCTGGTCGCCGAGCAGCAGCGCGGCGTTCAACAACAGCCGCGACGACTCGATGACCGGGCCCGCGGCCGCGGCGATCGACCGCAGGTCGTCGATCGCCGAACGCAGCGTTTCCCGGTCCGGCGGCGGCGTGCCATCGCGCCGCGCCAGCCGGGCCTGCTCGACCGCGGCTTCGGCCGCGCGGATGCTCGCGGTCTCCCGGTCGGTGAGCGTGCGCGCCAGCCGGCAGGAATGGCGCGCCGCGGCACGCGCGGCGGCGAAATCGCGCGCGAGTTCGGTCTCCATCCGCGCCCGCTCGCTCCAAGCCGCCGACGCCTCGGAGCTGTCGTCGCGCACGCTCGCCAGCAGGGCGCGCGCCGCGTCGGCATCGGCGAACACGTGCCACTCGAGCGCGGCGGCCCGGATCGCGGCCCGATCGCGGCGGCGCGGCTCGACGCCATCCCGGGCGGCGACTTCGCGGTAGAGCGAACGCGCCTGCCCGAGGTCGCGCCCGGCCGCGGCGTTCTCGGCCTGGTCGAACATCGCCGCCGCCTCGGCGTCGCCCGCCGACGTGGCGGGCGGAGTCGGCGTGACGACCGGCGCCGGCGTGCAGCAGCCGCAGGCCAGACCGAGGAGGACGACCGGGATGCGGCTCATGCCTCGAGGCTAGTCGTCGAGCGGACCTCCGGTCTTGAACGGCGCGGTGCCCTGGAACGTGCGTAACCTGCGCCGGTACTGTGCCGGCGTCATGCCGGTGGCGCGGCGAAACGTGCGGGTGAAGTGACTCTGGTCGGCGAACCCGGCGTCGTGGGCGATGTCGCGCAGCGCCGCCGCGGACTCGAGGCGCCGCCGGGCGTGGGTCAGCCGCAGCTCGCGCAGGGCGTCGCCGACCGTCGTGCCGTAGTGGCGGCGGAACGCGCGCGCGAGGTGCCCGGGATGCACCTCCACGGCTTGCGCCAGCCAGGTGAGCGTCAGCGACTCCTGGAACCGCTGGTCGAGGATCGTGCGGGCCTGCACCAGCCAGGGTGGCACCCGCGTGGTCTCCGCGTGGCGCGCGCTGGCCACGAACAGCTCGAGCATCATCGCTTCGATCACCATCGGCGACAGCGCATCGGGGCACCGGAACTCGCGGCAGACCTTGACGGCGATCGCCGCGGCGGCCGGCGATGCCAGCAGCGCGTTGCGCTCGAACGCGGTCCCTTGCACGCTCAGACAGCGCGTGTCGCGGCCGGCGAAGTGATTCACGTGCCGTTCGCCGGCGGCGTGCACGATCACGTCGTGCGTGCCGCAATCCAGCGACCTGCCGCCCGACTCCTCGCGAAAACCGCCCGCCACGACGATGGTGACGAACGCCTCGCCGTGGACGTGCGGCGGCAGGCGCGTGTGCGCGCGGTAGTCACGCAGCGACAGGCGATACGTCCCGATCCGCCTCGATGCGATCGGCGTGCCGAGGAACTCGTCGTGAGCCATGGGTGGATCCTGATCGCGGTGCTGGCTCGGTCCGCGGGCGCATCAGCACCATGATCAAGCTATCGCGCGCCGGCAGGGTGCGCTGCCCGAAAGCACTCGCGGCGATCGCTGCGCTCGTGACGACTCGACGACGCGACCCGCAGCTTTGCCGGCTGACAGCCTGCTGTACTGCACGAGTCGGGTAACCTTCCCCCAGGTGTCTGCATGATCCACGATGTCAGCGGCGATCTCCTGCTCAGCCAGGCGCAACTCCTGGCCCACGGTCTGGCCCCCAACGACGACTGCAAGACCGGCCTCGCGCTGCAGCTGCGCGAACGGCATCCGGCGATGTACAAGGACTTCCGCCACTGGTGCAAGACCACCCATCCGAAGCCCGGCAGCGTCTGGTTGTGGCGCGGGTTCGACGGCGCCGGCAAGCAGGTGCGCATCGCCGCGCTGCTGACCCAGGAGCCGCCGCAGCACGAAGGCGGCCATCCGGGCAAGGCACACACCGAGTACCTGAACCGCGCGCTGCACGAGTTGAAGCACGTGATCCAGAGCGAAAGCGTGCGCAGCCTGGCGTTGCCGCGCCTGTGCACCGGCGTCGGCGGTCTCGATTGGAAGTACGTGCGGCCGCTGCTGCAGACCCAGCTCGGCGAGCTGAAGCTGCCGGTGTACGTCTACACCACGTACCACAAGGGCGTTGCCGCCACCGAGCCGGGCGTCGCCGAGACCGGCTGAGATTCAGCACGATTCCGGATCATGCTGCCACCGAGCCCCTGCCGAAAAACCCGGCATGGGTCGGATCCGGATCGTGATCGCCGCCGACGGCCTGTCTGCCGAACTGCAGGTGACTGCCGGGCCGGCGCTGCAAGCCGCCGAGCTGCGGCGCGAGCTCGCGGCCGCCGGCGTCACGCACGGCATCGACGCGACCAGGATCGAGGAGCTCGGGGTACGGTTGCTCGACCCGGCGTTCACCACCAGCACCGTGGTCGCT